>ERZ779865.34-NODE-34-length-121244-cov-41.897887_pt1 | contig 121244 bp, 114 predicted proteins | sample MGYA00433088_ERZ779865 | MGnify/ENA primary metagenome ERZ779865 (study PRJEB29588, sample SAMEA2151703) | human gut metagenome | biome: human gut; feature: human-associated habitat; material: faeces | place: Denmark | collected 2008/2010 ... | reverse complement strand
CAACTATTGTCTTCTCTACTTTTTTTCTCTTATATCTATATATGCTATTTTTGATTCTAATCTTTAATGGTTGCTTTTTTGAATGTCCTGCTATAAAAATGCTTGTAGGACCATCTGCACCACCTATGATTGAAATCGCATTTTTACTTTTTTGCTCCATTCGCCTTTTCATTCACCTTTTCCTCACAAACACCGAGTTATCGTTCCACCACAACTGTAAGCAAAACCAAGTCCTCATCTCCGATATTCGCAATACTGTGTTCCGAACCTTTTTTGCAAATATGGCAAGTCCCTGCACTTAACAGCTCCTCTTGACCGTCACAAATTGCTTTACCGGTACCCGATAAGACGTAGTTGATGTCGTCACCGGTTTCATGCTTGTGTAATCCAATGGAACCGCCTTTATGAATAGCACAAGAAATAATTTTACCTTGCTCGTCCATATACATCTTCGCTGTCATCGTCCCTGTTCCGTTGTTCATTCCCGGTACTGTAATTTCCTTTGCTTTGTTAAAATCAATTAACACACTTTCATCCTTCGAATTCTGATTTTCTTAATTTTATCGACGGAAATTCACGCCGATTTCAAAATTCGTTTTATGTCACCCAGGTTCTCGGCAAAATAGATTCCTTTCTGTCGTTCGTTGGACGACAATCCCTTTTGAATCATATGATTCAAAAGTGCTTTCAAGTCATCGTAGTAACCGTTCAGGTTATAAAGAATGCAAGGTGCGTCCAGCTGTTTCAACGACACCTTCGACATTACCTCCGCAATTTCCTCCAATGTTCCGGTGCCACCCGGGAAAGCAATAAACGCTTCCCCCAACTCAATCATTTTGTTTTTTCTCTCCGACATATCCTTAGTCACAATCAGTTTTGTCAGCCCGTCATGTTGAAGCTCCTTTTCAATAAAGAAATTCGGCTCAACACCCGTTACATTACCTCCCGCCTTCAAAACGCTGTCAGCAATTGCACCCATCAGACCAGATTTGGAGCCGCCGTAGATTAGCGCGTTCCCGCCGGTTCCAATCCACGCTCCCAATTCCTCAACTGCTTTTCGTAAACACGGGTCATTGCCTTCGCTTGCCCCAAGATAAACTGTAATATTCATTAAAAAATCCCCTACTACAAATTCCGATTTGCATTTCTGTTTATTTTAGAAAATGGGCAACTCCGATTGGAATTGCCCACTCGCTATACTTGCTATCTTAACATAACATTCAGTATCGCACAACCTTTTGAGAAAAGGATTTCTCCTCTCTCAAAGGGCAAATAGACAAATTGATTATATTATTTACTAACCATCTATTGAAAAATACTGCAATTTTTCAAAAGCATCGTCCATAAATTCAAACTCAAATATATGACAATCATCAAATGACTGTTCGCAATAAGTCACTTTCCCATTATCATAATCGACAATAGGTCTGCCAAGATTTCTCTTTACATCTTCAACAGTAACTTGTCCGTATATTTCTTTAATATCAGGTAGCATAAAATCAATTATTCCGTCCAAATGCTTAAAATAATTATTAGCCAAAGTTTTTACAGTATCCTGAATATCTTCTTCTGGTTCTTCGTCCCAAGCAAAAATCAGTCCCTCATACTCAAAAACATACTGTCCTATATCTTCTCTAAATTCCATTATGCCTTCTCCTTTCAATTATTGAATTTGCTTTTCATTTTAGAAAATGGGCAATCCCGATTGGAATTGCCCATTCATCATACTAATTATGCGATTTTTTCTTGCTTGCACCGATTTCTGCATCAATTGATGCAAATTTGATGTAAATCGCTGTTTTTTCAGTTTTTTATCAAATGAAGTACGTCCCGTCTATTTGATGAAACGGTACATCTTTACATCATCTTAATAAAGCTTTGCACCTGCCGGAATGTGGTCATCTACCATCAGAAGGTTCAGTCCTTCGTGACCGTCTTCCTCGTGTACTGCTGAAATCAGCATACCCTCGGAATCAATTCCCATCATCTTTCTCGGTGGCAGGTTCACGATAGCGATTGCTGTCTTACCAACAAGCTCTTCCGGCTCGTAATACTCGTGAATACCGCTTAAAATGGTTCTGTCTGTGCCTGTTCCGTCATCAAGCGTAAACTGTAACAGTTTCTTTGACTTCGGTACTGCAACACACTCTTTAACCTTTACTGCACGGAAATCTGACTTGCTGAATGTATCAAAATCAACAAATTCCTCAAATAAAGGCTCTACCTTTACCTTAGAAAAATCAATCTTTTCAGACTCAGTTTTTACATTTTTTTCAGGTGCTTCAGAAGCTGTATTATTTACATCATTTTTCTTATTTACACCATCTAAGGACTTCATTGTCGGGAAGAGCAGTACATCACGGATCGCTGCACTGTCTGTAAGGAGCATCACCAGTCTGTCGATACCGTATCCGATACCGCCTGTAGGTGGCATACCAACCTCAAGAGCATTTAAGAAATCCTCGTCTGTGTGGTTTGCTTCCTCATCACCTGCTGCAAATGCTGCATCCTGGGCTGCGAAACGCTCTCTCTGATCAATAGGATCATTAAGCTCGGAGTATGCGTTACACATCTCCCATGTATTGATGAAAAGCTCGAAACGTTCAACCTTCTCAGGATCCTCAGGCTTCTTCTTGGTAAGTGGTGAGATAGCAAGCGGATGATCCATAACAAACGTAGGCTGTACCAGCTTCTCCTCACAGAATTCCTCGAAGAAAAGGTTGATGATATCGCCCTTTGTATGACGATCCTCATACTCTACATGGTGCTCGTCTGCCAGCTTCTTAGCTTCCTCATCGCTCTTAACTGTATCAAAATCAATGCCTGTATACTTCTTGATACAGTCATTCATTGTAATTCTCTCAAATGGCTTGCCGAAGTCAAGCTCGATACCGTTGTATGTGATCTTGCTGCTTCCGCATACTGTCTCTGCAAGATGACGGAAGAGATTCTCTGTAAGATTCATCATTCCGTAGTAGTCAGTATATGCCTGATAGAGCTCCATAAGTGTGAACTCAGGATTGTGTCTTGTATCTACGCCTTCGTTTCTGAATACACGACCGATCTCGTATACCTTCTCAAGTCCGCCTACGATAAGTCTCTTAAGGTATAACTCAAGGGAAATACGAAGCTTAACGTCCTCATCAAGAGCATTGTAGTGGGTCTCAAATGGTCTTGCAGCAGCACCGCCGGCATTTGACACAAGCATAGGTGTCTCAACCTCAAGGAAGCCCTGTCCGTCTAACCATCTTCTGATCTCGCTTATGATCCTTGAACGGGTAATGAATGTCTTCTTGGACTCCTCGTTCATAATAAGATCAACATATCTCTGTCTGTATCTCATATCTGTGTCTGTAAGACCATGGAACTTCTCCGGAAGGATCTGGAGACTCTTTGAGAGAAGTGTGATCTCCTTAACATGAATAGAGATCTCTCCCATCTTTGTGGTGAACACAAAGCCCTTTATTCCAACGATATCACCGATATCCATTTTCTTGAAGCCTGCATATGGCTCCTCACCGATCTCATCCCTTGCAACATAGCACTGGATGTTTCCTGATATATCCTGTACGTTACAGAAGGAAGCCTTACCCATTACACGCTTCGCCATGAGACGGCCTGCAATGCTTACATCCTTTCCTTCGTACTCGTCATACTTTTCCTTACAGTCATTTGCATGTGTATCTACATCATACTTTGTAATGGCAAATGGATTCTTTCCCTCAGCCTGAAGGTTAGCGAGCTTCTCTCTACGAACCTTTCTGAGCTGATTTAAATCCTGTGCCTTTTCCTGATTGTTGTTATTCTGTCCTGCCATTTCTTCACCTTAAAATCTAATAATCAAAATTCAAAAATATCTTTATATATCTGATGACACGTCAATATCACACATATTCATTGCAAATAGATATGTACTACATCTCCTGTCTCTTAATCTCCAATACTCTGTACTTGAACTCTCCGTCAGGAGCTTCAACTGTCACTTCACTACCAACCTTGGCACCTTTTAATGCCATTCCTACAGGTGACTCGTCGGAAATCTTGTTCTTCATGATATCTGCCTGGGTTGAGCCAACAATATCATATACGATCTCCTCATCGAATTCGTAATCAAATACCTTGACTGTACATCCGATACCAACTGTATCTGTGTCAACCTCGTCCTCGTCAACGACTTCAACATTCTTAAGAATTGCCTCTAACTGTTCAATCCTATTCTCTATATCTCTCTGCTCGTCCTTAGCTGCATCATACTCAGCATTCTCAGAAAGGTCACCCTGTTCTCTGGCTTCCTTGATCTTTGCAGCGATCTCTCTACGTTTGTTTACTTTTAAATCCTGTAATTCTCCCTCAATATCCTTGAGACCTTTATAAGTAACTATTGTCTTTTTCTCAGCCATGAAAAATAACCTCCTAAAAATTCTTTACCTTACTTAAAAGAAAAGAGGATGTAGTTATTTACATCCTCTATGCAGTTGATGGGACTTGAACCCACACCCACGTAAGTGGACATGAACCTGAATCATGCGCGTATGCCAATTCCGCCACAACTGCGTTTATGATACAAAAGCCATAGCGTGTGCTACAAGCCTTATGAATTATATCATATGCCTTTTCCCATTTCAACCTATATTTTGTGATTTTTTATACAATGGTTTTGTCTTTTTAGTCCCACTGCCGACTGCAATCATATATCAATCAATATCTCTGTCAAAATCTACTGAACAGTATCTGCCTCTGATGCAGCCTCAGTCTCTGATGCGGTCTCGGTCTCCGATGTTGCTTCATCTGTATCCCCGGTCTCGGTTGCAGTCTCTGAACTCTCCTCGGTACTCTCCACCTGCTTACCTTTGCTTACAAGATAGTCAAGGACCTTCTTTTCTGTTGTATAAAATCTGAGATCGCTGTCTGAATAATATGTTTCTATATCAGAAACCTCTACACTGTAATCATCTGCAAGGCTCTGCTTGTATGCTGCAAGATCATCATCTGTAGCATTAAGACCTTCCTTTTCTGCAATAATGGTAACAACTATCTTCTCCTGCATTACATTCTCAACAGATGTATAAAGGTAATCAAGGAAATCAGCCTCGTTGTTGTATCCCATATATCCTGCGTATGTCTCAATACCTATTCCGTACTGGCTTGCAGTACTCTCGAGGTTTGACACAATAGAGTTCATATATGACTTAACCTCGTCCTCAGGATACTTGGTAAATGTTGTATTGGCTATCAATTCCTTAAGCACTGAAGATCTGTCAGCATTGTCTGCCTCTCTGTTCTTCTCATCTGTAGCCTGTTCTGTAAGGTACTGTGTGTACGCCTCTGTAGTTGTATACTCACCGTCTGTTGCCTTATTTACCAGTTCATTTGTGTACTCAGGTATTGTTGTAACTGAAATATAATTAACATCCACTTTAAACTCTGCTGTCTTACCTGCAAGGGTTGTATCTGCATTGTCCTCGGCATACGTAACGGTTACTGTCTTACTCTCTCCCGGCTTAACACCCACAAGCTGATCGTCAAAACCATCTCCAAGTACATTATTTCCTATTGTGAGCTCGTATCCGTCATCAGATGTTTCACTGCTGACTTCTTCTCCGTCAACAGTCTTGACATAATTGATATTCACCACGTCACCGCTCTTAATGGCACTTTCCTTATCCTCAGACTTCACTGAATTCTGGTTACAGAACTGATCTATCTTATTCTGCACCGCATCATCAGCTAACTCTCTTGAAGCAGGAACATACTCAAGTCCCTCATAGCTTCCTATAGTGGCACATGCACTGTATCTGTCATAGTCACTTACTGTCTTTCCGCAGCCTGCAAGCATTGAAAGACCAAGAACACATGTAAGTGTAACAGCTATAATCCTCTTCTTCATACTTTTTATTCCTCTGTTGTTGTCTCTGTTTCCTCTGTAGAAGCAGCGTCCTCGGCTGTGTCAGCCTCTGTAGTCTCATCTACAGCAGGGGCCTCTGTCTCATCATCAAGAGGATTGATATCGTTTGATGTATTCTTACCGTTCTCAATAAGGAAATTCATAACCTTCTCTGCAAGAGTATAGTATCTGAGGTCAGCTTCCTTATATGTGCTTTTTACTGTACTTGCATCTGTGCTGTAGTCTTCAGCCATCTTGTTTACATACGCGTCCACATCAGCGTCAGTAACTGTGATATTCTCAGCCTTTGCAACTGCACATACAACCATCTTCTCCTTAACAGTCTCCTGACATACGGTTGTTACATACTCATTGAACTTCTCCTCGTCATCATAGCCGTATGCATAATTGATGTAATCTGTAAATTCGATATTGTAGCTTGAAGCCGTCTGCTTAAGCTTTGCGATAATATCATTTGCAGTCTGGGCAACCTCATCCTCAGGAATATTCTCTATGGTTGAGTTATCAATGGCTGTTGTCATAACCTTGTTCTGTACTGCAGCAAGTGCGTTCTCCTTGTTGCTGTTGTACAGATTGTTCTTAAGATCCTGCTTGTAATCGGCTACATTGCTGAAATCAGTATTCTCCGCAACAAGCTCGTCTGTAAGCTCAGGGGTGTGGGTAAGCTTTATATAGTTAAGAGTTGTTGTAAATACAGCATCCTTACCGTTTAAGTCATCGTTTCCGTAGTCGTCAGGGAATGTAACCGCCACATCGAAGGTATCTCCTGCCTTATGTCCCACTATCTGGTCCTCGAAATCGTCTATAAATGAACCGCTTCCAAGAACAAGATCATAATTTGTTCCTGATCCGCCGTCGAACTCAACGCCATCGATCTTTCCTGTAAAGTCAATATTCACAGTGTCGCCTGTCTTCGCTTCACTTTCCTTGTCCTCGTCATATGTAGCGTTCTCGCTTAAGAACGAATCCACACTGCTCTGGATATCTGAATCACTTACTGCAGCAACCTCGTAGCTGTACTCGATATTCTTGTAATCTCCGAGAGTTACGTTCTCTGCATAGTATGAAATATACTCGTCAAGATCCATATTATCTGTTGCTAATGTTGTCTCCTCTGTAGAATCTGACTGGGCGTCTGTTGCTGTTGCATCAGAGATCGTACCGCCGTTCTTCTTATCTCCACAGCCTGAAAACATTGAAACTGACATTGCAAGAGCAAGAGCTACTGCAAATGTTCTCTTAAATTTTCTCATTATCAATATACCTCTTCTTTCATTATATAAAGCTTATCAAACCTGTATCCGGCACAACATGGTATGCCTTCACCTATTTTAGGTTTATATCACATTTCAAATTAAAAGTATAGTGATTACACCATAAATTCATACTTTTTCCACATTTGCAGGGGCTCATTTGTGATTTTCTGCATATTTGACAAGGAACTTTGTTTATTTTTTCATTCATCACATATTCTAAACTAATACCACATATTGTGTTTACATAATTTATCTTTTCAATATTTTGTGTGATTCTATATAGACAAATAATTTTTCAGGTGCTATAATCCAAACTTGTACGGCAGAGAGATACACTCTGACCGCTGGGACTTAATAACGATTTTTGAGACACAAAATTTTGAAAATCGCTATTTTTTTGCGCAAAACAGGCATTATTTGTTAAAACCAAGGGGAGAAAACGACCATGCAGGTAATCAAGAGAGATGGCAGAGCGGTCACATACGACCGTAACAAGATTATGGTTGCTATCCGCAAGGCCAACGCAGAGGTTGAGCCGTGTGAGAAGATCAGCGACGAGAAAATTGAAGAAATTGTAGAAGGAATAGAGGCCAAGCACAGAAAGAGAATGTTGGTTGAGGATATCCAGGATATCATCGAGCAGAAGCTTATGGAAGACGGCAAATTTGTCCTTGCCAAGACCTACATAATCTACCGTTACAGCCGTGAGCTCATCAGAAAAGCAAACACCACTGATGACTCTATCTTAAGCCTCATCCAGAACAGAAATAAGGATGTAATGGAGGAGAATTCCAATAAGAACGCAACTGTTGCCTCAACACAGCGTGACCTTATTGCCGGCGAGGTTTCAAAGGATCTTACCAAGAGAATGCTTCTTCCTGAGAAGATATCAAAGGCTCATGAGGAGGGTGCTATCCACTTCCATGATGCGGATTATTTCCTCCAGCCTATATTTAACTGCTGCCTTATAAACATAGGCGACATGTTGGACAATGGAACAGTTATGAACGGCAAGCTTATCGAGAGCCCTAAGAGCTTCCAGGTTGCATGTACCATAGTTACACAGATCATTGCGTCTGTTGCTTCAAGCCAGTATGGCGGACAGAGCGTGGACATCAGACATCTGGGCAAATACCTCAGAAAGAGTCACGACAAGTACCAGAAGAAGATTTCCGCTGCCGTTGGCGACACTATCGATCAGGAAACCATAGACACTCTTGTACGTGAGCGTGTAAATGATGAGCTCCGTTCAGGCGTACAGACTATCCAGTATCAGATAAATACCCTTATGACCACAAACGGTCAGTCTCCTTTTGTCACTCTCTTCCTTAACCTCGATGAGAATGATGAGTACGTAGAAGAAAATGCCATGATAATAGAGGAGATCCTTCGTCAGCGTATCGAAGGAATAAAGAATGAGGTTGGTGTGTATGTAACACCTGCTTTCCCTAAGCTTATCTATGTTCTTGACGAGCATAACTGCTTAAAGGGCGGCAAATACGACTATCTCACCAAGCTTGCCATCAAGTGTTCAGCCAAGAGAATGTATCCTGACTATATCTCAGCAAAGAAAATGCGTGAGAACTACGAGGGAAATGTATTCTCATGTATGGGTTGCCGTTCATTCTTATCTCCATGGAAGGATGAAAATGGTAATTACAAGTGGGAAGGACGTTTCAATCAGGGTGTTGTATCCCTTAACCTCCCTCAGATTGCCATCCTTTCAAAGGGCAATGAGGATAAGTTCTGGAGCCTGTTGGACGAGAGACTTCAGCTCTGCTACGATGCACTTATGTGCCGTCACAGAGCCCTTGAGGGTGTAACCTCAGATGTAAGCCCTGTCCACTGGCAGTATGGTGCTATCGCAAGACTTAAGAAGGGTGAGGTCATCGATCCACTCTTACACAACGGATATTCAACCATATCTCTTGGATATATAGGCGTATATGAGATGACTAAGCTCATGACAGGTGTAAGCCATACAGATCCTAAGGGTGAGGAATTTGCCCTTAAGGTCATGAAACATCTTCGTGCAGCCTGCGACAAATGGAAGGCAGATACCGGTCTTGGCTTCGGCTTATACGGAACACCGGCAGAGAGCCTCTGCTACAGATTCGCACGTATCGACAAGGAGCGTTTCGGCACTATCAAGGATGTTACAGACAAGGGTTACTACACCAATTCATACCATGTTGATGTTCGTGAGAAGATTGACGCTTTCAGCAAGTTCAGATTTGAAAGCCAGTTCCAGAATATATCAAGCGGTGGTGCTATCTCATATGTAGAAATTCCAAATATGAGAAATAACCTTGACGCCCTTGCTGAGGTTGTAAGATATATCTACGATAATATCCAGTATGCAGAGTTCAACACAAAGTCTGACTACTGCCATGTATGCGGATACGACGGCGAGATAATCATAAACAATGAAGGCGAGTGGGAATGTCCACAGTGCGGCAACAAGGATCATGCCAAGATGAATGTAACCAGAAGAACCTGCGGATACCTTGGAGAGAACTTCTGGAATGTAGGAAAGACTAAGGAGCTTGGAGCCAGAGTACTCCACCTGTAAAATTAGTTTTTAATAAACATTTCAAAAAACATCTTGCATATTTTACATATATAAGATATATTATTAGTTGTGAACAGATTAAATTTCGTATTTTTAATTTTGTGCATTAATAATTTCAATTTTGTATGGTCTGCATGTCGTAGAGGGCAAGCGGGCCATACTTCATTTTACGGAACTTTTTTGATGTCAGCTCCCCCAACGGGAGTTACGAAAGTGAAAGGAATAATCCATATGAATTATGCAGATATCAAATCCTATGATGTGGCAAACGGCACAGGTGTAAGAGTATCACTCTTCGTGTCCGGCTGTACCCACCACTGCAAGAATTGTTTCAATCAGGAAACCTGGGATTTCTCCTACGGAAAGCCCTTTACGGAAAAGGAAATAGATTTTATTATAGAGGCTTGCAAGCCATCATACATATCCGGTCTCTCCCTTTTAGGTGGCGAGCCTATGGAATATGTGAACCAGCTGGGACTGCTGCCGCTGGTACGCCGCTTCAAGGAAGCTTACCCAGACAAGACCATCTGGTGTTACACCGGATATGACTTCACTGAATATATCCTTCCTAAGATGTGCAAGGAATGGGAATTCACTCCGGAGCTGCTCTCCTACTTCGATATAATGGTAGATGGGGAGTTCATTGAAGAAGAAAAGGATCTCAACCTGAAATTCCGCGGTTCAAGAAACCAAAGGATCATAGATGTACAGAAATCTCTTGCCACAGGCGAGCTTGTGCTGTGGGATGAAAAGGGAGCTTTCTTTTAAACCACAAATAAACCACAAACAAGGCACAGCTAATCAAAACAAGATAAAACAAAATGAAACGAAAGAGGACATTACCATGACATTCAACATTAATGTAAAGAAGCTTAACGAAAATGCCATTCTCCCTACCTACGGCTCAGAGTATGCAGCAGGTGCAGACCTGTATGCCTGCCTTGAGGCACCTGTCACCATCGAACCGGGAGAAACGGTTATGATACACACAGGACTTGCAATGGAGATTCCTGTGGGATATGCAGGTCTCATATATGCCAGAAGCGGACTCGCTTCAAAGAAGGGTCTCGCCCCTGCAAATAAGGTAGGCGTTGTAGACTCTGACTACAGAGGTGAATTCATGGTGGCACTCCACAACCACTCCCTCTCTGCTGCCACAGTTGAACCTGGTGAGCGTATCGCTCAGATGGTCATCACTCCTTATGTCACAGGCGTGTTCCAGGTGGTTGATGAGCTTGAGGAAACCAAGCGTGGTGCAGGCGGCTTCGGTTCAACAGGAAGAAAATAAGATCATTCAAACCCGATCTTTAAACCTGATCTTTAAACTCGATCTGGTTGTACACCCATGCTCACAGAGTATATAACCAGATCTTGTTGTATACGTCCATATTTACACGCTTACTATAGGTATAACCGGGATCAAGCTTCTCAATCCAGCTGCTTACTATGTTATCGAAATACTCCTGATTTGCTTTGCGGTTCATCTGATCCTTGTTCTGGGCGGTTGCCTCCTCGTCGGTTAATGCTGTCATCTGGAATATATGATATCCGTCATCAAGCTTTATAACCTTGCTCACATCACCATTCTGCATATCATACAGAGTATTCTTCACATCCTCACCATAAGTATCCTCTATCTCCTGACTGCTCATGGTATGACTTCCGGCATATTTAAGATCATAGTTTGAAGCGAAGAATGCGATGTTCACTCCGTTACGGTTTGAATCCTCCTTAATAGTCTTATATGTTGAATCTGCATTTTCCTTCTGTGTGGCAACCTGGTCATCACTGTAAGGAACAATATTACCAAATTCATCCTCGTAATAGCACTCGAAGAACAGATCGTAGAATGTGGTCATCCTTGCCTGCTCATCCGAAACCTCAGAGGTATTATCCTTCATGACATGGGCATAGACCTTATCTGCCAGAGCATTTTCCTTTAACACCTTTTTAATTGTTTCTCTATCATTGAACCGCATTTCACTCAGCTGATCTTCTGTAAGATTCTGGTAGAATTCTTCAGCCTTGGAATCCGCTTCATTCTCTTCCTCCACGGAAAGACTTATTCCGTAATCAGCAGCGTGGGCTATAAGCACCTTATTTGTAACGATATTGGAGATTACCTCCTTTTTCGCCATTTCTTCAACGTCTGTCTCAATTCCATCATCTGTAACTATGGTCTTTCCCCAGATATTCTCCCCATATTCCCGCTCGTACTCCTCCTTGGTGGTCATGGCATAGATGAAAACCTCGTCAAGATAGATGTTCTCATCGTTAAACTGGAACACTATCTCCTTTCCCCCTTCACCAACTGTTTCATTTCCGCAGGCGGTACAGAGTACAGCCATGCACAATATGCATATTAAACAAATGATCTTCTTCATTTTATCTCCTTTCAGGTCGTCACAAGCCCTTCTATGTCAGACACCACCTGATCCACCTGGTGCCATATCTCACTCTCCGTGAGAATTCCTGCCTTAAGGACAAATGCCGGTGTCTTACCAAATACAAATCTCATCTTGCCAAAATATCCGTTTAACATATGGTCTATCTTGTCGGTATCTATCTTTGCATCCCTATACATTCCAAAGGACAGCTCTGCATTATTTAAAACAATACTGGTTATATACGCCTTATTTGCCCTGCTCTTAAGAAGGGACACATCCATAAGGTTCACAACCTCCTTAGGAAGATCTCCGAACCTGTCCGTCATCTCATCCACAAGATCATCGTAATCGCTGCCATCCATTATCTGGGATATACGCTTATAGAGATCCAGCTTGATAAATTCATTTCTAACATATGTGGATGGTATAAATGCGTCGAACGGAAGCTTGACTGTGGTGTCGAAGTGCTCCTCCACCTCTTCGCCACGCTCCTTTTTGATGGCGTCGTTCAACATCTTGCAGTAAAGGTCGTATCCTACAGCCTCCATATGTCCCGACTGGTCGGCACCCAGAAGGTTGCCTGCTCCACGGATCTCAAGATCCTTCATGGATACTTTAATACCTGAACCCAGATCTGTAAACTCTCTTATTGCCTTAAGTCGCTTTTCTGCAGTCTCCTTTATGAGCTTATCCTTCTTATACATGAGAAAGGCATAGGCAGCCCTGTCGGAACGTCCAACTCTTCCTCTGAGCTGATACAACTGGGACAGTCCATAATTCTCCGCGTCATGGATTATCATAGTATTTGCATTAGGAATGTCAAGACCCGTTTCAATAATTGTTGTGGATACCAGAACATCTATCTCACCCTTGATAAACCTGAGCATTATATCCTCAAGCTCACGCTCGCTCATCTGTCCGTGGGCATACTCCACCACTGCCTCAGGCACCAGCCCGCTCACCTGTCTGGTGATCTCATCAATGTTATTTACCCGGTTATACACATAGAATACCTGGCCTTTTCTTGCCAGCTCTCTTCTTATGGCTTCCCTTACAAGCTCCGGATCATATTCAAGCACATAGGTCTGTATGGCCCTTCTGTCCACCGGCGGCTCCTCCAGTATACTCATATCCCTGACACCTATAAGGCTCATATGGAGAGTTCTCGGTATAGGAGTTGCAGTCAGTGTAAGTACATCCACATTAACCTTCATCTGCTTGATCTTTTCCTTGTGGGTAACGCCAAAACGCTGTTCCTCATCTATGATCAGCAGTCCAAGCTGCTTAAACTCCACGTCCTTGGACAGCAGCCTGTGGGTTCCGATAACAATATCTACTCTGCCTGCCTTAAGATCCTTTATGGTCTCTCTTACCTCCTTCGGAGTGCAGAACCTGCACAGAAGCCTTATCTCTATAGGGAAATCCTTCATCCTCTCCTTAAAGGTATTGTAATGTTGCTCCGCAAGTATGGTGGTAGGCACCAGATATGCCACCTGCCTACTGTCGGAAACCGCCTTAAATGCTGCTCTGATGGCAACCTCAGTCTTGCCGAAGCCCACGTCTCCGCACACAAGTCTGTCCATGATCTTGGTGCTCTCCATATCCTTCTTGGTGTCATTTATGGCATTCTTCTGATCCTCTGTCTCCTCGTAAGGAAACATCTCTTCAAATTCCTTCTGCCATACTGTATCAGCAGGATACACATGACCCTTTCCGTCACGACGCTTGGCATACAGTGTAACAAGCTCCTTGGCAACCTCAGCCACATGGCCCTTTACACGCTTCCTGGTCTTATCCCATTCTCCGCCACCAAGCTTATTTATCTTAGGTCTCCGTCCCTCTTTGTCGCTGTACTTCTGTATCTCGTCAACCTCGGACGCCAGTACATACAACTTACCTCCTGCAGCGTACTCAATGGTTATATAGTCCTTGTAGACATTGTCTACCTCAACCTGCTCTATACCTCGATATATTCCTATACCGTATTTTTCATGTATCACATAATCGCCAACACTTATGTCGGTGTAGCTCTTTATAACCTCACCGCTGTACTGGCTCTTCTTTTTGTTCTTGCTCTTACCTGCTGTGCGGGATGTGAATATATCTCCCTCACTTATGACCGCAAGCTTCATGTCCGGGAACTCAAAACCACTTCTTAATCGTCCTGTGGTTATCATCATTTCCCTGTCCTTAAGAACTCGCTTCTTGTCCTCGGAGAAGAAGCATGAAACCTGCACGTTCATAAGATTATCCGCAAGCCTTCGTCCTCTGGTGGCTGATGGTGATATGAGTATGATCCTGTAATCCTTGCTCTTCCATCTTTCTATGTCGGCAACCAGTGCCTCGAAGCTGTTCTTGTATGATATGACAGTCTTTGCCTCTATCTCAACATGGAACACCTCAGGTATTATCTCATCCTTGTAATAAAGCGCTGAAAATAATACCGTCCTCCTTGCAGCGAACTTCTCTGCAATGCTCTCATAGGGATACAGAAGCTCCAGCTGTCCCGGAAGTATATAACCTCCCTCTAAACGGCTCTTCATGGCACTGTTGAAATTCCCCATATACATGTCTGCACATTCCTTTATACGCCTTGGCTCATCAAGGAGTATGCAGGCATCTGCCGGTATGCAGTCAAGCAGGGACATGGTCTTGCTGTAGAAATAATCTACAAATCCATCCACACCTATAGCCCCATTGAACTCTGTAAGCTGCTCCTTAAGGGCATCCACCTCTTTCTTTATACGATGGGCAGCCTCAGTCCTGAAACTCTTGCGAAGCTTCTCCTCATAGGGCTTAAGCTCCGCCTCAATGGCCTTTATACCCTTATTTATCCTGGTCTTGGATAATACCATCTCTGTGGCAGGATAGATATTCACCGACTCCACCCGCTCTATAGAACGCTGGCTCTCCACGTCAAAGCTTCTGATGGTATCTATCTCGTCGTCCCACATATCTATTCTGTAGGGTGTCTCCTCTGTAAGAGGGAATATATCTATGATACCGCCTCTTATGGCAAATTCTCCCACACCCTCAACGGTCTCTGTCTTCTCGTAGCCCAGCTCCACAAGTCTGCTCTTGAACTCATCCACATCAAGGATGTCTCCCTCCTTGAGAGGAATGATCTTGCTCTTGATGTAGGAAAGCTCAGGAATCTTGTCAAGAAGAGCGTCCACAGTAAGCACTATGGTACATCTCTCTCCTTCAATAAGGCTCTTGAAGATCTCCATACGTCTTCGTACTATGGCATTTCCGTGTATATCTGCACTGAAGAACAGCACGTCCTTTGAAGGATATATGAGAACATTTTTCTCATAAAAACGAAAGTCCTCATACAACCTGTTGGCACGCTCCTCATCATAGGTCACCACAAGTCTGACATCTGCAGATTCTGCACAGCCATTCATGATAAATACCCTATCACTGCCCTCCGTGCCGGATATATGAACAGGTCCTTTTCCCTCCTGCAGATATTCCTTCACCTGTATAAAACTATTCAGTTGTTCCAAAGGCTCTGATAATGCTTTCATATATTTCCTTAACCGTTAAATCTGTTCATGGCAGCCGGTGTTCCCTCTGCAAGTGCCACCGCTACTGCCTCACACGCCCTGTCAAATCCTTCATTCATGACAGACTGCTCGTCACTTCCGAACCTTGACAGCACATAGTCTGCCAGATCCATGTTCTTAGGCTTCTGCCCAACTCCAACTCTTATCCTTGTAAATTCCTGGCTTCCAAGGTGCAGGATTATATTCTTCATTCCATTGTGTCCGCCGGCACTGCCCTTCTCTCTTATACGAAGCCTGCCCACTGCCAGGTCAATATCATCATATATTACAATGATGTCTGAGCAGTCACACTTATAGTAGTCCATAAGCTCACGGACACTCTCTCCACTTAAATTCATATATGTCTGAGGCATGGCAAGTATGACCTTCTCGCCTTCAATAATGCCCTTTCCGAATTCAGCCTTATGCTTCTTCTCCGTAAGGCTTATATTATATTTGTCTGCAAGCTTTAATATAACCGAAAATCCCACATTGTGCCTTGTACCTGCGTACTTTGCCCCTGGATTTCCAAGTCCAACTATTATCTTCATTACAGCATTTCCCCTTCTATCTTTCCTTCATGATATCCTCAGCAGCCTTTAACTGCTCAAGAGTATTTACCCCGAGGATCTCATTGGCATTGTCCATAGGAACGGCGTCAACTCTCATTCCCATATTCTTTATTATCTCTATTGTGTCAGGAAGATAATACTCTCCCTGGACGTTGTCGTTTGATATCATGTCAAGGGCCTTAAGAAGTGCACTGCAGTTGAACACATACATTCCTGAATTGACCTCGCACACCTTCTGTTCCTCTTCATCTGCGTCCTTCTGCTCAACGATCCTTGCCAGTCCATTCTCGTCCCTTATTATCCTTCCGTAGCCAAATGGATCATCCAGGATAGCCGATATGACTGTAACTCCGTTGCCATTCCTTCTGTGACCCCAAAGAGCCTTTTTAAGTGTCTCTCCTGTAACTAACGGCGTGTCTCCGCAGAGGATGATCACATCCCCTTCGTTTCCTATAAAGTCTGCCGCGCACTTAACCGCATGACCGGTTCCAAGCTGTTCCTCCTGAAGGGCATAGCTTACCTCTTCGTCTATAACTGCCTTAACCTCATCTGCCTTATATCCAACTATAACGCATACCTTATCTGCTCCTGCGTCCTTTGCTGCCTTTATTGAATAATGAACCATTGGTCTGCCCATTACCCGGTGCACCACCTTAGGTTTGTCCGATTTCATTCTTGTTCCCTTGCCTGCTGCAAGTATAACTGCCTTTATCATTCTATATTCCTCCTAGAATTACTGACTGGTCCACGCCCTGCAAAATACCAGGGCGTCCACTTTCTTCATGTTCAATCTGCCGCATATCTGCAAATGTGCCGTGCACTTAAATATATCATATTTCTGTAGAAAAAAAAACCGGTGCACATCATAAAAATAATGTACACCGGTTAATATACGCTTCGTGCTTCATGCCTTGAAGCTACTGTGCCGAAACTGTTTCATAATACTTGTCAAGTATCATCTTCTGCAGTTCTTCTCTTGTCTCTGTGTTTATCGGATGTGCTATATCACGATACTCACCATCTGCAGCCTTGCGGCTTGGCATGGCAATAAACATTCCCTTTTCGCCTTCAATGACTTTTATGTCGTGAATCACGAACACGCTGTCAATGGTGATAGAAACAACCGCACGCATCTTACCTTCGCTATCAACAGTTCTTACTCTGATATCTGTAATCTGCATTGTGAAACCCCCTTAATTCTTTATCTTCTGCCACAATACATCAATCCCCATAAGTTCTCACGCACGTCTACCTATCTTGTATTATATGAACAATTGACATTACTAAGAAATGGCTGTCTTATAATGCATATCTGAAATTCTTCTCAGATACTATCTTGATCTCATCCGGAGTGCCCTGATAAACTGTATTGGCACGAAGGGTATCCCTGCTCTCAACAATACAGTTTTCAATAACTGAATTATCTCCGATATGAACATCATTAAGTATGATTGAATTTCTGATTATACAGTTATCTCCCACATAGACCTTCTTAAACAATACCGAGTTCTCAACAGTACCATTTATAATACACCCACTGGCAATAAGACTATTATTGACAACTGCCCCATCGTTATACTTTGCAGGTGGAAGATCCTCTACCTTTGAATAAATATCAGGATGCTGCCTGAAGAAGTAATTTCTCACATCCTTCTTTAAGAAATCCATATTAGCCTTATAGTATGAATCAACTGTTCCGATATTTCTCCAGTATGTATCAATCTTGTAACCATATATCTTCTTAACACTCTTGTATCTTACAAGAATATCTTTTACGAAATCATTTCTGCCTTCATTTGCACAGGTTTCAAGAAGCTCGATAAGCTGTCTTCTTCTGATGACATACACACCTATTGAGGCGGTGCTTGTTCCTGCCACAAGCGGCTTCTCCTCGAAATCTATGATTCTTCCGTCTGCGTCCATCTTAAGAACACCAAAACGGTTAATATCATCTTCTTCCGGAGCAATGTCCTTACATGCGATAGTTATATCTGCCCCCTTACTGATGTGCTCCTCAAGAAGCTTATTGTAATCCATCTTGTATATACCGTCACCTGACGCAATAACAACATATGGCTCATGGCTCTCTTTAAGGAAGTTAATGTTCTGATATAAAGCATCTGCTGTGCCCTTATACCAGTAGCTGTTAGCCGCTGTGATGGTTGGAGTGAAGATGTATAATCCTCCCTGCTTTCTACCGAAATCCCACCATTTGCTGGAATTAAGATGTTCATTTAACGATCTTGTATTATACTGTGTGAATACAGCAACCTTCTGGATATGTGAGTTTGTCATATTAGAAAGTGCAAAATCTATTGCTCTGTAGCCACCAGTAATAGGCATTGCAGCAACGGCTCTCTTTGCTGACAAATCACCTAACTTATTGCTGTTTCCGCCTGCTAAAATAATACCTAATGCTCTCATGTCTATTCACCTGCCTTTATTATACTGCCACCGCTCTTAAGTGCCCCATCAGGATAATCCGAAGGTTCTGTCTTACCGTATATTGCAGTATTCTTTCCTATCGAAACTCCGTCAGGAATAACGGAATTCTCACCAATAGTTACAAGGCCAAATGCATAAACCGCAGGCTTCATCTCATTGACTGCCTCTTCACCTACGCCAAGGTGTGCATTCTTGCCCACCTCAACATTCTCTGCGATAATCGCCTTATCTATAACAGCTCCATCACCTATGGTTACACCATTCATTATGATGGAGTTTCTTATAACTGCTCCCTCTCCAATGGTTACACAGGAACCGATAACTGAGTTCTCTACATCTCCGTAGATTTCTGTTCCCTCACCTATGATACATCTTGACACCTTGCCTGAAGCGTCAATGTACTGTGGTGGGATAGCGTCTGACTTGGTATATATCTTCCAGAATTCCTCGTAAAGATTGAACTCAGGGATGATATCAACAAGCTCCATGTTAGCCTCCCAGTATGAACCCAGGGTTCCAACATCCTTCCAGTAACCCTTAAAGTCATACGCACATACCTTCTTGCCATTTCCGTGGCAATATGGGATTACATGCTTACCAAAATCACACTCAGGCTGATCCTTAAGTGCTATAAGCGCCTCTCTAAGGACCTTCCAGCTAAATATGTATATACCCATTGAAGCCTTGTTGCTTCGTGGGTTAGCCGGCTTCTCTTCAAACTCTGATATAACCCCGTCGTCATCAGCGATAACTACACCGAATCTGCTTGCCTCTTCCCAAGGAACCTCGTATGTTGCAAGTGTGATATCTGCATTACAGGACTTGTGATATTCCAGCATATGCTCATAATCCATCTTGTAAATATGATCTCCTGAAAGGATCAGTACATAATCAGGATTATAGTAATCAATAAACTCAAGGTTCTGATAAATGGCATTAGCTGTACCTGTATACCACTCACTGTTATTGCTCTTCTCATATGGTGGAAGTACTGTTACACCACCAATATTTCTGTCAAGATCCCAAGGAATACCGATTCCAATATGCTGGTTAAGCCTCAGTGGTCTGTACTGTGTAAGAACACCGACTGTATCTACTCCTGAATTTATACAGTTACTTAACGGGAAATCGATAATCTTGTATTTTCCTCCAAATGCTACTGCAGGCTTTGCCAGATTTGATGTGAGAACACCAAGACGGCTTCCCTGTCCCCCTGCAAGGAGCATCGCTATCATTTCCTTTTTAATCATAAAGTCACCCCTTCGTGCGTAATTTAACTCCATTATATCATTTTTTTCTAAATAAGCAATTTTTTTTATACATTTTTACTATAAACCTTTGATTTTTGGTTATTTTTTCAACATTTTAACAATAAAGTCACAATTTCAACGGATAAAATGTAAATTATGCATGATATAATTTACACTTTTTCCTAATATACATAATTTATATTTAACAGTCCCATTCTAATCTTTACATTGTTTTTTCATTATAATATCTGTATAATATTTTTAGTCGAATTTCAGAGTATATTTTTGTTATGCAAAGGAGAATAAAATGCCGGAAGTATTAGTTAAAGAATATCGCGGAGATGTGGTTGAAAATGTACACTATGGTTCTGTTGCCATAATCTCCTCAACCGGTGAGACCATCGCCTATACCGGGGATATAGAGCAGCAGACCTACATGCGTTCTGCCAGCAAACCTGTCCAGGTTCTTCCTACACTTGTTAAGGGACTTCACAGGAGGTTTAATCTTACAGATGAGGATGTTGCAATGTTCAACTCTTCCCACTGGGGAAGCAGCCATCACATCTATGTATTAAATGAGATAATGAAGAAAACAGAATTATTTGAAGAGGATATGGTCATGAACCCTATTACTTCAACCTCTGCCGGGCCTCTGGCAGCCAAGCTGAAGGAGGGCGGCAAATTAAGCCCTGTGTCCGGAAGCAGTAAGCTTCAGCACTGCTGTTCAGGAAAGCACTTAAGCCTTATGCTGTTACAAAGAGAGCTTACAGGAAAGCCTTATGACTACGAGAAGCCTGACTCACCTGTACAGAAGAAGATACTGTCATATATATCAATGATCAGCCAGACACCTTTATATAAGATCTCTGTAGGTATTGACGGCTGCGGTGTTCCGGTATTTGCCCTTCCAATGAGGAATATCGCCCACTGCTATGCCAAGCTTGCAGACCCTGTGAACCTGCCTAAGGAGGTACAGGAGGCAATAGAATACAACTTCTCATGTATCAACAGTTATCCCGAGAAGATAAATGACTACTACACTCCATCCTACTACCTGAACAAAAATCCTGATATCATGATGAAGGATGGTTCAAGGGGTATTATCTGCATGTGCATAAAGAGCAGAAAACTGGGTATCGTAGTTAAGCTTGCAGATGGCTGGAGCGATGAATTCCAGGGTATCATAATTGCAAATATCCTTGAGCAGATCAAATATGATGATCCTGTACTCATAGAGCAGTTAAAGAATGCCTACAGCACAAAGATCATAAATGACTGCGGCATTGAGGTAGGTCATGTGGAATGTGATTTCAAACTTAATATAGATGAAATGTATCTTGAGAGAAGTCTCAGAGATCCTCTTCCTGCTGAGAATGATAAGGACAAGGATCGTCCTGCATATGACGCTGCAAGAATCGCAACAGATTACTCATCCGTTCTTGATGCGGATGACGAGGAATCAGGAATTGACGATCTATTAACGAAGCTCGACAGGGATAACATGCCTAACACCATGAAGGGGATAACCGGAGAAGATGTATCAGATCTTGATATATTTGACGAGGATGAGGACGCAGTCCCACCTTCAATGAGTGCCTTTGGTGAAGATGTTGACGATCCTGATGAAGCAGAAGCCGAGACCAATGATGCAACGACAAAGGTCTCAAGAAAGTCCTCAGGCAGTTCAACCGACAAAGAGGATGGCAAGTCCTCTGACAAGTCTTCTGAAGCTGTTGCCGAGTCTCCTGAAGAAGATATCGAGTACGCCGAGGATGACACACCTGAAGAACGCGCAAGAAAGCGTGCCCTCAGAAATAAAAATTCAATCCTTGGAAAGAATGTGGTCATTGCCAGTCCAAGCACCACATTCATTAAAAATCCAATGGCAAGCCAGATAAAGCAGGCAAAGATCCTCTCCACCGTGGAGAACGAAGATGCCGCTACGGAGGACAATCAGAAGTAATACGCATATAAAAAATCCAATCCACAAAAGGACTCCAATCAAAAAACATATGGAGTCCTTTTTATTATAATATTGAAAAAAATCAGGATAGGGCTATATATAGCCCTATCCGTCTCTATATTTACAAATTAAATTTTTATTGCGTCTTACTTCTCTTCCAGATACTTCTCAACGCTGGCAAGCTTTACACAGAGAACAAATATCTTAGATGCTGCTTCCATCTCCTCAACTGATGGGAAAGATGGTGCAATACGGATATTGCTGTCCTGTGGATCCTTACCATATGGGAAGGTTGCACCTGCACCTGTAAGAACAACACCTGCCTCCTTACACAGATCAACTATCCTCTTAGCACATCCCGGAAGTGCATCAAAAGAAATGAAATATCCGCCTACAGGCTTAATCCATGTACCGATCTCAAGTCCATCAAGTTCCTTATCGAACTCATTAAGAACTGCCTCAAACTTAGGTCTTAATATATCTGCATGCTTATCCATATGAGCTTTTAATCCATCTATGTTCTTGAAAAATCTTGTATGACGAAGCTGATTGATCTTATCATGTCCGATAGTCTGGACTGTAAGCTGCTTCTTTATAAATTCCACATTAGTAGTTGATGTTGCAAGAGCAGCCACACCTGAACCCGGGAATGTGATCTTTGATGTTGAAGCGAACATGTAAACCATGTCAGGATTTCCTGCCTTCTCGCACTCCTCAAGGATATTTAAGATCTCTGCATGCTTATCCTTATATAAATGATGGATACAGTATGCATTATCCCAGAAGATCCTGAAATCCTCTGCTGCCGGCTTAAGTGCTGCAAATCTCTTAACCACCTCATCCGAATAAACGATACCTGTTGGGTTTGAGTACTTAGGAACACACCAGATACCCTTTACTGCAGGGTCATTATTTACATATTCCTCAACCATATCCATGTCAGGTCCGTCACTGTTAAGTGGTATATTTATCATTTCAATTCCGAAGAATTCTGTGATCTTAAAATGTCTGTCATATCCCGGTACAGGACAAAGGAACTTAACCTTATCAAGCTTGCACCATGGTGTTGAACCATTTACACCATGTGTCATTGAACGTGATACCGTGTCATACATAACATTAAGGCTTGAGTTACCATATACTATGATATTCTCCTTCTTAACCTCCATCATGTCTGCCATAAGCTGACGACACTCACCAATACCATCCAGATCTCCGTAATTTCTTGTATCATTTCCAAGTAAGGTTCTCATATCTGAAGAACTATTTATCTCATCCAACATCCCCATCGAAAGAGCAAGCTGTGAAAATCCAGGCTTTCCCCTGGCCATATTCAAATTAAGACCTTTTGCCTGTTCTTCCTTATACTTCTCCTGAAGAGCTGCTTTCAATGTCAATAATTCATCTCTAGTCATTTCCTTGTACTTTCTCATTTTAACTACCTGTACCTTTCACATTTATTAGATTCAAACAATTATAATGTAAAAACCTCCTTACCTATTTTAGAGCATTTTCTAAAAAAGGCAACCCTCATATGAAAAGTTATTTCATATTTTTGTTGTTTTTGCTTTCGCATATCAATTTATAGGATATTTTTACTTAATATTCTCCACAATTTTCTTTTTTCTGCTTAAAAATGTATAAAATAACTATTTGACCATTGAGCAGTCCGGACATATACACAGAAATTCCACATGGTGCTCAAGTATGGTAAATCCCGGTTCCGCCAGTTCCCCAAGCTTTGAAAGCTCATGATTATACTGCAAATGGCTGTCGTATATCCTTCCGCACTTCACACACCTTAAGTGGTAATGTCTTCTGGTATCTCCGTCAAAATGCTCATTTCCATCCGTGGAATATACATTTATCATCTTTTTATCATCAACTGCATCTGCCAGTACTCTGTACACTGTGGACTTACCTATCTCATATCCACGCTTCACAAGCTCATCATAAAGCTCACCTACGGTGGGGTGAGAGGTAAGCTCCTTCATAACGGAGTATATGACCTGCTTCTGCCAGGTATTTCTCTTAGCTGTTGCCATAGGCTTCTCCTTATCAAGAATTATTCTCTGTTATAGTCCCAGTATAGCATACAGATACAGATCAACTCAATACCAAATCTCTGAAATATAGTTCTTTCTTATACTTCTCTTAAACAGTTTTACCTTGACCTGATTCCAAACAGATAGTACTATGGAAGCAAAACATGACATGCGGTGATAAGCAGATATTCAACATACAGTGTCAAATGACACATGAAAATAATGGTGCGGCATCACTTTTTAAGCCGTACTAACAATAACAGGAGGAACAGAAATGATCAGATGCGAACACCTTGTGAAGCGTTATTCCAACGTAGTAGCTGTTAATGATTTAAACCTGGATATCATTCCGGGACAGATATATGCACTCATAGGTCCTAACGGCAGCGGCAAATCAACTTTTATGAAAATGCTCGGCGGTATCACCAAGCCGACCTCCGGTGCAATAACCTTAGACGGCCGACCCATAAGCTACAAGGACAAGGCTCACATTGCCTACATGCCTACAGAAAGTTACTTCTTCAATTACATGAACTGCATACAGTTTGGCAGATACTATCAGGATTTCTTCGAGGACTTCAACATGGATAAATACATGTATCTCCTTCAGCAGATGGAGCTTGATCCCAAGAGGAAATGCCGTGAAATGTCAACCGGTATGGCAGCAAAATTGAAGATTGCCATAACCCTTTCAAGAGACAGCTACCTTATAATGCTTGATGAGCCATTAAACGGTATAGACATAATCGCAAGGGACAAGATCATAAGCACCATAAGAGGCAACATCACAGGAAACACCTCTGTGATAATGTCAAGCCACCTGGTTGATGAGATGGAACAGATTGTCAATCAGGCAATCTTCATCAAGAACGGCTCCTGCGTTCTTACAGGTCCAACAGACCAGTTAAGAAACCAGTACCAGATGAATCTTACCGACATGTACAGACAGATTTATGCTTAAGAGCCAAAGGCAGATCTTAAATGTACCAAAGGCTAATTTCAAACGGGCTGAAGTTCAAAATCGGAGGGAAAATAAATGTTTAAAATGATCAAATACGAATTTAGAAAACACATATCTTCTATAATCATACTGCTTATAGTATACGGATTGCTAGAGGCAGTTTTCCTGTACGGAATGATCGCAGATAACCAAAATGCCGTGGTCATCTCCATGGCATTACTGATAATGCTCACCGTTGTATCATATGTATTTATACTTGTGCTTGGTATATCCACATACAATAACGAGTTAAAAAGCAAATCCGGATATCTTGTATATATGACACCTATATCCTACTACCATATCATAGGTGCCAAGCTCCTATACACATTATTTGCAGGGATCGGCTTTGCTGCCCTTATATTCCTGTTATTGACCGTCAACTACAACATGCTGGCAAATGAATACAGCCTCAATGATTTCACTACCGTATTTAATGTAATGCTCCGTACACTGGGTACTGATTATACTTTAGGCACACTGCTACTGCTGGTGCTGGTACAGATAATATCCATGCTGGTGAACTTTTTTATGATAGTTACCGTTGCATACCTTGCCATCTCCCTGTCAACCACGATACTGCAGAACAGCAAGGCAAAGGGATTCTTAAGTTTCTTTTTGTTTATAGTCATTATAACTGTCGTATTATACCTGGAGGGATTGATCCCTGAGATCTACGACACATCAAAATATGTGCTGACTGTTGGTCAGGCTGCTGTGAATCAGATACCGATCGTCATAGCTTCACTGGTTGTTGCTGTAGGAAGCTTCATCGGTTCCGGCACATTGCTTTCAAAGCATATAAGCTTATAGAACAAAAACCTCAGATGAGATAGGATCATTACTCACCTGAGGTTTTTATTATCAGCCATTAATTCGGTTCTTTATATTTAGGCAATATACCATTGTTCTTTGAGATTAATAATATCTTGTATGGGAAATAAGCCAGCATACAATGTCATCAAAGGTTTCTTTCTTAGAGGTTTCAAGAAGTATCTCATGCCTTGCCCCCTCGTACAGGATCATCTCCACATCTGAACTTACATATTCAAGATATTCCTCATACACCTTCTTTATATCCCTGCCCATTCTTCCGTTAGGATCTCTGTCACCTGCTACCATAAGGATAGGAAGCTCCATAGGAATTCTTTCTATATTCTCCGGAGCCTGACAATATTCAATAGTGTCAAACAAAACCTGATATCCCTTGACTGTATAATCAAAGCCACAGCGAGGATTATCGTTGTATTTGTCCACCTCGCGGGTGTCCCTGTTCAGCCAGTCATTGGCAGTTCTGCGCCTCATATACCAGGTATCGCCCTCATGGTATATAATTTTCTTAGGGACGCCAAAATTATATCCCAGAAACGCCAGCTTCTTCAATAATGGACTTCTGTACTTGTCTCCGTATCTCTTGGACTCAATGGTTGCTATAAGCTTGCCAACAGCCAGCTCCGCCCGGGATCTGCTGCCCGTACCCATACATATAAAGCCATCAATATTTCTCTCGGCTCCGCGTCTGCCCTTAACCTTCGTATATCCGTAATCTTCAATATATCTTCTGCCCAGGAATGAGCCCATGCTGTGCCCAAGCAGGAAGAACGGGACTCTGCCGTATGCCTTCTTAAGACAGATGGTAACTCTGTGAAGATCTGCCACCATGGCTCTGCTTCCTGCAAATGCATTGATATATCCATACTCTTCAGGACTCCGCACTGACAAACCATGTCCCAAATGGTCATTTCCGGCAACCACATATCCGTAGCCTGCCACATATCTGGCGAATTCATCATACCTGTCGATTTCCTCCACCATTCCGTGGGATATCTGCAATATTCCCCTTATTTCACACTGTGGCTCCCACACCACAACGTGCAGCATGTTACAGCCATTTGAAGACTGTATATAGGTTTCCTTCTTCTTAATCTTAACCTTCTCCATAAGCATACTCCTTCTCACAACTTTATTTATATATTCGGTTCCACTACTGTTACTTTCACCATTTGCAGCTGATAGTCCCTATATTTTTCCTGCTATTTTACTGCCGGTACTTAGTTTTTTAATCCCCCGGACCGTTTTACAGTTCCCGTCTTACAGTTCCCCTGTCATGTTGCATACATACAGCTCGTGCAGTGCTCTGGTACAGGAAATATAGTAGGAATGAGTATTTTCATGACCACAGTTCACAACAAATACTGCATCAAATTCCATTCCCTTCGCAAGGAACTTCGGAAGCACCACCAGGCCACCTGAATATACCGATGACTGATGTGTAAGCAGTGTAACATATAACCCCTCTGCCTCCAGCTCTCTTGACACCCGGAATGCCTGGGCTTCATCATCCACCAGCACTGCCACGTTGTCATAGGCATCAAGATCCTTATCTGTTATATACATGATAAGCTCGTCCATGTCCCCTATATCAGACACCTCCGGAACCTTTCCGCTTCGTGCAACCATCTTCCCCGACTCAGGTCTCACGCAGTCTTCCCCCGCCAGAATCTTATCGCAAAATTCAGTAATCTCCTTAGTTGAACGATACGCAGTATTAAGCTGGCATACCTCATAGCCTTCCCCTGCAAATACCTTCTTTAACACGTCCACCACAGTTTCCCCGGGATCATAGAACAACACCTGGTATATGTCGCCAAGTATAGTCTTTCTGCACTTAAATACGTGACTTATAACAGCATACTGGAAGATGTTGTAGTCCTGCATTTCATCAATGACAAGGTGTTTTATCTCGTCATAGGAATGACAGCCGTAGAACAATACCTGCATATAGAATATTACCAGTACGTCCTCGTATCTTATCTCACCGTATTCATTTGTATATTGACATACATAGGGATATTCGTCCTTTATTGTATCAAGAAATCCACGGTATATCTCCACCAGATCATATCTTCCGTACTGATGGATCAGCTCACCGGTGATCTGCTTCTCGACCTTGGCTCTCTTGGAGGTGTTGAAGGCTCTGCCCTGCTCATCCTCAAGCTGCTCTGCCACGAAATAAGCAATCTTGCCAAATCTCTCATAGTAAGGATCCCTGGCAAATCTCTCCTTGAACATCTTTGAAAGCTTCGCCTCAGGGAATGTAGTCTTCTCAAAATGAAAATCCCTGAACCTGAAATTATTAATATATTCCTCAATATATTCGTTAAGCTTGTCAAAGAACCATACAGAAGACTTAAGCTTTATATTAAGTATCCTGCTAACAGGATCTTCCCTGTCCCCGGTATCAGGGTCGTATATAAGCTCTCCTCCGTCATATTTACTGTCGATTATCACATCCGACTGGGCAAGCTTGTTCTCAAAAGGCTCATTTATAAACAGTATCTCCTCCATAAGAGAATCAAATTCCTTCTCGGGAACATTATCCTCGCCTATCTCCGGAAGTACCGAGGATATATAATCCCCAAATATTCCGTTTGGAGACATGATCATCACATTGTCAGCCTTAATGGTCTTTCTGTGGGTGTACATAAGCCATGCCAGTCTGTGCATGGCAACTACTGTCTTACCGCTTCCTGCCTTGCCATCCACTATAAGATTATAGGCACTGTTATTTCTTATTATACCGTTCTGTTCCTTCTGTATGGTGGCAACCACCGACCTCATCCTTGTACCACTGTTCTCAGCCAGCGCATGGATCAGGAGATTGTCCGATACATTGTAGTCCGTATCAGCCACGCTCTTTAATGTGCCGTTCTTAATATCAAACTGCTTCTTCTCGACGATCTCTCCATCTATATGTCCGTCAGGAGCATCGTATCCTGCTGCACCTTTTTCATAATCATAGTACATGGATGCCACAGGACTTCTCCAGTCATATATCAACTGATCGTCTATGTCCTTGGACCAGTAGCCGTTCATTCCCACATACACCGGAATCTGCTCTCCATCCCGAAACCGGAAAACCACCTTGCCAAAGTACGGATTCCTGACATGATGTTTAAGCTTATCCAGCTTCTTCTGGGCATTATCAATGAACATAACATCCGTATTAATGCTGTTCATATTCTGCAGGAACTCATGGTCATCCATATCTCCATGACTGTCCCTCACATATTTCTTCTGTGCCTTGATGGTCTGCTTCCGATACTCAATATTCTCCTCAGTATCGGCAATATCCCGGTTCATCTCACCAACTGCCCTGTCAAAAAACTCATATTCCTTCTTATTGTCTAAATCCTTTGTATCGCTTATATCTGACATGTAATACTTCCTATCTGTGTTTCAATTTATATTACTGAATTTATACTTATTATAGCCTGTTTCTGCTTATAAAACACTTTACACGTTTAAACCCATATATGCAAGAATAACCTGTCACTAATGACAGGTTATTCCTTCTTTATACATCTTTATCTGCAGATATCTTTGCTGATTATTTTGCTGCATAACAGGATACTACGTTACCCCATGCAGAGTAATATGTTACTCCATTTACCTTCTTGTAACATCTTACCTTGGCATACCAGGTCTTGCCCTGGCCAACTGAAATGTCCAGGCCACCATTTGTATTGCCCTTAAGTGTAGTAGTATATGCACCGGTGAAATTCTTGTTATCGGCATACATAACCTGATATCCGTCACAGGCTGCTGTTCTTGCCCACTTGATAGAAAGCAGGCCTCTCATGCTGTTCTTAAATGATCCCGCATATCTGTATCCAAGCCTGTATATAACACTGGTCTTATTGTTCTCACAGCCACTTGAGTAGCTGCCACTCATTGCCTTAACAAGGTATCTGTAGCTGGATCCCTCTTTAACATCTGTATCTACAAATCTGCTTGAAGTACTCTTTACTGAACCTACAAGCTTCCATGATGTCTCACTGCCTGCTTTTCTGTAGATCTTGTAATCTGTTACGCCTGCAACCTTACCCCACTCAACGCTGATACCATTTGACCAGTTATATGTTTTTGTTGTAGGCTGTCCTATTCTCTTAATAGAAAGACCTGTCTTGTTGTAGGTTCCCTGCTTTCCATTTACATGGGCTCTTACTGTATATGAGTATACATGCTTTGTTGATGCTGTTGTATCACAAAAACTTGTTGCATTAGCTCTTACTGTCTTGAATGTCTTCCATGATCCATTGTCAACCTTTCTGTATACGGTATAAGCGGTAGCTCCGTCTACAGGATACCAGTATGTGTATATACCCTTTGATGTCTGGGTAATATTCTTAAGCTTTGTATATGTAAACGTATCATAGAAGTAATTGGTCAGATCTACATATCCATATCCATAGTCTTCATCCCAGCCCTTTGGTCCGAGATCCTTGGCATATGACTTAAGAGTATTATAAACATAACCGAGATTACCGTTTTTATTTACCATCTTAATATATGCACAGGCAGCAGAGATGTGTGGTGTTGCCATTGAAGTACCGCTTAAGGAAGACTCAGAACCATTAAGATATGCCGCACGTATGCGTTCACCCGGTGCACAGAAGTTTACCGACTTACCATAGTTTGAGAAATATGATGTATTATGATCTTCATCTATGGAAGCAACTGTGATAACCTTTCCGTTATTGGCAGGATATGCGTAGCGCACATCTATTGTGCTGTTTCCTGATGCTACACATATAATGGTATTCTGTTTGTATGCTGCATTGATTGCGGTATTAAGATATGTGAAGCTTTCTGCATCGATGCTCTCCTTACCAAAGCTGCAGTTTATAACGTCAGCCTTCTGGGATACTGCATACTGCATTGCTGATGCAAGAGATGTGTCTGTTGCATATCCATCAGAATCAAAGGCTCTGCATGCAAGAATATATACATTACTTGGTGTTGCATCACATATAGTACCTGCCACATGGGTTCCATGTCCATTTTCATCTGTATAATTCCAACTGCCATCGGCGAAGTTATAACTGTGGTCGACATCAACACGTCCGTTAAAGATATAGTGGCTGTCATCAAGACCTGTATCAACAACGGCTACCTTAACGCTGTTTGTGAAATTGTGATTATTGAAGTCACTCTTAAGCACATCCATTCCCATATCCTTTACGCCCCAGGATATCGGAGTGTAGCTGCTGTATGAAACGCCATTTTGGTTAAGCACTGTGTCATTAAGACTGTATGCATTTGTGAACTTAACCTCAACCGACGCTGCGTATGTCTGATCTCCAAAAAGGGAATCAGCATCAAGAACCTGGTCAATAAATACATTGTCCTTGCCATACTTTGCCAAAAGGCTGTTGTATGCTGCCTCTGTATCCTCTTCTGTCTCAAACTGGAGCACATACTCCTCATAGTCACCAATATGGATTATGTCAGTAGCGTTATATGACTCCTTAAGCTTGTCACTTGTGAACAGCATAAGTCTCTTAAGACTGTACTTTGAGGATTTGCCCTCTGCATATGAATCTATATCATCCTTATGCTCTCCGATAAGCTCGCCTACTGCTCTTGAATCCTTAGCCTCATATAATACGGATTCGATACTTGTGGTGCTCTGCTCCTCTTCGGTTGTAACTTCGGTATCTTCCTCGGTAACCACTTCTGTAGTTTCCTCCGGAGCCTCGGTTGTAACCTCTGTCTCCTCCTCAGTAGTCACCTCGGTGTTATCCTCTGATGTGGCTTCCTCTGTCACATCCTCCACAGGTTCTGCTGACGTTTCCTCTGTTGTCAGTGCATCTGTGCTGTCACCTGCAGGATTTGCCGATACCCTGACATCGGCAGTCATTCCCACAACCATGGCAGACGCTGCCACCAACGAAATTGCCTTTAAAAATTTCTTTCTCATATTAAGCCTCCCTTGCATTGGACATCAGTCCATTTAAAATTTGCCTGTGCCCCTCGTATTCTCTCGGCGGCAGGTCGATTGTGCACTTGACCCAGACATATTATTTTGCAAATGACAATATGTCCCCGCCTATAGCGAAGACATATATCGTCAATCTCTGATTACGTCAATTTTATCATATATTGAAGTAACATATCAACCCATTTAGCGCTCTTAATACCAAAACATATAGCCCGATTTAATCACTCCATTTCCTGATGTATATGTTCTGCCTCCTATCGTCTTATAGGTCTTTACTCTCACATAATACCTGGAAAGCCAGTTACAGTTTGATGTTCCAGGGTCTGTGCATTTAATTTATGTACTGAGTATACGCCCGGGGTTACGTATTGAATTTGCACTTTTTTTAAGTTACAATGTATAAAGATTTTAAGGGGAGGATTTTTTCACTATATGGCTTCAGGAAATACAAAGAAACACTATACTTTAAAGATTTCGTTCAATTCACCTGTAATACTTACATTTACAGCAATATGTCTTGCGGCACTGATACTCGGGCAGCTCACAGGCGGACACACCACCAGAATGTTCTTCTCGGTGTACCGTTCATCACTTTTAAATCCACTTACATATGTGAGATTTATCGGACATGTATTCGGACATTCGGGTGTGTCCCACTTCATGGGAAACATAATGCTGATACTGGTTATCGGACCGCTCCTTGAGGAAAAATACGGTTCTGCGGATATGATATTTCTTATCGTATCCACCGCAATAATAACCGGTGTAGTCCACTTTATATTCTTTCCTCATGTGATGCTTTTAGGTGCCAGCGGAGTAGCATTTGCCATGATACTTCTTGCCTCCTTCACCAGCATAAAGGACGGAAGCATACCACTGACCTTCATTCTGGTGTTCGTGTTGTACATCGGCGAGCAGGTATATGACTCAATATTTGTGTCAGACAATATCTCGCACCTGACCCACATAATAGGTGGTATCATAGGTGCATACTTCGGACGTATCGGCAGCAAGCCGCAGAGGTAGATAAAGCAGGTTCAAGGGCAGACACCAAAAAACGGCGGACATCGATAAAAAAGCATGTGCAAATCGCACATGCTTTTTTCTTACCGAAATTTATATTCCTTCACTTCGCAGTTCTTTATGCCGAAGGCTGCATACTCCTCATTTGTCATATCGTTGAAGTATGAATGTACCACTCTTGATATACCATTGTGGGCAACCAGCATATAGGTCTTCTCCTTATCTGCCGTCACCTCATCAAGAAGGTTGTACACCCTTTGGCACAGGTGCATCATGGTCTCTCCGTCTCCATAGTGGTCAAGAAAATGTGCCTTAGCGCTCTTAAATTCCACACCGTTTCTCGGAGTCCCCTCATATCTGCCAAAACACTGCTCCACGATCCTCGGCTCAGGTCTCATAGGTATGCCTGTAGCTTCAGAAATATGTCTTGCAGTCTCCGCTGCCCTTATAAGCGGCGAGTACAGTATCAAATCAATATGGATCTCACCTGCATCGATTCTTTCCTTAAGCCATCTGCCGGTCTCCTCTGCCTGCTCATGTCCCATCTCTGTAAGGGCTATGTCTGTAGCTCCACAGATCTTATTCTCCACATTCCATATGGTCTGTCCGTGCCTTGTAAAATATAAAGTTCCCATTGCTGCTTCCTCTCACAAAATTTTCAAATAAGCAGATCTGTTTTTATCTGCCACACATTTCTAATCCACCACCAGACTCACATCTGTCATAGCTCCCATGAACAATATAGCTCCGGTACTGCTGTCACTTATAACATATACAAATGGCTGGTCTGCCACGAAATTGTATACTTCCTCAACCGGCATTGCAGTCTCCTTAGTCAGCCCTGCGGTAACCCCTGCCGCCTCGGTTCCTTCCTCATCAACCTTTATATAGGTCTTGTGAAGCACATCCGAAAGCATTGTATTATCACCTATCTTACCTAATTCTGCGTCCTCAGAAAACGCCTTATTAATTCCCATTTTCATAAGCACATCCTTTATGCTTATGGTCTCAGAGGCAAATTCAAACTTAGGCATTGAAAGGACTGTAAGTTCCTTCACCTCACCGGCAGAAAGTGCGTTATACATCTCCTGCTTCTGCTCATCAGTAAGAGAATTGTATATATCCACTGCATTTTCCCCTTCAACCTCCATGCCGTTCTTGTCGGTTATATAGAGATCCATCACCACGTTGCTGTCCTCATAGGCAAGACGCACTGCCTTAAGTCCGTTGCCCTCATAGTAAGGGAAGCTGCCGTCGTAGATCGCCATCATATCTGTCTTGATATTGCTGCCGTCTCCTGTGAAAAATCTTTCTTCCATGGTGTTATTCTTTGGGAATGGCTCTGCAAACTTACCATTGAAATACACTGCATTTAATATCACAGCATTTGTACCGCCGTCAAGCCTGTCCACGAGTCTGTTTATCTTGTCATTGGTGGCGTTGCTTACCCACTGGTTTATCTCATCAACTGTTCCCTCATCCGAAAAGTCCACATCCTTAACTTCCGCAGAGTAATAATCCTTAAGATCCTCTGCAAATGTATCCTTCACAGAGCCGTTTCTCCAGAGGGAATTGGCAATATCAACTGTAGCTCCATCCCCCTGAAGTCCTGAGTTCACAGTCTTCATTGCCTGATTAAAGCTGTCAATATCTTCTATTCCAAGAGACTCCATAAGCTCCCTTAAGGTATCATTTTCCGCACCGTTGGTTATCATCGCCATGGCTGACTCTATGCTGTATGGAGAGATACAGATATTTCCTCCGTCATACAGGTTCTTAAATATGGCATAACCTGTAGAATTGACGCCATCAGCCACAACCGCCCCGGCGGATTTCAGATCCTCTTCACTCACATCTTTGTCATCCACATTATTGTCGTTTACATCCACATTGCTTCCATTTGCGTCGGTCTGTGTGGCGGTATTGTCCTCCTTATTACCAGTATCTGAACCGCAGCCTGCAAATAATCCCATCATCATTGCTGACACTATGCCAAGCATTACAAATTTCTTTCTCATATCAACACCTGTTCCTTTCTTTTTTCATAATAGTTCTTATCATCCCTCACATACTATACGCATGAATGCCGGTATTTTTATGGTGCTATCTGGTCTTATTCAAAAATTTTTTCTAAAATTTTATGAAGCCCCTTTTGGGCAGTTACCCATCCCCCGCTCCATGCATATATTAAATCAGAGACATATCGGTCTCTTAATTCAAAAGAAAGACGAGGTATTAATATGGCAACTTTTTACAATCAGGCCACGTTGAATTATAACAACACGACCACTACTTCCAATATAACCACAGGTGAGATCGTGGACTCCCTTACAGCCACCAAGACCGCCCTGGTTCCAACTTACACTTCCGGTGATAATGTAACCTACGTCATAAGTATAGTCAACTCCGGCACAACCGATTATACCGGACTTACTGTAACTGATAACCTTGGTGCATACACATACAACACAAGTACTGTATATCCACTGACATACACTCCTGATTCAATCAGATATTATATAAACGGTGCACTCCAGGCAACACCTACAATAGGTGCCACAAGACCGCTTACACTTACAGGCATCTCAGTACCTGCCGGCGGCAACACAACTATTGTATACGAAACCACTGCGAATAATTTTGCACCTCCTACCGCAGCTTCCACAATAACAAATACTGTGACCATAACAGGCACCGGCCTCACAGAGCCGGTAACAGCCACAGAGACAGTGACAGTACTTGCTGCTCCGATGTTGAACATCAGTAAGTCGCTTTCTCCTACAACCATCAACGGAAATGGTCAGATCACTTACACCTTTATTATCCAGAACATGGGAAATACTGCTGCCGCAGCCACAGACAATGCAACTATCATAGACACATTTACCCCTGCTCTGTCCAATATCACTGTAACCTATAATGGTGATACAATGCCGGTAACAACTTTCTACACCTACGATGAGACAACAGGTCTCTTCCAGACCGTTCCGGGTCAGATCACAGTTCCTGCTGCGACCTTCACTCAGAGCACAACAGGTGAGTACACTGTAACCCCGGGCATCGCAACAGTAACTGTAACAGGTACGATCTAACCGGTGGCGGTAACTCCCGCAGACTTAACTTCGGTCTGATCAATACCACGACATCAAACCCATGCATGTTGCACTACCCTGATGTCGGATTATAAAAAGGGCGTCGTCACGATCTGCCGGGGAGTCTTCCCTCCCTGCAGGTGCAGAGACGGCGCCTGTATTTCTTTTATTTATTCAAACATGTAGCTGTCAAGTCCGTGAGACTTCAGGAAATCAACCCACAGAGAGTAATACTGTGCCTGAAGGTGGACACCATCCCAGGTAAGCTCCGGATCCAGATACCCGCTGTCATCGGTTATGGCAGGATTCATGTCAAGGTAGAAGATATCCACGCCATTTGCCAGGGCAGCAATATGATTGTTCTTATCTATTATATTATCATTGTTTACTATATCATGAGCCTTAGAATAATCATCACTCACATACATGATACCCTGGATGAATATTACTGCTCCCGGCTGCAGCTCCCTTATTTCATCTATTGCTTCCTTGTAGGCGTCGGTGAAGGTATCTGTCCAGGTTCCAAGCTCGTTGACACCTACCATTATGTATATCTTCTTAAATTGCTTCCGGGACAAAGCTTCCCTGAGACTTACTGTGCTGTCGCCAACCTTGGCATACTCATGTCCCATAAGTCCGAATATGGTAAGTCCCTGGACTGCATAGAATGTGGTGTTCTTAAGTCCTGAATAAAGCTCCAATCCCTCAACTCTTGAATCCCCGATAAATACCGCGTCATCAAAATAAGACTCATCCACATCTATATAAGGGTATGCAGTGGTCAGAGCAATCTTATTCACATCATTGTAGCTGTCAGGACTCCTGCTGGCTCTGGCTGCTATGGACTGATATTTTGTAGGTATAGGAGCCTTCACATTATCAGCCTTACCGGACTGCAGCACCTCATCAGTCTGGACTATCTTAACTCCGTTATTGTAATCCGGTCCTGTCTGTATGCCGCCACTGCCATCGGTGTTGTCACCTGCCCCATTACCGTTGTTATCAGCATTGCCTCCGGTACTGCCGGTATTGCTGTCGGTATCCTTCGTGCCGTCCCCGGAAGCTGCTCCGTCATTACCGGTTGTACTGCCAGCTGCCGAGTCACCGTCTGTTGCCACCGGAGCGTCTGTTGCCGTTGCTCTGTCAGCGTCACCGTCTGTTGCCACATAATCAGCGGTCAGTACCGCCGCCAGTATAGGGTGATCCATGGTTACAGATATATTGTATTTTCCTGAGAAATATCCATAGGCGGTAAGTCCCAGGCCTGATATTATAATTGCCACAAACAAAGGAAACTTTGCTATCGCTTTTAAAAGTTTCATAGGCTATTGCCTTCCTTTAAAATCTGAAATACAAGAATGGATTATTTCCCCCAAGGGCGATCTGATATACGGAATACCAGAACAGCACAAGAAGGATTATCTTGCATATATAATTTCTGTAAAATCTGCAGATAAGCTTATATGGAAGAGGCGTACAGCACACAACACATATAAGAAGGAGCCACCAGTAGGTTCCAAGCAGATCCTTAAATCTCGCCATGCCGTCAATGACTACAGAGCCATCAATATGCATGCCGAACATCCTCTTAAGATATACCTTAAGCTGGTCAAGCTTACTTATGTTGAATATGGTCCATGACAAAGGTATCATGAACAGCATATACAGGTGTCCCAATATCTTAACCTTATCAAGCACCTTACCTAAGAACAGCTTCTCTACGAATAACACTGCAAATAAAAACAATCCCCATATAAGGAAGTTCCAATCTGCCCCGTGCCACAGACCTGTGAGCACCCAGACCACGAACATCGCCCATACCATACGGACAAAGCCCTTTCTGTTGCCGCCCATAGGGATATACACATATTCCCTGAACCATCTTCCCAGGGTAATGTGCCACCTACGCCAGAAGTCCGTCATAGATACTGCACAGTACGGATCCTTAAAGTTTACCGGAAATCTGAAGCCCATTATGGCTCCAAGTCCCATGGCCATAAGGGAATAGCCCATGAAATCAAACAGGATCTGCATGGAATAGCCCCAGGATCCAAGCCATGCGGTGGCTGTATTTATGCCATAGGCCCCTGCCATCTGCACATCATTCCACAGAGATGCGATCTTATTTGCCAGAAGAACCTTGTAGGCAAGTCCCACTATAAATTCCGTGACACCCCACTCTATCTGCTTAAGGTTTGCCTTTCTTATGCCCTGCATCTCCGGCTTTATCTCCGGATAATTTATGATAGGTCCCGCTATAAGCTGTGGAAACATGCACACATAGGTTGCAAAGCATATAGAGCTCTTAAGTACCACTATTTTCTTTCTGTACACATCAATTATGTATGATGTTATCTGGAATGTATAAAAGCTGATACCAAGAGGTAACGTAAGAGCTACCTCCTTTATCAGCTGTCTTCCTGCTATGTTATTTGCCACTCCTATAAAGAAATTCACGTACTTGAACAGGAACAACAGTCCGAAGTCAAGCACAAGAGCTGTCACCAGCCATGCCTTTCTCTCAAAGGAGCAGTCTATACCGCTTGCTTTTTCTATGCTGTGAAATCTCTGTATACGTCTTGCGATGAAGTGGTTCACCAGTATGGAACCAATCATCAAAAGCACATACACAGGCTCACCGTAAGCATAGAAGATCAAGCTTCCAATAAGAAGAGTTATGTTCCTATACGCCTTCTTAGTCAGAAAATACGCAACTAAGAATATTGGAAGGAACCGGAACAAAAACTCCATACTTGAAAATACCATCAGTTTTCTCCCTGATATTTATTGCTGCTTATATACCCGGCTTTATTACTCGCCAAGCTTTATGCACTTCTCACTGTTGTTCTTCGCAAGTCCTGACTTGATGAACTCAACAGCCTCATTAACAGGCACAGTTACCTGCTTGTCTGTATCTCCCTCGGCAGCCTTCATATTCTTTATGGTGACTACATTACCGTTTATCTCGTCCTCACCAAGGAACATTGCATATGGGATACCAAGCTTGTCTGCATAACCTATCTTGTGCTTGAACTTCTTCTTCTCAAGATATATCTGAGTCCTGATACCTGCTTCTCTCATTACACCTGATATCTCAACGGCTGAAGCCATATCATCTGTCATAGGGATTATAAGAAGATCTGCAACGGTGTCCAGATCTCTGTTTAAGTAATCAAACTCATTAAGTATATAAAAGAGACGGGTAAGTCCAATGGACATGCCCACACCCGGAAGCTTCTTCTTGGTGTAGTACTCGGCAAGATTGTCATATCTTCCGCCGCTGCATATACTTCCTATCTCAGGATGTCTGTTGAAGGTTGTCTCATATACTGTTCCTGTATAGTAATCAAGCCCTCTTGCAATAGAAAGGTCAACTCTGTAATTACCTGCCGGAACACCAAACTTATCTATATAATATATAACCTCACACAGCTCTGACACACCTGCGTCTAACATCTCATTCTTACCTGCAAATGTCTTAAGCCTGTCAAGAACCTCTTCATTTGTACCCTTAAATGTAAGAAGCTCAAGAATTGTATCTGCTGCGTCCTTTGAAACACCCAGATCCACAAGCTCTGCCTCAACATTGTCTTTACCGATCTTGTCGATCTTATCAATTATCCTCATTACATCCGTTGCAATGTCCGAAAGTCCCAGCATGGCAAACAAACCATTTAAGATCTTACGGTTGTTGATCCTTATGGTGAAATCACTGAGTCCAAGACCTGTAAATACTCTATACATGATACTTGGAACCTCTGCATCGTTTGCAATGCTTAAATTCTCGTCTCCGATTATATCTATATCTGCCTGGTAGAATTCTCTGAATCGTCCCTGCTGTGCACGCTCGCCACGATAAACCTTACCGATCTGATATCTCTTAAACGGGAATGTAAGCTCTCCCGCATTCTTAGCCACATACTTTGCAAGAGGTACAGTAAGATCAAATCTCATGGTCATATCTGTATCGCCCTTGTTAAATCTGTATATCTGCTTCTCTGTCTCTCCGCCTGCCTTGGCAAGGAGGATGTTGCTGTGCTCAAGCACAGGAGTGTCTATTGGGAAGAAACCGAACATCTGGTAGGTTTCCTCAAGCTTCTGCTTAACCTTCTCGAAAAGTATCTGATCCTTTGGTGCCAGCTCCATGAAGCCTGACAGTGTTCTTGGTGTAATTATTGCCATATTTATATACCATCTCTTTCATATATTATCAGTCAGATTTAACAACCTACATTCTATCATTATGAAAGAATTTATTCAACCGCTATAAAAAATATCGTCGCATCCCCTGCCAGAAACCTGCTGCTAATTGCTGCTGTCTTTCCATATTATATAGTGCAGAACTCGCTGCGTTTTCTACTCGGTTCGCACGCTTATTAGCCTGCAGTCGCTCAAACTCACCCTGCGGGCTCAAACATGAGCTTTGTGCAGGCAGCTAGTGCGAACCTCATAACGAAAGCCTCGCTAATGTTCCTGCACATATATAATATGTCAGAACAGCTGGACTGTAGCTGAATGGGCATACAGATAAACAGCACTGCATAGGCATATGTGTGCACGCACAAGACGATAGCGAGTATTCCGTAGCAAGGTGCTGCCTAGCAGCGAAGGCGGGCACCTGTCTGAGCCCGAAGGGCGAGTTGTGCAGGAGCCTGAGCGAACAGGCGGGTGCACCTTGTAGGAAACGCAGCGTGTCTTGGCGGCATGCATTGCCCTGACAGTGCGTACGGTTTACTTTGTATGGAAAGACAGCGGACGTGCTCTGCCATACGGGCAACAGGTAGCAGTCATTGGTGACGCCTTGCCGATTGCCTGCCGATAATTCCACCTTTTTTCTTGACCTGATTTTTATATGAATATATAATGAAATAGGGTCTGCCCAAAGACCTACTTTTACACAAAATCTTAAGGGGGACATTTTATGAACGAAAGCAAGCAAATCATAAGAGACGCCAGGGAGCTTGGTATTCCAAAAACCCTGCTTCTCGGTCTGCAGCACATGTTTGCCATGTTTGGAGCAACAATCCTTGTTCCTATCCTGGTAAATAACTATTTTGAAGGCGAAGGTCTTTCAATCCAGGTAACTCTTATCTGTGCCGGTCTCGGCACATTGTTCTTCCACCTATGTACAAAGCTTAAGGTTCCGGCATTCCTTGGATCCTCATTTGCATTCCTAGGTGGTTTCCAGGCAGTAAGCCAGTTAAAAACAGGCATATTTGCTGACATGACTATGGGAGAAAAGCTTCCGTATGCCTGCGGCGGTATCGTAGTAGCCGGCCTGCTCTACCTCGTTCTTGCACTTATAGTTAAGTTAGTTGGTGTTAAGCGTGTTATGAAGTTCCTTCCACCGGTGGTTACAGGTCCTATCATCATCTGTATCGGTCTTGGACTTGCTCCGTCAGCAGTTTCAAACGCTTCAAAGAACTGGCTTATCGCTATCATAGCTCTTGCAGTTGTTATTATTTTCAACATCTGGGGCAAGGGAATGTTCAAGATCATTCCTATACTCATGGGTGTAGTTATTTCATATGCGGTCGCCTTTATATTATATAAATGTGGTGTTACAAACCCTGACGGCTCAGCAATCCTGGTATTTGACGGTGTTAAGGACGCTGCCGTTGTAGGCCTTCCACCATTTCAGATTGCCAAGTTCAACGTAACAGCAATCCTTGCAATGGCACCTATCGCCATTGCCTCAATGATGGAGCATATCGGTGATATCAGTGCTATCTCAGCAACAACAGGAAACAACTTCATTGAAGATCCGGGTCTTCACCGTACACTTATAGGTGATGGTCTTGCAACATCCCTTTCAGCTATGTTCGGTGGCCCTGCCAATACAACCTACGGCGAGAACACAGGTGTTCTTGAGCTTTCAGGCGTATATGATCCGCTTGTTATCAGACTTGCTGCATTATTCGCAATTATCTTAAGCTTCTTCCCTAAGGTATCCGAGATAATCGGTTCAATGCCTTCTTCTATCGTTGGTGGTATCAGCTTCATCCTCTATGGTATGATCTCAGCCATCGGTGTAAGAAATGTAGTTGAGAACAAGGTTGACTTCACCAAGTCAAGAAACCTTATCATTGCCGGAGTTATCCTGGTATGTGGTCTTGGTTTCTCCGGCGGTATCACATTCTCAGTAGGTGGTGCGGATATTACACTTACAGGCCTTGCCATCGCAGCCATAGCAGGTATCATATTAAACGCTATACTTCCCGGTAACGACTATGTATTCGGCGAGAACCCAACCGGTGATGTAAGCCGCGGTCTTGGCATAAACCCACAGAATTCAGAGATCAAGTAACTAGAAAATCCAATTGGTTTTGGTGCAATCCCAAGATCATTTCGTGTAACATAAAGATCATTTCATATGGTAATGTTGAACAAAGGAGGTATAAGATGAACAACGTAATAGAAATGACTCATCCACTTATTAAGCACAAAATATCAAGACTTCGTGACAAGAACACAGGTACTGCAGAATTCCGTGCTCTTGTAGAAGAAATAGCAATGCTTATGGGCTATGAAGCCCTTAAAGATCTCCCAACAGAGAATGTAGAAATCGAGACACCTATCGAAAAGTGTCAGTCTCCCGTTATTGCCGGAAAGAACCTTGCAATAGTTCCTATCCTTCGTGCCGGTCTCGGCATGGTAAATGGTTTGTCAGCCCTGGTGCCTACAGCCAAGATCGGTCACATCGGTCTCTACCGTGATGAGGAAACCCACGAACCACACGAGTACTACTGCAAGCTTCCCGATCACATTGACGAACGTCTTGTGGTAGTCACAGATCCAATGCTTGCAACAGGCGGTTCAGCTATTGCAGCCGTTGATTTCATCAAGCAGCGTGGTGGAAAGAACATCAAGTTCATGGCTATCATCGGTGCTCCTGTGGGTATTGAGAAGCTTATGGCTGCTCATCCTGATATTACCCTTTACATCGGTAACATCGACAGAGAGCTTAACGAAAACGCATATATCTGTCCGGGTCTCGGCGATGCCGGAGACAGAATATTCGGCACAAAATAGTACTGTTGCCATAAACTGGAGCAGCAACGATGTCACGGACATCATTACAATAACAAAAAGGAGCTATTATATTGAATTCCAATATAATGGCTCCCTTTTATTCTAAATGTCTTTTCTAAATATCTTATTCTAAATTATCCAAATGTCTCATTCTGCATTTTCCCATGCTTATTGTTCTACATACCACTTAGGGTTCTTCTCTACTCCATTCTGCGATTCATCATCCAGAATAACGAATTCCACATCTCCCGGACGATACCACAGATTATCCAGCTTCTCATCGCCGCGCTCCCTTATGATTCCGGCATACACCACGCCATCAACCTCCTGCTCAATAAAGAGCATGGAAAGATACTTTAATCTTTCATCCGAGGACACATAATTGCCATCCTCATCGCATTGCTTGTCTGCGATTATATACTCATCTGCCATTCCACTTTCCTCATCCTCCATAAGTATAAGCTCATAAGGCGAATTCTCGTATATAACATCAACATTCTCCGCCATAACATCCATAAGCACGGCAGTTCTTATATCTGCGTCCTTCATAGTGGCAAGCTTGCCATAAGGGATTGAATTGGCCGTGTATCTGTAACAGGAAACTGTTTCCTCATAGAATATATATATATATTCGGGATAGTTTCCAGCTGTAGGCACATCCTTCTCCATGTAGAAGATCCTTGGTGTATCCGAATTAAGGTAGTCGCTTAAGGTGGCTATACCCTCATTTACATCCTCTGTACCCTCAGTAGTGACCTCAGTTGTATCATCCGTATCCTGATCTGTTGCCGTTGTATCGGCAGAAGGAACCTCTGTAACTGAAACCGTAGTATCATGCTCCGTATAGTCATCCGCATTTACATAGTCGTCCGCTTCATCCTCTGATGGTGCCTCAGTTGTAGTTTCACTGCCCGTACCGGCATTATTGTCGTTACATCCCGAAAGGATTGCTGCTCCAAATGACAATGCAAGGCAGCCAATAACATTCACAATTAATAATCGCTTTCTCATAGTTAAATTCTCCAACTATAATTGTTATTATCTATTCAGACTATACTATTTTTTCTCGTGCCTGTCAAAGCTTACAGTAAATCTTGTACCGATCTCCGGACGGCTTATAACCTCAATATGCCCACAGTGGGCATCCACTATCCATTTTGCAATTGAAAGCCCAAGTCCCGAACCCCCGGTACTGCTGTTTCTCGCCTGATCGGACCTGTAGAAACGTTCAAATATATGAACAACATCCGAAGCCTCCATTCCCTGTCCTTCGTCCTGTATAACATAGGAAACAGTCCTCTCATCAGAGGTTACCTTAAAGCGGATCTCCGAATTCTCCTCCGAATATTTGGCGGCATTCTGCACCAATATCCTTAGTGACTGCTTTACCATGGCAGCATCTCCCATAATATAAACTTCCCCCTCCGGATCAGGGACGAAACTGTACCTGTGTTTATTATCTATCATCATGGACTCGTCGCAGACCTCTTCCACCACTTCATTCATATTAAGTTCACTAAGATTAAGGTGATTACGTCCATTGTCACCTCTGGCAAGGAACAGCAGCTGCTCCACCAGATCCTTCATATGCTGTGACTCGTTTTTTAAAGCTTCTATGGATTCATCAAGGATCCCAGGATCATCCTTTCCCCACCTGTCCAGCATATTTACATATCCCTGTATAACCGCAATAGGGGTTCTAAGCTCATGGGAAGCGTCATCTACGAATCTCGCCTGTCTTCTCTCACTCTCCTTCATTCCCCTTAACAGGTTATTAAGGGCTATCTCTATGCTCCTAAGCTCTCTGTCTCCGGTGTGTATGCTCACATCATCATTATCCGGAGAGGTATTATTGATAGCCGCCTCAAGATTTCTAATCTTTGAAGGATCATAAGTCATCTGGCTTACCTGCTCAGCCTTCACCGCCAGGTCGTTTAATGGCTTAAGCTTTCTTCTTATAGCCCCGGTCTCGAATATAGTACACACAAGGGTCACCAACTGCACTATCAACAATATTGCAAATGGCACCACTGCAAATCTGTACACCTGCCCCATGTCGTACCGGTACACTGCCCCAGAGTAATCCTTTACTATATAAATAAGGCTTGGGAATCCATCTCCAACTCCAAGCTCCCTGCTCATGGCGTCAAGAGCATCCGGAATCGTACTCTCAAACCATAATATTATTCCCAGACTTACTGCGAAAAATATAAAAATGTCCGTCATGAGGTAGTCCCACATACGCTTGAAGAAGAATCTGCTGTTTATCTTTCTTGCAATAGAGGACATCCCTTTTGCCTGGGTATTTTTTGTTCTACTTTTATCTGACATAGCTTATCCCTTTATAACATATCCCACACCACGAACAGTGCTTATGAGCTTAATGCCATACCTGTCATCTATCTTGGCACGGAGATATCTTATGTACACATCTATAGTATTTGTCTCACCTACGAAATCATATCCGCAGACCTGATTAATGAGCTTCTCTCTGTCCATGACAATACCCTTATTCTCCATCAGCACATGGAGGAGTTCAAACTCCCTGTTGGTAAGTTCTACCTGCTCACCCTTCACACTGACCTCATGGCGATCCACATCTAATGTTACATCTCCTATTGTCATCTTCCTGGTCTCAAATTCTACAATGTTCTTTCGCTTCAATGCCACTCTTATCCTTGCAAGAAGCTCTTCAATAGCAAATGGCTTGGTGAGGTAATCATCTGCTCCTGCGTCAAGCCCCGCCACCTTATCCATAACCGCATCTCTGGCAGTAAGCATGATAACCGGAGTCTGGTATTCCTTTCTCACACGTCTTAAAACCTCAAGACCATTTAGCTTTGGGAGCATGATATCCAGAATAATAAGGCTGTAGTTTCCTGTAAGAGCCTTATCAAGACCGGTTCTTCCGTCAAATGCCTTATCCACCTCGTATCCTTCATGCATAAGCTCAAGTTCAACAAATCTGGCTATCTTCTCCTCATCCTCAACTATCAATATCTTATCTGCCATTTCTTCCTCCCTGATTATCTTGTGCAAACATGTTGCACTTGACCCGTTGTCTGTACGCCAGCGGCAAAGCACAAAATCCACAGGAAATATCCCATGGATTTTGCTTGCCTTATTTCTGTCTTTTAATTGCCAGTGTACCTGATTACTTACTCTTCATGTCGTTCTTTATGTCTGTGCACGCGTCTGCTGCCTTGTCACACATTTCATTTATATTTACATTGACACTGTTTATTCCCGCAAAGTGATATTTGAAGTCAAAGAACATTCCCACAATAAGTAGTGGTAATACAACCCAGAAGGCAAATATAAGAGCGATCACAAGAACAAGCACCGGAACATTTATAACAGTCTCCTCATATCTTACAACCTCAAACTTTGTGTCTATGGACTTCTTAAGAAGTTTCTTCAGAACTCCCATAAATCCGTCCACTGCATTTCCCAGGGTCTTCTTGCTGCAATCCTTCTTATAATCCTCCTGAGCCTTATCAAACTCAGAGGTTGTGTAGGTTTCGCTGCTTTCTGTGGTGTACTTGTCTACGTCAGGTTTCTTGATCTTATCTAGTTTCTCAAGATAAATGATCGCATCAAGCATATCATAGTCACATGCCTCAAGTGCTGCCTTAGCGTCCTCGTAGGTCACGCCTGTCTTCTCTCTTAATTTCTCAACTTTTTCTAACTTATCCATAACATTCACCATTAACCTTTCTCATGGAGCTTTGTGAAGCCGCCTTATTGATTATCTTTTATCTCCTCAGCTGATGATGTTATAGTACACCTGCATTTTTAAAGGAAAATATAAGAAAGATTAAAACAAGATTAAAATACAACTTCTTGATCTAATATATCTAAACGACGTATTTATCCGTTACAGTACTGCCTTTATCATGTCCTCCATATCACTTTTAGAGCGGTATCCAACCGCCCTGTCCACCAGCTTGCCATCCTTGAATAAGGCTACCATAGGAATACTGCTCACATTATATTTAAGAGCCAGTGCCATCTCATCATCTACATTTACCTTGCCTACTATAACCTGTCCGTCATACTTCTCTGCTATATCTGAAATGACCGGGCCCAACATCCGGCATGGTCCACACCATGCTGCCCAGAAATCCACCAGCACCGGCTTGTCTGCTTTAAGAACTTTCTCCTCGAAATCTGCCTGTGTAATCTTTAATTCTGCCATATTAAGGTCCTCCTCTTGATTTTTTATTGTAGGATTTTATTATACCATTATTTTGGGAATATTTGCATTGTTTTATTCGAGGGATGTTTGTGGATAATTCTCACTAAAATGTCATTTAAATAAACTTGCAAATCATGATTATTGAGGACAGCAACAGTACTAAATTCGTGCTTTGCACTCATTAAGTGCTGACTGTCCCATATGTCCTTTCATGGAACCACTTCTGCTTCCGGGGCTGTGGGGCAAAAAACAAATGAACACTTGAAGTATATGATGTGAAATGATATTGTAAATTTGTGTCTACAGTTTTTTCTCCGTTGAAACAAACTTGACACACCAACTTTATTTTAGCGAGAATTTTATCTATGAAATCGGAAAATACGCAAACAAAAATTTCACAATCAAATAATACCAGTGGGGAGATTTCCTGGCGGCAGAAGCTTTTTGACATACTTCAGATAGGAGACAAGTCCAACTTTGCCAGCAGAGCTTTCGATTTTTTTATTGTAATAGTTATTGTTACGAATATTACTGTGATGTTTCTACAGACATTTTCACAGCTGTCTGATTATTTTGGAATATTCAGGTACATTGAGCTGGTAACCACGGGAATATTCTGTGTGGAATATATCTTGAGGATCATCACAGCAGACTACCTGTACCCTACAGCCGGTAAAGTGAAATCCAGACTGCTCTTTTTAAAGAGCTTTGATGGTATTGTGGATCTCCTGACTATCCTTCCGGCATTCTTCCTTACGGGCTTCATTGCTTTCAGAATGTTAAGGGTCGTGAGAATATTCCACCTGTTCAGGCTGAACGCCCAGTATGACTCTTTCAACATAATAACCGGAGTCTTAAAAGAAAAGAAAAACCAGATACTTTCATCAGTATTTATCATACTTGTACTAATGATGGCAAGTTCCCTGTGTATGTACAGTGCAGAGCACGCAGCACAGCCGGAGGTATTTTCAAATGCCTTCAGCGGAATATGGTGGTCAGTAAGTACAGTACTTACAGTCGGTTACGGAGACATCTATCCCATAACCATCCTTGGAAAGACAATGGCTATAATTATTTCCTTCCTGGGAGTAGGAGCTGTAGCTATACCAACAGGTATCATCAGTGCAGGATTTGTTGAGAGCTATACCAGAAATCAGAATCTGACTAACGCCAGGGCTCTTGATCTGAACGAGATCGTGGAGTTTCGTATAGACAAAAAGAATGCACACAAATCCATATCTGAGGTGGAGGCAGATAATCATCTCCACATTTATCTGATATTGAGAAATGACATCTCCGTACTGCCGGATGATGATATCAGGCTGCTGATGAATGATATAATAATAGCACGGGTCTTATAGGCGTAAGACTCGTGCTTTTATTAATTTTTTGTGAGAAATTGTTTTTTAATTCGATATATTTTAATTTATGGTATTTATCTTATTTATGGTAAGGTTCGTTGTTAATTATCCTGTAGCTTCTGTATATCTGCTCAAGCAGGATTACCCTCATAAGCTGATGAGGAAATGTCATATCCGAGAAGCTCAGCTTAAAATCTGCTCTCTTAAGTACAGACTCATGAAGTCCCAGGGAGCCTCCTATGACAAACTGGATATGGCTTACACCATTTATCCCAAGTCCTGCGATCTTATCTGACAGTTCTACGGAATCCAGCTTCTTGCCGTCAATGGCAAGTGCTATCACATATGCATCATCTTTTATCTTTGACAGAAGCCTGTCACCCTCTGTCTGTTTTATAGCTTCCTCTTCGGCAGCACCGGCACCGTCCGGTGTCTTGCAGTCTGCAACCTCAAGGATCTCTAATCTGCAGTACCTCCCAAGTCTCTTTGAATATTCTTCAATGGCTCCACGGAAATACGACTCTTTTACCTTACCTACACAGCATATGCTTATCTTCATGTTATTTTCTCCCGCTACTGAACATCAACTTATTTAAAAGTTGCCACACTCTATATGGACTGCTCGATCTCCTTAAACAGTGGCAGCTTGTTGTAGGCTTCAATATTGGCAATGATCTGTTCAGGTCTTGAAGCACCTATGAGCACTGTTGTAACCTCTGGTTTATTAAGAAGCCAGCATATAGCCATCTCTGAAAGCTTAAGTCCTGCTTCTGTTGCTATAGCATTTAACTGGAGAAGGTGTTCCCTGTTGTTAAGAATATTGTCTGCCTTAAGAAATCTTCCGTCACGGACTACTCTGCTGTCAGCAGGTATATCCTTGAGATATTTGTCCGTAAGCATTCCCTGTGCCAGTGGCGAGAAGCAGATAACGCCCTTACCCAGCTCGTAGCTGGTGGTAAGTAATCCGTTCTTCTCAACTGTTCTGTCGAGGATCGAGTATCTGTTCTGATTTATTATAAATGGGCAATGAAGGTCTCTTAAGATCTTCTCTGCCTTTATAAGTGTTGCTCCATCGTAATTTGACAAGCCCACATAGAGAGCTTTTCCGCTCTTTACTATCTGAGAAAGAGCCTCCATGGTCTCTTCAAGGGGTGTGTTCTTATCCATTCTATGATGATAGAAAATGTCCACATAGTCAAGTCCCATTCTCTTTAAGCTCTGGTCAAGACTGGCAATGAGGTACTTTCTGCTGCCCCAGTTTCCGTAAGGGCCATCCCACATTTCATAACCTGCCTTTGTACTGATCACAAGCTCGTCTCTGTGTGCACCAAACTCTTCTCTTATTATCTTTCCTGTATTGATCTCGGCACTGCCAGGTTCAGGACCGTAGTTATTTGCCAGGTCAAAATGTGTGATACCATTGTCAAATGCTGTGAAGCACATGTTCTTCATATTCTCATAATCATCATGTGTCCCGAAATTGTGCCACATTCCAAGAGCGAGAGGCGGAAGCATTAAGCCACTGTCTCCGCACTTTCTGAAAAATCCATTTTCAAGCTTATCCTTATATCTGTCTTCTGCAGGTGTGTATCCCATTTTTCTATTCCTCCATATAACAACATATCATACTTTCTTTTTCTATGTGTTATCTGACGCATTCATATTGAACGTCAGTCGGTTTTATACTGTTATCTCTATCTGATTGCCTTCAATAGCCACTATGCAGCTTTCGTAATATCCGTCTCCGGTGATTCTCGGACCGCTTGCAACTTCATAGCCAGCTGCTTTAAGTTCTGCCGTAAGACTGTCAACCTTCTCCTTGCTCCCCACTGAAAATGCAATGTGGGCGTATCCTGTCTGTGCAGGATTTCTAAGGCTGTCACACACCTCCGGCTTGTTCATGATCTCAAGTCTTGCCCCTCCATCAAATGAAAGGAAATAAGATCTGAAACCTGTCTTTTTATTGTGATACATATCATTTGAGGTTGCACCAAGGTACTTTATAAAAAAATCCCTGGCACTCTCCAGATCATTCACAAACAATGCAACATGCTCTATTATCATAGGCCGCCTCCATTCATGACTGCTGATCTGCTATCGGCTGGTATCAATACTGACTCTTTACATATACCATTTTATCATTATTTGTTTTTGGGAATATAGATAATTCTACTTTTTTCATTAAGATTTTTACTTTTTCGTCGGAATACTCCTACCTACCCCAGTGCCACATCAAGTGTCATCATCAGGCAGAAGCCTATCATAAAAGCGATAGTTCCCTTGTTGGAGTGATCCCCCTCAGACATCTCAGGCACCAGCTCATCCACCACAACATACATCATGGCTCCGGCTGCGAAGCTTAAGAGGTACGGCATTATCGGAATTATGAATGATGCCAGTACTATTGTTATGGCACCGGCAACCGGCTCTACGACACCTGACAGGACACCATATGCGAATGCTTTCTTCCTTGACCATCCGTTTCCATGAAGAGGCACTGAAACGATAGCTCCCTCCGGGAAGTTCTGTATCGCTATACCTATGGCAAGGGAAAATGCCGCTGCCAGAGAAATAGATTTATTACCTGTCATCCATCCGGCATACAATATTCCCACCGACATTCCCTCCGGAATGTTATGCAAGGTTATGGCAAGCACCATCATGGTCTGCTTACTGAACCTGCTTGGTGGTCCCTCAACAGACTGATCCGGGTGCATATGAGGTGTTACCGTATCAAGAAATAACAGAAACAGCATACCCACTCCAAAGCCCACAACAGCTGGTATAAAGCTCAATCTGCCCATTCCCGCAGACTGCTCTATTGACGGTATCAGCAGACTCCATATGGAAGCCGCCACCATGACGCCTGCTGCAAAGCCACTTAATATCTTCGTTGTTGAACCTCCCAGTTCTTTTTTCATAAATAGCACAAGAGCCGCTCCAAGAGCGGTTCCTGCAAATGGAATCATAAGCCCGGAAAAGATTATTTGAACCATCCAAACATCCCTTTCTTCTTCTCGTATGGCTTCTCTGTAATATCTCCTACAGTATATCCGGTATCTCCGATAACCATCCTAAGCTGTTCTTCATCCAGAGAAGCATCGGAAATGATAACAGCCTCCCCCTTCTTGTGGGAGGAGCTTACCTTTGAAACCTTAAATTTATTTCTTATGCAATCATTAATATGGCTCTCACACATTCCGCACATCATGCCATCTATCCTAACAGTTGTCTCTACCATAATATTCATCGCCTTTCAAAATTATTAAAATATCTTTAGTAACACCACAATATTATGTTAGTCTGGACTAACTGTCAAGTTCTTTAATATAGATTTTTTCTATATTAAAAGTTCCGACATGAAAATCATAATATGAATAACGACCTCATCAAAAATCATAATAAACCATACGACAACCAGCGCCTAAAGTCTCAGCACCATCTCATGCCATTCTTCTCCGCCCCAGGAGGAATTGGCAATGCCCTTATCTTCAAAGCCCAGCTTCTTATACATCTCAACCTTCCCTTCAAGGCAGGTAAGTATAAGCTTTCTTCTCTCGTTATTTCTCTCTCTCTCGGCATACTGAGCCACGATCTCTGTGGCAAGTCCCTGACCTCTGTGCTCCGGAAGCACATCCAGTCCCAGAAGCATAACATTACAGCCGTAATGATTGTTAAGGTTCACATCTGTGAAGAACTCATCCCTGAACCTTGACTCGTCTGTGGCAATGCCGTTTAAGAAACCTGCAATCTTGCCTGTAGCCTTGTCAATGGCCACCAGGAACAGATCCGGCACAGCCTTTATTCTCTCTGTCATTGCTTTCTCTGAACACGCCTCATTTGGAGGAAAACATATCTGCTCTATGGCAACCGCCTGTTCTATTTCATCTGCTCTTATATTTCTAAATTCATATTTATAATGTAATATATTTTCCATGCTGAATACTCCTTTCATCGAACATCAATCCATTAAATATTTGCCTGTAAAACATGGCACAATCAATTCAAACTCCACTGATTATACTATAAAACTAAAAAAGAAGCCAGCAATTACTACCGGCTTCTCCCTGTTTTACTCATTATTTACCTGTATGCAGATATACATTTTACAACTTCCGGCAAATATCTATATCCACAGTGATTCTTTGATCATAAATCTTATATTTGTTCATCTTCCTTGATGTCGGTCATACTCTTAAGTCCCGCGATCAATGTTGATCCGTTATGGAGAACCGCTGATGCCGCCGGTGGAAGTATACCCGCCACACCAAGTCCGATAAGTGCTGTGTTAAATGTCAGGATGAACTTATAGTTGTTATGTATCCTGTTCATGAGTCCCGCACTCAGCTTACGGAAAGTAACAAGCTCCTTAAGGTCATCTGAAGCTATGGTGATATCTGCGATCTCCCTTGCAATGGCTGCACCATCTGCAATGGCTATTCCCACATCTGCCTCTGAAAGAGCAGGTGTGTCATTTACACCGTCACCTATCATGATAACCTTTCTGCCGGCTTCTCTCTGCTCTCTTACAAATCTCGCCTTGTCCTCCGGAAGAACCTCCGCATAGAACTCATCAAGATTAAGCTTGGCTGCCACCGCCCGGGCAGTCTTTTTGTTATCACCTGTCATCATGCATATCTTGCTGATACCAAGCTTGTGAAGCTGATCTATTATATATGCCGCATCATCTCTTACAGGATCCGATATACACAGAACTGCTGTAAGTCTGCCGCCTATTCCCATGAATATCCTTGAATATTCCGGATTGATCTCATCAAGCTTCCATGCCTCATCCTCAGGGATAACACAGCCCTCATCCTCGATAACGAAATGATAGCTTCCTATAACTATCTTCTCGTCATCTATTGTACTGCTTACTCCATGGGCAACTATATATCTAACCTTTGAATGTAATTCCTCGTGGGACAAGTTCTTGTCCATAGCTCCCTTCACAATGGCATTTGCCACTGAATGAGGATAATGCTCCTCAAGACAGGCAGCTATCCTTAACATCTCGTCCTTGTCCCTTCCCTCAAATGTAACAACATCCATAAGCTTTGGTGTTGCATGGGTAAGGGTTCCGGTCTTGTCAAATACTATGGTATCCGCCTCGGCAACTGCCTCCATGAACTTGCCGCCCTTGACGGATATCTTGTTCTCTCTTGCCTGTCTCATGGCTGAAAGCACTGCCAGCGGCATGGATAACTTCATGGCACAGGAATAATCCACCATCATAAATGACATTGCCTTGTTGACATTCCTTGTTAAAAGGTATGTGATGAGTGAACCTGCGAAGCTGTACGGAACGAGCCTGTCGGCAAGACTGTACGCCTTGGTCTCTGCTCCCGACTTCAACCTCTCGGACTCCTCTATCATCCTGACTATCTGGTCGTATTTGCCATGACCTGAAGTCTTCCTTACCTCGACAACGCACTCGCCCTCTTCAACCACTGTCCCTGCATATACATATCCGCCGGCACTCTTTACTACAGGCTCTGACTCACCGGTCATGGCAGACTGGTTCACCGTCATCTCACCCTCAACAACCACGCCGTCAAGAGGTATTATATCTGAGTTACGGACAACCACATGGTCTCCAAGCTCGACCTTACCTATATCCATCTGAACGTCTCCGCCCGGTGTCCTGATCCATACCTGGTCCACATCAAGACACATGGACTTTGCAAGATCGCATAATGACTTTTTTCTTGTCCAGTCTTCAAGCATTTCGCCAATGGTAAGCAGGAACATTACTGATGACGCTGTATCGTAATCACATCTGATTATTGACGCGGTTATGGCTGTGGCGTCCAACACCTCAACCTGCAGTCCCGACTTAACAAGACACTTTATACCCTTTAAGATATATGGAATACTCTTAACTATACATACTGCTTCCCTGATCACCGGCGGAAGGAATATCTTGTTGAACAGTCTTCCGCAGAGCTTGCCCACAAACTTCTCCTCGAACTCCCTGTTCATCTTTCGTCCGGTCTCCTCTGGAACCAGCGCCTTTATGTCTTCGTCATTATAGTCAAATGTCCTAAGTGCCTCTATTACAGCCCCTTTGCCCTTCTTGACCGACTCTGCAAATGTAATTATGACATCCATGGTCCTGTCGTACACATGAACATCCCTTACCACATCAAGGTTCCTCAGATAATACTCAACGATATCCGCCTGATCCAATGACATACGAAGCTGAGGCATTCTTATACGCATTTTTCTGCTTGACTCATGTAATACTATACATTTCATAAATCATTTGCTCCTTCGTTATCTTAGATATCTTTCATATCCTTACAGTAGAAGAAGGACAGCATAAAATGTTGTCCCTCCTCCACAATCCTTCTGTAAAAACACCGGATATTGACTACTCCTCTGTCGTCTCTGCCTCCTCAGTAACAGCCTGGCTTTCATGAGCCTCAACGATTGCTCTTGCCTTCTCTAACTCAAGCTCCTCGTCCTTCTTATATCTTGCCTCGTTGATATCAACTGCATCTTCGTAGATATCTTCACAGTTCTCCTTAACCTTTGTAACAGTCTTCATAACACTGTCTTTTCCTCTTAAAACGGCCGCTGTGCAACCTGTATATACCTTCTTGGCATCCTTACTTGACAGTATTGATACACCTGCTGTTCCGAATAAAAGTCCACCTGCAAATAATCCTATTTTTGACCACTTCATAATAAAGTCCTCCTTAGTTTTAGTTATTTATTATTTGTTATTTATAATATGTATTATGCCGCCAGGCATAACCTGGCGGCATGTTTGATATTTGCTTATGTAGTCATATTACCACTATGAAAACAGAATTAAGAAGTTAATTTTTATTAGCATCAACTAATACCCTTCCAACAGAACTTAAATCCCATGATGGAAACCAACAAACCTTCATGCTATTGTAATAACTCCGGTGCTGATTCTGTAAGATAAGCCACGATCCTTGCAAAGCTGTCATCACTTATAATATGCTCCACCTGACAGGCCTCGTGCTCAGCTACCACGTCATCTATTCCCATATGTACAAACAGCTTGTAGAAGGTATGGTGCTTATCAAGCATCCTCCTGGCTATTGCTTCTCCCTTTTCAGTAAGAACAACCCGCCAGTCACACTTCTCGACGTATCCATCATCCTCAAGCTTCTTAAGTGCAACACTGACACTGGGCTTACTGAAGCCAAGCTGATTGGCAACGTCCGTAACCCTGCATGCACCGTTCTTGTCTATCTGCATAAGTATTGCTTCAAGATAGTCCTCTTTTGATTTTCCTATATTCTGACTCTGCATATACTGCAACCCCTATCGATATTCTTTGCTTGTTATAATATACTTACAAACATTAGTTTTAACTAACCATTAGTATAATCAGTTTATAATCACATGTCAATACTAATTGTCCTGCTGACAGGGTGTTCATACAGCCCGTAACTTACAGACCTGCCAGAGTACGCCCAAGATCCTTTAACTGCTCTGCCACACTGTCATCCGGTGCTGCGTTACAGATAATGCCCTCGTCATTTACAAGTGTTGCTCCGTCGCCTGTTACTCTTCCTTCCCAGTCTCTCATCCACTGGCCATCACCCCAGCCGTATGAGCCGAAAAGTGCTACGTTCTTGCCTGAGATCACTCCGTCAAGCTCGCACATAAGAGGCTCCATAGTAGTCTCCTCAAGAACCTCAACACCCATTGAAGGACATCCAAGTGCAACTGCTGTCACATCTGCAATATCTGCTGCCGACGCACTGTCTGCAGTAACCATATTAACCTCTGCTCCCGCTTCCTTTGCACCCTCTGCAATATAAAAAGCCATGGCCTCTGTGTTACCTGTTCCACTCCAGTAAATAATACTTACTTTTGACATTTATTCTTCCGCCTTTCTTATCAATTGCTTATTTTAGCTATACCATGACCTCACGGATACTTGCTCCATCAAGGATCTGTCTCACTACCTGCTCCCGCTCCTCATCAAATCTCTCAAAAAGCCTTCTTGTAGCAGCCCGGTTCATGTACACCTTCCAGTATCCGGCATACAGGGAGTTCTTACCCTTGTTCTCTATAAAGCCCTTCACATCTCCGAGAGGATATTCCAGAAATACACCTATTTCATGAGGAAATTCATTTGCATTGTTGCAGAATTCCTTACTTCTCTCAGACAGTCTCACCAACATCTGCGGAAAGTTTCCGGTTTCGTAGCCGTAGATCTTAAGAAAATCCTTTACGTCTTCTCCTGCCAGATACGTCTCGATCATATCTCTTCTATATAAATAAAGATTGAAGGAGTGGTATTTTCCTCTCAGCAGATAACAGGATATCCCTGTACCCTTTAAGAGCTCCTTTATTATATTAAACTCCTGGAGGGACACCGTTATTATGTGAGCAGCCTTACTTCCCTTTAAAATAGGGGCACAATTAATAGCCAACTTCAACTTTGTGTTATTGACTATATCCTGCTTGGACTTCACTGCAAGTATTTCGTTTATTGGCATAATTACTATCTCCACTTAATTGAATATCATGATATATCACTGAAGTTAGACTAGACTAACTCACATCTTTTGTCAATATTATATATTGATAAGTATTATCACATATGAGTTATTGAGAATCTTATCTCATTCGTCTGATACTTTATGCATATTTCCACTGCTCGGACTGTAACTGTGTATCCACCATATGACGATAGATACCATTTGCAGTCTTAAGTTCTGCAGGAGTTCCTGACTCTGCCACTGTTCCGTCCTTTAATACCACTATCTTATCTACGCCGTCTACCGTTCTCATTCTGTGGGCAATGATAAGAACTGTCTTATCCTTAATCAGCTTGGACAATGACTCCTGTATAAGGGACTCATTGTCAACATCAAGGGAAGCTGTAGCCTCATCCATGAGAATTATCGGAGCGTCCTTTAAGAAGGCTCTTGCTATGGATATTCTCTGTCTCTCACCACCTGACAACTCCGAGCCGTTCTCACCTATCATACTGTTCCATTTGTCCGGCATACGCTCAATGAAATCCTCGCAGTTGGCAAGCCTTGCAGCTGCCATAACCTCTTCGTCAGTTGCGTCCTTTCTACCGATTCTTATGTTCTCCATGATGGTGTTATTAAACAGCGTAACGTCCTGGAACACAATGGAGAATAATGTAAGCAATTTCTCAGGATCAATATCTGAAACGTTCATCCCACCTACTGTAATTGCTCCCTTGTCATTGTCCCAGAACCTTGCAGCAAGTCTTGAAACTGTAGTCTTACCGCCACCCGAAGGACCTATAAGAGCTGTAACCTCCCCCTGCTTTGCTGTGAAGCTTACATCTGAAAGCACCTGCTCTCCATTGTCATAGGCAAATGCAACATGGTCAAATGTAATGTCATATCCATTATTTGTAAGTTCATCTTTACCTGTCTGCTCAGGATGTGAGATGATCTCATCCATTCTCTTACAATTCACATCAAGGCTGATAACCGCCGCCAGATTCTGGAGTGATATCTGGAGTGGCTCATACATTCTTGTTACCACAAGAAGAAACATGAAGAATGTAAGCAATGTTATATCTCCCTTTATGAGAAGAGCACTTCCAACAACTGCTGTTGTGGCTATACCAAGCTTAAGTATCATCTGTGCTGTACATACAAAAGCAGCATTTGCAAATTCCGACACAATGGCATGCTTCTCCACAGCCTTGATCTTCTTTGTGAGTCCTTCCATATAGTTTTCTGTCATGTTGTATGACTTAAGGTCTCTCATGGTCTCAAGGCCTTCCTGTATACCATCAAGGCATGCCACCTTGTATTCTGACGCCTTTCCCTGGAGCTTGCCCATGACACTTCTTGAGCTTAATACTATTATGAAAGCAATCGGCATTACCCATACTGCTGCCAGTGCCATCCTCCAGTCAAAGAAGAACAGACTTATTACAATGATAGTAGTTGAGATAATGGCACCAACCAGCTCAGGTATCCAATGAGATGAGCCTGTCTCTATCATGGCACAGTCCCCCATGATAGTATTTGTCAGGTCTGCCAGATCCTTCTTGCTGAAGAAGGAAAGTGGGATCTTTCTGAGCTTCTCAGCCAGTGCCCTACGCCTTACACCACTTTCAATATAAGTTGAAAGGAAGGTGGATCTGTACTGGAACACCGTTGCTGCCGCAATCAGGGCAAGGACTGCCACTATTCCGATTATGAAGAAGGAAAGCTTCTCCCTTGGCACCTCTCCCTCCAGGAGATATGAAGCAAGCTTATACAAAAGACCTACAGGAAGCATAAGTACAAGGTTTGAAACAGTAACTGCAATAAAGGCTCTTACCATTCCATTTGCACCCTTTTCAGATAATGCGTATTTGTGTTTTAACTTCTCTATCATTTATACTGCACCTGCCTTTCCAACCTTCCATTTAACGGATTTATTATATTCACTCCACATGTGGGTATATATTCCATTTGCACTGTTAAGCTCATCATGAGTTCCGTTCTCGGCAATCCTGCCATCAGCAAGAACATATATCCTGTCAGCATTTGTAACTGTAGATAATCTGTGGGCGATCATGATAACTGTCTTATCCTTGGACAACGTCTCAAATGCCTTCTGTACCTGTCTCTCATTATCAGGATCTGCAAATGCAGTTGCCTCATCAAGGATAAGTATCGGCGCATTCTTTAAAAACGCTCTGGCGATGGATAATCTCTGTGCCTCACCGCCTGATACATATACACCCTTTGATCCGATCACTGTGTTCACTCCATCAGGGAACTTCTCTATTATGTCCATACACTGGGCATTCTTAAGGGCTTCCATAACCTCCGCATCGGTGGCGTCAGGTCTGCCCATCCTGATGTTCTCAAGTATGCTCATCTTAAGAAGACGGCTGTCCTGGAATACATAGGAAACCTCATTCATCAGGGTCTCACTGTTTATGTCCTTTACATTTACCCCGCCGATCTTAACGGCTCCGCTGTTCACATCCCAGAATCTTGCGATCAGCGACGCAAGAGTGGTCTTACCACCACCGGATGGTCCAACGAACGCCACATGCTCGCCGGAAGCTATCTTAAGGCTGATACCATCAACCACATTTTTGTCAGCGCCCGCATATGAGAATACAACCTTGTCAAGCTCAACGGATGTATCCTTTGGTGTCTGACCATCTGCCGGTTCAGGCAGTGGCTTCATATTAAGTATCCCGTCCATTCTGTTTATGGCGTCCCTTACCATAAGCTGTGATTCTCCTGCAAATGCTATCTTCATCAGGGTTACTGTAAGCACTGATGTTATGAGTATGTAGAATATAAGGTTAAGAATGAACTTGTCTGTCACTCCATGACCTGTGAATACATAGGCAGCTATAATGAGTGCTGCAAATATACCATTTGCAGAGGTGGTAAATGCCACCATGGGAAGCATCATGTTCTTGGTGTATCCCAGAGTCCACTTCTCGTACTCGTCAATGGCATTCTTAAATCTCTTGAAGCTGAACACTGTCTGTCCGAAGGTCTTAACCACCGGAACGCCTCTCACATACTCAACCGCTTCGGCTGACATGGTTTCAAGGGCGTTCTGATACTGCTTCATATCCTCTGCCATCTTGGGACCCATCATAAGGGTTCCCATAAGAGCAAATGCTATAACCGCAGGTATGAGGCTTATAAGTCCCAGCCTGTAGTCGAATACCATCATCATGGCAAGAAGTCCTACAGGTGTTGCAAATGACACCACCTTATCCGGAAGGTTATGAGCAAGGTATGTCTCTGTTGCTGCTGATGAGTCTGCAACGATCTTTCGGATCTTACCTGTTCCCTCTGACTCCACATAGCCAAGGGGAAGCTTCATTATATGGTTCATCATGGCTGTACGCATGTTGACCTGAACCCTGAAGGCTGCCTTGTGGGAGCACATGAGTGCTGCAATATATATGACCATGGCGATCAATGCAAATGCCACAGCCATCCAGCCATATTCTTTTATATGGACAGCCTCACTGTAATTTGGTCTTACCTCAAGAACCTCTTTCATGATCTTCCATATGTAATAAAATGGAACCAGTGCGATCAACGCACTTAATGCTGCCAACACCAGGGATGCATAGGTAAAATACTTATGGTCTCCCGCGTAGTACATGAGCCTGCTAAGGTCTCCCTGTTTTTTCTCTTTCACTTTTATTCCTCCTTACTTCATAGCACGGCTCACAAGGTGATGGCGTGCTTTATTTTTTCATGTAACATCTGACACATTTGTTTTACACTTTTTTGTGACTATCCTTCATGGTTACATTATTCTTACTACAATTAGTTTTGTCTAACTGTATTGTGATTTTTTAGGCAGTATTGCTACTGCCCTGTATTAATTGTTTATTCATGTTACGCATACATTATATGCATATATGCTACGTTATCTGACTCCTTCGATCACTGCTCGCCAGCCTGCCTGATTGAAGGTCTGAATGTGTGCCATAAGCTCAACTGCGTCCTTATACTCCAGTTTATGAGTTACTATCTCATAAATATAACGCCAGCCTGTACTGCACATTACATGGATAAAGAAATCATTCACCCTGTTATCCACAGTTGAATACTGATCTACAAACAACCTGTAGTACTTCTCTTCGATTGCCACCAGACTGTCAAAATAATTCTCGTATTCTGTACCTGCAGAACAACAGAATATCAGCCGGAACACATCAAAGTTGGCATATATATATTTCAATACCAGATCTGTCCCCTGTTCGCCGAAAGACTCTGCCTTATCTGCGTCACCGCTGTCAGCTGCCGCACTTATACTTCCAAGATACATATCCATAAGTCCGTCTGCTGCCGGCTTGACCACCGCAGAAAACAGACCTGCCTTGTCCTTAAATCTTGTGTATATGGAATTGGTGCTGACACCACTATCTGCAGAAATCCTTCTAAGACTGGCATCATGAAAACCATATTTCAGAAATTCTTTTTTAGCACTGTCTAAAAGGGATTCCGTAACCCCTGCTGTCTCCTGTCTCATTCTCACCTCCGAATTTCCAGGCCACCTATCACCAGGCCAGCTGCATCCCTATAGCATTCCCATACATATCTAAGCTTATACAGACACTTAATATGACCAGATTTTTATGACCAGCTATTAATAGCCAGACTATTAATAATCAGACTATTAATAATCCAGTTATCATAACAGTGTTACCGTAACACTGTTATGATAACAATCACCCTAGGTATTGTCAAGGATATTTTTTTATTATTAAATACAAACCACGGTCAACTCAATTTTCCCAATCATTCTATATTGAATTCTCAACCTGTATCTAAAATTTTTCTTACATAAAAATGTTTTTTGTGTTATCATAGCTGAGAAAAATTTAGTGTAATCACAAGATGTAAATCCAGCATTTTTGAATTTTGTTTTTTGATGTTACAGGGTATGTCATATGATACCTGCTATTAATGCGTGTAATCTGGTGCAGTATATCTGCAGGATTACACGCATTTTTTGTTATAGCAGGAAGGTAAATGCAATATCATGATGGCATCTTACCACCGCCTATACATTTTCAGGAGGATATCACAACATGAAAGAAAAAAACCAAAACGAAATCTTACTAGCTGACCCCAAAAACAAAACAGTCCCGGCAAAAAACAAAATGGAAACCATGCCGGTGAACAGGCTTATGTTAAACATGGGTATACCTATGATAATATCCATGATGCTGCAGGCCGTCTACAATATAGTGGACAGTGCTTTTGTGGCAAATATAAAGGGAACCGGTGAACAGGCGCTAAACGCCCTTACTCTGGCATTCCCTGTACAGATGCTTATGGTTGCTGTAGGAATAGGTACCGGCGTCGGTGTAAATGTACTTCTGGCAAGAAGTCTTGGTGAAAAAAATCATGACCGAGCCAACAGGACAGTAGGCAACGGAATATTTCTTATGGCTGTAATATACATTATATTCCTGGTCTTTGGATTATGTGGCACAGATATCTACATATCCTCCCAGACCACCAATCCTGTGATCAAGGACATGGCAAATGACTATCTGCGTATATGCTGCTGCTATTCATTTGGCGTTCTGGGATTTTCTCTGTACGAAAAGGTTCTCCAGGCAACAGGCAGAAGCATGTACTCAACCATAGCCCAGATAGCCGGTGCAGTGTCAAACATCATACTGGATCCTATACTTATATATGGACTTCTTGGATTTCCCAAGCTCGGAGTTGCCGGTGCCGCCTACGCAACAGTTATCGGTCAGGTAATATCCCTGTTATGTGGAATAGTATTTCATGTGACAAAGGATAAGGAGATAAAGAATAGTTCAAGATTCATTATGCCATCGGGAAACATAATAAAAAATATCTATGCAACAGGTCTTCCTGCCATCATCGCACAGGCACTGATGTCCGTGATGACCTACCTGCTCAATGTTATATTTGTAAAGATAAACGAAAATGTAGTCACTGCCTATGGTCTGTATTACAAGATCCAGCAGTTTATATTATTTGCCGCATTCGGAATGAGAGATGCTATAACCCCTATAGTATCCTATAGCTACGGCATGAAAAATAACGAACGTGTGAAGGACGGCATAAGATATGGTCTGCTCTATACCACCATAATAATGGCATCCGGGCTGTTGCTTGTAGAAGCACTGGCAGCTCCATTCTCCAGCTTCTTCGGGCTCTCGGGAGATACAAGAAATCTGTGCATGTCTGCCATGCGTATCATCTCATTAAGTTATATCTTTGCCGGTGCAAATATCGCTTGTCAGGGTATATTCCAGTCCCTTAACCGAGGAATGGAATCTCTTGTGATCTCAGTATGCAGACAGTTCCTGTTTGTCATTCCTGTAGCTTATCTCCTGACTATCGCTGTCACAGCTGATCACGCGACACCATGGATCGTATGGCTTACATTTCCATTTGCAGAGATAGTTTCTGCAATTATTTCTGCCGTACTAATGAAATGTGTAAAGAAAAAAATACTTGCTTACTAACAGCGATAAAATATACACATAAAAAAAGCTGCCTTTGGCAACTTTTTTTACAAGCCTATAGGTCTTACAATTTATAACATCAATAATAACCTATAACTCTAACAATTATCTATGCTCTATAACTTATAATGTCCACAAATCCTTGCGTTGTCTTATGGAATCCTGCTCTGTGATCTTTCTGATCACGCGGCAGGGATTACCTACTGCAAGACTATTTGGAGGGATATCTCTCGTAACTACACTTCCGGCTCCGATCACACAACCATCACCAATAGTAACTCCACCTGTTATGACCACGTTACTGGCGAACCAGCAATTATCGCCTATTGTTACAGGCTTGCCATATTCCTCATCATAATCATGTCCGTCCCGGGCAGTCTTAATATTCCTCTCCTGCCACATAAACGAATGCATTGGTGTTGCTATAGTGCAGTTTGGTCCAAAGAATACATTATCTCCTATCTTAACAGGGCATATATCCAATACCGTGAAATTAAAATTAGCATAAAAATTCTCTCCAACCGAAGTGAATCCCCCATAGTCAAAATATACCGGTCCCTGGAGAAATGCGCCCCTGCCTCTGTGGGGAATCAGCTCATCAAGTATCTGCTTTCGCTTTTCTTCTTCATCTTCAAATGTATTATTGTATCTCTGAGACAGCTTATGTGCTTTTAATCTCAAACCAGCCAGTTCTTCATCTGTAGGATCATATACCTTACCAGCCAGCATCTTCTCCTTCTCTGTCATATATGTTTTCTTCCTTCCACATTAAAAGTATTTACATTAAATATTTCCCATTGATACATTTACCAGCTTATTGCAGGACTCAGAGTATACATGGTCAAATACTGCACTTACTGCATACAGGATATAATTCATGTCGCATTCCACTGTGCCATTTTCCTGCATGTACTGTTCATGCAGCTCCTCAATGTCACAAAAGCTCTTTATGTCAGTACATATCTCTGCGGTTTTTCCAAACAGCATCTGGGAGAATCTTCTGTGAAGGGTGACCTCGTAAGCACAGTGGTCAGCTAAGCTTCCTGCGAAATTTCCATTGTGGGGATAGGTAAATGAATCTGCCACATAATGTGTGAGCTTGCCCAGGCGATAGTAATCCCACAGTCCCATTGTAGCTTTATCCTGCAGTGATTCATACAATCTCCTCATGGCAGGCAGGACATTCTCATAATTGTGTCCCCGCAGCTTCGCCCCCGGCTTCCAGCCATGAAAATATGTGATCAGGTTCCAGTCGGGCTCAACAGCCCCTAATATAAAAGCCCGTCTTAATATATCAGGAACATTATCTTCAAATCTGTTCTCAAGAAATTCCCCGAGAATCCTATGATCTATTGTCTGCATATTGGTCTCCTTTCAAAAAAATACAATATAGCCTGTGTTGCTTACCAAGCCACTTATCAGGATCATCTACATCCTGATCTCATATCTGATTGTTAAAGATTATAACCAATAAAAATAAAGTCCCTCATAAAAATGTATAAATATTTGCTAAATAATTCTTAAAATTCCCGAAAGCAGAAAAATGCCGACTGCGGCCAGGTAATTCCTGCAGCAGTCGGCATTTCTGTTTTTCATTTTCTGTTTTTGTCGGTTTTTAAACCTTGCATATGTTCCTGTGATCAATTCTCAAAGGGTCTCACTCTCAAGGTTACTCCCAGCCCTTCACATATGCTGCGGCACTTCTCGATCTTGTCCTCCGGCATAACCTGTTCAACTACGGTCATAACTACGTTGGGCACATACTTCTTCGCCAGAACTGCAAATTCCTTCATGGCATCGTAGGACTTTATTCCAAACCGGGATCTGGTCAGCTCCAGAAACTCCTCTTTATCAGGTGCATTTAAGGAAATGGATACTGTATCTATCCTTCCTGCAAGCTCTGGGGTCACATCCCTGCCATATATGAGATTTGCAAGGCCTATGGTATTAAGTCTTACCTTAAGCTCCGGATATTTTTTCTTCAAGGCGTCTATGACCGCACATACATCATCAAGTCTTTCAAGAGGCTCGCCAAAGCCGCAGAACACCAGCTCATTTATGACACTGAGATCGAATTTATCACAGAGAGCCAGCACCTCTTCCACAGAAGGCTCCCCATCCTTAAGCCACAGGGTATTGTTTTCCTGCTGCTTCTTAGTCTGTCTCAGGCAGAACACACAACTGCAAGGACATTTATTTGTCATGTTCACATAAACATTTTTTCCTGTAAGGTCACCGCTCTTTTCTATATCAAGGTAGCCTTCCTCGCCAACCTTTCCGGTCACTGTATAAAGAAACATTCCCACACCTCCGATTTTCACATTTTATTTCTATAATAATTAATATTCTATTCTATACACAATTTATCATAAACAAAAATTTTAAATCTAATTTTCTCATGTTCTGAAATTATGCTGTCCAATCAATTTATCACGACTCCTTCAGCACTCGTCCACAAGGTCTTTCAGATACATCTCAAAACACAGCCCCCAGTATTCGGGCACTTTATTCTCCTCGCAATAGCTTATGCACTTTGACACATATGCGGCGGCCTTTTTTACTGACTCGTAAAAGCTGTGTCCGTTCATATACATGCCTGCTATTACAGACGCGATCACGTCACCTGTGCCGCTTCTGTCTCCGCCGATCCTGTCAGCCATGACCATCTGGAAGTCCTCATCCTTGTTGTAGATGAAATTTGCAATCTGGGTTTTATTAAAACGTATCCCTGTCACCACTATATGCTTCGGTCCCTGGGCAGCCAGGGCAATGCACATCTTCTTAAGCTCTTCTATTGTAACAGTGTGATCAGGATATGGCAGATCCAGCAGGGTGGTAAGCTCTGTAAGATTAGGAGTGATTATGTCTGCATACTTCACCAGCTCCTTCATCCTGTTGCACATGGCTTTATTATAGGTCTGATACAGCCTGCCATAGTCTCCCATTACCGGGTCCACTATTACAAAGTTCCTGTCATTCTTAAAGTACTTTATAAAATCCGTAACTATCTCCACCTGACGTTCCGAACCTAAGAAGCCTGTGGATATTGCGTCAAATTCCAGATTAAGTTCCTTGTAGGTCTGTATATAGTCTTCCATCTTATCTGTATAATCATCAAAGTAAAATGTAGGGAACTGGGTATGGGCTGAAAGTATGGCTGTAGGCACCGTAACAGCCTGTATCTTCATGGCTGAAACTATGGGAGCCATAACTGCTATGGAGCACCTTCCAAAACCGGTAACATCATTTATTAAAGCTATCTTCTTCTGCATTTTTTTAACCTCTGTCAAAAATTTTAAGTGTACTGTTTTTACCATTTGCTAAAGCTTTTATGTCCATGAAATTTTACCATCAAATGAGAGCTTATTCAACCGGATATAGAAAAAGCAGGCATAACATCTGCTAAACTTTAACACTGCAAATGCTATGCCCGCACCATTCTTTACGTAGTACCATTCTCCATTGTACTTAAAGAGCTTGGTCACCGTTAAATCCTTATCACCATATTTTGTGTAATACCACTTAGGGAACAGTTCTATTCCTTCAAGGGAACGGATGTCCATCTCGTTCAATAACAGCGAAATCACCTTGTCGGGATTTACCCATCATACCCTCCTTATGATATTCCATTCAATTTCCTAACACTTGTTATTTGCTTTTTGGAGTATCATGTATGATATTGTGACTCAAGACACTATGGTAGAATTTATACTTTGTTTATTTCTACGCCCTTCCGAGCTTCTTCTGCATAACGCCCTTTTCTACATAGTACAATGAACCTCTGTACTTTACATTTCCGGTGTAAGTGAAATCAGCCTTGCCATTATTGACGTAGTACCACTTGCCGTTATATTTGCATAAAGTCTCAGAATTATTGATAACTCCGTCCTTTATATAATACCAGGTCCTATTGTACTTAACCAAGGTAACAGCTCTGAAATCAACTCTTCCGCCATGGACATAATAATACTTCCCGTTGTATTTCACCAGCGTAACTGCATTGAAGTCCACCACACCGGCATTTATATAGTACCAGCTATTTCCCCAGTTGAAGAGACCGGTCTTCTTGAAATTAACCTTACCATGTTCAACGTAGTACCATTTATTTCCTCTTTTCGCCAGCGTATTCGCATTGAAATCAGCCACGCCATTTTTCACGTAATACCAGGAACTGCCGTACTTCACCACTGTGGTTGCCGATGTATCATGAACACCATCCTTTATATAACACCATTTGCCATCTCTCTTCACAAGAGTCTCACCCTTTGGTGCAATAGTCTCGGTTCTCTGTTCGTTACAATTTTCACAGGTGTATACAATACTTCCTGCCTCAAGAGCAGTAGGTGCCTTGGTGACAACACCCTGATCCCATTTATGTCCCAGTGCCGGTATCTCCTCCTGCCTTGCAAATATCTCTCCGCAGTCCTTACAATGGCTTCCCTCTGTAAGTCCCGGGGCAGTACAGGTTGCAGCCACGGCTTCGTCAACCACCACTGTGTGTCCCTTGGCAGGAACCGGCTTACTGTCCTCAACCTTTATACCACAGACTTCGCAATATACATCACCGGTAACACCGGGCTCCGTACATGTGGCAGGAACAGCATTCTTGAACAGCTTCGTGTATTCGTGTTTCTGTTCATCCAGACCATCAATAAGTTTCTTGTCCGGATATGTAATATCACTCTCCGAAAGACAGTTACCCTGGCAAGCTAAATATTCATATTTAACATTATCGTTCAGGATCAATTTATGGATATTATTTTTATAGCACGCAATACCGGTAAGCTTCGGACAATTGCTCACGTCCAATGTGACAATATTATTGAACGTACACTGTAACCGTGTTAATTCTGTATTATTGCTTACATCAAGAACCTCAAGCTTATTATTAAAACAATCAAGCTCTTCAAGCTTTGTATTTCTGCTGAGATCAATGGATGTAAGCTTATTCCAACTGCAATTAAGTTTCTTTAAATTCACGTTATTGCTCAGATCAAGCTCTGTCAGTCCATTCTGACAGATTTCAAGTTCTGTCAGCATTACATTTTTGCTGAGATCTACCTCCTTGATCCCCTCAAGTGTTGGCTCATCCTTATCCAAATCTTTGACAATTCCTACACAGCTAAGCTTCTCCAAACTTGTTAATAACTCTATGCCCTTCAAGGATTTAACTTTATCCCCCTGAACATAAATATAAGTAACCTTTGCCACATCTATCCAGCCATCTCCGTCCTTATCATAGGTATTAGAAAGATATTGCCTGAAGTTGTCATCAGGGAAATTATCTGAATTGATCTCTACCTGTCCGGTCTCGTCATCCTTTCCTGCGTCTGTATCTGTAGCTGCAAATACTGTGCTTTCACTCACAATGCCTGTATCTTCTATATTTCCTGACGCGTTTACAGTTATAGCCGGTACCAGCCCGGTGAACCCCAACGTCACCGCCATGGCCATTGCAATTAACTTCTTTCTCATTACGTATCCCATCCTTTCCATCAAAATGTGTTTTCATTCAATATTATCTGTAACTAATAAAACTCATCTGCTTCTGCAAATATCAGACTTGGCAGACTTTATATTGTGTCAAAGCCCATATTACTGCAATTCAGGTGGCTGGATCATTAGCCAGTTGTACATTAGATTTTCAGTTACTATTCCGTCCAATAGATTGTCGTCTATATCAGTTGCCATGTCTGCATTATATGCCTGTGACATTTTTTCATTATACTCAGCTTCTGATATCTCATTGTCTTCCCATTCATAGGCAACATAATCAGGGCCAAAACCATATCCTTCACCCTTAAATCCTTTTTCATAAATCTTTTCATCATTAATGTAGTAAAGCACTTGTGCCACTCCTAAATCTGACGGATCTCCTTCATAGTCAATAAATTTTCCGCTTTTTTCTATGTATGAATTTACTCTGCCATATAACAATTTCCCTACTACTTTTCCATTATAATTTGTCAAAATTAATGAGTTACCCATTCCACGCCAATCTAAATTTTGGAATACTATCTCTGGAATATCATCATTGGTAATATAAGCGACTTGAAATTTATTTTGTCCTTTGGACTTTAAGTCAAAGCTAATTCCATAATCTTCCTCAGCCGTCATTAATGCCTCCGCATATGCCACAGCCCAGTCCGCATGAAGACTCTTGCACTCATATATTGACCAGAATTTTTTGTCATCTATTTCCTTTAATTCCAGTTTCCACTGAGTTCTGCTTATATTCGGTTCAAAGTTCTCAGCAGCCTTACCTGCAAGCCTTTTGTCCTGAGGACGATACGCGTCCACTGTGAGATAATAATATGTTCCATCATACTCAGCCTTTAGTATTTCATTACAATATCCATACTCTAGCCATCCCCCTGTCTCTTCCGTGTAATAGTAATATTCATCTCCATCAAGATAAGTCCCAAGTTTATTTGGTTGCCCTTTAGGTAGTGCGTCCTTTACATCCTGTATAGCGTCATCTGACATATTTAAAACATTCTTTTCAATCCATTCAATTCCTGCCGCAGAATATATTCCAATCATCTCGGTTGGATCAGATGTAGTCTCCTGGCGAAATTGATATCCGGGTGCCAAAGCGAGATCAACTATTCCATGTTCTTCAAAAGTACCATCTCCCGTAAGCAAGTCCCCAACAATATCGTCTGGCGGGTTTTCACAGGAATAGTTCTTATCTATATCATCGCCATAGTTTTCAAACAAATTTAGAAATTGATACAGACTATCCTTTTCCGGGATTTCAGACACTGCTATCTCATAAGGTTCCGGTGGGGGTGCCTCTGTGGTCACTTCCGTTGTAGCTTCTGTAGTGATCTCAGTAGTCCCCTCAGTTGTGGTCTCTTCTGACACTGCCACCTCACTTGTAGCCTCGGTTGTTGGTTCTGCGATCACCTCTTTATCCTTATCATGCAAGTGCAATATAACGCCTGTGGCAGTTCCTCCAAGTACAGCTACACACGCCACAGCACATGCGATCTTCGCCCCAACAGAGGCAAATACTCCTGTCTTGGCTACCCCTGCCACTGCACCTTTTGCCACTGCTCCGGCGGTTTCTCTGGCAACTGCTCCCACAGTCTCCTTGGCTACGGCACCTACCGTTTTCTTAGCTATAGTTCCGGAAGCCTTAACTGACGCAGTTACAACGCCTTTTCCGGCTTCCACGGCTGACGCTGCCTTACCTGCCAAAGCTTTATTTCCAACAGACACTGCCCTGCCTGCAGAAGCTGATCTTCCAACTGCTGCCGCCTTGCCTCCTATTGAAGAAGCTCCAACCATAGAGCCTGCTGCCTCAACATTTGCAGCCCCATAAGCCCCATTAAACATTGCAGCCCCTATACCTGTTGCTGCTCCAACTGCTGCCCCTGTAGCTATGCCGGCACCGGGGCCTTTCTCTTCGCCGTCTTCATATGTTTCAGCTCCCAAAACTCCATACGTCTGTCCTGCTCCGGAGCCTAAAAATTCATATATTTTTCTCTTTGCAATATCATCTATCACCTTTGGCAGCCAGTCCATAAACTGCTCCTCGGATTGCACCGCATTGATATTTGCAAATACAAAATTGTAGCTCTCCGCAAGAATATCCTGTGTGAACCTTGTCTTCTCCTCATCAGACAGAGCAAGGTTCGCAACCATGGGATATATTCTCCTGTACTGATCCTGATATGTATTGTAGTAAAGGAAATCCACGCCCTCCTGCTTTCCTTCCTTTGCACTTATCAGGCCCTCTCTAATGTTATTTACCATTTCTTCTCTCCACTTTACATCAGTCCATTATTAGTATTGATTGTTTCCGTATCTCATGTAATTCCAGCAGGATATCATGTATTCCAACTGGTTTATTGGATAATATTTTGTTTCTAATGCCACCGTACATCCGGCAGACGAAACTCTTATAAATTTGTATTGTTTTAATATGTACCACAGGAAAATCCCGAGACAGCCTACCACCAACACTGCAAATGCTGCCTCCGACTGTTTGTAGATCTTCTTCCCGAAGCTGATCATAACAAATGCATATGCAATAAAAATCATCAACAGCATTTTCGAACGCATTTTGATGAAATCAATGCTAAGTATGTCCTGGGAACGTATGGACACATCCCCTGCCTCACGACGGATATACCAGTCACGGAGATTGTAGTGATTTCCCTGTATCATCAGATATCCATTTGCAAATGTAATATTTCCTGATCTTGGCGATAATGATCCGATATATATACCTCCCAATATTACTGCACCGTCCTTTTCAGATTGTTATGCTTTCCGCCATTTATGGCTGCGGATATTTTTTTCGCCATATCATATTCATAATTTTCTGCAGCCTTATCCTTTGCAAGGCGAAGCTGCTGATGAAAATTATTGATCTCCTGTCCTGAAAACCATCGTATGTCAAATGCTATTTCGCCACCTGCATATTGGATAGATATCAGAGAAAGTTTATTATCATAATATTTGTATATTAAGAACAATAGAGCAGACAACGCAGCGAGTCCCCAAATAACAGCTAACCCCTCTTCTATATCATACAACAGCATAATCCCAAATATTGAAATAATCACTAGAGCCCAGGCGAGAATGGCATAACCTATATTGACCATTCTTATAAATCCACTTCCTGTAACATCCTTCAGATCCACTACCTGACTACGTGACATCTTATTTGCATTGGGATTTCCTCTGCCGTTGTAGGAAATAGTATATGACGTACCATAAAAGTATGCACGTTTGTCACTAACCACAGCAAAGCCATTCCTCACTGAGCCGTTATGCAAATAATTCTGAATGTAATTATTTCCCAATGTTGCCACAAGCTTTTCATTAGGGCTCATGAACAACCGGGTAAATCTTGCGTCATTTCTATTTTGTGCCGCCATCATCTGTGCATTTGTACATCTTGGACAGACCCCATTTATCAGTTGCGTTCCACATGCAGGACATACACCGCCCTGACTGTACTGCTGCCCACCATTATTTTGTTGTTGATACGCAGCCTGCCCATAACCTGCCTGCTGATAGTTACCATTCTGCTGGTAATTCATATTCTGTTGATACTGCTGTTCTCCCATCGTCTTTCCTCCTAAATTTGAACATCAGCCCATTTAAAATTTGCGTTAGACAAAGGGCTGACGCTGCATGTCAAGTTATCATATAAAACTTGACACAATAATTAATTACCCATCAAAGCCTTTTTAGCCGCTTCAACTGTGTCGTAGAAAATCACCTTTTCTCCTGTCAAATTATCCTCCGCAAGAAAGCTTATCCCATGTTGGTAATCATTCGGGTCTTCGCCTTCGCCCAAATTATATCCATTATAAACTTTCAAATTTTCACCATTTAATTCAAATTCCTCCAAATCATGACTGTTAGTAGTCACAAACTTATTGCTCCGTGGTGCATATACAAGTGTGTTGGGTTGAATACGACATACTGACTTATCTCCATATCCGTTCACATTCTCATATATGTGAACACTGCCATCTTCATATGTACCTACATGCCCTGTATCATAAAAATATATTTCCGGTATATCATCGTCATTAAGATAGAACAATGCACACTTACTATCCTCAATGTACTCCATGTAATTACGATAGGCCGTCTCCCAAGGCTCCTCACCTTCAGGAACCCTTTCGTATCCGTATCCATTTTCATCAATACGGACTGTGTTGTCTGTCCTATCATCATAGTAACCTTCAACCTCATAAGATAACTCACTATCATTCAAGGTCAATGTAGTAGTTGCATATTGTGGAAAACTACCATACTCAGAGTCATAAGCCTGGGTAACATCCGATGCGAGACACACCAGAACTCCATCGCTACTATACAAATATGTATTCTCTGCTTTTTCAGGCGAGTCATTAGTCTTTTCGCCATTTATATTAATATCTCCATGTTCAGCGTCAAATGAAATATCAATACAACCCTTTTCGCCAAAAACGTCAATCCATTTTCCTGCATACTCGTCAAGAATTGTCTGTGACACTTCTCCCTTTGTAAGGCTTTCACTGTATTCCACTGCTTCGTTCCAGTCACCATTCCTTAGTTTATATGACAGTGTGATATGTGTATCATCTTCCAGCTTTAAGTCCATGTGATTATTCAGCCTGATCTTTTCTGCATTTCCTTCATATATTTTGGTGTAACCCATCCTGCCATCTTCCAGTGTATTCAGAATATAAAAATATAATCCGCCATATTTAATATCGGTATAATTTATAACCGCCATGCCAATATGTTCTCCCTGCCAGTATCCTATCAGCGGTGAAGACGCACCAGTCAGATCATTCCATGCAGCCAGCTTCGAATGTCTTTCCTCTGAATAGAACCACTGGACAAATGAACTGAGCATTTCTTTCTTCTCATCAACTGTAAGAACGATCTCGTCATCGTTTGTTTCCGTATCTGTGTCATCCTGGTCAGCTTCACCTGTTTTATCGCCCATTCCCAGTTTATTTCCTATCCAGGCATTATCCTCCATATCCGAGAATATTTTATATGTATCATCGTTTATATACTCATTATCAAGATAATCACTTGCCCAATCAGATAACCATTCGCAAAAAAAACCGCCATCCGCTTCTTCCACAAATTTGGTATCCTTTATCCAGTTCAAGTCTCTTCTGAGAAGCCCCTTACAGTCAAATTCATAGAATCTATCAGGCTTTACCATGCGATATCTGTCATCCACCAGATAACTGTAAAGTCCATCCTGGGTATGTATCCACTGCTCTTTCATATCAGATATAATTGTCTGAAATTGCATTTTGCTATATACTATCGCCGCTTCATTATAGTCATCAAATGCGTCTTTTTTTTCTGCATAAAGAACAGGTGATACGGCAACCGTATCATCCGCCAGAAGCTCGTACAGCGTCATGTTCTGTATCACTTCGGTATAATATTCGTTTTTACCATATATGGTCCGGAATAGCTTCTTTATTTCCTTCTCATAGTCATTTGCAGTTGTGAGATTACCATCTTCATCCTGGAATTTGACAGTCTGCTTGCCATCCTTACTGTTGATATATGCCAGGGCAACTCCCTGACTTCCGTCTATGGCATAAGAATAAAGCTCCTGCCATTTGCCCTTCTTTAAAAGGTAAATCTGCCCCTCTGAGCTGTCCTTGCGTTTGGCAACTATTCCATCGCAATTAATTATTACCCTTTCATCCTCTGAGGCTGTCAGTTCTTCAATCCTTTCAACTTCACCATTCTTGTACCCCAGGAAATCCCAGTACATATACGGAGAGCCTGCCTCCGACCGTTCATCAGAATAATCACTGTCATATTCATCATAGTAATCATCATCAGAAGAGTTCTGATCCGCTTTCAGATATATCATCACAAGAACCGGATAATCGGCTGCGTCAAGCGTCATGGCATAGCCACAATCATATCCTGCATGGTCATTTTCATGAGCATTGGCATAATCCAGATACGCATCCATATATTTGCCATAATCGGATTTTGATAAAGAATTTGCACCTTCCTTTTTTTCTGTGGTGGTACCTGCCTTGTCGCCGCAGCCCCACAGACAGATGGTCAGGATCAGAAGTCCCAGAACTGCCCATATCCTACTGTGTTTTCTCATTTTTCCCTCCTAATTCAGCCTAAAAATCTATCATTTTAACATCAGCTCATCTGCAATCACTAATGCAACTACAAATGAGCCGATATTCTCCACTGATCTGCAAATGATCAGCCGTCAGTATTTATTTTACCTTTTTCTGCATAATTCCCTTCTTAACATAGTAAACAGAGCCATTGTAGGTAACATTTCCTGTGTAATTGAAATCAACCTTGCCGTTATTCACGTAGTACCATTTGCCGTTGTATTTGCACAGGGTCTTTGACTTGTCGATCTTACCATTCTTTATGTAGTACCAGCTGCTGCCGTACTTGCAGAGAGTCACTGACTTGGTGTCCATCTTGCCGTTCTGCACGAAGTAGTAGGTATTATTGTACTTACAGAGGGTTCTTGTTTTGTCAATCCTACCATTCTTGATATAATACCAGCTGCTGCCGTACTTGCAGAGAGTCACTGACTTGGTATCCATCTTGCCATTCTGTACAAAGTAGTAGACACCATTGTATTTGCACAGGGTTCTTGCATTGAAATCAACCTTGCCCTTGTTCACGTAATACCAGCTATTGCCGTGCTTTACGAGGGTTGTGGCGTCGAAATCAACAATACCCTTATTCACGTAATACCATGTGCCCTCATACTTGAACAACTTAGTCGCATTCTTATCATTCTCACCGTATTTCATGTAATACCAGGTTCCGTTATCGTCAATGTAGATATCTTCAACCTTGTGCTGATTGCCTGTATTGCATTTCTCCATGTTATCTTTATCAAGATATGAAAAATCCTCGTCAGGCATATAGTTTTCCTCGCAATCAAACCAGTTAAGCTTTGTATTCTTTCTGAGATCAAGCTTCTCAAGCCTGTTATAACTGCAATCCAGACAGGTAAGTTCAGTATTTGTGCTCAGATCAAGGTTGGTTATTTTATTTTCATAGCAATCCAGGGTCTCAAGCTTTGTATTGCCGGACACATCAAGGCTCGTGAGCTTATTGCCACCACAGTAAAGCTTCTGAAGATTGCTGCACCAGCTCACATCCAGCTTAGTAAGCTCTGCAGAATAAATATTAAGCTCTGTAAGCATTTCACAACTACTCAGATCGATGTCACTGATCTCGTTGTCACCACACCAGAGTCGCTTCAGAAAACTGTTATAAGTCAGATCAAGACTGGTTATTTTATTTTTCTCGCAATACAGTGTCTCAAGGTTCGTGTTATTTGTAACATCAAGCTCTTTAATCTTATTCTCTGCACAATCCAGGGTCTCAAGGTTAAAGTTATTTGTAACATCAAGCTCTTTAATCTTATTCTTTACACACTCCAGGTAGACAAGCTTATCATTATTTGACAGGTCTATGTTCTCAATATTGTTCTGACATATGCTGAGGTTCTCAAGGTTCGTGTTTTTTGAAACATCAAGGCTTGTCAGCTTATTTGTATCACAGTCCAGAGTTGCAAGCTTTTCATTCTTGCTGACGTCAAGCTCTGTCAGTTCATTTCCATTACACTCGATAACATACACATTAGTAAGCAGCTCGATGCCCTTAAGAGACTTTATTCCCATGTCATTTGCATGGAGGTATTTAACGTTGTCCCTCACTATGCTGCCGGTACCATCCGGATCAAACTCTTCCGCAAGATAATTTCTAAAGGCCTCATCAGGGAAATTCTCCTCAGTCAGGGCTACTTTTACTTTCTGAGGTGTCAATCGTAAATTATCTTCGGAAATGTTCAAATATGAGAAATCTTCATCTGCCAGATAGTTATCTCTGCAATCAAAATACGTAAGTGCCGTATTATTCCTCAGGTCAAGGTGTTCAAGATTGTTTTCATAACACCAGAGACTTTTCAACGCTTTGTTATTGCTGAGATCAAGTTCTCTTAGCTGATTTTCGCCACACTGGAGCACTGTAATAGCAGGAAAAAGTTCTATTCCCTTAAGTGAACTGATTTCCTTGTTCGATACACGCAACTCCTTTACATCGTGGTTTAAGATAACTCCATCCTTATCCAGATCAAATGTTTCTGACAAATATGTTCTGAAGTTGTCATCCGGGAAATTTGTTTCATTTAACAGCACCTGTTCCTTAAAAGGTGTAATCTCACAGGTTCTAAGTTTGTCTGTATCAAGATATGAGAAGTCCACCCCTTCAAAATAATTGTATGCACAGGAAAGTGATTTCAGTGCAGTATTATTCCTAAGGTTTAAAGTGTGAAGTTCATTATTGCCGCAATAAAGATACGCCAACTTTTCACATTTGCTCAGATCCAACTCACTAATCTTATTATCCTTGCAATCCAGAAATTCAAGTTCTCCCTGATTTGTAAGATTTAAGGATGTCAATTTATTACCTCTACATGTAATGCTTGTCAGGTTAGTATTGCTATCTATATCAAGTGATGTGAGATTATTATTGGCAAAATCAAATATCTTCAGTTTTGTATTATGGCTCAGATCAATGGTGGTAAGAGCATTATCAAACATGCTTATCTGCAGCAGTTCGGTATTCTTACTTACATCTATGCTTGAAATCTTGTTTCCGCCTAACATCAGATATTGCAGATTTGGGAATAATTCTATTCCCTTAACTGAGGCAACTCCCGATCTGGTCGCCTTCACTATTGTAATTGCATTGGCGTCTATGTAGCCATCGCCATCTGTATCATAGGTTTCTTCGAGGGATTTTCTGAATGCCTCATCAGGGAAATTAGTCTCATTTAGAGCCACAAGATTCTCCGCCTGGACAGCATTGTCTGCCTGGACTGCCTCCTGTTCCTGATAATCTGCGTCTGTATCTGTTGCAACACTCACCTCATTAACAACGCCTGTGTCCCCCGGCAGCTCTGCTGCATTTGAAGGTATGGCAGGTGCCACACCGCTTAAGCCCAGTGACAATGATAACGCCACCGCTATGGTTTTCTTTGTCATTTGTTTCTCCTCCCATTTCTCATTAAATGTCAGCTCTTTTTTTATATGGAGCTATTGATTCCACTTTACTATCAAAAGGTGTACCTTTTGACAGGCCCAAAATCAAAGGAGGCTTTTAGGCATTTTGAACAAAAAACAGATTCATTATTGTTGAACATTTTCAATATTTGTAGTATACTTGTACACAAAAAAAAGACTGTCAAAAGGTACACCTTTTGACAGTCTTTTTCGGTTTATTGGTTTGCTATGTTTTCCAACCTGTTGTGACTATTTTATCAGCAGGGTGGATAAATAATTTGCACTTTTTTACCCCCAATTGAGCCCACACACCATAAGCAGTATCTGCATTACAATTATCATTGGGACCCCCACAGCAAAGTAGTTCTTTCTTATTTTATGTCTGAACAGCACCATTCCCACCGCAGTTCCTGCAGAACCACCTGCAAATGCAAGGTAAATGAGCACAGCCACCGGGATACGATATCGTCCCTTCACCGCCTTATATTTGTCCACTCCAAAGACTACGAAAGAAACAGCGTTTATGATAAGGGTATACCATATCAATATACTGTTATCTGCGTATGCCCGCCAGAACCTTAAATCCCATCCGGCGATCTCACCTGTGCTACCAAACTTTAATGTCACCGTAACGGCAAGGATGGCAGTAAATACACTTACCAACGTTACCCTTGCCATCATATTATCTTTATCTGCCCTGCCTTTTATGAAGAAAAGGCAGCCTATGAGGTTTATCATTATAAGTCCTGTTATTGTTTCCATGTTGCTCCTGAAAATATAATTGATAAATTTAGTTTCTCTAATATTTTTAGTAAATATTTTATTAAAATCAGTTTTGTTAAAATCGGTTTTAACAAAATCATTTTTTACAAAATTAATCACATCCGCTTCCCGATCTCCACCGCGGTAGGTGTCGTTGCCAGTCCACCAAGCCCGGTTTCCTTATATCATCGGTCTTCATGCCTAACAGTCCTGCAACCAGTGCCTTTCTGGTTCCGTGACCCGTACCTGTTGTGAGAAATGAGCCATAAAGCAGTATCCGTGCTTCTTTTACTTCCTCCCCCAACAGCTTTCTGCTCACATATCCTATCTTTACCGCACCTGCTGTGTGGGAGCTTGAAGGTCCTACCATTACAGGTCCCACTATATCAAAAATATTCATAATATCCTCCTGATTGACATGCCATGCTTTCATAGGAAATCCAACTCGTCAGCCTGGTTATCTCATCAGATTCCCAAAGAAAGATCTACATGCTTATATTTGCATATCACCATTAATTATAACCACTGCCGGGGTAATTACTATCCCTTTGAGCTTTCTTTTATTTGATTTTATGCGGGGATTTTTTAAGAAAATAAAAGGTGCATCTTCTTATGTTTGTTTCGTATAACACTGAAAATGCACCTTTACATTGTGAATTCCATATTCACTTATTTGATGTTTATGGATTATATATTTTTTCTTCTCCTGACCAATTTTCTGAATTTTATAACCTTTCTGCCATTTTATGATTTATGCTTTCTGTCCATGCCCCACAACCACAATTCTGCCTCTTCCCTTTTCCTTTGCACTGTAGAGTGCATTATCTGACTCTTCATACAACTGATTAAAGGTCACCTCTGTTTTAGCTATTACTGCGCCCATGGATATACCGGAACTTCCCTCTGCAGATTTCACAGTGAGATTAACTTTGTCGAATATCTGCTGTGCTCTCTCCCTTATTGCTTTGTCAGGAATATTTTTTCCGAAGAACAACATCGCTGCGAATTCATCGCCGCCCATCCTGCATGCATAATCTTCATCTCTTAATGACATAAGCAGTGCCTGTGCCACAAGAACCAGATACTTATCTCCGTTGTGATGACCGTAAGTGTCATTGTACTGTTTGAACCTGTCCACATCCATCATTATCATCATAACTATTGAATCCCCTGCAAGCAGCTTCATCTCCATGTCATTTCTGAAGGCTGCATGATTCAACAGGCCTGTAAGTGAATCTGAACGATATGTGCTCTCCCAGTTTCTGAGTCTCGCTTCAGCCTTATTCTGCTCCACATCTGTAAGAACCTTCATTGAATACGTCTTTGAAATATCTGTAATAATAATCTCCATCCTGTCTTCTTTTATAGCTGAATCATAAAACTTCCTTCCGTAACACAACACACATATGTTGCTTCCATTTTTCCGGCGTATTCTGTGCTCCTGGAATACAAATGTACTTTTTGCAAGATTTGCAGCGGTCTGACACAGATACTCCGTACGTTCTTCCTCCGGAATAAGATCCTGCTGGTTCATTCCTTTTTCTACATCTTCTCTGGTGTAACCGGTAAGCGCCTCAAAATTATCGTCCACAGAAATTATATTGTTGAACATATCAAGAAGATATCTGCTGTACTGCACATTATGGACATTTGAGGTATTGGGAATATTTTCACCATCGGTACTATCCCCCATAAGCTGCCTCCGCTCAGTATTTTCAACTTTTTCTGTAGCTTCCTCTGTGTCCTCTGCTGTATAATTCTCGGAAACCAGCTTGATAAATTCTGCCACTATATATGGATCAAACTGGGTGCCGGCATTTTTCTTTAATTCTTCCAGAGCCTTTGGAATTGACATGGCTTTTCTGTAAGACCGATCATTTGTCATGGCATCAAAGGCATCAACAACTGCAATAACTCTTGAAAGTATCGGAATACTTTCTCGGCTGAGTCCATCAGGATAACCATTTCCGTCCCATCTTTCATGATGGTGACGCACCTCCTCTGCAATCTGCTTAAGCTCAGTATTGCTATTTGCAATTTCATATCCCTTCTCAACATGGGAACGCATTATCTTCCACTCTTCATCCGTAAGCTTACCAGGCTTGTTAAGGATCTCCATGGGAACACCTATCTTACCAATGTCATGTAACAGACAAAGCAGTGCCAGCTTACTCTGCTGAATATCCGTAAGCTCGATCCTCTTGCCAAGTTCTGCTCCCAACCTCTGTGTTCTGCGAACGTGATGTTCCGTATCACTGTCACACTCCTCAAGAGCCCTGATCAGTGATGCGAGCATATCTGAATGTATGGACTTGTAATCCACCAGCTTCTTGGCACGCATAGCACGAGCTGCGTCCTGAATGACATCGGTTATGTTTTGGCTTGCAGTCCCTGCCACACTTACCGCATACTGGATACTTCCAGCATAAAGCTTCCTTACCTTGGAGAGGCAATTAAACATTTCCTCCTCACTGCTCTTACTGCACAGTGCAATGAGATTGGCATCAGTTCCGCGAACATAATATGTCCTCTCGGGGAAGCATCTGCGTATAATATCCGAAAGTGTCCTGATCTCCTTGTCTCCCGCCTGATTACCAAGGGTACTGTTAATTGTTGAAAGACTATTTATATCACATATGGCAACTCCTACAGGGAAGGTAAAGTGATCTTTCTCTTCTATGGCAAGACGTTTAAAGCTCTCCCATTTCTGGAATCCGGTAAGCATATCTGTCTCCAGAGCAATATCGGAGAATACAAACATTTGCCCAAGTTTTCTTCCCTTTTCATTGTCAAGCCTCCTAACATCACATCTGAGGGGACGCTCCTCATTGTCTGCTCTTATATAACATTGGAGTGAAAAACTGTCATCCTCAGTGGCGAGATTTGCCGACAGGTTGTATGCTGCAAGGAAATCCCCGAGATTTTCGCATTTGCCTAAGAGCTTTTCTCCCAGGAAATAATCGGCTCTCTCGTTGTGAAGTATAAGATGTTCCTCGTAATCAAACAGAACTATGCCCTGACCAACGTTTTCAAATACATAGGTTTTAAGCTTATTTAACATTCCATGAGTGGAGTAATTGAAACAGCTCCAATAAATCAGAAATGAGATCAGACTGTATCCGCAGATGGAGTAATCAAGCAGGTTATACACATTGTTTCCCGGAAGGAACAGGAACACGCCATTCACCAGTACGATCATGGCGATTCCGATGATAACACAGCTATACTGGGAACGGTATTCTCTTGGTATCCTGCACATCTTCCTTACAAGAAGGAACAGCACTATCACAACAAGTGAATAGGAAAATAACAAATGCATGTAATAAAGAGGCTTCATCCGATATATATATCCGGCTATGAATGTATCACGCTCCACATAGCCTATGGCAATCTCTTTGAATGGATTTATTGCAAATATCACCAGCTCATAAAATGAATATAAACAACAGAATCCTACAGCCAGTCTGCCGTACTTTGAAAATCTTCCTTTTGTGAAATATACTGTGAACATCAAGAGGCACACCAACATAAAGTCTATGCCCACAAAATATACACTTGACATTATAGACATGTTTAGATAAGACTTGCTTATGATACTGATGAGATAGCTGATATCTACTAAGGCTGCAGCGGCACAAGCCAATCCCAGAAACCTTCCTGTGGTCTTATTCTTCTTCACAGACTGGATCGCCAGCAAAATATCTGTGATAGCGATCATGACTGAAATCACTATATATCCTTCCAACACAATCCTATTCATAAAATTTCCTCCCAAAATTGAACATCAAGCCATTTAAAATTCGACACTCGCATTATTTTATCACGATATCTCCATTGAAACAACGTCGGGATTGTGGAATCCGATCATTTTCTCCATCCATATCATATAAAACCACTGGTGGAACTTGTAGCCGCTGTAATGGAAACAGCCCCGGCTCATAAAGTGAATCGTGCTATCCTTTTTATGCGTAATTTGGCTCTTTAGTATTTTGTATAACAAAAGGCAGACAATTCTTGATGACATATCCCTTAACCCCTGGCACATGTCATGAGCAACTGCCTGCCTATTACTGATGAACATTTTTCTGTTAAATGTCACTATTTGCCCTTATATTATCTATTCCCACTTCATCCAGACTCTTAGTAAACTTAATTTCTATATCTTTCAAAACAAGTCCATTAGATTTTACATAAAGACGGAATACATTAAATCTACTATAGAAAGGAACTTCTTTCTCAATTACTACATCCTTTCCGTCAGTTCCGTTAAATGTAAAATTACAAATCGGAAAACCATTATAAAATAGTGTACATGGCAACTGTGCAAGCTTAGACAAATTTGAACTTCCCCGAAGACTTACTTTGTAGAAACCAAATTTGGAAGCGTCAAGTGCAATAACATAATTTGTATCCTGTACACTTTCTTTTTCCGTCAAATCAATAATAAGATCCTCATCTATTTTTGAATACTCAACATCGCTCATGTCAAAATCATCAGCCTGTTTTGGGCGATTAATAATTTTAATATTTACCGGTTCACCAACCAAACGTAAAAATGCGTTTGTATTCATGGCAAAATCACAAACATTTTTTGCAATTCTCTGCAATTCAGCTCTCTTAATACGTCCATCATTCAAAGCTTCTATTATGTTGTCATTTCCAGCATTTCTTGATCCATCAGGGCAACACATATACATATCATTCTGTGCCTGAATCATACTTGCAAGATCAGTCTCGCTAGGTTTTTCCCCACGACGATTCATACTTGCCCACCAATCAGTCATAACTACTCCGGTATAACCCCATTCATTCCTTAATATGGTGGTGTTAAGATCATAATTTCCGGCTGTAAATAATCCGTTCACGGAACCGTATGTTGTCATTACTGAATCCGCATATCCAGACTTAACTGCAATTTCAAACCCTTTCAGATAAATTTCACGTAAGGCTCTCTGTGAAATCACAGAATCTGTAAGTCTACGATTATATTCCTGGTTATTTCCACAGAAATGTTTTATTGTTCCCGAAACACCGCTGAACTTTAATCCTTTAAGCTGCGCAGAAGCAATCATTCCTGTCACATACGGATCTTCTGAAAAATATTCAAAATTACGTCCATTTAAAGGATGTCTATGAATGTTCATGCCTGGTCCAAGCAGCACCTCAACCTTATTTGCCGTCATCTCAAGTCCTAAAAGTGCATACAATTCCGTATTCAATTTCCTGTTAAATGAACATCCACACAGAGTTCCATTTGGCAAGGAGAAGGCCTTCATACCGGAGTCAAATCTCATGCCAGACGGACCATCATCACAACATACCGATGGTATCTTATGATCAATAAGTTTTTTTGAAACTCCTGCAAATGCAGACGCGGTTCCAGCGGTCACAAGGGAACTACCCATTCCCTCTCCACGAGCAAAACAGGCCAAATCTTCATCATCAAACTGTGCAATAAATTCACTCATTGTTGCCTTCTGATTTTTTACATCCAAAAGACTTATTCCAAGATCCTGAGTCTGAGGAATTTCTTCAGGAATTTCCTGCTCCCTTCTTTTATACATATCAACTGTAAAAAGTGGCACCGGCTCATAAGAAACACTTAAATTTCCATTTTCATCCACAACTGGGTGCATACGTTCAAATGCTTCATACGGTGCCATAACCTCACGTAAATGCTGCACCTCTAACGTATCATTTAATCCGAAGTTCAAACATTCCTGAGTGTTACGAATGCTATTTCCAATATAAACAGCATATTTACCTGCTTCCAACACATAACTATTCAGATATCCTGTCGCTCCGGAATCATCATACGAAGCAATTCGCGATACAGGAATTGAGAATTCAATCATATCCTTTTCTGTTGGAAGCAACGCCTTGGTCTTGTCAAACTCTACCAAAACTTTGGTTGCTTTTCCCAAGCTTCCCTGAGGTGCCTCCACATATACCTGCACTACCTCTTTACCGGTACAATTTCCAACATTGGTTACAGTTGCACTAATATTTATGTTCCCATTTTCAGAGTCATAGACTGCATTTTCTACAGCAATTTCAAATTCTGTGTAAGAAAGTCCATAACCAAACGGATATCTTACCCTATCCTTCGCAAAAGTTTCAAAATACCTATACCCTACATAAATATCTTCTTTATAAAAATTCCTTTCCCCATTGCCAAAATTATCATATGCTGGATAATCTTTAATATCATATGCTATAGTGTCCGTCATCTTGCCAGATGGGCTGACATCCCCAGTAAGAACATCTACAACACCATAACCTCCAATCATCCCCCCCTGCCATACATACATACAAGCATTAGGTGATATAATATCCATAAACGACATATCAATAATTCCACCAACATTAAGAAGGACTGTCATTTTTTTAAAATGCTTTCTTACTAATTTCATCATCTCATATTCTGTTTTTGTCAAAGAATATGCGCCCTCTTCAAGTGTAATATCCTTCTCCTCACCAGCAGTACGTCCAATAATTACTATTGCTGCCTCTGATTTATCAGCCGCTTCATGTACTAACTCCTCTGTCACCGGCATTTCCGCCTGTGACCATGGTTCCTGGCCCCATCCAAGTCCAAGATCAACCGGATGTTCCTTACCCCATTGTACATACACATCAGCCAAATCTTTATTAATCTTAATATCTTCTCTCTCCAAAAGGGCGTCCATAATTCCAACCACCCTTGAAACATTTACCATGCCACCAGAACCAGTTCCACTTTTGTAATAGTAATTCTGCATACGTCCAAATACTGAAACTGTTTCATCTTTCTTCAACGGAAGAGTATTATTATCATTTTTCAACAATACCATTCCTTCAGTAACCATTTTTCTTGCTGTATCTTCGTAAACCTGCCAATCTAGTACTCTGTCTTCCATTTGTTAATCCTCCTTATCATATGCACCAGTATATACAATTCCGTTCATTCCAAACGTATGTCGAAGTAATTTTTATATTATTGCCTTATTTCACTTATCAACTCAGCACACTTATTCTACCATAGCAAACATCTTTTTTGTATCTGCAAATAAATAAAACCGACCAGGATTGCTAACTCCTGACCGGTTTTGTTATACATAAACAATGTAAAATTTTAATGCACTTTATGGAAGCCATGTAATACTGAACTCTACTAACTGTCCTGTCACATCATTGAACTCAAATGAATATCCGCTGCTTCCCATATAAACCTCAGAATCCTTCTGATAGCTGACTCTCTCGCCTTTCTCTTCAGCATTTTCACTGCTATTGGCAAGAAGCTCATCCCTGGTGATGGTTGTTGGGAATGAGAAGCTCACCTGTCCTGCTGCGTCAAGCATAGCCTCTGAAATCTCTTTATTCATGTCAGCGTCATAATCCGGCTGTGGTACAAAATGGTGTATAAATCTTACATAAGAAAGAACACAATCCTCAGCCTTCTGCTCGCCGTCAGTGAAATTGGCAAACTTGAACTGCATCGTCACATAATCATTGATATCTGCTGTGTAGGTGTCAGTCTCATAATTCTTATTTACATTGTTTCCACTGTTATTGATGTCATTCTGTCCAAATGGTATTCCTGCGTCTATGAGTTCCTTCAAGGTTGACTCACCCAGTGTGAACTTTGTTCCATTATATACAAATGCCCTGTTGTCAAAATCTACATAGCTCTCACTAAGCCCCGGTGCCAGTGTGAAATCCTCATCTACCGGAATTGTAAATTCTGTTGAGGCCTCGGTTGAGTCTTCCCCGGTATCATCTGCAAATGAATCATCATCAACGTCCTCTATATCTTCTGTCTCAGTTTCTGTCTGAGTTTCAGTCACCTGCTCTGTTGTGGCAGCCTCCTTTGTAGAATTATTGTCACTTCCACATCCCACAAGAGAAATTGCCATTCCAACGGTGATAAGTCCTGCAAGTAACATTTTCCTGTTTCTCATAAAATCTGATCCTCCTTAAAATATAAACATAGTGGTTTAATTATTAATGATTAACCCGGATCATATCAAGTCATAATCGGTTGCAACCGGGCAACTGTTGGTGTCAGAAGCTGCGAAATGGTATTTGTCAGGAGTTTTGTCGTTGTTTTATCACCTTTTCAAAGTCAAAATATTGTATTTTGGTGTTATAGCATATTTAAGGTTCCAAGCCAACCAGTCAACCCAAATCATTCCATGTTGATCTTCATAAAATCTGCGTAAGTATCCGGTTCCATTGCAGCCGGATTATCATCTGCGAATCCATATACAGAATATATATCCCCATTTTCCAAATCAGCATACCCATTAAAATGATATGTAATGCTTCTTTTTCCGCCCCTGATATACAGAATCGAATAGGTATAATAGTAAAAGTTCACTCCATTTACTTCATATTGCCCTGATCTTATAACCTTTGAAATTCCGGCTCCGCGCTCTCTTTCTGCCATGTCAGCCGCTGTCATCCATGTGTATGGCACTACAGATATCGTCACATTAACCCTATCAATATCCGAATAATATTTCTTGCCCGACAGGTCATCATCTGTGAGGATATAGCCTTCCGGGAGTTCGTATGATACTATGGTATCTTCATTTGTAATGGAGTCTTTTATTAAGATGTCATTTTCACTTGAATTATCATCACTGTTCTTATTTACTTTGCTATCCGCACCTGTAATATTGTCCACACCTATATTGTTATCATTATCAGTTGCAAAATTTTCTATAGGCTGTGTTTCCTGCCAGTATGAGCCTGCCATGTCATTTGTCTCGTCAGTAGGCACTGCACCGGCAACAATAGATGTGACTTCATCAACAGCCTTTTCGTAGATTTCGCCCTTTTCCTTCACATTTAAAGAAGCAATATTAATCTCATCAAACTTTATAACCGTGAAGAAACGCTGATCATCACCGGCGTCAGAGACAAGCACATAGAAATAGGTATTATCAACATCCGCACCTCGCTCATTTGCAAGGCTGATTATATATCTGATGTACTCCCTTCCCTGGAGTTCAACCTTCTCCGGAGCAAGTTCTATCACATAACCAGAATCCTCCATGTTCTTCACACAATCATCTCTGCCATTCCAGAACTCCTCCGCAGTGCCATCCTCCACATCAATCTGTATGAGATATTCATCACAGCTTCTTATGTTAATGCAGCCGCTTTCATGTATGATTGCCAGTCCAACAGGCTCCACAGAAAAAGCATAACCCTTGAACACTATATGCCAGGGTTCGGGATTGTTGGTATTAGCACCATTTTCATTCTCCGTTGCTGACACATCTTCACCGAATTTTTTATTTCTGAAGTTCAGATCAACGACTCCCATGAAATCAAGTGCGGCAAATACAGAGCCCGCCAGTATGCAGATCATCAAAATCACATAAATTATTTTCTTATATCTTTTCATCGGCAGTTTTATCCTCAAGTACGATATGAAGCGTATCTTCCTTTTTCATTCTCCTAATTTCAAGCATTGTGAGAACCAGCAAAATTATAAATACTACCATGACTATTGACGTAGCAATAATAGTTGATGATCTGTAATTAAGGAACATGCTATCATTGTCAGCTCCGGTATAAAGCTCAAGATAATCTCCATCCCTTATCCCCGGAACATCAAGCCAAACTGTATCCACAACCCGACGTCCATTGTCATCAATATATCCCAGATCAGCCTTTGTATACTGGCGATACACCTTTTCCACTCGAACGTTTCCATTTTTATCCTGATGAGTGCCCCACTCATTTCTCACAATAAGCACCGTCAACACCACCATACAGAAAACACAGCAGGCAACTAAAATGGCAAATACCGTCCTCAGTCTTGCCAGTCTGCATTTCCCCCGGAAGTTTCTCATATGTACTGTGTTATTTGCAGTTCCTCTTTCCTGGGACGCCTCCCTGGGTTCATCTGCCTGCCAGCTCTTCCCATATATGAGCTCGCCAACCTGGACATCCAAAATCTCACATATGCACACAAGCCTGTCCAGATCAGGATACGCCTTATCCCGCTCCCACTTGGACACCGCCTGTCTGCTGACGCCGATCTTCTCTGCAAATTCCTCCTGGCTCAATCCTGCTTTCTTCCTATATTCCTGAATCCTCGCTCCTATAAGCAGCATTTGTCTTCCTCCTGCTATCACTGTACTGACCTTTCATACAGTATAACATAAATATCTATGTATTGTTGGGATTTTCTGACTAAAACAAGCATGTCACACATGACTCGTTGCCATAACAAAATCAAGCCGCCAATTTCTTAAAATCTGGCGGCTTAATAAGTTTATCAAACTACTTTATGATTTTTTACTTGTACTCCCAGTATCTCTAGCGTAGGTCTCCCATTTTCCCTTATCTTTCCTTCAAGTTCATACTCATGATCTTGAATATATCTTACCTGCCGGGCATTAACTTTCTTTACTGCTTTAATTCTATATCTCCACACTGGAGGTACCCTATCTTTAATGGTTATGGGTCTATACACATCCACAGGCTCCCAATATTTCCTCCCCATTATGGTACGAACATTATATGTATTCTTGTTCTCGTCATATAGATCACACAGTACAAGATATTTATCACCATGATAACCCTTCTGCCGTTGTTCTTCAATATCCCTACTTGCAGTAACCCAAGTCAAGTATCTATTGTTTGCCGGATCAAGCTTATCATATTTGGGATTTATTTTTCTTGGAAACAATTCAACAATTATCCAATTAAATGCTTTTCTGTCTCCTGCTCCTCTTTTCTCATATGTATTCAAAGATATCACGTCTATCCATTTCCCCTTTGTATCAATCGAACTTACTATATCTCTAACTACAAATACCGCTGCCGACTCACCACTTGCAATGTAACTTATATATTCATCGTCATATTTCCAGGCTTTTAGTTTTGACATATAAATCCCCCCTTAAGTATTAATCTTAAAACAACACCAATCACCATAAAAGCATCTTCCCATTCAGCTCCTATAAACGCTGCCTTTCTAACTCCCCAAAATACCTTTCGGCAATTTGTTCTATTATTGCCGAAACATACACCCAGCAGCAAGAGGCTTTTGCAAGTTTTACTAACTCCTCATCCTTACCGCTTTCCTCTATCTTCCCAATGTCTTCGGCAGATTTCACACATCCCCATATCATCCAACCTTAACGGAGAGAAATAGCTCCTTATATTCCTTGAAAACACAGTACGATATTCTCCATTTCCGTCCCTGGAGGTAATTACCTCCGGCATATCCGGGTCATACCCCATGGAGCCACAACAAATGCAGGTATTTATCCATTTTCTTATCTTGGGATATTGCTTCAAATAATTCAGTCCTTCATTTTTTCTGTCCATTATGATATATCCTCTACATTGTTAAAAATTGTCACCATTTAGCATCATTCTCAAATACATAGCCCCATCATCTGTACTACCGCATCACAGACCTCATCAAAGCTGATATCACTGGCATATTCAAACTCTCTCTGGTAAGTTCTCCACTGCTTAATCATTACATCACTATTTCTGACAATATCAATGATATTCTTATATTCCTTCAATATTTCAGAAGAACCTCGTTTTTTCGATGTTGCATCCAGTGCTGCTCTCAAATACTCTGTTTCAATATTTTTATACTGCATTTTAGCAAGAATATAAATATCATAGTAATCTCTTGGTCTTGTGTTCTGATCACCTCTTGAAACTACAGTTTCCAACTTTTCTGCCATAACTGTTTCCAGGTTATATGCAAGTATGGATATTTCTCGATCTTCTAATAACAATTTAAAACGATATTCTATCTCTGTTGGCGTAATTTTATCGCCTGTAGTAATATCCAGTTTTAAAGGCACAGCCATCGGAGGATAATTTGCCGACAATGAAACACGGTACCCTGTGTATTCATCCCCTTCCCGGATCTCACCAATTTTCTTAAATTCAAAAGTCACATCATCATGCAGATCAATTTTGCAAATATCAAGAAACATATTTTTGATGCTCTCTTCATTAACCGGCCAGCCTTTGATCGTTGCATCCATATCCATGGTGGCACGAGTATCTAATCCCACCATTGCTGCTATCAGAAAACCACCCTTTAATATAAAATTCTGACGATACTTTGAAACGGAAATCCGTTCCAGCAGACGCTCCAACATAAAGTTCTGCATCACGAGCTGTGCCGAGATATGTTTGTCTTTTGATATATTTTTAATGACAGCTTTTAACTGCATTGCATTTCTCATATAAGTACCTCCAGATAACTCCTCACCTTTTCCTCAACACGAAATCTCTTTGCATACTCTGACAAAAGTGGAATATTCTTGTCATTTCTAGCTGTATATCGCTTGAACGCCTCTGTAATAATACCTGTATTGATTCCTCCTCGTTTACGAAGAATATCACACAGGGTTCGTTCCATATTGTATACCGTTATTTTATTTCCCCCCGGAGATTCTAATTGAGTTTTTCCTTCAGTATACCACTCCTGCTTTACCCTTGAGCAATTTACTCCTTCACTCTTTACATTTGTCAAATTATAATTATGCGGGAAGGTCATATCATATTTATTCGGTGTTCGATCTGTTAAGTCCCATAAAAATAAGGCCGTCTCATTAGAAAAGATACCTTTTTTGAATCTCGCCTGCAGATTAACAAATTCATCTTCCCATATTTCAGGAAGGATATATACTCCTCTCGCAGTCTTTTCAAGTTTTCCTTCATCGACTAGCTTTTTTAAGTTTCCTCGCAATATACCTTTATCGGAAAGAATCGCAGCGGTAACAACACCATTATTTTCTTTTGCAAGCTGTATTATTTTATCCGAGACATTCATTCAATCACCTACTTCAATCAAAAAATTGACTTTTATGCCCTTAATCATAAGGTTTGAGGGCATAAAAGTCAATCACATTTATATAAACAAATGAGTTTTTTCTATATAATCTACGCACAATAATTTAGTGAATATCAAAAAGAAATTTATTGTCCAGTGCAAAACTGCACACACAAAACAAATCTATATCTACCAGGGGAACGCAGTTTTATATTTAAGAATTTCAGTATTACCTAGGTGAACGTAATTATAATTTAAAATAACAGTTATTCATCACTAAACGAACAACTGCTATCACTAATTATTCTTGCCATCCCCTAATAATTGCTCCCCCAGCCACTGGGATAGCAATATTACAAACATAATAATCTGACAGGCATTATAATTCGACAAAACATCGCATTTTATAGAAAAGCCACTAAAAAACAACGTCCCTACCAACACTACTGCAAATATGCAGCTTCCTACTATCAAATATATCAGCAAAAGTGTTTTTTTCATTATATTGCTTTGGGATATTACATTCCTGTACAAAATCACATACCGTATCACAATGCATATTGCACTTCCCCAAAAGCCACAAATAAAAGCCAGCAGCTTTTCTCCACTAAGATTTACATCATTGTTTTGAGCAGAAGAAAGAATGAAACTTACGACAATGGTCATGATAAAAACATACAAAGTAGTAATATTGTCAATAATTCTGTATACCTTTTTCATAACCGTTTCCCCATCTCTGTCCATATTTATGCTCCCCATAACATTGCTCTATCTATACAATTCACGCCGCTTTGTAGCTCCATACTCGTGTACAATAATATTTTTTACGAATTTGTCCGCTAATGTTTTACAATACTTTCACAATGCGGTAAAGGTCACTTCTTATACCCAATGGCAAAAGTATCATATTTTGCAAAAAATGTCATATCTATAATAACTCTGTAGTCATTTTATTTGCTCGAAAAAAAGCAAATAGAATATCTTTTCTAAATTACATGTTAATTATATCATTCAATTTTTTCAATTGTTCTTCAAGGGCACAATCTGTCCAACACGAACTAATATTTTTTCTTTTACACAATTCTTCCTTTGCATCTCCAAATGCACTTCTCGTTTTTTCAAGATTTTCCTTTCGTACATTCTGTCCCACTGCGTTCCTTCTCCAACCACAAAAATAGACCTTAGTGCTTTCTTCAATTACCCTTTTTTTAGAAGCAATTTTTAATGTTTCTTTATAATCTGGCCGCATCGTAAATTTTTTAGGGATTTTCTTATTTAACGCTTCAAAAAAATCCAATGGCACAAATTTATGTGTTGGATCATATTTCACTTCGAGATAACTCACCAATTTTTTATAATCATCAATAAAACATTTGGCCTTATACCCTTTCTCTATTTCTAACTCAAACACCTCAGGATATAAGCCTAAAGTCGTCAAATACAAACGATATGGAATTACATCCGTCAAAAAAATACAACTAAAAGGCTTCCCATTAAACTCAAATGAAAATGTTGCTCTCTCTTCCATCATATCCTTATGCAGAGTTCTTAATCCTGTAAACTCAAACATTCTCATCCAATCACCTTCGTTCTTATATCAATATTAATCCAATTATATTACTTTTACAAAAATACCCCCAAAATGCATGCCTTCTATCCCCTCAAAAAACTATCCCCCCTGTTAAAATACTGGTTATATCCTCACTCTATGGAAACAGAAATGCACATACATTTGCAGAAATCTATGATTTATTGGTCTTTCCTTAACAGAAGACACACAGTCTCCTAACACCCTAAGGCCACGCTATTGATATCATATGCTAATGCAAACCAAATATTTTTATTAGCAAAATTACGAAATTGTACAGTTCGCTCATTATTCACCTTGAAGTCGACTGCAATGATCATTTGAAGATTATAATGCTTTGTATCACGAGTCACCTGACGTGAACCTTCGGTTTGAACTATTCGAAAATTCCGAATAGTTGTATCATCCTCAAGTTCTGAGTCGAAATAAATCTTCTTAATATTTTTATTTAACGTCCCAAAATCATTATTCTGCCTGTGCATCAAAGGATTGTTTCACAATTTCCATGATTTGATCTAGTTCATCCTGATGCTCCATAAACAATTCTACATCGCCATTTCCCCAACGTCCTAATCCGGTAATATCTTTGCAAATACCTTTAGGATCATTAATCTCTGAGAACTTCATATTAATCGAGATACGCAATCTTTGTTTCTGAAAAACAATATCAACAAAATTAGTATCCAATTTATAGGCAACATACAACTTTTTATATTCCTTCTTCACCGCTGGAGATAGGTTCATGATGCGCTTATCTAAAGCTTCAAACAGTATTCTTGTAAAAGCATTTACATCATATGTTTCCAAGGAATATTTCTGCACTGTTTTTTCTTCTACTTGATATGGTGCAAGTTCCTCGGCTGTTAAAGTTGGATATGGCCAAATAGCTTCTGCTTTCTTTGCTAATTCGTTTGCTCTCTCTCGGATGTGTTTTTCATTCCACTTATTTTGCAAAACCACATATCTATTAAGCCTAAGTGCACTTTCTTTGAATCCCCCCGGCATATCCATCTTTTTCAAGAAAGACCTGTCACTCATCTCGGAATTATATGCAGTCAAAGTAAGATTGCCAATTGTATGTAAATACTTTTTCTGAACCTCCTGCCACTCGGCACCAAGATCAGCTTGCCACTCTAAAGAAATATTTTTGTTCTGCGGCATAATATGCTCAATGGTGTAATTCTCTATTATAATTGGAGCTTTGTTTTCATAGTTTTCCAAACGACTAAGAATATAATTCCTTGCACGCATATTATAAATATCACGGCTTACAAATGCGCCTTCAAACTTATCGTTATCTGGGAATTCTTTATAAGCATCCTGCATCACGAAAAATGCCTTAACAGAATTTAGATAATCATCTGCTCTAATATAATTCTTCAATGTTGCAAATGTTTTGTTCATTGAATTGGTCGGAATTTCACAAATTGCACGTCTCAGAACATAGCTGATACAAAGCTTCAGAATTTCCTTGAGTTCATCTGATGTAAGTAGTCCTTCCACGCAGTCATGATGAATTTTCAGCAAGAATGGGTAAGATACTTCCATTCTTAAATCAATAATATCCTCATATAACTTCTTTAAATCAGTGTCAGAATTCCACTTAAATACAATGTTTGTATAATATTTTGCATATTTAAGCAAATCTTGGCATAATTCTCTGATAGTTCCAAATTCACAATTCAAATGATACAATTTGAATTCTTCATATACACGTCCCTGCTTTGGGATACGAGAAAGTTTCATGGTCAAGTAATGGCGAAAGAAAGCATCCATTACTGTTCCTTGAGTTTCATAAATAAACAGCTGTTCCATAGGCCGCCAAAGATGTTCATATACATAAGTTTGTTCCGATGGCTCTAATCCCATCAAAACATAGTTACGAATCAAATCAGATTCAGAAAGTTCCTTACCGGTAGAATTCAAGCTTTCAAAAATTGCCTGTGCATCGTCAACAGCGCGATCTAATGTGATATTAACAATTTGTAATTTTCCAATTGACTCATATACCTCTGCAGGTTGAATTTCTCTATCAGCCAGCTTGTTAGTAAAAAAATTGTAATTTTCAATCAGTCTCGATCTAGTGCCTTGTGCAATTGGCTTTTTCTCGACAAGGCTTATGAGAATATCTCTATCTGTTTCAGTCAGTAATAGCTTATATCGTTCATCGCCACTTTCGTACTCGTTTTTTAGAAGCATATTATCTATACGACGAGCATTGATTGTTGTGTCATCAGAATTCATTATTGCATAATCGCGCAAAGCCAGAAGAAGCAGTGTTAAGGTAGTCATTCGCTGTTGACCATCAATAATCATATACTTCTGAACACCTGTCGGCATTGCCTGCTCAGCAATATTAACAATAGATCCTACAAAATGACCAGCTTTGCCTTTTCTCTGCATCTCTACAATATCATTCCAAAGTCGTTTACACTGATCTATATCCCAACTGTAATATCTCTGATATACCGGAATCAGAAACTGCTTATTTCCGTTTAATATCTCATAGATATTGCCTTTACGTGCATCCATATCACACCTCCATTACTTCTTTTCCCCATAAGAAACCATATGGTTAATAATAACCTTCTTTACATTGTCATCTACATATGTATAATCATACTATCATGACTTTTATTTTACCAAACAAATTATCCTATTTACACCCGTTAAATTTTCAAGTGTGGCAGTTTCCCTTCCACTTGTTCGAATATCGCATGGTCTCTTTCTTATGTATTTTTTCCGTTTCAAACCTCTTCGTCTTCATCGTTTTCTTCTTCCGGTTGAATCTCACAAACAAATTCAATATTCCTTTCGACAAATACATCTGTCAGATAAGTAATCTCTTCTTCATTCATTGTAAAAAATGACCATTCATTTTCGCTGACAGTTATTTTCTCCTGTTCTGTTGTCGTCACCTCCAAAGTGATAACCTGCGAACTTCCCTTCACTGTTTCAAACAGTCTTGTCTTTTGTACCTTTGCCAGATCCAGTGCAGTCAACTTTCCACCATATACAGAGACAAGAAAGCTCTTTGTCAAATAAATTCTAAAATCATTAAACCAGAGAGCTTCCGGCTGATTACATTCTTCGTCAATCTGCTCTGCCAATGGATGCCTGTATTTTTTAATCGCACGCACCTGTGTTAATATCATCGAAATTCCAATCAATATTAAGATGCCTCCGATATCTAGATTCGCAAAATATCCTTCCTTGAGTATTTTTCCATAGGTAAGCTTCGTCATACGTATAGCAATGAATTTGTGATTGATATACTCACTTACTAGCTTTTTTACGTTCTCGTCAGTCACAACCTTCGTCATGCCTTCCACTCTTGCCGTACCGTTCTCTTCCACTCTCTGCTTCAAATCTGCAAACTGTTCCGGTTGCATCGCTACAATATAACTTCCCTCTGCGGTTGTTACAAGGTAATAGCCTTCATGTTTATTTTCCACCAGCTTCTCCGGCCCCCCGATAATCTCAATATAAGTTGTCTGATTCGCAGGATTGGATTCTTCCTGTAATACCTGTTCAAATGGTCGTACATGATCCATCTTTCTCTTTGTCTGGATCAATCCAAATCCCACCAAAAATAATCCCACCAATAAGAGAATCATTCCGATCGTTCGCCATATTTTATTGAATTTGTATTGTTCTTTTATATGCTTATTCGTATATTTCATGTCATGTATCCTCCTGCACTTTTTTCTCTGCCCAACTATGTGCCCCCAAAATTTGTCTATCCAAAATGGAACGGAACAATAATATTAAGCAATACTGCAAAAACTATGCTAATTATTCCCATTATAGCAGAACTCCTCAATGTGTCTCAATAGTAACTTGCAACCATACCAACAAAGAATACAAAAGCATTAATGCCTGCTCTTATTGCAGAATTGCTATAAATAGAAATACACAATGCAATCACTGTTTTTTCTTTGCACTTTTCTCAAATATCGCACATCAAGAATATATGCCTCCAGCTCGTACCATGTATCTTCAAAATACACTTCAACTCAACTATGCAGCACATTTCCAGGTGCATTTTTATACACAATTCCTGTCATTGCTCCCTTTTGCAATTCTTTATCAATGGTAAATCCATGTACCCTGCAAGGAATATTACAAGTTCTTAGCAGTGCCATGAACAATGTTCCCTTTGTATTGCACTGCCCATAACCATCCACTAAAGCCTTTGATGCACAAACAGTATCATCATTATTATATACGAACAAAATCTCATCTCTTACAAACGTGTAAATTGATTTTAATCGTTCAAATTCTTCTATATCATTCCAGCTTCTTTCCCGTATTAATTGCTGTATGTTTTCACTTGAATAATCCAGCATTTTTGTTTCTCTTAAATATTTTTCCATGCTATTTCTCCAAAATATTTTAAGGGGCAGATTTATATTACGCCATTTGTTCACAGTCAGTCGGCTTTTATTTTCTAAGGTTCACCTTTTATCCGCATGCACTGGAAGTTATTCATTTAATTCAGCCTCAATCTCTTCAATGGTAGGCATACTACCTCTGAACTCTTCTGGTATAAGTTTTGATAATTCATAACTAGAAATACCAAGTGGCTGGCAAGTAGATTCTAATGCGTACTGAGCTTCTACCTTATCCATATCTTTACAAATCAAAAGTCCCAAAGTAGGATTATCAGCTTCTGTTTTCATCTGATGATTAACAGCCACAACATAAGTTCCCAATTGACCCGCATACGAAGAATCAAATTTTCCCGTCTTTATTTCTACAACAACATAGCAATGCCTTTGAGTATTGTAAAATAACATGTCTATAAATTTTTCAGTATCTCCTACCTCAATTCTCACTTTCCTGCCCATATAAGCAAATCCAGTCCCCAACTCAATAAGGAAATTATTAACTTTCTCTACAAGTGCATCTTTTAGTTCCTTTTCATCATACCTTTCACGCAAAGTTAAAAAATCAAAATTATATGGATCCTTCGTAATTGCCTGCGCTAAATCGCTCTGTTCCAGCGGAAGTGTATTAGAAAAGTTAGTTATTGCTTTGCCCTGGCGTTCATACAAATCCGTCCTCAACCTGAGGACAAATCACTGCGTCAGGATACATCTCATAAAAGTATCTCATATATTTCAAATTAGTCGGAGAAAATAATTTCACATCTGGCAAAATAGATTTCAAATCATCACTCACCGTTTTATAGAATCCCGTTCCATATCCGAACTGTTCACTCATTGATGAAATGCCCTTACCAAGTTTCCAGTAAAATCTTAGCATCTCATCATTTATCTTCATAGAAGCCCTGATTTGGCTTTTTCTAAAATCAGTGGATATTCCGGCAATCCACTATTTATATTCATTATCCGCTTTAATCAATTCGCTCATATATGATCCTTCCTGTAGTTTCAAGCTCTAAATCATTGATTTTGAGACTTTTCCTTTAAACAATTACTACATTCTTCCTATTGTTACATCTGCTTCCTTAGGATAAACAATTCCATGTAACCACTCATGAATTATTAACAATAGAAAACCGAAAGCAAATCCAACCATTACAGTCAGCAGGGCAAATAAATAATTTAAAAACAGGGGCAGTTCGAAAAACAATTATTTTCCGTTCTGTCCCTGTTTTACTTTATATCTCTTATCTATTTGGTCTATTTCCGCTTTAAAATAAAAGCTGGAGTCCCATCGCTATAACCCACATATAAGCGCACGTCTTTGGAATCATCAAAAGTCCAACCTTCGGCTTTGTTTTGCTGAATAACGTTACCGGAAGATAACAGCCAAACGAAATAATAATCGCTGCAACCATCCTTGTCATATGATATCCATTTGCATTTCCGGAAATCGCATACAGAATAATGACTCCGATACCTGTCACTGCAAAGACTGCATTTCTGATGATGGACAATTTCATGTTTCCTTCATCTGTACACCAGTTATTCTGCGGGAATAGACATATCACAATTCTGACAACCGCCGATATCCAGACGATGGCTTCGATTGCTGCCGGCATCGTAATTTCCGGGAACGTAAGCTTCCAGATATACATCAAAATAATATAAAATACGGTCATTGTAATCGAAGATACCTGTAATCCTATGCCAAGTTGTCTTTTTATCTTATCGCTGGTTCCACCTACTGCTCTGATAATTCTTGGCACCAGATGAAATGCATCCCCGCCGCAAAGAGTCAATGTCAATATTCCATAAAGTACAAATAATGTGTTTCCATTTGCATATAAAAAAAATAAAATTGCGGCTACCAGATCAAACGTCAGATACGCTGCATCAAATATTGCTTCCATCACATCCGGAATCTGTGGTTTATACGTGTTCTCTTTCATTTGCGTTCTCCTTATGCTCTTTCAAACATTTTTCTGCATTACCGCAGATTTTATTAAATACATGGATGCACATATGTTTTTCTTCTTCTGTCAACCCGCTCAAGACATTTTTGGCAAATTGCTTCTGCATATTTAATCCTGCCTCCACAATTATCTCCGCCTTGTCCAACAAAACAATCTCAATATGCTTTTTATTATCTTCACTTTGTATTCTTCTGATTAGTCCATTGTTTTCCAGACTTTTCAGAGAAGTAGAGACATGTGATTTGGTCGATTTCCTAACTTTTACGATTTCCGCGGCGGTATTGAACTGCGGATTGTTGTGCAGGAACATAAGTATATCGTATTCCATCTGTGTTAATCCGTACTGGTCACATATCCCGCTCGAAAGCAATTCATAATAGTTTGTAATTGTCTTATGCTGATCCCAGAAATACATTGCCGCCCTCCTTAATCGTTCTTTTTAGAACGATTATAAGACTATTGTTCTGCTATGTCAATCTTTATCTCAATCTTTCTATATTCTGGAACCGACCCAGCTGGCAACGTGAAAGCAGGCAAAGAAAAATCCACAGATAAAATCCATGGTGCTGTCGCTACCATCATGGGACTCGACCATGCTATCCGCTTTGGTAGTACGCCTTAAAAAAAGCATCGCTTCCTTCAGATTCCACCTCACGATGGACACCCTTGTCTTTGGCTGTATCCTTCCCACTACTAGGGCGGATTATGGACTTTCACCCATTAAAAACGTGCGCCGCAAGGCGCACAATAAAAGCAGAGATATTCAATAATCTGTAATTAAATATCCCTGCCAAATTGGCTATTTTATTCACTTTTATTCATCAAAGAATATTGTATCCCTCGTGTCGACTCTATAGCCAACAACGACATGATTTTTGTTCACTATCTGCTTTTTGTTCCTTTTCACATCAGTTCTACCGAAATTGAAAAAGCTGCAAAAGTGCGTAAATTCAAGGATTTTCACGAATCTGTCCGATGTAGTGCAACTATTGTCTCAACATGGCTCGATATCTATAATAGAATAGGGCAGTCTCCATACAGAGCACTGCATCGGGAAACAATCGATTGATAATGACAACTTCTCTTTCTCTGCTGTCGGATGCTTCCTCGGCTATTTCAATTATTCTACCGCATTAGGAGCATAGTACATTGGCAAGCCTAAATCTCTCTTTACCTACTTTCATCATGACAATCTTATCTTACCACAGCAAAAAAGGACACCCCTCATCTGTTGTTCTACTCATTTTCTTCAAATAAAGCATTCCAGGCACTCACTGTATCATAACGATAGATGTCGTTCACATCATGTTCCCGCCAAAAATCTTCATCGCTATAATGTTCTTCATTATAATACGGATTCGGCACCATCACATAATTATCATTCTGATTATCATCTTCCAGGCAAATAGCTATCCAAAAACATTGATACCAGTCTAAGTCATTTCCCATCAGGCTGTCACTATATCCTGCATAACGGTTATACATATCAAATTCCACTTGAATACTGTCATCATCCTTCGTAATACTTTTCTGTTGCACAGTATATCCAAGGGGTTCTCCAACGCCCTTCATAAATGTCAAAGCCTCTCCTAACGCTTCATAACAATTATGTGAGTTAAAGGGGCTTGCCATATCGTAATCACAGCCAACCCATAAATTCTCCGTTTCCACCGGATTATCCGAATCATTCCGGATGGTTACACTCACTGTATAATGCTGGGGATTTCCCGATTCTTCTCCAATATATGTTTTTTCCACTTTTACGCTGTCTTCATCAACATGCACATTTCCATCTATTTGCTGTGGTATTATATCCCTTACTTCATCAACGGCCCTCTGTTCACCATGAAAGTATAAATATTTTTCTTTGTCAAAGAATGGATTATAAATTCCTGCATAATTATCTGAGATAAAGCCATCATCATATCGAAATGCCACCCATGCCTGTTCGTATGATGTACTGTCAGAATCCATCAAGGCATCGTCTGTTTCCCCCTCGTAATATACCACACCTGTAGTACCCCTCTCAATTTTCAATTTTCCCTTAAATACCTCTTTAAACTGTCCTTCCGTTGCCCAGGCAGATGCCTCTTTATCAAGTTCTGATACATTTTTCTCCATATCAAAATAGTAATACACAGGTATGGTACAGTCGTGCTGAAAAGTCCCTGTAATCTCAATCGGAATCGTAAATTTATAAATCTGCTTACCGTCAATTCCTAAATCCTCGTCAAAGCGGACTTCTTCTATTTTTACTCCGGACTTCACAATTTTTAAGCTGACGTTTTCCTCATATTCCTGCTCTGAAGGGAAGCTGCAACCCGACATCACCCCTATCAAAAGCAAGAACAAGGCAAATACTTTACCTATCATTTTTACAATACCTCCACCAATTCTGTAGCCCCTTCAAATACTCTGTTCACCAAACGTCTTGCATCCTTTTCCATTCCGACATAAGCTTCGGAAAATTCCTCTGCCAGACTTTTTGATATTTCTTCATATAAGTCATCCGTAAACGAATCGAAAGTCTTACTATTTATCAAAGCAATTAACACAATTTTCTTACCGGTTTATGGTGTATCCGTTCCGGTAAACCCATCACTTTATCGTAACTTAATTCCTTTATTTTTATCTTCATGTAAACCCCCGGCATTCATACTTTTCCCAATACATGTTCCGGTATCAATACGCCTTTATCATTATTTTGTCCCCATTCCAATAAAAAAATTATACCATAAGTTTCTACTGCAATAAAGTGAGGGTTCCGTTTTGATTACTGTCAAGTAATCGTTGGCACAATTTACAATTAAACTATTTTACCTGTCATCAATCTTGGAACACTTGCCGCAATCAACAGGAATACCGGTATGCAGGCAAACATCGGCCATACAACATAATGATAGGTGAAAATTATGGCACCTCCTGCAATGGCATATACAATCAAATAATTTAAAAGCTGTCCCACGGAAAGCACAAATACAAATGCCAGACACATTCTCAATATCCCTTCAAAGGAAAGCATGGATGCTATCTGATTTTTTGTCATTCCAACAGACCATAACACCTTAAGCTCCTGATTTCGTTCATGAATGGATGTATAAGTAAGATTTATAAAATTCATAATACCAATCAAAGCAAGAATTGCACTAAGAGCACTTCCTACAATTAAAAACATCCGCACGGTATCCTTAAGTTCCTTCAAATACATATCTCTGTATTGATAATCCAAATCCTCATTTATCGTCTCACAATATTGTTCCACATAGCTTTCTGCCTCCTGCAGATGTTCCTTATCCAGATTCATCAACAGCTGCATTGCTCCTTTTGAGTCCGGAACAACCTTCCGGTATTCCTCTGAAGAAATCGTTACATAGACATCCATTCCGTGACTGTGCTTTGGCCCCATAGAGTATGGTACATCCCCAATAGCAATTACTTCATACTCTTTTACCTTACCACTTGGCAATTCTACCGGTATTTTTTCTCCCACCTGATAAAGTGCAAACTCGGAATCATTACTCCTTCCCTCTGTCATGGAAGAAACAATTGCGTAATCACCGGAACAAAATGTATCCCAGTCCACTACCTCTGTGTCCAATTCCATAGCATCAAAAATCATCTTATCCACACCATACAGATGAGCATCAATTTGTTTTTGGTCATAGACGAGGGAATCAAACCAGTTTTTTTGATCCTGCTCACTCACAAACCAGTCATTATGTTCCTCATAAACCTTTTTCAACCGCTCCCATGAAGTACCATCCACATTCTGCTGTATCTCAGACATATAAATGGCTCCACATTCCGTAATACCATCCATTTTCTCCAGTGCTTCCATATCCTGAAAAGTCACGCCATCCAATACCGTTTCCAAAGAACGGGAATTATACAAGGTTGCATCAGCCACTGAAATATCACTGCCTGCAAAAGTAGAAATATATTTATCCTCATCAAAACAGGACACAATGGATACCGTTACATTTATCATTAAAATACTAAGAACCATGGAAAGAATTACCGCCGTAGATCTCTTCTTATTTCTTTTCAGGTTCTCCCATGCCATAGAAAACGGAGTTACCTTCTTTGCCTTTTTCCTTTGAGACAATTTTTCTACCTGACAGTCATTAAACTCCACCGCTTCTACCGGAGATATTTTTTTGATAATCCTGCATGGTTTTGCACAACTGATTCGGACTGTAACCCATGCAAAAACAGCACATGCCAGGAATACAAAAGAATTGGAATAAACCTTACATGCCTCAGATGTTATGTTCTCGGCAATCAACGGCAGGACAATATGAGACAGTACATATCCCAAAATCATACCAACGGGAATTGCAATCACACTTAAAAGCATTGCCTGCTTCAGCACCAGTTTTTTTAACTGTGTATTCGTCATACCGATTGTCTTAAGCAAACCATAGTAATGAATATCCGCCGTTACCGCGATCAGAAAAATATTATAAATGATCAAATATCCCGATAACATGATCAAGGTAAGCAAAATCAAAACAATCAGCACGGAAGTCGCATCAATGGAGCTTGTTGTATATGCCCAGTTAATACCATCATTTATCTCTTCACCGAACCCATGTCTTTCCTTTAAGGCATCCATCTGTGCGGATATATTAAAAGTCGAAGGAAAATCAAAGTCCGGATTCATGGCACCGGCATAAGAATTTTGTTTCATAAACTTGTTATAGTCCTCTCTGTCTTTCCAGACCGGAGCAAAGCTTTCTTGAAATTTCTTTGACACAAAAATCTGATTTGCTATGGTTTCTGCCGGTTTTTCCCAGATACCGCACACCGTAAAATCTCCTTCATAGGTGTCAAAACCATTGGAAATCTTAAGATGAAGAATCTGTCCTAATTCATTAGGAATACCAAAATCATCCAAAACATTTGTACAGACTGCCACCTCATTGTACTTCTCAGGAAGGCTTCCCATTTCCGGATAAGCAAAGCTTTGTTTGGCATTCAATTCCTGGGTATATCGAATCTCTGTATAATCTTTTTTTAATTCTTCATTTAACAGATCACCAATAATAACATTATAAGATAAGTTGTGTATTTTTTTATCTGTTGCCAGTTCATCATATTCTTCCTGTGTCATAAATTTAAATCCTGCATGGGAACTGGTTCCGACCTGATAACAGGTAGAAGTCTCATATGACTTTATCAGACTGTTTACAACCGTAAACAATGTTGTAAGCATTACCGTTGTTAATATAATGGCAGCCAGCAGGATTCCATTTCTCTTTTTATTTGCCAGCATACTTTTTTTACTGATATTGGTGATACAGCGGTGATTATCAACCTTACGCATTGGTATCTCCCCCTCCCGATATAATCCGTCCATCTTCAATCCGGATAATCCGATCAGCCATCTGGGCAATTTCCTCATTATGGGTAATCATAACGATGGTCTGTTTGAATTTCTGACCTGTCACCTTCAAAAGCCCCAGCACATCCTGACTTGTTTTTGAATCCAGATTTCCCGTAGGTTCATCTGCCAAAATGATGGATGGTTTTGTTGCCAGTGCTCTTGCGATGGCAACTCTTTGCTGCTGCCCACCGGAAAGCTGGTTTGGAAGGCTGTTGATTTTTTCGGAAAGACCTAATATATCAATTATCTGTTCCACAAAATCCGTATCCACAACTCCTCCGTCAAGCTGTATGGGAAGTACAATATTTTCATATACATTCAATACCGGCACAAGATTATATGCCTGAAAAACAAAGCCGATTTTTCTTCTTCTGAAAATCGTAAGCTCCCCATCTTCCAGGTCGAATATCCTTTTTCCGTCCACCAGCACGGTTCCGGAGGTAGGACGGTCTAAGCCTCCAAGCATATGCAAAAGGGTCGACTTTCCACTTCCGGAGGTTCCCACAATTGCCACAAATTCCCCTTGCTCCACAGAAAGACTCACTCCATCCAGTGCCTTTACACAGACCATGTTCTGGTCGTAATATTTTTTCAAATTCTCTGTTCTTAAAATTTCCATTTTCCCTTTTCCTTTCTGATTCCCACAAATTATGAGAAATACGCTTCTCATAAAATAAACAATGCCGGGTATCTGTTTTTCATACCCAGCATAGCTTATCCTTCTTTCCAGATTCTTTCTCAAATCTTACAATGTTGAAATATTTGGAAAACAGACATCAAATCTCGAACCCGTTCCCACTTGTGAAGTGACCTTGATATAGCCTCCGTTGTTTTCTACAATCTCCCGTGCCAGAAACAATCCAACACCAATTCCTTCTTTGTCATGTGCGGACCTTCCTCTGTAAAATCTTCCAAACAACAAAGGAATTTCTTCCTCTGATATACCGATACCTTGATCTGTAATCCGGATACCCGAAAAAAACTCATAAGAGAATTCTTCAATATAAACGGTAGTACCCTCTCCGGAATATTTAATCCCATTATCCAGAATATTATAGACTGCTTCAATTACCCATTTTTCATCTACATAGGAGCGGTATCTTCCCACGTCCCTTACAAGAATGGAAATATTCTTTTCCGATGCTTTTGGAAGTGCCTGTTCCACTGCCTTGTGGATAATTTCCCGATATGCAGTTTCCTTTTTCTGATATTGAAAAATACCGGTTTCAAGGCGGGACATTTTTACCAATGCTTCAATCAGGCTTTCTAACTTCTTTCCCTGAGCAAAAACCTCACCGGCATATTCCTTCTCCTGCTCGGTAGCTGCCACCTCCGTTAAAAGCTCTGAATACATCAGTATATTGGTAAGAGGTGTTTTGGTCTGATGGGAAATATTCGTAATCAGTTCCTTTAAATTGTCTTTTTCTTCCTGAATCTTCTTCTCAGACATGGATGCAGTAGACAGATACCGCATAAGCTTTGTCTGCAATTTTGAAAGCTCGCTTTCGTCAAAGCAATTTTCCTCAAAGGTACCTGCAATTGCATCATCCAACATTTGATTCAAAATCTCGTATTCATTTCTTCTAATTTTCATTCTTCCCATTTAAAGACATAACCAATACCATATACCGTATGGATTATCTTTTCTCCAGAACCTTCTATTTTATCTCTTAATCTTTTCACGCTGACGGATAGGGCATTTTCATCCACATACTGTTGATTCTGCCATACATAATCAATCAGCTTTTCCCGGGAAAGGGTAATTCCCTCATTCTCCGTAAAATACTTTAACAGTCGGATTTCCGTCTTACTTAATTCAATCTCCATATCATTTTTCTTGAATATCAGATTGTCAAAATCAAACAATAACCCATGCTTTTCATATCGGTTCTGAACATCACAAGGCTTCCCGGCTAACGCCCTTGATAAAAGATTATTCACCCGAAGCCTGAGTGCCATCAGGGAAAATGGCTTTGTCACATAATCATCCGCTCCAAGGGTAAGACCTGTCACCTCATCCAATTCCGTATCGTTTGCGGTCACAACCAAAACCGGTACGTCAGAAGTCTTCCTTAACTGTTTTAGAAAGTCAAATCCATTCCCATCCGGTAAATTAATATCCAAAATGATAAGATCTGCCTGCTCTGTGTCTTCAACCTCACCTAAGGAATAAAACTGCCGATATTCATATTTTTCATTTCCCAGAGTAAGCTCTATACCATGATTGATGGTTGCATCATCTTCAATAATATAGATGCACTTTTTTTCATTCGTCATAGGTGGCTCTCCTAAATTCTGTCTTTCCATTACATCTTCCTATAAATATCGTTAAACCCTCAACAACTGTAATTTATTGATTATATCTTCTTTTAATACCAACTGTTTTTTCATCTGTAATCCCTTTTTTATCCGTACCTATATTTTTTTGTTTTTTTCTACATCCAAAATGGTTCATCCTCATTGCTACTCCATCCCCAATTTTAACAGTTGAAAACATATATTTCAATGGATATTCACACCACTAAAAAACACCCCACAGCCACCAAATCAGCCATCATTTTTACTTAATTATAGATTCAATTCCTTTTAAATCATCTATTTTTATAATAGGAATAACAGCTTTATCGTAATTATCAAATCCATTGAACAAACTTATTAGTTCGTAACCTATTAACCTCAATTCACGAGCAATCACATTGCTTTGTAAAATATCATAATTGATTTCTTCATGAATCTCCTTCCCATTTAAACAGTAGTTTTGTAATTCTTCCTGATACATCCGAACCAATAAAGTCAAATCTAACTGTTTCTCACATCCAATATCGGATAATATACGATTAATCCCCTTCGTAAACTGCTCCATAGACACCTCACCATCCAAATGAAACAGGAACCCCCGATCAATTAATGCATCAACCCATGCATCATAGAACTCATTAAATGCATCTTCTGTATTATTTTCCATTAATAATCGATACTCAGGCAGAACTGTGATGTCATATCTTGAATTAGTGATAATCTCATTAAAAAACTTATACAAATTTATGTCAGTTGTCTCTTCTTCATAAACAATGTCATAGCCATCATAATCACAGGCAATATCAAATAAATCTTTCTTTTTTTTCGTACCATGTAATAACTTTAGAAAGCTCATGATCCATCCTCCGCTTAAACTAATATCTCTGCCTAACTGCTTCCTCGTATCTTTCAATGGGGCACCATTTGGTTCATTCCCGTCAAGTAGTGACTTGTGCTCTATCCCTACTTGACCTGCTTCAATAAATCAATAATTTCCTTAATATCTGCCTCAAACTCTTCATCTGGAATCGGATGACTGCCAGCCTCTCTATACATGATTGCGTGCTTCAGCTTTTCCATTCTCCATCCGTCGTTAATTCGATTCGGACTGTAATCGTCATCACTTTGAATATTTTTATTAACAGTTATTTCTTACTGATTTCGAGCCCTTTTGTGCTTTTATTATAACCGAAAACATCCCGGTCGAAAATCAGAAACTGGCTTTCCTTTTGATTCTCTTCAAATAATAGTGAAAGTGGGGGCACTTTCTGCCCCCACTCAGGAAATGTTGCTAAAATACTATTTAGATTTATCATACATACAAAATGGAAGTTATCTATTTCTCCTCTTGGTTAAAAGTCCTAGTTTTTCCTTATTTTTTTCAAACCTTTTAATCAGTTCTGCTCCCATTACTATAATTTCGTTTCGCCAAGGATGACCGAATATCCCACAATTCCATGTGCTATCAAAGAAAAAATAATAATCTCCATCTGGATAATATGTTGGAAAATACACTTGGCATTTCCTATCAGAATCATAATAGTTATAATTCATTGAAATATCTTCCATTGGTGAGAATTCAAAACAATCATGCTGCCAATCTAAGGCATACATTTTTTCCAGTCCTATTTCCTTCAAAATAGAACTGATTATTTTCTCTTGTTCTTTATTCCAGGGAATTGCTTTATGATACTTTTTTGTATCGCCCGGTATTATAATCCATTCACCAGAGATGTCTGTTCCGGGTCTAAACTTAAATTCATTATTTAATTTATCCCATAAGATGATTTCTTCATCTTTAGATATAACTCTCAATATATATTCTCCTTCTTCTGTTTTCCTTTTTTTGTACTATTAGAACACTGCTATATTGTTAATAAGTTCTTTTAGAGACTGGGCAATTGGCTTATCATCTACTTCTCCATCTACATCCATATTTTCCAAAAAAATGTTATGGCTGCTCACCTCATAGAGAACGTATCCACCAGAATAACCAAGCCATCCTATAGGAATAAATTTTTTAATATCACCCATTTCTTCCCAATCTTCAGCCATTGAAATCAAATTATTTTTATAGAATAATATTTCATCACTTGAATCTCCTTCCATTTTCAAAACGGAAAATAATACAATAGATTCTTTAGTATTACAATATCCTCTAATACAAGGATGTCAACACAGATTAATATAATCATTAATTTCTGCAGGTAATGTATATCCATATTTTTCTTCAAATACAGACAAATCTGTTTTATCTTTCCTCTTAACAAGAAATACACCCTCATCAATTTCTTTTTTTATATCTTCACAAACAGTACTAAAATCTTCATTCGTGTAGTAATTAGGATATTGTTTCGTTTTTTCAAAATAATTATGAATAGTTTCTCTCATGTCTACATACCTCAATTTAATAAATTTTGTAATAATCCTTGTAGAATATTACAGATCCGACATGAGAAGCCATTTCCAGATTGGTATGACCTCTATATTTATACCGTCATATTTAAGATCTGTCTCTTCACTGTTGGTGATAAGGATGCATTTGGAGCCGGGAATAAGATTGTTTAATTTGACAAATGCACGAGTTTCGCGTTCTTTTGTGTCTATATCGTCTAAAACCTGCAGGCTTACCTGTATGGCGAGACTTTCAGAAGGTATATAGAAGTCTATTTCTATGTTGCTTTCAAAGAAAAAAACATTTTCTACGCCATAGCGTCTGATAAGTTCAATCGCAACAAGGTTCTCCAATTGGGCTGATTTTGAATCAAGCAACATAATACCAAGAAGGCCGGTGTCCATAAAATAGTATTTTGGCGATGTCTCTTTATCAACAAGCTTAGCCGCATAATTTTGTAGGGTAAAGAGAAGATACGAGTCGATCATGTAGCCAACGTAGTTTATGACGGTCTGCTTTCCTATAGCCATGCCGGTGCTCTTTAATATATTGGTCAATCTGCTGAAAGACAGAGGCTTGGTAACTGATTCGGCTATTTTTTTGAGTATCAGTTTTATGGCAAAATCATTAGATATCTTATTTCTCGTTATTATATCCCCAAGGTAGATAGTTTGATAAATGCTGCTAAGAAATGCGCGTTTGTTCTTTATATCAACCAACTCGGGAAAAGCACCAAAGGTGACATATTCGTTGTACAGACTTAATACATCGGCTCTATCCTTGGTGCCGATCACATCAAGATAGTTTTTTTCTCTGTGATTGGCGGTAAGATATTCTGCAAATGAATATATGTAACTGTTTTGCCATTATTAAACTTTCCTGCTTGCATTTAGGACAATATAGGGGATAATTTTCCAATATTGTATCTTCTCTAATTCTATCACGGGTCTTATTTCCACAAATAGGACACAAAATCCATTCTAAATTATCCTTTACCAAATTTCTCCTCCTAAACTATTCTTAATAATTTTACTCTGAATTATAATCTTCATTTTAGTTGATGCGTTTTTAGATACATTATCGTCAACAACGTCTACTGCATAGCACTCATTCCTGCATATTCTGCAATGTTAGGTTCCTCAAGCTCCTCGACCTTTGCAAGTGGCTTATATTCTGCCAGCTTATCCAAAAGTTCCCTGGCTTTTCTTACTTCCTGTATTGCTTCGCTATCCTCAATCTCCGTACCTTGCCCGAAAATATCTGTAATACCCTCTCTGACGCCTTCAGAAATAACAGCATTCAGAAAATCATTCAGATACCCGACATTACCACTTCTAATATCTTCCGTTATCGTCTGTATCTGTGCATCCCTGTCCTCGACTGTGTCCTTATACTGATAGGTGTCAAAATCATAGGAAAACTGGTCTATTTCCTCAGCAAGCAAAGTCTTGTACTTTTCACTCTCAAAAAGTTCCTTTAATCCTTCCTCCAGCTTGTCTGTGATTTCCTGTACTTTTTGTTTTTCTGTTCTTTCGTCTGCCATAATAAACCTCCATATGTTCATTTTTTGCACGACAAAAGGCAGCCCGCTATGGACTGCCTTCTGCATAATCACACTATTAAAATTAAACTGCTATAATACTTTCCAGTATCCTGCCTTTTTTGAACCAACCCGCTCTATATACCCATTTTCTCTTAAAAATGATATATTGTTTTCTACTGCTGTTTCACTCACACCTAATATGTTATGAAGTTCTGCAGTTGTAATGTTCGGGTTGTCCCTCATTTCTGAAATAATTGTTTGCCTTCTGGAATTTAATGGTTTCTTATTCCCAACCTTTTTCCCAACTTTATTCCCAACCTTATTTATTCTCTCAAATGGAATCGTTACAACAATCGAATTCTCTCTAAATGAAAATGCATCTTTCCCGTACATTTCCGTAATCTTAGGAACTCCTCGTCCAGATTTCTCACTTATATGCAGTTGAAGAAATATCTCTGACAATTTTTCGTTTACAGGAATTGATTCTCCTAGGAAAAATCCCTCCATAGTCTGTGCCGGAGCAAGTGTTCCCCTTGATAGTATCTCTATCCTGTCGGAAAATACCGAAATCATTGGTTCATTTCCTTCCACCCATTTATTGTGCAGGACAGCATTTATGATAGCCTCACGAAATGCCTTGTTATCAAATAACGGAACCTCTTTTCGCTCAACGACCCTGTCTGTCTCATCCACCTGAATCAGGTTCAATACATCTCCATAACGCAATAGCTCATCTAAACTGTATAATAAGCAGTCATTACCAAATTCACGTACAGAAAAAAGATTAGAGCCTTTTGTTTCTCCATCAAAAATGGATACACGAAGCGGAAAATGAGAATTATCCGACAGAAGCTGCGCTAACATATTAAACTCGCCTTCTTCTGTTTTTAGCCCTAGATTCTTAATGAATGTCTTTTGATTTAGAACAATACCTTTGGAACCGTAATATCCAAATATTTTTTGAAATGTAAGTTCCTGGTATTTTGCCGGTACTGTTTCTATCGTTTCTGTTCTTCCATCCAGTATTTTGAAAAGTTCAATTTCTCTCTTAGGGTAATCCTTGATATTACATTTTGACGATCCGATTCTTAAAAACCTCTTTTCTTTAAACGCTGTAGGAATCTCAGTAGCCGCCGGAATTACTAAAACTACAACTCTCTTTCTAGAAATTTCAGTTTCTTTAAATTTGAAATTGATACTCGGAGATAAGTTTCTTGCAAGATAATTCTGATACGGTTCCTTATTATAATCACAATACTGATTAAAAGTTGTTCCTACAATTTCATGAGTGACATCATTTACACCCCAAATGAAAAAGGCATTTTTTTTATAATGAAATGCTGCTGCATTTGACAGGGCAGATACATATTCACCTAACACTTCAGGCTGAAACCAGTTCTCCTTAAATTCAAACCATTCCTGTTCATCATTTAAGGCACATAAATCTAAAACAATTTGTTTAATATCCATTAGTATGCTCCTTTACCCAACTTTTATTCCCAACTGAACTAATTATAACATGTTGGGAATAAAGTTGGGAATAAAAATAAAAAATATCCTTCCGCGATAATTTTCTGTAACTTATATTTTTACAAGAAAAAGGAGCTGCACATTTCAGGAAAATACCAAAGATAGCATATATTTCAAGATAACACTCCAGATAGAATATTCGGTTAATTTGTATCCTCCAAACATATACTGCAGCATATAACCGTCATCCTGTCCACTGCCCTTGATCCATCCCACATAAAACCACAATACTGCCGCAACCAACAAAATGCCGCAAAATAACCGGATTTTCAAAAAGCCTGTCGTTCCTCCGGTTACCCTCTGATTATTGCCGGCAGAACAAGCAAGCGTATATAATGCAAGAAGTAAGATACCGGAAAGTACCGCAACTCCATACCATTCCCCCGGATAATATGTAAATATATCTCCGCCGCCGGAATATATGTGACGAAGGCACCGGGTCGATACCGCGATCATCAAAAAATAGAAAACGGCTCCCCATCCCCGGATACATCCTGTATATTTACGACTTTTGTCAGATTTCCATAAAGCAACCGCATCTGCAATCCCCAGAACAAGTAAAAGAATATCTATGAAGCATATAACTCCTAATGAAATCGCCAGTGCCAGTACGAAAGGATTCGAAGCAGCATTTCGAATGCACCAGCCAAATATCTTTACTCCGTTCATTATTTTTTCGTCGTAAACGACTCCATTGTGTCTTTCCCGGAGTATTGTCAAACGAAACATGTCCAGTAACAATAACGGATACACAATCCAAATAAAATAATAAAATGTCTTTCTTATCTTTTTCACCAGACCCCTCCCCAAAAAAAGAACATGAATCCTGATATTTCACTGATCAGAAATTCATGTTCTCTTTCTCAAGCATCACAAAATATAATTTTATTAAACATACACCCTATGCCCGTTCTATTCTTCCGTTGCATCCTCGTCTGTCTGGATATGCTCGGTAAAATACTCCTCTGCGATCATTTCCAGATAGGCAGCGTCCTCCTCCGGATACTGTTTCATCAGATCACTGCGGATATGTGCCATGATCACCAGATCATTCTCCGCCTGGGATACCTCCGGATTCTCCCATTTCTGCACGATCTCCTGTGTCAGGTTCTCTGCCATCCACTCCTTGATCCTGCGGGTCTTTTCCTGCTCCACCGGAATTTCTGTCTTGATCCTTGCTGACTTCACAACGGATACCACACCGCCGATCAGGAACAACAGGAACATGATCGCCAGACCGCTCAGCACAACAATATTATAATTGATCGGAATCACATCTAATTTGCATAACAGCAGATATGCCTCTCCAATGATACCGAATATAATAAATGTAAGACCGGAAAACAACATATCCTTGTACGCATCTTCCTTCTTCACATACTCTTTGGCAGACTCGTACAAAATATCTCTGGCAGTATCATCCTCATCCTCGGCATCTCCCAGATCAATATCACCATGATCCTCGGCGAACGGGTTATAATTTGGATCTGCCGAATCCTCCTCGGCATCCCAGTCATACTCCTCGGCTTCATCAGATACTTCTTCTGATGACTCTTCCTTCGGACTCTCCTCATCCCCGCCGGATACATTTTCCGGATCCTCTGTATCATTTTCCTCGTCCTCGGAGGCTTCCTGCTCTGCCGCTTCTGCTTCCAGACGTTTTCTTTCCTTTTCCTGCTCCAGATCCTCCTCGGCTGCAGTCAGAAATCCCTCAAAAAGGCGTTCTGCTTTCTTTGCCATCTTTTCCGGAACAGTTACTTTATAGCTCTCTGTCTCCTCATCGTACTGCTTAACTGCACCTTTCACCTTGGAATACTCCAGATAACCAACAAAACGGTCTGCCATCTTCTCATCCTTCAGATTGCAGATATCAACCGTCTCAAACTCCTCTGCCGTTCCTTCTACCAACGGAGTTCCACAGTCTGCACAGACGGTGATCCCATCTCTGTATTCTGTCTTACATTTTGGACACCACATAATTACGTCCTCCTCTTATTATTCTATGTATTTATACACATATTTCATCTTTTCTATGGTAGCATACACCATATCAAAACTCAAGTTTTCCGGCATTCTTTCACAAAGTCTTCACATCCCTCACCGGATAAACCGTACCACACAATAGACCTGGCCCTCCGGATCCTGCAATACCACCAGATACCCGTCCTCCATCTCATAACGCATTGGCTGGATCATATCCCCCAGCTTTGCCTGACGACGGTACTCTGCCCGCATCTCCCTGACCGGAAAATCATCCGGCAGATATGCCGTTGCCATGCGGACATACTGACCATTATTTACATGATGATTTGTGTCCAGATGATACTCCTGTACCTGAAAACCTTTTTGCTGCTGTCCCCCTTCCTTGGGAACCGCAATCTTACGGGAAACCTTTTCCATAGGAAGAGGCTCCTCGATTCCATAAAGCTCAATATCCTCCGGCTGCACCATACATGGTCTGCCCTTTTTCATATCCAGAAAACTCCATATGGAATATGCCTTCACTACCATATTCCCCGCTTCATCGTGGATCATAAAATTACGATAACCAAACATCTTCTCGCTGCCGCATGCCTGTGTGGTGATCCGGATCTGCTCTCCCAGCTTCGGATAGCGGTCAACCACGATCTGCCAGAAATTTAAAACCCACATCCGCTCCCTGCTGTAAGTGGTCTCCATCCCTACTCCCAGCTTTTCCGACTCGAAGCAGGTGCAGTCCTGCAGATAATTCACGATTCCATCCAGACTCAGCCTGCCATTTTCTGCCAATTCACTATATCTTACTCTGCTTTCAAATGAATACATATGAATCCCCATTTCTATATTTCTAAAAGAAAAAAGGAGCCTCCATCCTTTGGAAACTCCTTTCTACTGCAAACTTACTGAAATAATGATAATTATTTAACCAGTTCTTTCACCTTTGCAGCTTTACCTACTCTGTCACGAAGATAGAACAGTTTCGCACGTCTAGCTTTACCTTTACGCACAACCTCAATCTTATCAATGATCGGAGAATGAAGCGGCCAGGTCTTCTCAACACCAACGCCGTTAGAGAACTTTCTAACTGTGAATGTCTCTCTTGCGCCACCGTTCTGTCTCTTCAGTACGGTTCCCTCATACACCTGGATACGCTCACGGCTACCCTCGATAACCTTTGCATAAACCTTTACAGTATCTCCAACGCGGAAATCTGCAACTTCTTTTAACTGTGCATCTTCAATTGCCTTAATAATATCGTTCATGATGTGACCTCCTTATATTTTCGACATTCTTAATACTTATGTGCTTTCTGCAACCGTAACAGAGGAATATCTCTACTCACAACCACACTATCATATCATAAGAACCCCGCCAATACAAGCCCTAAATTCAAAAAAATTGGTAACTGAACATTGTAATATGTATTTGCAACAGAACAGATGTACTTATCCATTCGGCAAGGATGGGGAAATGGGGGCAAATATGTATACAATCTACGAAGTTAAGAACGGCGTGCGTACGTCATGGGCGGACTGCGACATATTGACATATGCAATGCAGATCTGCAGCGCTATCAGCCAGTTGAACCATTGTCATATGATCGTGGTCAATGAATGTGACACTTTAGTGATGTATGATGTAGGATCTCAATATGATCCAGATGAAAGGCTGGTGATCATATGATCTGCTTCGATAACAGTTATGAGAATAACTTGGCGGCCAGATTAAAGGCAGCATATGATCGGCACAGAACTATCACATGTTCAGAAGCAAATCAATCGTTCAAAGATCAAATGATCCAGACGGATCTTGTCGGCTTCTGGTCATTAACTCAAGAGCGATAATGACGAAAGGCTGGTGATCATATGATAATAAGCAATGCAGAGGCATTGAATCAGTACATAAAAGAATTATTTGATTATTGGGACGGGAAAAACGATAATTTCGAGCCTGTTCCAATACCGAAAGAAATCGATGATGAAATGCAAAAAGATTCATTCTGATTATGGTGACAACCCCCAGTAAGTAACACTGGATGGGATCACATACAATTAAATAACGCCCCCGCACGGCGACGGGGGTTGAAAGAAAAGCTAGGAGGTAGCTATTATGAATATTGAAACTAAATTTAACGCTATGTGCGTAGGTAAGAACGAAAGTAAAACAAGTGACGGAAAGACCACATTTTACACTTTGGCAATCGTCCAGAACGGACAGGCTGGAAATATCGCCTGTAGCCAGGACGTGTTTAACCGGGTTCTGACTTCTGGTCAACCAATCGAAGCATATGACTTCACGGGAATCTACCGTGATGGGCAGTATAAGAATTTCAAGATAACCCATGCAGGTGAAGCTGGTTCTCTCATTGGTGGCAGTGCTCCCCAAAGTACATCATCTACCGGAAAAGGTAAATAAGCCACTGATGTTAGGATATATACAGGGACTGATAACCCTGTCATACCATAATCGTGATCTTCTATTATGGTTGACAGGGAGCGAGATTCCAACAATGGGTAAGCGTACGAATGGACGTTTTTCTTCCATTCGTGCCTTATCCGTAAAGTAAACCTTACGGCTGCCGGAAAGAACAGTTGACAGCCGATAAAGCATATTTCTGCAGGCGTCTCGTTCACGCTTTGCAGAGCAGGCTGAGCGCCTGCATATCTTAATGATATCTGGTTGAATGAAATGAAAACAGGAATATCGTTTAGATATGCAAGTGTTCAGGCAATCGCCCGACAAAGTGGGAAGCGATGGTTTTGGACGCCCAAAGGAGGTATTTCATGAAAGTAGCAACAGGCTCAGCGATCTGTATCGCCAGTTATAGTGACTACAATATGTTCTTTTACCATCAAAGCATTTCGTGCTTTCTTGGGATATTGGTTGGTGTAGTTTTAGGAGCATTCTTCTGGGGGTTAGTATATGATCGAATCAGTTAGTTTTATTAGTGCTTGCAAGCCTTTCCTGATGGGAATTGGTGGCGGTTTTGTCATAGCTACCTTCCCTGCAATGGTGGGTTTTGTAATAAATAAGCTTTACAGAATAATGCAGAAGTGAGAGGCTGCAGAAAGAAAGGGGGTAATGATATGCCAGCAGTATACGGAGCAGAAGCGTCTACAGTAGTGAGCGCACTGACCGCAGCACTGACCACCACCGCTACAGAATGTAAGGATGCCATCGCAGCAGTCCTTCCGATAGCACTTCCAGTAATGGGAGCAATCGTAGTAGTCGGTATCGGTATTAAGATCTTTAAGAAGGTTACGGGCAAATAGTCAGGAGCCAAAAGATCAAATCGCCAAGAAACAAGAGGGGTCATCCTACAGGTTCGGGGCGATCCCTCTTTTTTGATAGATAGAAAGAAAAGAAAGGAGAAAAACGTGAGAAGAAAAAGAACGAAGCAGCTAATAGCAATCCTGCTGGCAGTAACAATGATCACGCTGGCTACAGTTAAACCTTATCAGGAGGCAAAGGCGACCGGGCTAGAAGCCGGAATAGGAACTGCGGTAGGGTTAGGATCATTAACGCCACATGGCAGGATGATGCTTATATTCTCTATGATCGGGCTGGGGCTTGCTATAACCATAGTACCGGGACAATTTGAGGATGGTAAAAACGAAGAATTAAAGAAGTTTTATGATGAAACCGGAAAAAAAATGAAAGAGGATTTTGTCAATTACTCCACCCAAGCATTAAACAACAACGTCTCCGCAGCAGAGCAGCAAAGAGATAATGCAGCACATGCCAGATCTGTAATAGAGGATTTTTTAGAATCTGCTTCGGCAGGTGTCATTGATACCACTTCTGAAGCCTGGCAGTGGGCTAAGGATTTTGTCGCTGATATTAAAAATGCTCTGGGTGGTGGATCAGAGGGCAATCTGATCATAGGGCAAGACCTTAGCGGAACTTACGACAATGTTCTCACATTCACCGATAAAAGCGGAAAAGTAACTAGTGAAAGTTGTTCCCTTGAAGTCAAAGGGTTGGACGTTAGCCAGATGACAAGCAATGACTGCTTTCTTGCATTCAAGGTCTACGAAAATGCAGCTGTGGTAGATATCACGATTGCAGAGATAGTAGACGGAGCCGTGAGAGAGCTGAGAGATGGGATGTATAGCCATTCTCTGCTTAATAACGCTTCCTTTAGATGGATTCTTGCGGATGGAAGTGCAACTGCTTGGAAAGGTCTTCCGGACGGAAATGCATTGGGGCTTTTGCGCCACAACCTATATAGTGGGGTGGCTACTGCTTATGGTTTGCCCTTGATCACAGCGGCAGCACCTTCTGGCACAACCGATGTGCCCGGCGTTTCCAACGTCAATGACTATATCTCCATTGGATCCGATCTACCATATACCCGCCCTGAAGGAGCTTGGGATATCTGTGATCCCAACGGAAAGCAAGGGCAGGTTTCCATCGGAAATGATATCCCCGGCAAGATGGGCTATGATGATTGGTACGATCTGTTGGGCGGAATCAATGCCGGTCATGCTACCTGGGAGGATGTAGCCAATGCCTCGGACGTGATTCATATCGGATCAGATACCGACAGCCCTTATAGCCGGGATGATGCAGGTGCATGGGATGCATATTTAGATGGCACCATAATAGGATATGACGTAGATGCGGAGGGTAACATAACTATAACGATGGAAGGCGGCAGAGTGATCACAATTCCGCAGGAATATGCAGACGGTATAACGTGGACAAATGAACAGGATCAGGCGCAGGAGCTTGATAAGGATACCGTGTTGCCGGTATCTGGAACATTAGCATACCCGTTGCCGGCTGCCATTGAAAACAATCCTACTGCCGATCCGGATCCCGGTGGCGGTGGTGGAGGAAGTGTAACCGTGGATCCAGATGTGAGCGATTACACGTTGGACTTCCGGAAGCTCTTTCCCTTCTGCATTCCTTTCGACATATACAAAGCGGTCAAGCTTCTGGATGCCTCCCCCACTGCTCCGGTAGTGCATTACAAGTTTTATCTGTCAAAGAGCAAATCTTATAATATAGATCTAAATCTTAACAAATTTAATAGCGTGGCTGCCATTCTACGCCGGATGGAATGCCTGCTATTCATTATAGGGCTTGCTACTGCTACCAGACGCATATATATAAGGGGGTGAAATTATGCTGGAATGGTTTCTGGAGATTATCAAGAAGTTCGGTGCTATAATCCTTTCGGTGCTTCCAACGTCTCCATTTGACAAGTACCTTGACCAATTAAGCAACTTGGACTATCTCGGATATCTTAACTGGTTTATTCCGGTGGGAGATCTGGTCAAGATCCTGCTGACTTGGACGACTGCCATTGGGGTATTCTATATTTATTCGATCATAATGCGCTGGGTCAAGATGATAGGCGATTGATTGTTGTTATATTGCGTGATATACTACTCCTATAAAAGGAGGATGTTATTATGACAAGTAAACAAGTTTGTATTTATATTTGTGGCTTTGGTGTACTATGTGGCGTAGCGGAGTATTTGCTGACCAAGCTAGGATTGGCAAGGTCAATACTTATTTATCTTATTCTTTTTGCTGTCTTAAGTTTTGGGTATGTTGTAGCTTACAAGTACCGGAGAAAAAAGAAGCTGGAGGATAAAGAGAATGTGCAACAATAACACTGAACTTCCGTGGTGGGCTGTCCTGCTTATCATTCTAGCCGCAATTTTTACCGCAAAATTTATTTTCCATCTGGATCATATGTATTTTTTAACAAACTGGTTAGGGGGCATTAAAAATTGATATATCTATACTCCGGCACTCCCGGCAGTGGAAAGTCACTACATACGGCAGACAAACTCTACTGGCGGCTTCGTGCTGGGAAGCCCGTGATTGCAAATTTTACATTTCGCTGGCAGGACTGCGGAAAGAATCCGCATTATCTTTATATAAACAACATGGACCTGACGCCAGAGCGTCTGATCAACTTCTCCCGGAACTGGTTCAGCTGCCATAGATTCCATGAGGGAGCTATAACTCTTGTGATTGACGAATCACAGATATTGTTTAATTCTCGTGACTGGAACGCAGCCGGGCGAGGTGACTGGCTATCTTTCTTTACACAGCATAGAAAATATGGCTATGATGTTATTCTTGTAGCTCAATTTGACAAGATGCTCGATCGCCAGATCCGGGCGCTGATCGAGTACGAATGCGTTCATCGGAAGGTATCCAATTTTGGCATATGGGGCAAGATATTCTCTCTCTTCGCCGGAGGGAAGTTATTTGTATGCGTTAAAATCTGGTATCCCATGAAAGAAAAAGTCGGTAGTGAGTTCTTCCGGGCAAAGAAAAAATATTACCAGCTCTATGACAGCTACGCCGATTTCGGTGCCTGACAGCACAAGCCGGGTGCTGTCTGTGTGGCGTGCGAGTGCCCGGAGCGGGACACATAGACAGTCCCCGGCGATATGCGGAGGTGATCGAATTGACGATAGACGAGATATTTGCGGAGCGTTTCGGGATCACTCCTGAGGGATACTACCGCGAGGAGCTCCGGAAAGGAGCTGACGCAGCCACCGTTCTTCTGGATATCAACCGGAAGGTCAATGATATCTGGAAACACGAGAAAAGTGGTGGTTTTTATCCAGTAAATGAAACAGATTTACCGGATGGTTTTATA
>ERZ779865.32-NODE-32-length-123781-cov-12.735423_pt1 | contig 123781 bp, 122 predicted proteins | sample MGYA00433088_ERZ779865 | MGnify/ENA primary metagenome ERZ779865 (study PRJEB29588, sample SAMEA2151703) | human gut metagenome | biome: human gut; feature: human-associated habitat; material: faeces | place: Denmark | collected 2008/2010 ... | reverse complement strand
ATATATAAATTGCAAAACATGAAATAATGTGGTAATCTAGTTAAAAACAAAATTAAATTTAATTACGCTAGTTTTATATTTAATATGTACACTTAGTTTTTAATTAAAATTTTGATTAGCGAATATACAACCAAAATTGTCATTCTTATACAGGGCGATTAGAATCAAACATATTTTGATAATGGTGTTAATGATAAGAAGATGCAAAGGATATTGGTAATAATCATGTGATTTTAAAAAATAGTTAATTTATAGGTAAAAAATTGTTATAAATATGGTAAAAAATCGTTAAAATATAGTTAAAATCTAGTTATTATATTATGAATAGTTATAAAATAGTTAAAATCTAGTTAAAAAATAGTTATATACTCGTTAAAAAATAGGTAAAAAGTTGTTAAAATATAGTTATTTTTATTCAGAGAAATTGACATATCATTATTGAAATGATATGATTAATTCATAAAAACATATAAGGAGGCCGTGATATGGCGAATAAGCACTTTATTATTTCTTTAGACGCTGGCTACAATGGTTTTAAAACTATTGTTGGAGAAAAAACCGGAGAGGGAACAATCCAGTTAATGAAATTTCACGATGCAGCTAACATCGAGAAATGTAATATGAGCAGAAAGATTACAGATTTAAAAGAGGAAGATCCTTTGTATGTCAGGGCAACAAACCCTGTAACAGGAGAGAGGGTATACTATGTTGGAGGATACCCAGCTAAGAATAGATATGATTTCACCAACGAATTCAAGACAGACGATGAGTTCTATGATGCAATTGATGAGAAAAATGAAGGCGGCAAGTACGCCAGATTCAATACAGAGAGATTCAAGATGCTGGTTCTTGCATCATTATTTAAGGCTGTTAATAAGTTATCAGGTAAGTCAGAGGAGCTTTCCAAGATCATGGATAATGGAAACAACTTCGATTTAACAATAATTGTGCTGGTTCCTCATGCAACATTAGAAAATGATGATATTAAGAACAGCATTATAAATTGCATCAGGAATAAAGATTTTCATAAGAACTATATGTTCTCAATTGATGGAATTAAGGATGAAGAGATGTATGAGCTGCCTGAGATAATTGAAAGAGCAGAGATACTGTTCGAAAGTCAGACATATGCATCCATTACATGTGAAGTGCTTAACATTATTGATGAGAAGCTTGCTGGAAAGAAGCAGGTAACTGATGAGGACAGAAACAGAGAATTTTCAAGCAACCTGCCAGCTTTTGCGTGGGATTGCGGAGGTAAGACAATAGGAATTGCGAGAGTGGAGGAAGATGCCACAATTAACAGTAAGAGCGAATCTAATACAGATTACGCAATTACAAACATATGTATGAATACATCTAATTCTATATATAAGCAGTATAAATATCGAATTCCACAGGAAAAGATAGAAGCATATGCAACAGAAGAACGAATTATCAATGACTTCAACGAGGAAGGCGAACCAGTCATTATTAAAATAGCTCCTGAGTATAAAAAGCAGATTCAGGCGACAATTAAGGAGTTATTTGAGTACTCTATGAAAGAGTATAAGAGAGAAATGCTTACATCCAATACATTTATTGTATCTGGCGGAGCAGGTGAGTTATATGCAGATAAATTACTTAAGTATGTAAGAGAGGCGGTAGCGGAAAACTTTGGAGAAGAGGTTGCCGACAAGAAAAATTACTGTAAAGCAAAGGGCAAATATGGAGATGTAGAGAATGGCAGTATTTATTCCATCGCAACAGGAGGCCTGTTACTTGCCTAAAATATTTAATGTGGGAGTATAGTTGCTCCCACAAAGAAAGTAGGGTACTATGGCGCATTACAAAGATTGCTTAGTTAATCTGTCACAAGTAAAAGATGCAGATATTATTTGTTATTTCAGTACTTTTAAAAGAAAATCTGACATTATTAAAAGTATTGAATTAATGATAGGCTGTGTCAAACTGGGAATGCCTGTCCCAAAATCCTTCAAATTAAGTGATAATTACAGGGATAAAGTAGAAGACAGCCGATACAGGTTTAATATGAAGCCAGAGGCTAATGATTTTTTCGTTGACATTAAGGATAAGGTTAATAAATCTCTAAATGCCAGATATAAAAAAACAGATGTTTTAAAAGCACTGGTAAGATTGTCACTAATCTATCCGGAGGGTGATATACAGCCTCTTGATAATCAGATCCTTATGAATTACATAGAAGGAAATGGAAGCAACACACGGGATGTGCAGCAATCTAATTTCAGTGATATTAGTAACGAAAAGCTGGAAGAGCATAAGGCTGAAGCCCTGAATGACAATTTAAAAGATAAGAAAACGGAAAAAACTATGCCAGATACACCAGAGTCTGAACCTGTATATGATAAAAAAGAGATTATAAAAGCAGAATCAGACACAAGGAAAGCTGATAAAGGGGAAGATAAAGAGCCGGAAAGCAGCAGAGAAAGTTACGATGATATAAATATCAACTTTGAATCGTCTGGTAAGGTAGTAGAAGAGAAGAGCATAGTTAATACTCAGTCTAACGGTATTGTTAATATGTTCAGGAGGTTTTAGAAATAAATCATGCATCTACAGTTATTGATTTGCTGAAGCAGTTTATAGAGAAGGGGGTTATTATGATGATGGATTTGAGAATTAAAACTGAAACAACGTCTTTTAGGAAGTCGTACAACAATGCTCTTAGCGAGCTGAATAAAATCGTAAAAGTTGATCCTATCATAATGCTCCCGGCTCTTAATACAGCAGCGAAAGACATAAGAAACAACCGGATTAACACGGAAACGGCTGTACCAGTAAGAGGGGGCAGTTGTACCTTTTCTAACTCAAACAGGAGCATTTTAATTAAATATAAATCGAAAAGACTTGATATTTGCTTGAAATTCAGTAAAACAGGCAGGAAAACAATAGAAGCATATATAATTTATGAGAAGGATAAAACCTTAAAGGCTGCACCGGCTCATATTACTAATATGCTTCTTAGCAGAATGAAAAATGATGAATCCCACTATAGAGAATATTCGTTAGCGAGAAGAACACTGATTGATGGAACATACAGGTATACATTAACCAGCGGAGATATTATAAGAGAATTCTCTACAACGGAATTGGAAAAAACAATTATTCATGAGATTACAAGCATTGAAATTGACAAATCAGTTATCGGATTAATAAGGGATTATGGCAATGTTTAAACAGATTAGAATATACAGCTGTGGACACAGAGCTGAATTTAATGTGGAAAAAAAGCCGGAAGCAAAAGAGCTTCAAGTGTATATTCCGTGTCCACAATGCAGGAACAAGATAAACAGCACAATATTAACCATAAGCGAACTAAATGACCTCAAGCCGCCGTTAAGGGGTACTCCGGCACAAATTGAGTATGGAGATAAGAACCGGCAGAGGTTTATTAATGAATGGGTAAAGAGAGCCTCTGATAAGCAGGCAGAAATCATTCGCAAGATAATTAAAAACGAGGACCACGGTGGCTTCTGGATGGACAATAAAGATATCCTGAAGGAAGAACGGTTCGTAAATGAGTATACTCCGAGTGCTAAACGTAATAACAAATCCAAGAAGAAAAAGACTTCGGAAGATTCTGCACAGCAGAGGACAGCAGCCCAGCTAAAGCAGGATATTATACAACATATTGTAAAACCGGAAGAAATCAAGAGTAATATTCTTATCTACATAGAACTGGAAAACAAGACAACTATAAATGTCTTTCCAACGCAGTATAATGACGAAATAGAGAATATTCTGAAAGATATGAATTATTCCTACCTGAGAGAAAGAAACTGCTATACGAGGGAAATAACAGAGTATACAGGCAATTATATAGATAGAGCTGCAGAGCTCGGCATTAAATTGAACAGTAATGGATATGCAGTGTCAATATTAAACACCCAGGTGATGGGAATGATCCGGCAGAAGGATTTTAAACCGGAGATAACAAGATGGGTTAAGAGATTTAACCAGACACACCTATACCTAGACTGGCAGGGATATGAAAGAGTTCTGTGCAATAGGGCGCTAAGTTTTATTCCCGGAGCATACTGGGAGCAGAGCTATAAAAAAGTAATTGTCCCTGTGAGCTCATATAGGGATATCATTTCATATGCAGATAAAAATGATTTTGCGATTGATGATAAATCGCGAAACATGATCGAAAATGCAAGAAGAAAAGGGAATTAAAGAAATAATCATTGCTAAGGAGGCTCATATATGATACTAGAAAAACAGATTAAAAAAGAAAGAGAAAAAGCTGCTTTAGAAGCAACAATAAAGACGGTTATCAAGATATCAAGATACTATGGAGCATCAGATAATGAGACTGCTGTAAATTTGATAAAGGAACTTGATATAACAAGAGAAGAGGCAGAGAAGTTAATATGTAATTATGATAAAGAAATGGATGATGAAGCATTAGAGGATGCTGTTAGAGCTTCTGTATTGATAGCAAAAAGGTTTAATTATGATTATAATGAAACAATAAAGTCACTTCAAAAGAATTTTCATTTTTCTGAAAAAGAGGCGAAGAAGGCTTTTGACACTTATGAATAGAAAAGAACAGCATAATAAAAGAATTAGCAGGGCTTATTAAGCCCTGCTTTCTTTATATTTCGATTTTTCATAGAAGAATAAGGAAATATGCATTATCTATATAAAAACCGCTAAATGACCAAAATACGCAGCTATATTACATATCTGTAAAAATTAAGATTCTATAAAAATTTTATACATAGGTATTGACAAACTATTTGATTAGAGTTATAGTAATAATGTAATAAATAAAGAAATAAAATACAGGCAAGAGGTGATAACATTGAAAATTTTTGAAAATGCAAATGAAATATCCAATGCATTCCAATTAAACGGATGGAATGAAGACACAACCTTCGAAGAGGTTACAATGGAAGAAGCAGAAATTAGAGGCCTTCTCTTTGCTGTAAGCGAAATAAAAGCCGGCAGAAAGATTTTTAAGATGAATGCTACTGGAAATATATACAATCAGTCGGGCGACCTGTTAATGTACAACATTTCAATAGCCCGAGACCCTGATTCAGCTATTAAGTTTCCAGTTGTAAAAAATGTAATTAAAGGATGTATGAGCAAATATGACATCGATGAGATTACATTTTTTGTAGGAGGAGACATCAAGTTTAGTGGTTCTTACGAAAGATTCATGCAAACGAGTCAATATGATCAGAGCCCTGAACTTTTGGAAATGAGAAATCAGATGCTAAATAGTGAATGCTTAAAAAGTCAGGTTTTTAACGGACATAAGTTATATCTACTGCTGCCAGAGAACATGAAAATAAAAGCTCTGGAAGAACGACTACTGAATAATTGAAAGGAGGCGGTGTTTAATGAAAAATGAAAGAATCTATTACGAAGATACATGCAAACTCATGCGTAATTACATGGAACATGTGCAGCCACAGCGTTTTGCATCAGTATGGGAGTTGTTTGTGAGATTAAAGAAACAGTGTGAATTGGAGGGAATTGCAACAGGTGATGTAGAAGATATATACGAGTATGCAGAGAAAGAACATATAGAAGAATACGGCTTTTAAAGGCGCAGCACTGAGGTTACAGATGCCGTAAGAAGCTGGAATGACTTTCAGGGAGTCGGAATACCTTTCAAGGTGTCTGATTCCCTGTGGGTATCAGGCAATCAGAATAGAACAACAATTAATGTAAAAGGAGCAGGACATGAGAACAATAGAGCATTGGAGAAAAATAATTAATCATAGATTAATAGAAATCAGTGTAAAAAATGATGATATATGGTATCTGGCATATGCTGGTGATAAGCTGCTTGCAAGGGCTGACGCCAGTTTAGAAAGTCTGCACGATACTTTGTATGGGAATGGCTGCATAAGACTTATTAAAAATAACAGCTGGGAGAAAAAGAATGTAGAAATTAGTGCATCATGGAAAAAAATAGACTGGTTTCAGCTCCCCTGTGTGTATGAAAATGAAATGAACAGAACATTACTGGCAGATATAATTAATGACAGTAAAAACTGGAAGTCAGGAGACAGTGCGTTGTTTACATACACCAATACAAATAATGGTAAATGGCTGCTTACACTGAAAAAAGAAGAAGATATTTACGAACCTCTTAAGTTCAGTCTAGCAGGAAAAAAGGAAGGAACACACGAGACAATAGGAAGACGATATATTAATGCAGAAAAAGCACTTTTGCACATGTTCAATAACTTCAATGAAAATGCATGTATAAGGAATCGCTACAACAATTTGGAAGAAGTAATAAAAAAACTGTATCGGGAAGGGAGAAGTGCATGAAATATAAGTGCATGAAATATACAACAGGTGATATCGTAACAGGATATTTCGGGAAGGGTGTGATCGTAGATATCAGAGAAGAAAGCATATTTGTCTGGACTGGTCACAATGTGGAAGTTATAGACAGCAGCATGTATGCTGTTTTAAAGACCGGGTACAGAGCAAATTTTGATGACTGTATATCATCAGCCAGATATAAAGCTGATCCACAGGATATATCTAATCGTCTGTATGAAGCAGATGTGTCAGGAAATAAGCTCACAAAACTGGTGTATCTTGCAATCAAACATATTCTTCCAGATGGTTCAGTTAAAGACATGGATAATGATTACATGAGAGTTCAGGATATAATTGATTTTCTGAATACCTATTACGACTGTTCTTATAAAACAGGAACGCGAGAAACTATAAGGAAAGAGGCTATAACTGAACTGTTAGATAAGAATCTTATTGAATCAAATAATAGGTCTAAACAAAGCCCATATTATGGTTACAGAATCAAAATAGAGATAGGGGGAAAAAGGAAATGAATAGTGCCAGAGTAGAGAAATCTGCTGATAAACTGCTGAAAATCATGAAAAAAAGATATAAAAAAGAGTCGGCATATGTATTAACAGAAAACGACAAAGATGCAATATGGTTTCATTTTTTTGGAAGACTTACCAGAGGGGAATCAGAGCGAGAACTTACAGCTTCATGTCAGACAGTTAAATTAAAATAATAGAAGTATTGACACATCGACCAATGCGTGTCTAACATTGAATATAAACCATATTTTTACATCATAGAACTATAGGAAATTTGATAGTAAATGATTGGAAGGAGAAAATTATGAGAATATATCAGGAGACATTGTATTTAATAGGATTTGTAATAGGATTAATAATGATGATAATGTCAATTATTTTTCTTTTAAAAGCGAAAAAACCTAAGTTTGAAAGACTGTTTTGTGCAGGTATTATACTTGGAGCAATAATACTTGGAGGCTCAACTGTGATGTTAGGAAGGAATATATTAAATCCTATAGAAATTAACAGAATAAGTGAACAGAGCACTGAAGGCAGAACTTTAATAACTATGAAAGAAAAAATTTCTAATATGAAGCCTGGCAAATATACAGCCGAAATGATCCTTTATGACAGAACAACTAATCAGCCTGTGATGAACGATAATGGAGAGATAGCAAAGTCTGTCTTTGAGCTTACTGTAAATAAAGATATCATAATCAGCGAAGAGTGCCGTTGCGATATGGATATCTATGTCGATGATATTGATGTGAAAAAGGTTAGAAGAGAGGAATATGGTTCGGTGATTAAGATATACAATGATGACGGTTTCAATTTTATTAATAATTATAATTTTTCAAAATGTTTTACCAGCGAAAATTAATAAAGAGGAAGGTATTATATGCCACTAGACGAATTTATGTTCCTGCTTACTGCAGGAACAACTATCATTGCGATTGGTTTACTTGTAGCAGCTGCTGTGCTGACAAATAAGTATGGAAACAGAGTTCTGATAACCCCTGTGGCATTTATTGTAATTATGATTGCGGTAGGTGTTTTTGTATGCTTAAAGGTAAATAATGGTAAAATGACGGTTGAAGCAGAATTTTACGATTCAGTATCAAGCTCTTTTTTTGAAGACGGGCGATACCACACTGTGACGATTGATTACGAAAATAAAAATATAAAGCGGACAACATGGTATGGCAGCAAGACATTAAATGTGACAGTTAAAGATCAGAAATCAAATACAAGATCATCAATTGTTAAAACAAGGAGAAGCTGGGGAGCATTGTATGATGAGGAGATAGAACTTCAGGTTTCTCAGGATGAGTACGATAATCAAATTTTTAAAAATTAATGAGGAGATAACATGGTAAGAATAAAAGTATTAAAGCATTCAGTTGTAATAAGCGGAAAATCATTTGATGAATGCAAAGCAGAATTTGACAGAGTTTGCAACGGCGTAAAGAAAGACTTTTCTGTTGAATGTGGTCTGAAAGACTTAGTATTTAGGGACATGACAATAAGGGAGAATGAATGTACTGCGGTGTTTCAGATTCAGGGTAATTAAGTCAATATCGTAATTTAGCAAGAAAAATTCATTCGACAACTGCCGGTTGTGAGTAGTTCATATTGCAATGAAAAGAGGGAAAGATATGAGTATTGAGCTATATGAGGCAAGAAGAAAATTAGATATATTTGAAAAAGGAGTTAATAATCCTGAGATTTTCATGTCTACTTCGTTTGCTGGTATATTTGATAATTTATTAAGGGGTATAACGGTAAATCAAAAAGGTGTTTTAGATTATGTGGAGGACTATCTTAATCAGTTAGATATATTCAGGGAAACCAAGATAGATGTATCATTAGAATGTATAACAGTTTCATTACCTTCCATTGATGAGGATAATTCATATGACAGAATAATATGGATAAGTTTTGAAAATCATACATATAAGGTGCTTAATAAAAGTATCAAACAGTATCGCGAAGTCATGAACAAAACATATACATATGAACCCCAAGAGATAAGAGATATTTTTAAGAGATATGAAAATTATTCATTAATGAAAAGAATAACTGTTGCTCGACGCTGCTTGGTTTGTAAAAATAAAACTCTATGGATTAGAATGCAAGATTTTTTTTATAGTCTATTTGTTTCAAAGAGATATCTTAAAAAGATACTTGATAGGGAACATATAAAAATATGCGAAAAAAATGAATTTCTTAAAGAGAAATACGATAAGGATATTAGAAAACAGAACTTCTATCTGCAGAAAGCTCCTAACCAGATACTTAAGATAGAGCAGAAACAGAAAGAGATTGTCAATTACTTATCTCGCTATGGATTTACAGAATATAATGATGCTGATTAGATAAGATGTTAATGTAAAAAAGAGGTTTGTAGTTATGGATAAACAGGCATTAATAGACAAATTAAGAAAACTGGGATATAAAGTTGCTACGGAATCCAGCGTAATCATGGTGCTCACAGACGTTCACAAACTGGGAGTATACAAGAATGTAAAGCAAATAATAGAATCTTCCGGCTATAATGCTTCCTGGGGAGTAAGGTATGATTCAGCTGCACATACTCCGTCACAGGGCGATGCAGGCTCATACAGCGAGGATTTAAGCGCGGATGAGGAAATTAACGATGAAGAAGAAAAAGCGGCAGGAAGAGGAAAAGAAAGGCTTCTGGAAGAGAATATTAATTTAGGTGAAGACGAAAACGGTTAGATATCATTCTTGTGATGCAGTAAGCATTAACATATTGAGAAGTAAAAAGGAGAATTGTAAACAATGAATATTATTAAAAGAAGGATGAAAACACAAGAGAATATTAAAAGAAAGATAAACACACAAAATGCGACGATATACATATATCAGGAATACAGAAACATTCTACTGAATATCATGGCAGCTAATCAGAATAAAATGCCATATATTCCGCTCAAAAAAGAATGGTTAAAGCGTTTTGATGTTGACCTTAGCCTGTTTCTCGGAGGTGATATTAAGGAAATAACAGAACTTGTAGAAGAACTGAAAAAAGGTTTAATTGCTATTGCAGAATCTTACAACTATGTTTCTGATGGTGAATTTGAGATAAGAAAAACTAATAGCAAAATGATTGATGTAAATCAGGAGGAATATATGACAAAGAAACCACCAATAGGGATAATACCACGCTATATATGGGAATTAAAAAGAATAAAGGAACTTAAATCGGCGATTAGACGATTTATTGCCGCTGGCAAACAAATTCCGATTGAATGGGTAAATGAGTATAATGACTTCTGCAGAAGATATGAATGTGCTGATAAATCTTCAGGAACAGAGTTAGAGGAAGATGCTCTTTCGATTGGAGGAGAGAGTTCAGAATCTATGGATTCTGTAGCCAAAGCCATAAATGATTCCCATTATCCTAAGTATCTCAGCATGGATGTATTTAATAATGCTATGAAAAAAAATGAACAACAGGGTGACATGATTTTGAGAAATGTAATTTTAGTCAGTGAAAATGCGGATAAAAATACATTAATGCTAAAAAATCTAGCAGGTATAGCCCATAATCATGACATAGATGTGATTGTGTTCTGCGACGATGAGAGACATGATTCATGGAAAGGAGAAGAAACGAAAGAGATTGATGAGATAAAAGACTATGTTTCGGCTTTTGAAAATGCTTCTAATGAATCTAATCATATAATAAATACCATGCTTATAGTTGATTTTGGAAAAGGTTCTCTTTTGGACTATGATAAGCAGCTAAAAGATGGTATTTATTCTCTGACGAGGACAAGCAGAATAAATAATAACTATAATTTCATCACATGTAATGAAATTATTACCAACCTTGAGAAATTTAACTCAGAGTATTATCCTATTTGCAACATGTTTGATGCATATCAGTCAGAAACAGGGGAAGATTGTTATGAGTTGACAGTTATAGGCGATAATTGACGATGTGTTGACGATATCCTGAAAATTAAGCATTTTAAAATAGGTTCAAATAAAAAAGGTCCTCAACTGAAATTGAAGACCTTATCATAAGCTACACCATGTAGCGCCAACTCGTGGCATTTTCGGGTTATACCCTTATTTGAACTTTGTACTGTTAATTCAACTAAATAATATGCCATTTATAAATTAATGTCAAGGAGAAAATATAAATTATGAAAAGTATAAGAAAAGAATCGCAGGAAACGTATTATATAGGTCTTAATGTAGGACCTACATATGCCGCATATGCAGTTACTAATACATCTTACAACCTGTCACGATTTAAGGGTAAGGATATGTGGGGTGTATATAAATATGATGAAGCCGAAACTGCAGAGGATAGAAGGCGTTTCAGGCAGGGAAGAAATAGTAATTTAAAGGAAAAAGAAAGAATAAGACTCTTAAGAAGCTATTTTTTTGATGAAATTCAGAAAGTAGACGAGAATTTCTTTGTACGCCTTGATAACAGCTTCTATTACAGCGAAGATAAGGATATTCGCCTGAATGGAGACAGAAACGTGCTTTTTGCAGACAAAGATTATAGTGACAGGCAGTACATGTCTGAGTATCCGACTATATACCACTTGCGTTCAGAACTGGCTCACGGAAGCAAGAAGCCGGATATACGCTGTCTATACCTTGCCGTATCCCACATGATGAAGAACCGTGGAAACTTTTATACTAAAAATCTGGAGGATACAGACAAATCGTTAGGCGAGGTATATGAGAATATATGCACTAAGGCTGCCGAGTATGATATTGTTCTTAAGATGGAAGTACCTGCTGAAAAAATTATGGATATAATGATTAATCCAGGTATAAGTGGAAAAGTGAAAGCCACTCTGGTTACGCAGCTGGTAGATGCTACATCAAAGCCGGCGCTATCAATTATAAAACTTATGTGCGGGCTAAAAGCAAAGATAGCAGATATTTTCCCAGAGCTGGCGGAAAGTCTTGAAGAGGATGAAAAGAAGCTGTCGTTTAGTTTTAAGGATGAAGACTATTTTGAAAGAGCAGACAGTATAGAAAAACTGATTGGAGAAAATGAATACTCTCTGATTGAATCAGTTAAGGAAATGTATGATGCTGCCATCATTAAGAACATTATACAGGATTACAGATATGTTTCTGATGCGAAGATAGCTTCTTACGAAAAACATGCAAATGATCTTGAGATTTTAAAATCAGAATTAAAGACAATTCTATCAAAAAATGAATATAAAAGATTCTTCTCTAAAGAAGAACCCGGCACATATAGTGCATATGTACATTTTAGTAACCATAATAACCAGATTACAAGAAGGAAATCGGACAAGGGAAGAACCCAGGAAGATCTTTACCATACCATTAAGAAATATCTTGCCGAAGCTGATGATGAGCAGGCGGAATATATCCTTGATGAGATTGATAAAGGGACATTCCTTCCAAAACAGAGAATTAAAGATAATTCCCTGATACCAAACCAGCTGTATTCTGTGGAGCTTAAAGCTATACTTGAAAATGCTTCAAAGTATTATGATTTTCTTAACAGCCGTGATGAATCCGGTCTTACTGTATCTGAAAGAATACTTAGCCTGTTCACTTTTACAATGCCTTATTTTATAGGTCCCGTGTCTCCATATAACAGCAGAGGATGGGCGGTGCGAAAAGAGCCGGGAAAAGTTTATCCGTGGAATCTTAAGGACAAAGTTGATATGGGCCAGAGCGCAAAACAATTCATTGAAAAGATAATAGGAAAGTGCAATTATTTGTCAGGAGAGAATGTTCTGCCTAATGCTTCACTTCTATATGAGAAATACAGAGTTCTTAATGAAATTAACAGTATCAGTGTAGACGGAGAAAAAATTTCCGTTGAAATGAAGCAGGCAATCGTTAATGAATTGCTTGCCGGAGGGAAAACGGTATCGAAGAAAAAGATACTATCGTTTCTTGTAAAAAAAGGCAGTGCTACCAGCGACAGCATAATCACAGGAATTGATGATAAGTTAAATAACAGTATGGCAAGCCATAGATTTTTCGCGGACATTTTTGGCAGCCTGAATAAAGATAATGAAGCTGTGGCTGAGGATATTATACTCTGGTCTACTATATATGGCTCATCAAAGGATTTTGTAACAGAACAAATATTAAATAAATATCCTGACATGTTTGATGAAGAACAGTTACGAAAGATTCATAATCTTAATTGCAAGGACTGGGGCAGATTGTCACGAGGATTTTTGAACATGAAGGGGCTTGATAAGGATAATAATGAGCTTATAAGTGTCATAGATGCCATGTGGAGCAACAACCTTAATCTCATGGAGCTTATGTATGATACGAGGTTTGATTTTTCTGCCAGAGTAAAAGATAAGACAGAAAATGCTGTAAAAAATCTTTTTTCTTTTGATTACGATGATCTTAACGATTTATATGCCACTACCGCACAGAGGAGAACTATATGGGCCTCTGTAAAGATTGTAAGGGAGATTGTAAAAATAAAAGGATATGCTCCTGAGAGCATCTTCCTTGATACTGTAAAATCCCGACCAAACGACATACCAAAGGAATCACGTAAGGGTAAGCTGACAGCCCTCTATAAAGGGATGAAGGGAGTTTCTGCGGACTGGAAGAAGAAAATGATTTCACTTATAGTTCAGTGTGACGCTGACGGTTCATTAAAGGCAAAAAATGTGTATCTTTATTTCCTGCAGATGGGAAAGGACATGTATACAGGCGAAGATATTTCTCTGGAAGAGCTTAAATCGCCGGACAAGAGAAAGAAACACAATATTGACCATATCTACCCTAAACACTTTGTTAAGGACGAATCTATTGACAATCTTGTATTAACCAATACAGATTTAAACAGAGATTTATTGGATAGATATCCTGTGCCAAAGGACATATATGATAATATGCATGAATTCTGGCAGCAGTTAAGGCGCAGCGGATTAATTTCTGCAGAAAAGCTGGCAAGACTGTCAGACAGAAATCCATTGTCAGACGAGAAGAGAGCTTCTTTTATTGGAAAGTTATATAATCAGGCAGGTTCTTCAACAAGAATGATGGCAGATATTTTTAAAAACATTCTTCCAAAGGATACAAAGGTTATATATGCCAAAACATCAGAAACAAATGAGTTCAGGCATAAATTTGACTTCCCTAGAACAACTATTATAAATGACGATTATCTGGCCAAAGATGCATATCTTAATATTGTGGTTGGGAATGTGTGGTATACCAAGTTTACTGCCTCGCCGATATGGTACATCAAAGAAGAATACCGGAAGAAAAAGTCAGAATACAATCTTAACCGAATGTATGATTTTAATGTTATAAGAGACGACAGAATAGCCTGGATTACTGACAAAACAAATCCGGAAGCTGCAACAATACATACAGTGAATAAAGTGATGAATAGAAATACAGTTATCACAATAACAAGGACAACACAGGGACATGGTGGATTAACAAATGCCACTATTACAAGAGCAGATAAGGCAAAGGAAGGCGTATATCTGCCATTAAAAACATCAAATGAAAGAATGTCTGTAACCAAGTACGGCGGCAAAACAAGCATAACATCAGCATACATGTTTTTAGCAGAGCATACGCTTAAGAAATCAAGGGTTAGAACTATATACAGCCTCCCACTACACCTTGTTTCACAAATTAAAGGTAAAAAGGATTTAGAGAAGTATTGTACAGATGTGCTGCATCTCATTGAACCGGTAATAAAAATCGCTAAGATAATGCTATATAGTGAACTTATTATAGATGGTTATAGTTATCTTTTGGGTGGTAAAGCGGGAGTCCAGTATTATTTAAGAAATAATATTCCTATGAGAGTAAATGCTGAGTGGCAGAAATATGTGAGCAAGATCGAAAAATACATAAACTTTAAGTCTCTGGATAAGGATATGTCTGCAGATAAAAACATCGAACTGTATGATGAACTTGTAGATAAGCATACTAACAGTATTTATTCTAAAAGACGAAATACAGCAGGAGATATGCTAAAGAAAGGCAGAGATACTTTTATTAAACTGTCTGTTAAGGAACAGCTGGAAGTACTCAATCAGATATTTACTCTCACACGAATGGGAACAAATATAGCTAACTTATCAGGGATTGGTGCAGGTCAACATGTAGGTTCAATAACAATGGGATGTAATATAAGTACATTTGATTCTGTGAAGCTGGTAAACAGGTCAGTGACAGGATTATTCAGCAATGAAGTTGACTTGCTGCACATATAAGAAATATTTACAAAATAAAGATAAAACTATATAATATGGTATGCATATATTATTTAACAGTACTCTTGATTTTAAATTTGAGGTTTGAGAGTACTGTTAAAACAAAAGGTTATCAAACTGACTTCTTAAGTTTTTAAGTTTATTTACAGTTTGAGAGTACTGTTAAAACAAAAGGTTATCAAACAAAGAACGCGATGTTACAAAGCCGACTATAGTTTGAGAGTACTGTTAAAACAAAAGGTTATCAAACTATGATGATATTTGACTACTTTGCTGTATTGTTTGAGAGTACTGTTAAAACAAAAGGTTATCAAACTGCCAAAATTCTTCATTGTGCAGGTCACAAGTTTGAGAGTACTGTTAATTTATACACTATCAAACTTGAAATGGAGCTGATTGCAAAAGCTGCATAGTTTGAGAGTACTGTTAAAACAAAAGGTTATCAAACATATGTTAAAATTTAAACAAGTCGGAATGTGTTTGAGAGTGCTGTTAGTTCATAAGATTATCAAACAACAACAATTGTTATAGTCTGCAGGGTGCAGTTTGAGAGTGCTGTTAGTTCATAAGGTTATCAAACTCTGAATTGTTAAATAATCCTTCATCAGGAATTTGAGAGTACTGTTAAACAAAAGGTTATCAAACATAAATGTCGTGAATAACATTTTGTGAAGAGTTTGAGAGTACTGTTAGTTCATAAGGTTATCAAACTTTGATGGAATTCAGATTGAAAAATCTATAGTTTGCGAGTACTGTTATAAACTTTCTCTTTTGCATACCGTTCTTGTTCAATGTTTGAGAAACTGTTGACTCTTACGATTTTCAGGATGTTCCTCAAAAGATTATGTAGGCATTGGCAACAGCCAGTGCCTTTTTGTATTGAAATTTTGTATCTGATATAATTTGATTAATTGATAATAATAAAACCAATAAGTATGAGACATGAGAAAGGGGAAATTAAATGCCACTTATTCCGGGAGATAAGCCGCTGGATGTAATATGTCAATTTACAAGACACGGGGAAATTATTCCTATTAAATTCCGCATGGAAGACGATGAGGGAATTCTGCAGGAGTATAAAGTAATAGGATACAGACAGGTTTTAGAAGACTGGAAAAGAAAAAATGCCGCGGTTCTTTCATATGAATGTAAGATCATAGACCACAACCAGATAAAAGTGGTAAAAATACAGTATATTACATCGGAAAACCTGTGGTTTCACAGGACTGCTCCAAACTTATATATGTAAAAATTCACACATTTTGGGCTGATTTAATGCCAGTCTCTTGTTGGATATAAGTATAAGTAAGTCACCAGCAGGAGAATCATGTATAACTCTTATGCTTCTTACACCTGATTCATCAGGTCTTCATTATTTCCCCGTACTCTTTCTGTACATGCATGAAGCATTTCATAACTCATAACCATTTATCTTCTTTTAAAACCTTCTGGTTGCAATAAGTAAATAGATATCTTTTATCTGATTATTTTTGTCTGTGCGACATTCATGATACATCTTTATGGCAAAAGTCTATAAAAGCATCATAACATTCATTATGGAAATCCTCCATGTCGTCAATAATACACCCGTTATGTTCTTTCCTGCATTTCTGACAGGTATAATATTTGCTGGAATCTATACCAAATCTTTCAGGAACATCAGACTCTCCCTCCAGGAGGAGAAATAAATTGTATAACTGCTGCTCGTTTAAATTAAGAATTTCAGAGCTAAGCGTGTTTTTCATATTATCAAGATTTGTCATTAGTGGAAACTCCTTCATCATATTAACTTGATATATAATACTACAAAAATCGTTATTAATAAAGCATACCTAATGGAAAAAAATCCTGTGGGTTATTTACCTTTTATTATCCATGTATCCCCTGATTTCGGCTGGTAAGGCTCTTTTTTATCAGTAAGTATATAATTATAGGTTATATAAGCAAAATGGGCTGTTTTAGCAGAATATAAAAGCCATAAGTACTGCTGCCATACTCTCCCTCATATCTATGAGGTATCAACGGACCATTAATTACTCCTGATAATCTGATGTGGGAAGCATTCTCCCGGAGAAATGAAGAGAAATCAGGAAGATAAGGATTCTCTGGAGAGAAATCAGAGGGAGAATAAGCAGAGCATGTCTCCTGCGCTCCCGGAGGGCAGCAGGCTTTCTCCCTTCCCCTGTGACTTCATATTAGGCTGTGGCGGGCGTTTTTGCGTTATAGACTACTTCTAAGGATAAAGAAGAAAAACCCTCTGACAGCCATTTAAGCAGCATTAAATCAAAGTACTGCTGCCATCATTCAAGAAATATTATCTCTTATTATTCCCCTGTTGAAGCATAAATGCCTGTATATTACAGGGACAGTGAAAGGGAAAAAGGAAATAGATGCGCAGATGTGCTTTCTCCGAGAGAAATTAATTAATCTTTCCGGAAAGAAGTGTCAGGAGAGTTTATGTTCATATTCAGGAAAGGCAAGAGAGGCAGCATGTGCTGCAGGATCGTCTATCCCTGAATAATCCCCTAACATTGAATAATTAAACATAAGAAGCCGGAAGTGGATTTATGAAATATAAGCCGGCAGCAGTAAATATGTACTGGATAGGCAACTGATAGAGAGGGGATATGGAAAGAAGGTTGTCCCCCTGTCCCCCGGAGAACTTCAGGTGACACATGTGACCGCTGATGGCTGATAGCTGATGATGGATAACCGGATAAAATCCCCAGAGATGGCAGCAGGCGTTCTGGAATCCTGAAATATCTGAATCAGCTAATCAGAAAAGTATATCGGTGTGATTTTATGTAAATGGTTCTGCAGGTGAGAAGAGAAAAGACATAAGTAAGCAGAATAATGCCTGATAGAATAAGAAATGAAAATTGAATTACATATGCGGGATTCGCTAATTGAGAGGCAGAAAAAGGGAATGTGACAAAATTCTGCCTCCTGGAGAAGCTGCCTGAAAAGTATGTAGATAATGGCTGGGGATATATAACATGTGACTGGCAGCAGATTCCTGATAACATTAATTGTTGTTATCAGTTGTCTGTGCCGCACACGTACCATTATCCATGTTATTTATTATATACTCTATCAGATAGAACTTTCTTTTTAAATGCATCATATCTTTAAGAGTAGCAGATAATGCCATTATGACGCAAATTACAAGTGATAGCGCAATCACTGTTATAAGTGTAAAATATACTATATATGCATCCTGAGATAATACACCAGGATTGTTATTGTACATGATATATTCATTCAGCGTTGTAAATAACCTCTTTGAGAAAAAGACAGCGGATATAACTACTGTAACAGTGAAAATGATTGCTTTATGCTCATACTCCGTCTTACAGTTTATATATTCAAATTGAAGCTCATCCTTATCCATTGCTGAATAATGCCTGAGCTCATCATTAAACATAAATAATTGCTTTGTTCTTCTTTCAGAATATGTATAAGACATTATCCATTTCTCAAATTTCTTCATTAGATTTGTCATAGTTTTACTCCTTTTGCCTGCGTAAGCATTCTATTAAAAATCTTACCTCCTCATATCAGGCTGTATTAAAGCGGATTTAATAACAGGAGAGCACCCATACATAATGAAATGGGCGCTCTTGAAAAATATAAAAGGAGATAAAAGATAATAAGCTGTGTTAATTGCCTTAACCGTTTTAACCGAATGGATAGTAAATTACTTTATTGTTTTTCTCATTCTGCTGCATAGCTGCATCGTTTAAGGCTTCTTTTGGGAAAATTCTTCCATTATTAAAGCCGTGGATATATCTTACATCAGAAGAATTAAAAAGCTGGTAATCTCTAAATTGCATGAATTCAATTTCTTCTTCACTGTTAATTTGTCCACATACTGATACTGTTTTCATAATTACAATTACTCCTCACTAATTTAAGTCATTGAGATAACATATTGTCAAAATCCATTTCATATGTTACAGAAAATTTTTCCTTATCTATGGCATCAGCAAAGTACTCAGGAAAGTCATGATCAGCTCCACTATTATCCGTAAATTCACTGTATTTGGTTTCATAATAATAGAATCTGTTTATGGTGTACAGCTTAACATTGTCTTTAATGCCATTGGTCATATCGGAAATATAGCTTATGAATTCGTCCCGCACTATAAATGCATAGCTCAGGTTATTCTCCATTATCTCATCAGTCCTGCCAACAGCCCGTGAGATATATTTTGCAATGAACTTGTAGGCTTCTCCAAGATTATCAGCCATAATAAAAAGCAGGGTTTTATTGTCAAATTTAATCTTTGTTGATGCATAGATGGCTGTAGCGCATCGGATACAGGCACCGTAATCAACAGAAACATCTTCAAAAAATATATCAAGCGCATTTCCGGCTAAGTCATGAGCCGGGAAATAGTTTCGCAATACAAAGTTGTCTACCTTATTGAAGGCATACAGCTTTGATGGGAGAACATATGTTATATTAAGGTTATCATGATTAATAAACTTATGGACACATTCATCAGTAATATGATTGTCAGATAAAATCTGAACTAACCATCTGTATGCTCCAGTAAACTGTGGCTTTGCTGCAAGGTAGGTCCGGTACATGTCCCCACCAAAAACATTAAAGATTGAAAATCCGAGCCTGCAGAGGTTTTTAAGCATTCCTGCCTTTTTCCTGTCCTTATTATTGAATAAAGCCTTAAAGGATTTATTTAATACAATATCTCTGCGGGAGCGGTAATTAGACACCATATGCATGTATTTCTTTTCATATGCGCTTGCAGTTTTATTTTCTTCAGAATTGTTTAAAAATCCATATAAATCAAATACGCTGTAGTTGGAAGGAATATTGGATTCATAATCCTTAATATAAGTGTCTATATCATCAATAGCTGTAAGCAGCTTGGCATATATTCCGTTATAGCATTCAATTACTGCAGGTTCATTTGAGTTATTCGGAAATATTATATTAACCTTATCATAAAATTCATCAATACTGAGAGAGCGTATAGCTGCTGTAAAGAATCTGTACACAGGCATTGAAAAAAGTGAAGCCCATGTGCTGATAAACAATGCCTCTCCCATAATATTATCGTTTTTCTTTTTGCCTTTCTCTTTAGCAGTATTGGAATCCATCTTGCCGTATTCCCTGGCTGTTCCACATAAGTTTTTTGGGTGGTTAAGCAGGATAAGACTGTTAAGAGCAAGCTGATCTGAAATGGAGGACAGTTTATCGGTATCCTTACAGGATTTTCCATAATCCTTAAGCTTATCCTCGTCGATTCCACACAGATTAATAAGATATTCTGTATAATTAGACAGCTTATCCGCTATTACATCAGCTCTTTGGGAGCCGGTATCCGTTTCTACATAATCTCTGTATATATAAGGGACAAGCATCGTTGTGCTTTCCTTATCATTGTACACTTTTGACTGCAGTGTTGTCTGTGCGACTCCGTCTGCAATGAAGTACTTCTGACCGTAATTACATATTGCCTCATTCTCCATATAAAACATAGTAGGATAATAGTGATTGCCAAGTACATATGCATAGAAATCATTGACTCCACATGCGTGTTCGAGATTATCATCATGTGTTGATATTATGCTTGCAATATCCTTAAAGTTCAGGTTTCCCTCAAGAGTAAGAGAAGAGCTTATGGCTGCTGCCGCGTTTCCGTTGCAGTAGTAGTATGTTGATTCATTCTCTGGATTCTTATGAACATCTATAATAGTACCTCCGACAGCGACACTGTATAAATTATTAGCCTGACTTATCCTTGTCCTTGTATAACTTAACTCATTGATTTTCTCGCGGATTACATACAGACCTAAGTAATTAAACTGTTCTCTGTACATTCCACCTGTAACATATGTGCAGTATGCAAGCAGTGCCTTCGGGGATAAATTAGCTGCATGGGATATGATATATTCCATCTGCTTTTCCTTATCCTTATCGGAACAGCTTCTAGGTTCCATATGTAAAATCTTACACATCAGGGAGAGAGTATAATCCCGTTTATCTTCTTCCCTGTCTGATAGACATTCAATTCTGTTGTATAAAATATTCTCTGTCATTATAAAATTACCTCAAAATTATTAAGCCGTCGCTGGTACGATATTGTCAACAGAATATTTGATATTTTGAGAGAGTTTCATTTGAAAGGAAGGGAACATGATTGGAAGAAAAGAAGCTCCCGAGAGAAAATTATCTCGATAATGAACATATGTTCGCTAATAAGAGGGAGAGGGGTTTCCACCAATGGAAGAAAGGGAATGTGTTAAGAATGAGGGCGAAAATATGTTCGCCCTTTCCCGCGAGAGCGAAGCCTGCTTCTTAATATGCCCTCCGGGGAGTCGTATTAAATAATCTGCATAATGTATACTGTATACACCCCTAGAGAGAAAGAAAAAAGAAGCCGGGCAACCACTCCCAGCCTCTTTAGAATCTAAAAATCTTTCAGGAGAGTTTATCTCCTAATAAGAAGATATCACTTATCATTCAGAAAGTCAATAGTTAAAATGGTTAAAAAATCGTTAAAAAATCGTTATTTTATAGTTAAATAAAAAAAGAGCGAAAAAGGAAGGCAATCCCCCTCGCAGACCTCTGAAATTAACCACAATTACGCCAAATCTCTATATTAATTGCAGTTTGTGAAAGGGCTGTAACATGAGGAAATGCGCAACTTTTAGCTGAATGCACCATGATTTTTATAAGATTTGAAATGCAGCTTTATGGATGGTGAATCTAACCCAGAGTCTTAACAATACATGCACCATAGATAAGGTGCATGTATTAAAAGATATTTTCTAAAATCAATTATCCATGAAAACCAGTTTAAAAAGAATCTATCGGTGAATGCATGAGGTTATGTTGCATTTCTATATGAAAAACACTTAAAAATGCACCATATATAAGTGCATTTATTAGATACAAAACTATTTCTTGACTTAGAACATCCAGCGTCAGTCTAATAGTTATATATGAAATATCAGGAAAGGAATAATATAAATGACAGCTAAAAAGAAAAATGCCAATGTAAGAGGGCAGCTTGATTTAGGAGCTCTGCTCGCAGACATGGGCGCTAATCTTAATCTTGATACACTTGATACATCTGTAAGAGCAACTAAGTCTAAACAGGTGTCAAATGTAAATGAAGAAAACACTGAAAGCACATCTTTAACAAGTATAATGGAACGATTAAACTCATCTGCCGAGGCTGAACAAAATAAATCAGATACTCCAGAACAGGAAGAAAATGATAGCACATGTCAGGTCAAAGATAAATCAAATGTCGCTAACGAAAAGCCGGGAGACATAAATACTGACAAAGGAAAGAAAGAGAAGGAAATAATAGAAAATATCGATGATGAAAAAATAGAACAAGCAGCGACAGAAACAGCAGCTAAAGAGCAGAAAGTTATAGATAAAAAAGAGCAGGGAAAGGAAACTCAAGCAGTAATATATGAAGCTGATAATTTTAAAAAAGAAAGTACTGAGCATCAGATTGAGCAACAGACTGAAAGTAAAATTACAGAGACAAATACCGTTGTAAAAACGGGAGAGGATAATGAAAGTAAGGTAGAATTATTAAATCAGGAAGAATCTGGCGGTGAAGAGTTGAAAGATAACACCCGGACAAAGAAGCAGAATAATCCGGAAGAGGAAAATGAATTTATGGGTGGATTTATACTACCGACATCTAACGAGGAAGAAGATAAGTACGATGATGATTTTTTCAGAGGCATTACATATACTGATCAAGATGTTGAACCAGAATTTACTGATGATTACGATATTAATGCTGCAGGTTTTGATTATCCGGGAGATTATCAAGAAACTTCTCAGATTCCTGATGAACGCGTAGAACCAGATACCAAAGGACATGCCGAAGATAATTCTGCAAGCACTGCAACACAAGCTCCTGCAGAAGAGATAAAAGTGATTGAGAATATAACGCCTCAAGAACTGTTTACAGCTTACAGTGTAAAAGATAAGAATTTTGGAGAGTTAAAAACTGCTTACGGTCCGTCTCTTTCTGAAAACGATAAATTGGTTTTAGCGGCCACATGCGAAAGTGATATAGCGGGAACAAATCCGCTATCAGTAGAATATGCATATGACGATGAGCTTGATATGTATGGAATTCTTGTTTACATATATGACAGTAATAAATATTGGTTTATAACGGAAGGTTCAGAGACCTTTAAGGAGACATTGTGGCATCTTTTTACAAGAGACAGGTTGAAAATAACAGCAAACTATCCGGCTGTATTAAATTACATAAACAACTTTGGAATTAAGCCTACAAATCTTATCTCCTTGACAGCACTGTATGCAGCTTCTCACACAGACATTTCTCGCATATTACTTAACAAGATTGTTAAGCCGGCAGAAACAGCAGAACATACAATAAAAAGGTTTATGAGCAGGTACATTGAGAGTTATACACAGTGGTATTCTGAAGACATTGTTAATTCTGATGCATTCAGGAAGTGTATGTATTGCGACAACCTCATGGCATATTCATTTGACATATCCGATCTGGTTGATGTAAGAGGGCAGAACATGACCACAACTAATTATAAAGACTTTGTATTTACATATTCTGACGATATGGAAAAAGTAGGCAAAGATATCATTATCACATATGCGACTAATCCAAACTCTTTATTTGGAATTAATCCGGAAGAAATGTATTGGAATGTCATAAAAAGAATGTATGATAATCATATGTTTATAAGATTCTCTATCAGGATACTTTCAATTAAGGATAATGAGTTGATTATATCCTGCCCGCAGCATCTAACAAAAAATATCAGTGATGCAGTAATAGATTATATTAAGAAATCTGCAAAGAAGTTAAATAAGCAGGTCATACCTCAAATCAATATTGCCTACAAGTAACTATGGATATAAGAAGAGTTACTTCCCAGAAGATGGTATTATGCTTCATAACATGATATTTATGAAAATTTAATTGTGCTTATAACTATAAGTAAATTGCTTTACATTTGAACAGGGGCAATGTAAAATTATATATAAAGTAAGAACGGATAAAACTTGTTTAAAATAAATATGTGGAGACAAAGGAGATAACATGATTAAATATAAAAATGATAAACAGAAAAATTTCATAAAAGAATGCATTAGAAGAGCAGGAAATGATGATGTTTGGCATGTATCTTTGTTTTATACACTTGGACTCACAAATGACTGCCAGAATAATATAGATAGTTTATACGACTTCAACACAGGCTGCGTAAAGCAGATAAAAGGTGAAAAGTATGGTTGGATTACAGGTACAGATATACGCATCATAAGATTAGCGTATAATCTGTACAACAATGGTGCTCCTACGGCATATGAAATTGAAGATGCTGATGAGAAATGCAAAGAGCTTATGAATTACTTACCAACGTCAATATTTGCGTATTTGGAGTCTGATTTATTGGAATATTGTCTTGAAGCGATAAGAATAAGATTTGAGATAGTTAAGGATGATACTTTATAACAATTATTGCTAAAACAGAAAAAGAGTTGTTTCCTTTGTACAGGAAACAACTCTTTTTTACACAGTATATTACAATTATTTATAAGAAAATAGAGTTCAATACATAGTATGTGCATATTCCGCAAAAACAGAGCACTCGCTCCGCATGAGCGGAGCGCTGTTCCGCTAGGAACGGATCATTGCCCTGTTGGTTAATAAAGTTACTTGCTTTCTACACGTCTATCGCGACCTGGAAAGTCTAATCGATATGCTTTAGAGGTCATGCGGCTGAGACATGCATCTGCATATGTGTTATCACCAAACAATTGGTACCAGTTCGCTACTGGCATCTGCGAGATGATGACTGTTGATTTTCGGCAATCTCTAGCTTCGATGATTTCAAAGAGATCACGGCACTTGTCAAGATTTAAATCCATCAATCCAAAATCATCTATAACAAGAAGATCATAACCGGCCATCTTGTTTGAATACTCATAGTAATTATCTTCACTATGCGCATGGGCGGATTCTTGAAGCAGATAATTCGCACGGATATATTTAACAGTCCTCATTTGATGTAATGCTGTGACACAAAGTGCACATGCAACATGTGTTTTGCCAGCTCCTGCTCCACCTGTAATCAAAAGATTGTTCGGCTCATCGATCCAATCACCTTTGGCCAGTAATTCAATGACATGTGTGTTTAACTGCCTCTCTGGATCATAAAGAGAACTATCAAGGTCAGCTGCCGGATATTTTAGTGTTGCTTGTTTTAAGAGCCGATTGAACTTCTTGTTTTCTCTCCCTGACCACTCATGGTTGATGATTTCAGAGAACCTTGTTTCAAAGCTCTCTAATCCCGAATTCGGATTCATAAGTTGGTTTTCAAAAGCTTCTGCCATGCCGGACATACGCATCTTATAGAGTTTGTCCATAAGAAGATTTTGATCCTTTGTAAGTTTGTCGTTATAATTGTATTCTTTCTGTCTGTATGCCATAATCATTCACCTTTACTTGTAGTAATCCTTTCCTCTGATGTTTTCATGAGATGGAAGTGATTCCGGTGATGATTCTGGATGCTCATCGCACTCCATCTTTTTAAGCACCTGCCTGTACGTCGAGTAGCGACAGGAGTTCATTTCAATGCATTTACGAGCGGCTTCTTCTGCAATGCCTTTAGGGATTGCTTTTACTCGATGTAGTATCCCGGCACATGCATTGAATGCTTGCTCTTCGTGCTTAGAAGATTTTAGGATTCGATCAATCAATTCAGACATGGAAGGACCGAACACAGACGCCCAGCGCCTGTAATAGTTTCCATCTTTCGAATTGATTTCTTGATAATAAAGGTGTTCCGGAGGCATATGCTCATCCGTAGTTATGTACAACGGAAAATCCTTATAAGATCTTCTATGAGTGCAGATCAGACGGTTGTACTGATCACAGATACGAATCTCAGAAGGTGTAGCCTTAAGGATTGCTGGTTTTCCGCAGTAAGTATACAATACAGAGTAGTAGTGGCCGTCATAATCGATGTGATAATTATTAGGCACCTTCAGTACCGCTTTGTAATCACAAGTTGTGTATTCTCCGCCTGGCAGTGGTTTCATACAGGGTTTGTCATACTTGATAAACATTTCTTGTCTGGAAAAAGCTTGATTCTGAAAAGGTCTCGCATTGAGGACGGCTACTATCTTTTTGATATCAGCATTCAAATCCTCAAAGGATGTGTAAATCTTTTCTTTTAACTTTTCTATAAGATGTGTTTCAAGGTAACGCACATGATTCTCGACCGTTGGCTTTCCCTTAGGCTTATGAGCCGGTGGTGGAAGCACAATCGTATCATAGAAGTCTTCCAAATCAGAGAAGGTTGACTGTAATACAAGATCATCTTTTGTATGCTTCGTAACAGCTGTTTTTAGATTATCTGGGACAAAGTGTTTAGCAACTGCACCATAGAAGGATACCGCATGTACACAGCCTTCGATAAAACAAGGAAGTTTTTCATTTGGAAATGCCTCTGCATAGATCATACTGCTCACGCCTAATGTTGTGGAAAAGATATGAACTCTCATGATTTCACCGGTTGTAACATCCGTCAGAAGTCCAGGCTGGTCGCCAACCCAGTCGATGTACATCTTCTCACCAGGCTTGCGATTTACCGCCATTGAAATTTTTGTGCCACCATAGTTTTCCTGAACAAAACGTTGATAGTATTCATAAAACTGAGATTTTTCATATCCATCTGGATTCTTTTCTTTGTAGTCCAGCCAACAGAATGAAATATTTACTCTACTGTTTGGGGCATGAATACGATCATAGTAATACTGAAAATCTGGAAGTGGAACTTCTTTGCGTTGAAGATTTTTCTGTGGGTAAAAGAGGTTCTCTACTTTTTTGGTGACATAGCTTCAAGCTCGTCAATGGTAAGCTCAAGAGCCTTATATCGACTCATGATCAAGTTAAGAGTGCTTGATCCGATTCGAAAACGATCCATAACAGATCTGGTTGGGCACTTATTCAGACGCATCTGAATAGCACCAATAATAGTGTTGTAGTCCTGCATAAAAATGCCTCCTTTCGTAATCTAAAAATAATGACTACGAAAAAACTATAACACTTTATAAGAATGCGTGATCCGACGAAGCGGAAAAGTGTTCCGTTACGACCGGAAACACTGATCCGTTGCTAGCGGAATCGATGATCCGATGAAGCGGAATTTGCAATAGTATGCTAATGTTTAATGATAGATATATTAGTAAGCAGCAGAGGTTAAGAAATCTTTACTGTTAATTAAAACTAACGAATAGTACGAGTGGCAATATGACATATTTTTATCACTTCGCTAAATCATAATTTAACGAAATTATGCTCAAATTTTCATCGTTAGCCTTCTTGTCCCGTTAATTGCAATCTAAAATGCAACATTGTCATATTTAATGCTACTTTTTTCTGGTATTGCATTTTGCCTGTCATTTATATACTTAAAAGAAAAAGAGTTGTCTCATACGAAACAACTCTTTACTTTGTGGCAGAGCACTATAATTACTTATAAATAATAGTACAATAAACTAATAATTATTCATTCTGTTCTTCAGCTTCATAATCATTTAAGGCTTCCTCAGCTTCTTTTGGAGTGAGTTTGAAATTGTTTTGTAATAGCATAATTATTGTGCTAGGTTCTGCATTTAATTGCTTAGCAATCTCAATAGTGTTTTCTATCTTTGCATCTTTTCTTTCTTCTCGAATTTTCATTGCAAATGTCATATACTGCACCTCCCATTCCTTTTTAGCAATAGCAGAATCTACAGCGTCCTGTAATTTCTGCGTAAAACCATCAGTTGCCTTCTTCCCGATTAGATAATCCAAGAACTTACACATGTTTTCAGATAAGCCTTCTCTAGAACCTTCTGCATTTAAAATTACCTTTGTTGCTTCATCACCAAGTCTTATAGAGTGATCCTGTTCACAAATACTGTTAAATGTGTAGACTGGAAGATTTTTACCAAAGACATCCTTCAGACATATAAATATAACATATGTCTTCTTAAGTTCAGAGTAATCCATACCTTTCTGAATTAAATTCAAATCAATCATACCCTGATAATATCTGGTTCTTTTAGGCAATTCTTTTTGTTTTGTAGTCTGCATCTCTATATCATATACAGTATTTTCGGAATCATTGACATATACATCAAGTCTTACGCCTTTACCATCATATGTGAGATCAATTCTTTTCTGGCTGTTCGCTAATTCTACTTTCTTGATTTTAATATCAAGGATAAGTTCAAGAAGTTCTTTACACAGCTCAAGATTATTCTCCAGTATCATACAAAACATAAAATCATCAGTGAAATCGAGCTCATTATACTCTTTAATTCTTTTTTCCATAATTAATACCCTTTTTCTTTCCCTGCATGAGCAAATTATATCTTTACATCTATATAAACAGGGAAAGTCTGCCACACTCACAATCCCTGAAATTTTTATAGTATCAAGGATTGCTTATCCTTATTAAATTATTTGCCATAGGCACCACCATGCGACAGAAAATATTAATCTGCCAATATTCTTCTGTATTTCTACAGTCGAAAGACTCATATTTCCTACACTTTAACAATATAGAAAATATCAGCACCATAGCTTCAACATATGAGTTATTATCAATGTTGAGCTAAACAGAACTATATAAGTTCAAAAAGAATAAAATTAATTACACTATTATATTACCACATTTATCTGAATATTGATACCTTTAATCTTATATATTATCTGAATATTTTATAAAAAATATGGTAACTATGAAATATCTTAGAGAACTGACATGTATGTTGCTATCGAATTATTTCTGCCATTCATTCAATAATTTCTTGTAGTAAGCATATATTCTCTCTGCCATACCATCGTTTTCTTTTAAATTCTCAATAAAAATCTCATTCAATACAAAATCTGCCATCTGATTACTTAATGCCGTTGTATTTTTAGCAGATTCTGTATATTCAAGAATCTTTGATACTGAATTTAATAGTTCAACGCAATTGCATGATTCCAAATATACTTGTAATTCATTGTCAGATAGTGGTTCTACAGCAGTTTCTACATGCCCAGATAGGACTTCATCTTTAAAAGGCACCTTTACAACCTTCTTTTCAACTTCTCGGGTTACAAGCTTTCCATTTTCTAAATATGTTCGTGATACAAGCTCTCTTCTATCTTTTTGAGAAGCGGATTTTGCACTGCGCCTCATGTTTTTTTGCTTTTCAATATATATCAATGATTTGAAGGTTTTGACATAATTTACTGTTTCAGGTTGAAAATACTCTGTAATATCAAAATCACAATATGTGCTTATTAGTGGCAATCTGGATACTGGCATATCCTGATTACCGTTTTCATAATTACTTATACTTGACTCCGAAACATCTAAGCATTCTGCCAGCTCCTTTTGACTTATATTATGCTTGGCTCTGTTTTTAAATATTACTTTTCCTATCATGTTGAGAAAATCATATGATAATCGCTTTTCCTGCTCATATGACAATTTTATAATCTGTTTTTTCATTGATTTTTCCTAAATATCTTTAGTCACACTAAAGGTTTTTATATAGACATCCAAACTTGGTCTTCTGCTATTTACTACGTATTTTGAGTACTTTATAATAAAAAAGCATAAAAAAATAGTATTGCCAGCCCGGTAAGCAACGCAATACTATTCGACGCACATCGCATCTATGAGTCTATTATACCATAAAGGTATAATATTTCAATAGGTTTATTAAAGTGCGTCCAAAAACAATTTTGGAGGTATCTATGAAAAGCAAAAAGCATCTAAATCTCGATGATAGAATATACATCGAGAAGTGTCTTGATAATGGTGTTCCCATTCATCAAATTGCCACTAATCTTGGCAAACATGATTCTAGCATTGCTAGAGAAATCCAAAGAAACCGATATAAAATGCCAACAAAGCAGCTGGATGTATACTACTGCAGGCACCGATTCTCAAATTGTTCTGTAATGCATATATGCGATAATATAGATTGCAACAGATTATGTTGTAATTGTTCTGGATTCTGCCATACAGAAAAATGTAAGGATTATGTACCTGAACAGTGCAAAAGAATTGATGGTGCACCGTATTGCTGCAATGGCTGTAATGAAAAGAATAAAACACGCTGCATATATCCCAGATACAGGTATTCTGCTTCATTAGCACAGCAAACTAGTGATTCACGTTCCAGGGAAAGCAGGTGCGGAATAACTCTTCTTCCATCAGAAATTGATGAGCTGGATGCTCTCATTTCCCCACTGCTGCTTAAAGGCCAGTCAGTTTCTTCGATCTGCAGACGATATAAGAATGAATTACCATGTTGTGAAAGAACCATTTACAGATTAATTGATAAAAGAGTTTTAACAGCAAGAAATATTGATTTGCAAAGAAGAGTCAGATTTAAAGTCAGGTATTCTCATCCTAGAACTACTATGGACAAAGATTATCTTATAGGGCGAAAATACAATGATTTTAAAGAGTTTATTATAAAGAATCCTACAACAAGTATTGTAGAAATGGATACCGTAGTAGGCGGTAAAGGTTCTAAAAAAGTGCTGCTTACACTTATATTAAGAAATTGCCACTTTATGATAGCAATCCTTCTTCCTGATAAGACTCAGGAATCTGTTATGAACGCTGTTAATCATATATATGACATATTTGGCAAGGAAAGTTTCAAAAAAATATTTGGTTGCATCCTGACAGACAGAGGCACAGAGTTTTCTAATCCTTTTATATTTGAAAAAGATAATGAGGGTAATACACGAACAAACATATTTTACTGTGAACCTTATAGATCAAATCAAAAAGGTATGATTGAAAGAAATCATGAGTTTATAAGGTATATAATTCCTTCTGGTTATTCTTTTGATAGATACGAACAGGATGATATAGATTTAATGATGATGCATATAAATAATTATCCAAGAAACTCATTGAATGGAGCTACGCCATATGAATTAGCAAAAGCCATTCTTGGCCAGGATATACTTCGTAAATTACATATGCATAAGATAGACGCTGATCATGTGATTCTAAAACCATTTTTATTAAGAGACAGGAAGCGAAAAGACAGCTAAAAATGTTTTGACAAATATAATGCACAATATGAAAAAAATAACGGAAAATGGCATTAAGTCTGGCGAGAAAATGCTATTTTCCGGTTTTCTGATGTCTTCATACATAAAAATCACCCCATTTTTAGGCTGTTTTTAGCATAAATTATTATAAATATATTGCATTTAACCATGCATAAATGCTGGGTTATACAAATGTTGCATTTCTAATTACAAGTAACGTTAGCCTTCTTGTCCGTTCCTGTGCATTTTCTCATATCTTTCCATTTGCATTCCCTCATATTTATGAAATTGTTCTAATTTAGAGTGAGTTTGTAATTGTTTTAGAGAACTGGTATGCATATTACCTTGCCTCATATAGTTACCAATAAAAAAAAAGGCACATAAGAAATTTTTCTTACGTGCCACAAATGCATTAGTGCAAGATAAACTATGCAATAATCTGTTCTACAACATCAGATTCAGAGAATCCGTCCAAAGACAGTAAATACAATGCCTGAGATAATGAATACGCATCATATGAATAGAAATCTTCTGTATCTTCATCGAGTAAGACAACGAAAGTGAAATTTTTCTTTTCTGCATTCATTATATCACCCACCCTCTATTAATTAAAAGGCAAGCCCTCGTCATCGACACCATCAGGGATAGACATAAAACCATCTCCTGGTTCTTCCTGCGGTGTAGGACGAGTAGCACCAGAGTGACCTTCAGAGGAAGCCTTGCTTTCTGCGAATTCTGCAGATTCTACGACAACATCGGTTGTGTAAACTCTAACCCCATCTCTGTTTGTGTAAGAGCCTGTTTGAATACGACCAACGATGGCAATCTTAGTACCCTGATGAAGGTACTTCTCCACAAATTCAGCAGGTTTACCGAAACTTACGCAGCTGATAAAATCAGCATTCTGTTCGGTCTCCTCTCTCTTTACTCTCCTATCAACTGCAAGAGTAAATCTTGCAACAGCCATAGAACCATTAGCATTCTGTGAATATCTAATATCTGGTTCTCTTGTCAGTCTTCCCATTAAAATAACTTTGTTCATAACTGTTCACCTCTCTACCGCTATAGGGTAGCCTTTCCATTTTATTTCAATTATTTTGTTTTATAAAGCGCAGCAAGAGATTTAAAAACATTAACCGCTACAGCTTCATTCACAACTTCACCATCACAGATTTTTTCTGCAAAATAATTTGCAGAATCAAGAGTATTTTCATATTCACTCTTATTTTCTGCTCCAACAGGGACTGATGGAGCGCTTACGGTCTTTTTTGCCTCAGTAACTTTCGGCTCAGTAACCATACTTGACATTAATTCCTCAAATGTCATAATACCCTCCTTTATTCCAATTCTTTTAACCATTTGCATTCATGCTGACAACAGCGTTCTTTGCTTGGCAATTCCATATGTTCACACTTGGTGTTGTCTATTTTGCAATTCATTAAATCAAAGAATGGACAATCTGATGTGAGTACCGGAATCTCATCAACCAACAATTTCACAATGTGCCTCCTATCTTACCTACTTGTTATAAACTAACTGGCGTTTCCCATTAAAGGTTTTTAGTGAGCCTTTAATGGAGACTGTTTTTCCAATAAGCGAAGCAAACGATTCCGCATAAGACTGTGGATTTGGCAGCTTGTTTTTTTGAACAATAGCCATAACAGTCTTCGAGTATATCACCATGTCTATACTCTCATCCTCAAGCGAGATAGGCACATTAACCATACCATTATCCAGCAGCTTGCCCTTATCAGTTATTGTAACCTTAAAAGTTTTGGTATTTGCTGAATTGAAATTTACAGCCTGAGAATTTGACTTTTCACCTGAATTCGGTGCTGCAGTCGAATTGCGTGAAGCTATTGGTTTCAAGGTAGAAACCAGAATCTGCTTCTCCCCTTTGTATGAATTCTCGCGGCCAGTTACAACATATTCTGTACCAGGCTTAAAAGTCTTCATTGCAAAATCATTTGCAGACAATCCGCCAAGTAAAGAAGAATAATTGCTCTCGTAAAATACAAGCATCCTTTCCTCTTTTCCAACTATACAGGCAGATTTAATTACCCCACTGCCAAGTATAGACGGTGTCTGCGTGACCTTTACCCTAAACGATAAATCTTCTGGGTAGGACTCCTGTGTACATCCTTTAGTTCCTTTAGGTTTTTCCATGATTACCCACGCCTGTAGAGCAGCCTTGATAGCATCTGTTTCGGCAGATGTTATCTCTGAGCCGTAATTAATAGCTCCGGATTCTTTTCTAGGCGATGATGTTGCCTCTCCTGTCGCTGAGGAACGGCACACCTCATTACCCATATCATCCTTAATCACAAGCTCCATTGTGGCAAAAGCCACTATGGTGTTATCATTCATTACTCTCCAATCATTCCGGAGAGAATTGATTGAAAGATTAAGACCAAGAAGATCGGTCAGCCTCCCGCGCAGCATTGCGCCTTTAAGATAAGGATATCCTGTTTTATCCTGTATGGTCCAATCTTCTGCAGATACAAGATTTTTCAACTTATCTCGAACCTCATCGACGGCCATACCGTTAATTGTATTTGCCATTCTGGCACCTCCTTTATTTTAGTTTCCATTTACTTACATGGAACATTTATATTAACGATGAAGCTGATTCTGAGAGTATAAAAAAAGGACTTTGTGAAAGTCACAAAGTCCTTTATAATACAATTCATCAACCTCATTGAAAATATCCCAAATCACAACTACTTAAGTTGTGAAAAACAAACAATATGAGCATCATATTGCTCCAAAAACAAATAAATAATATAATATTAATATACAACATTATTTTAAGTTTTGCAATAAAACAATATAGAAGCTGTCTTTAAAGAACAGCTTCTATTGCCTTCAATTTAGGAAAGCTGAGTAAAAGTTGTCCCAATTCACAAAGATCAATTGAGCTTAATGGTGCTTTCCCACTATACCACTCGGCTGGCATGTTCCACATGCTGAACAATAAATAACCTTTCTTGTTATTCCAATTACCGTAAATAGGAACTGTTGCAAATCCAAAAGCCTGTGGAGTAACATTATAATCGTAACGAGAATTTATCATGAAATCGTATAATGAATCAAAGTAGGATGAATCTGCATTCATATCGATGTCACTTTCTATGAAATATCCGATGTAATTATCTACATAAGATAAATCAAAAGAAATTTCATCAGATTCTAATAATTCATAATTCAGTGTCGAAAAATCCAAATACATATTAAGCTTTTTTAAAAATAACTCTATATCATCCCCATCTGAATTAATAAAAAACATCTCATCACATACTCCATGAGAAACATAAGATATACCCGATTTTTCAAGGATTCTATTGAATAAAATCAGATTATCTTCAAAAAGTGTTTCATTATCAGAAGTGTCTATTTGTTTGGGACTGAATTCATTTAATATTAAAGATAAAAAAGCTCTTTGAAGTACCAAACGTTCTTTCTCTGTTTCAGGAGTTAATGTAACACATCCTTCCTCGCCTTCTGCGTATGCAAATAGAGCATTAGATTCTCCAAAGTCTGTTATTGCTTCGCCAGCTATAGGAATTATTCGAGAGAATTGTTCAAACAATCCTGCGATATTTTCTGCCATTCTGGAACCTCCTTTCCGCCACTACGCATCCATTTATCAATAACAGATAAAATAATGTATGTTTCTAGCTGAAAGAAGTATCCGTAACAATATACTTCTTCATATGAATAAGTTGCACCAAGTATATATGCAGAATCACTTTTGGTAACAAAATCTGACACTTTGGTTTTTGTTTTATCGAAAATGGAATAATCACATTGCGCCATAAGATAATTGGATGAACTTCTGAAGACATCTTCGAGCTCTTTCATTAGAGAAGCATCGTTCTTTACAAATGACATTAATTCTTCGTTTCGACAAATAACATATTCGTAGCAATCAAAACAATCATCACAACCCTCGTTTAGTAAGGGTAGAATTTCATCATGATAATTGGTAATAAAGCTATGACAGGTATTATCAATATTATCAATCCAATCCGTACCAAAATATACATTCCAACCATAATATGAAATCTTATCTGGTAAAGAATTAAAAAAATATGAACCGATTTCTATTATATCATCAGAATTATAGTCGACAGATTCGTCATAACAATTCTCAATTTCATCCAAATCAGGAAGAATTACATTCACATCACCCAAATCAAATGTGCTTGCTAACAGAAGTAAATCCAATTTATGAGCAAACCACTGGTTTTTCCCATAATCAATGAATTCTTCCTGATAGTAACCTGTATACATATATTTACTCAGGATTTCATGCAGATTGTGCCAATATCTTATTCTCTCGTTTATCTCATCAGACAGGCTTTTAGTTTTTAACAATCAGCCCACCTTCTTTCTCTCGTGCCTTTTCCTTATTTTTGTTTAATTTTTTTAACAAGGTAGGAAATGTTCTGCATTTATACTTATTGTATAAATCTGATATGAACATATCCAGAGGTTTACGCTTTACTTCGCAATATCTTGTATCAAAGTAAACCTGTCCCTTGAAAACCTCTTTATATTCTATGAAATTGCTTAGTAAAGAAAAAATGATATTTGCGGCCATTTTATTGGTTTTGTAGTGCTGAGGACTAGAAATATTCAGTGCACCACAAGATAGTTCACTAGCTTTTTTTTCCGTAGATGTAAGAACCTCTGGAAAATAAAATGAACGTGGTGGGCATTGTATTCCTTTACAATCCTTAAAACCAACAACAACGGTTCCAAAATCAAACTCATTCGCACTATCTATATAAAGAAGGTCAGTCTTTGAGTTTATATCAAATTCTTTGCTATAAAAGTAAGCATCAAGAGTCTGTCTAGCTCTATGATTATCAACACAGCCTAAGATAATAATGTGTCTTCTGTTATCATACATAGTAGGTTGTTTACAAGCAAATAGCATATGACGACTAGAAGCATCAACAACTTCATCAAACTGTTTCACATCATCAATATATTCAGCATAAGATAATACATCTATAGCTTTATTTGAACCATTATCAAGCAGGCATTCACTAATTGCCATACTTAATGCATCGACCTTAAACATGCCGATATCTTCAGATATAAATGGCTGACGGCCACAGTTTTTTTCTTCCACCCTATCGCCGTCAATAATAGCAAGATCAAAATATACATTAGCCTGAGTCTGTTTATCATATATGTACTTAGCCAGAGTTGTGACAAGTTCACCTCCAGTGCCACCAACTCCAACAACTACGATAGTATAATAATCTCTTCTTGTTTTAGCCATATCTGGCACCTCCCTAAAATTTAATCTTATTACTCTCTAAAATATGTTTAACAAATGCACCCTCATAATTAAAAGGTGCATCTATAAATAAATCATTTTTTTCAAGATTAATAATTCTTTCCTTCTCGCCACAGCAAAATCTGTACAATGCGGATTCTGTGCAATCAAAACCTGTTCCGCTATTAAAAGACATAACGCCATATACACCAGTTGATATTACTTCATCATCGTCATCAATATCTGACCAAAAACTGGAGTAGGCTCTGCCATGTGAGTGAATTTCTAGTACTTTTAAATAATTACCACAAAAGCTGCTTTCACTTTCCAATGGTGAAACTGAACATATGCTTGCCATTTGAGAGGGAATAACCAGCTTATAATCCTGATTACTTATATCCCAGTAAACCCTGGCAAGACACTCTATGTTATAGAGCTGTGCAACTTTTGAAAATAGACTGACAATGCAGTTATATATATCTGCAGGAATTTTTGGCAGTCTTAATTTAAACATGTATGCTCCACCCTGTTTTAATGCAAGGTACTGTGGGCGAATGCATATATACGAATATTCACCATCATAATCATATTCTTTAAAGAATATGCTCATTGGTTCATTCATTTTTTCTTTAATAATTTCTGTTATTCCCATATCTAGGACCTCCATAAATAAAAATAAGCAATGGTTTCAGGAGAAACCATTGCTATACAAAAATCAACCTTTACGACCACCTTTGAGACAGATGTAGAACAGATTAAATTCCTTGTGAGGAGTTATCTCTATTCTTTCTGCAACATTTTTTTTCACAAAATAGTCGCGCAGCCCTTCAGAATCATTTTCAGGGATATTGTCAGCGAAGTACTGACATATCTCTTCTAAAGAGTACTCTCCGTCCATATTATGAGGTATGGTATAATATCCTTCCCACTTAATAACAGAATCAGGTTTAATTTTAAATTTTTTTGTATTTGTTGATGATGCTGAGATTGTAAAGTTAAGAGTAACCTGATTTAATGCTTTATCTAAGGCAATAAATTTAAGCTTACCTTTTAATGCAGGATATATCTTAACTACGGCTTCTGATAAGGTTTTGGTATTAACCTCCCCTGTTCCATCAGCAGATATTTCTTCTGCTCCCGGAATTTTAATGGTAACTGGAAACATAAGACCAGCCCTGATATCTTTATCAGCAGCAGATTTTATTGATGGCATAATAACATGGTTCTTCTTAGCAAATAAGGTATCCTTGTCGAGAGAATACCCATTTTCATTAAGATGATTAACAAGGTCCACGGATTTCACATCGTTATCACATACATCAGATAAATCAATTTCAAGTCCGTCAAAGTAGAATTTATCCCCTTCTTTAATATCAATAGAAGAAGAACCATCGCCATATGTGCATAACAGTGTATCCTCTTCATAAGAAAAGGTATAAATATCAGCACACGGAATATTTTCCTTAATGTACTGTTCAACAACTGTATTAGGAGCTGAAGGTGTATCAACTCCAAGACTTTCAGCTGTTAATTCTAGTTTTCCCCAGTTATTTAGCAAAACAATACCAGGTAATTTAAGACAGTTCTTAACAGAATTCTTATCAACCTTTTTCTCAACCTTTTTCTCAACCTTATTTTCCTTTTTTTCTACTACAGGAGTTTTGATTCCAAAATCTCCCAACATATCAAACAAATTCATATTTTCCATTTCTGGTACCTCCTAATGTTAAATTATGTCACCAAAAGTGACACCCAGTGGCTTTAACCACTCGTCTTTAAATTCTTTTTTGTTTTTTAGTTTGGTTAGCAATGCATGAGTACAAGACGCACTTAAACAATCTTTCGTATATGTATTAAGTAAATCATTGTTATTCTCTGCAGCTAAAAAGAAATCAAGAATTTTTGTGCTTTCTGCTAAACCATTAACTTTCGGGATTTTTAATGAACCCCAACAAATACGGCAGTCGTCATGCACATTAGTGTATGGATAAGCACAGATTTCCATTTTACTATTGAGAGCATATATTTTGGTTTTTTTGGTATCTACCATTTGATCCTTAATATACAACTCAAATAAAAGTGTTGGCATGGGGATATTAAATACATTTCCACCATAATTGAAGAAGCACATGCCAGCTTTCTTCTGTATAATTACCTTAGCCGAAAAAAGAGAGTGGTTTTTGGCAAGGCGAAAAGAAATAACTTCATCAGGAATATTATTTATTGGATCGTAATATATTGTTTCCTGTGTTTCTGTTGAGGAAATACTGTCAATAAAATCCTTTAATGTTACCCTGAAAGTTTTTCTGTTCCCATCGGTTTCGCAGATACAAGTGACATCATCGCCAGTATCTTTAATTGTTGCTGTTAAAGTCATGTTTACCTCCTATCAGAAAAGTCGTCGAGTTTTTATTCTTGGTTTCTCTAATACGCTACACATGAATAAAATACTAGAATTCGATTTTTCCATTTTGTTCTCTGCGGTTGTTTTAAAAAACTCGCAGGCAGTGAGTACATCTCTAGGGGAATATCCTTGTATCTGAGATGTATCCGTCATACCAAGAAACATTTCTAAGAGATTCCGTTGTCTTTCGCAACTCTTATTGTTCCTTTCTATTACCTCATTTGCTCTCTCTAATGTGGTAATATCAATTTTGCACGCCATATCTGGCACCTCCTATATTTTATTTTCCATTAACATGGAACTATTTATATTAACGATGGACCTAATTTTGAGTATAAAAAAGGACTCCGTGATAAATCACAAAGTCCAATGGAATACATAATTAAATACATCGAAAATACCCCGAATCACAGCATAAGCAGCTGTGAAAACAAACAATATGAGCATCATATTGCTCCAAAAATAAATTAATAATATGATATTAATATACAACATTTGCAATATAAATGCAATAAAGCAAAAAAGACAGTCACATATCTTTTCAGATATGTGACTGTGTTGATAAGTACTATTTAGTAATAGTAATTTAGTATCGTCAGATTAAACAAATGCTCTAATCAGATTAAAATAATCATTTACAGTTAATTGACGAAGTTTTGTAAGTCTTATTGAATTTAAGACTTTTTCCTGTAATTCAAGTATTCTTTCCTTTGAATAATTGAATATTCGAACTGGTTTTCCCCAGTACTTACCATTTAGCAGACTATCTTCTAACAGCTTATTAAAGCCACACAGCATGCATAACAACATTTCCTCGTCGATTTTTTTAATCAAAGAATCATCCTTGTCTTTCAGAGCTTCAAATGTAAATAAAATTTCATTAGATGCTGTGATATTAGATAATTCTTTGAACAAATTACATATCTTTAAGAAATCCTTATTATTCATCACATCTCTGCAGCCTTGTGTAAGAGCAGCGATAATCCACACCGGATATCCTAATTCATCAGCTGTTGAAGTTAATTCGCAATCTGACATAAGTGTACCCGCAAAGTAATACACGCAGCGGTTACTAACTGTCAGCATAAGCCTTTCTGATGTGCAGATAATAATCAGATTTTTCTCTGCTCCGTCTTCGAGTACCTTGAGCAGTTGATTCTGAACAGCTGCACTCATCCTTTCCCCATCGCGTATTACATGGACATGAACATTTCCAAACGGATTAATATTGGCAGACTGATTTATAACGCTGATTTGCTCCAGAGTTATTTCTCGCTTACCTTCTTCTAGCTCTATGATATTAACATCAGCTGATCTAAGTGGATTACCATTAATCACTTTGCTTGCTATATCAATTGCTTCATCAAACACTCCAGAACCGTTTTTGCCAAGCAGGATATATCCACCTCTTGGGTTATCAAGTATTCCCTGATACTTATACATACTTATCACCTTCTTCTCATTAAATAACCGCTTCGACTTTTAAAGAAATCATCAGTTGATTCCGGGTGTAATTCTTTATCTTCGGCAAGACATAACAGATGCCCATCAGTGGCAGCAGAGAAATCATCAGCCTTGTAGACAATTAAACCCTCAAGAATCCGGGGAGTGCAAACCCCATATTCTCCATGAGAAGCTAATATAATATGTTCTAAGAGTTCCAATTTAATGTCGTCTATTGCTTCATTACCATTCGATATTATTGCAGTGTTAGCTTCGCGAAGCATTCTTGCCCCCAAAACTAAATGACCGGTCAAACCTCCAATAGTAGAGATTTTCGCACAAGGAAAACCTCTATACTCCATGCATTTTCCAATATCATGGAGTAAAGCACCTGCAATTACAAGGTCACTATCAATGTTAGTCGAATACTCCTTAACATCATTTACTGTAGCTGACATTTTTAAAAAAGCATCAGCTATAGATGTGACCTCAACAATATGTACAAGCAATCCACCGATGAAGGAATGATGCATCTTAATGCCAGCCGGCAATGTTTTAAGAGAATTGTAATTCTCGTTGAAAAGATGCTTAACAACATTCTTTATACCCTCATCATTAATAGACGAAATGTAAGAATTAAGAATACCAACAAGTCTTTTTTCCTGTTCGGAAGTAAGACACTTAATAATATCAGACATATTATAAGTTCCTTCGGCAGCTTCTTCCATGACACTGACAGATAAACTTGGTGTTCCTTCCCAAGTATTAACTTTGCCGGTTATAGAAACGATTTTTCCGATAAGTTTCTTCTCCTCTCCGGTAAAACTTTCCTCCCACTGGCGGGCAGTGTGAGAACCTGTTGCGTCACTTATCACTACATTTGCATATTTTGATTTCGTTCCAGAACAAATCTGATAGTCCTGAACATAGAATATGCCTTCCACAATATTTCCAATATTATTTTTTAACTCATTTATCTGCATATCTGCAACCTCCACATTTAATTTAAAATTTTCTTACGAAATTCTTCAACAACTCTAATGCTGTTGTAATCATCAAGACAGCTAACTGTCTTTAAATAATCTTCTGCATCATTTAATGTGCCGCCTCCAGCAAGGAATTCAGCAAGCAAACCATAGAAGTCACTTACACTTTTGTATTTAAAGTTGTAGGACCTTTCTGAGCATGTATACTCTTTGGCAAGTTTATAGTCCTCAACAACATCCGATACAAAATCGTGTGAGGTAGCTAAAAACTCATATGCCATATCTTTCTCCATCGTTTTATTAAAAATATCAGCAATTGCTGATGTTTCTATAAATTTATGAATCTGACTGGTTACATTCATTTTCATAGCTTTTACCTCCTTCAAAAAGTACTTTAAATAATCGATCAAAGTATTCTTTTACCATAGACATAAATTCTTCATCATCAGGATATTCAAATGAATGTAAATCTTCTAACAAAGAATTGCTGACACCTAACACTCTTGACACATACATTTCAAAAGACCTGGCAAATATTTCGGTTGCATTCTTATAGTAGTCTGCAGAATACTTACCTTTTCTCTCTTTGAGCATATCTATACTATCTATATGCTCTCTGTATACTTCCTTAATCTGGTCAAAATCAGGTTTTAATGATAAATAATCTCCGCCTATACCAGACAGGCTGCCGTCATCAATCATGTGACCAAATTCGTGAACCATACTGCTCGGATTATTAATATCCACGCAAATACATCTGAATGCAGGATAATAAAGCCCCGAAGCTTTATGATTTCCTAATCTTCTAAATCGCAGGCTGACATTGTTAAACTTTGTAGCATTGAAATGCTTTTCAGCTAGAGCCCGCCATTCTTTTTCTAACACCCTGATTTTTTTGACATCGCAGAGTTCGTCAAACTCAACGAATCCGCCAAAAAAATTATGGAAATCAGACTCTTGCATTGCCTTCTGAATGTTTAAAGGGATATTTTTCTTTGTTTCAAACGAATGAGCATATTCGCTAGATGTTCGTTTGTTATATTCAATCATATCCTTTATTTCCACATCATAAGCTAATACTTTGGTGCAGTAGAATTCGACCAAATACTTGCTAAAAGAAGTCATAAAGCTGCTACCAAAACAGCGTATGTAGATTTCTCTGGCATTTCTTAAGGAATCAGGACAATATCCTAATAACGAGAGCGCTGCACATGTCTTAACAGGTAGGTTAGCATACACCATAACCCTCTTTCCATTGAATTGTGCCTGATCTGTTTCGAGCCGCACAAATTTAATATCAAGTATATTAGATATTTTTTCAAATTCCTCTTTTTCAGCTTCAATAGAATAATAAATAACCTCACCATCTATGAAATCTTTCAGGGAATTTATAGCAATTTCCTTTGCAATTTCTTCTATGCTTTCCCTTTTGCTTAATTCATTAAAAATAACAGCCATAGCCATAAGAACGCATACATCTCCAATAATTTCTTTTGAAAGATGTGGATGTGTTCTATAATACCATTTAGAACCTCTTAATGATTTTCTCAGTTTATAAGCGGTATAAACCATTGGTGTTATACTTGTTTCATCAATAAACTGATCTTTTGATTCCTCTGTTTTACATTTATACGGAATAAGCTCACTGTATCCGTAGGAATAAAACAGAGTATTCAAAACATAATTGCTATAGGGATTATCTCCCATAGCATTTTTTAATTCAGTTGAAAAAATGACATCTCTGTTATCATTTTCGCCGACAAACTGCAATTTGCTTCTGCACCATTCAACAACTTTTTCAAAAACATATGAAGTATCGTAAATTTTGCGTTTTGAAAAAATCTTAAACAGCGAAGAAAGCTTTAATTGCTTCTTTTTCTCCGACATTTTTACTAATGAAAATACTTTATCCTTATTTTCACGATTAAGGTAATTTTCATCAGATTCTGATAAATAAAGAGTCGGAGCTAATGAATTGGTGTTAAATATAGAAGAATCTAACAAATCCATAAGTGTTACCTGTTTCATATCTGATACCTCCATAAATATAAAGAAGGGAGAAAAATCTCCCTTCTTTAGAACAGAATTGACTGTAGATGCTTGTACTGATTACGGATAATATCATTTTTGATTTCTCTGGAATCAGTTTTGCCAAAAAAGGTTTTAATTACCCTATTGAGAGTAGCCAACTGAGATTCTAATCCGGTAATCAAATTTTTGTCATTTTCTGCACATTCAAGTTCGATAATAACATCATCGCGAATGGCATCCAGATTTTTAAAAGTCTCAATTAACTTCTCCATGCCTTCTGCACCTTTGCGTGAATAAATCAATGCATCAAAAGAAGCAATGCTATCGTAGTAATCTCCAAGAGACCACCATATACCTGTAGCAGCAGTTACCCCATTTTCATTGATAGTTTCATATCGAAGACCGGTTACAACAACGACACAGCCATCATTAATTCTTAATAAGCAATCATAATCAGAATCATTGCATTTTCCTAAGTAAACGAAAGCACTTCCGGTGTCTATATGTGTGTATACCTGACCTTTCTCAAACTTGTTCTTTAATTGTAAATATTCTTTTGCCATTCTGGCACCTCCATAAATTATATTTCCGTTATTTGATACGGATAAACATTATATATAATCAAGCAAAGCTAATTCTGAGCATAAAAAAAGACTTTGTAGAAATTACAAAGTCCTTAAATATACATAATTAACCATGCTGGATATATCCCAATGCCATAGATAAAAACACTATGGAAAACAACTTATACGAGCATCATATAAATCCAAAAATAAAAATAAAAATATAATAATAATATAGCATATATAAGATATTTAAGCAATAAAAAAAGAGTTGTCCAGTTATAAACCTGAACAACTCAATAAAATAATCTGCTGATGGTTTTCCATTTAAGAAATAATCCCGTTACGCTAGTTATCTTTTAGCTCAATTTGAATTATTTGATCCCCGGATACCCACAAGGAATCAGATACTTTGAAAGGTATTCCGAATCCCTGAGCGTCATTCCAGTTTCTTATAGCATCCGCAATCTTTACGCTGCTTGTAAATGTACGACCATCTCTTAATGTAATTTCTACCATAGTAATCACTACTCCATTCCAAAGAGATGTTGCCATATATGGCATCACCTAAAATAAACCGTTTATGCCTTTTTGTCTAAGGGAAAGCTCTTTTATTTCAATTCTTTCCCGCTGCATATTCAGTATTTTTCTGATAGGTTCTTTATAGACTGCCCGATTTTTTAAAATCTGCCCATCTTTAAAAAATCTTTTCATATCGACAGAAAAGTATCCACACATTACATTTGCAAGGGTATCTACGCACCATACCATCTCGCCGCGGAATTCTTTCCAATAACTTCCGATTTTAACAGACATTGGGGTTTCAATGGATAGCTCCTTTTGAAGAAAGAAAACCTCGTAGAAATTATCCACCTTTTGTGTATCCCACCTGTTAACAGGAATACACATAGGAGCTTTAAAAAAACTTGCTCTCTTTCTTATTTCTAATTTCTTCCATTCTCTTTCTTTTTCTTCTGTCTTTAGAACAGCCTGTTCTTCAAGCCTCTTCAAATGTTCGTCTATTAGATATAATTCGTATTTATCCGAATGGATTAAACATTCATCACAATAGGAATCATTGAAACATATTTCAGCACAGCCATCTTCTTCATAAAGAGAAGTTAAATTTTCAACTATCTGATACAAAGAAGCTGAACCCAAATTAACAATCTGACAGTTGCCTTTTTCAAGGTCAGCATCAGTTTTCCATATCTTTACAACAAGAGATGGGATTTTGATGCCACAGGCAATTAAATATTCTGAAAGATTGTTAATGAAACTTTCAGATATAATCAAATTAACTTTCCCCATCTGATTCCTCCTTTTCCAGATATATACCTAATTCAGACAGGTTACCGTCTGTTATTACATCTGCCATATTCCCTAATCCACAGGCGAAATTCCTTACTACAGATGGCATTTTACTCGAGCCTTCCACCTGAATAACAATATCCCCGCTTTCTTTAAGATAAATATAGCAATCCTGCGACGGGAGGGTATGCTGTACTGCATACAGTTCAAGAAGCGCATAACCGGTTGCTTCCAAGCAGATAATACATCTACCAGTTTTCTTTGTGAATATTACTAAACCATACTCCTTTGATAAGAATTTTTTGTCTATTACCATATCCGGTACCTCCATATTTTTATATTTCAAATTTCATATTTTCAAGATAGTGACACACAGTGTCGTTTAACTCATAACGAGTAATATATGCGTCAACTATCCTCTTGACAGATTCAAAAGGTGTTTTAATCACCAGCTGTTCTTCATTAACAACGGTGACAGAGCAGTCACCTATCAAGACATCAAATAAAGGATCAGTTTTTCTTATTTCCATTATTTTAGCCTTGAGTTGATTTGTCTTATGCTGGCTGGCTTTAAAAACACCAGCGGCTGATGCAGAATTAAAAACAATTCCGCCAGTGTAGTCACCTATTGTCATTGCACTTTCAAAAGGAATATCTTCATTATCTGTTTCATCAGGATTTGATAAGAAAGGGTTTTCAGCAGCTTTCTTCTCCTCTTCCTGCTGAATATGCTGAAACTCTATAGATAACATATCCTCAAGGGAAACAATATCCTCTTCGCTTTGCTCTTCGGTTTCCGGTTCTTCCGTAACCGTTTGCATATCCTGTTCCATTTCTGCTAAATCCGCGATATCAGCAGAGTACTCATAATCATATTCAGCGGCTGCCATATGAGAGTAATACGCATCTTCTTCACTGTCGGAATAACAATTATCCTGAACGAAATCATTGCTTTCTGCAGGAGAAGTATTTGTGCTTTCTTCTAATGGTTCATCATCAGCCATTAAAATATCATGTGTCGGATGTTCTTCTGCATTAGAGTTAGCAGAAACATTTATGCCTTTTAATTGAGACTTTAACCTACCTATCTCAGCTTTTAGAGAAGATATAGAACTTTCGTTAGGTTCAATAATGCATAGTTTAGCCACTCTGACCTTAAGTGAGGCATAATTTCTTTCTGATAAATTTGAATAACATTCGTTGAAATTATCAGCTAAGCAAACTAACCTCTCAAGAGAAATGGACTCTACACCCTTAAGGGCTTCAGCATATGCAGCAGACGAACCATCTCGATTGCCAAACTTGGCTGAAAGACAATCAGACAAAGAATTATGCACCGTTTTAATAAAAGCCTCTGCGTTCACTCCGTTTTTTTCCTGTTCTTCAAGAATATTGTAAGAATGCACAATATCTCCCTTTGCAACATTCAAAACAAATTCCAGTACAGTTTCAGGACCAATGATGGCAAGGTATCTACGCACACTGTCTTCCGTAATCTCTTCTCCGTTAGAAAAAGGAGTGGAAACATGTTCAAAGTTATTAACTGCTTCCCTCATTGAGCCGTCAGATATTTCTGATAATAATCTTAAAGCTCCCTCGGTATATCCCTTATTTAACTCTGTATTGAGATTACTAAGATAAGAAAATATATCCTCCTCAGAAATCCTGGTAAAGCTATATGCTTTAGCTCGGGTTTGGATTGTCTTAGGAACTTTCTCAAGTTCAGTTGTGCAGAGCATGAAATAAACATGTTTGGGTGGTTCTTCGATAACTTTCAGTAAAGCATCCCATGCACTTGATGAAAGCCTGTGGCATTCGTCGATTACATAGACCTTGTTTTTTCCTACTAGCGGAGCATAGCTTACGCCTTCAAGTAACTTCTCTATATCTTCTTTACCGCTGTTACTAGCAGCATCAAGTTCGTAATAATCCGAAAAGTTACCTGCACGTAGTGCCTTGCAATTAGAACACTCGTTACAAGGTTCTCCGTCAACAGGGTTTTCGCAATTAAGAAAACTGGCCATTATTCTTGCACTGGTTGTTTTTCCACAACCAGAATATCCCCAGAAGAGCATTGCATGATCTATATGTCCACGCTTCCTCATTTCATGAAGGACCTTGACGGTTGAAGTCTGTCCCACCATCATAGCTGAGTTCAGCGGTCTTAAAGCGTTTTTTAAATCGTTCATAATTAACCTCCTTATAAAAATAATGGAGTCTTTGTTATTAAAACAAAGACTCCCTCACTAGATAGCTGAACGGATGTCTAGTACACCACTTTCGACGACTTTGGCTTAAGCCATCTTTTTACTTTCTTGTTAAAAGGAATAAATATTTTCTTCTTAACAAGGTTCATTATTACAATCGTTACGATTATTCCCATTACGAATAACAGTTCATAGCCTGTTATTATCAGGAAGTTCGCCAATGAACTTCCTGTAATAGGAAGCCCTGCGCCGTAATTTTCGTATGCATGCTCATATATACATGTAAATGTCCAAAAAAACACGAGCAAGGCACCAAGTCCACCCATAAGCATCATTTCTAATGCATAGAGAGTGGACATAATTTTCTTCCTATTCCTGATCATTTTCTTTTTAATTGTCATTCTGACACCTCCGAAAATCCATAAATTAAATGGTTACATAACATATCTTGTAACAGTTGAAGTTCTTAAGATTTTTCCGTTAGCAAGATAAAATACAGCGGGCGCACCTATAATGGCGTTGCCATGTGTGTAGCTCACAGGCTCTGTGAGCTTCCCTCCACTGATTGTTTTTGCAGTAGAATCTATAAAATATCTACTGCCACTCTTTGTTTCAAATACCATATCTGGCACCTCCTTATATTATTTTTTTATCCCTATTGGGAAAAGTATATTTATATAAACAACAAGCCAACTCTGGGCATAAAAAAAAGACTTTGTAGAAATCTACAAAGTCTTTAAAATGCACCAATTAACTTGTTGAAAATATCCCCTATCGCAGTTTATATAAATAAACTGGATACCAAGCACAAAACAGCATGTCATGCTCCAAAAATAAAATAAAAAATACAATAATAATATAGCATATTAATGATTAATATGCAATAAAAAAGAAGCGTTACCGCCTCTTTTACTCCAAAATTGTCTACAATTATATTTTAGTCAGCATCTTCCGTCTAATAAGTAGACTGGCTCATTGTTTATAACAAAGTCGTTATACAGGAACTCATCAAAAGTTTCCGTATCGTCTAACAATGACTCCTCTATCACATATTTTTCAAGTTCATTTCTAGAGTGAAACACTGTAAATGTTTGTAGAAGGATATCAGCAACCTCCTGGTCTGATTCTGCCGAAGTAATATAGATACCACAAATTTCATTGGTGTTACCCATCATATAATCGTGTACCTGATCCAAATCAGAATCAAAACACTTTAAAATAAGCAGTAAATTCAGCATATCTTCTGCAGATTTGACAATACCATAGGTATTCCATTTTTTCAGACTATACTTGTCTGAATCAGAAAGTAAGTCAATAATCTTATCAGAAATGCTCTCCGATATATTTTGCATGTCCTGCACCTCCGGTTAAAAATCAAAAATCAGCTTTATAAGCAAATTTTTTTGTATTAATCAGGCTGCCCAAATACTGCATAGCTTCTGTGCTGGAGCAGGCAAATATTGCGTGTCGGGCACAATCACAAAAAGTAAGCAGCTCGGAATCAGAGGAACAGATTTTGTATTTTCCGGTAGAGTTAGCATAGTAACCATCTGTATTTTCTATGCCTATTACATCTTTTTTGGGAAAAGTGTCTCTAATTTCCTGAAGAGTTCTTATACTATAGATTTCTCCATCTGTCAGAGTTTTGACCTCTAATACTATATCACTAACTTTACACATAGATTTTTCCAACCTCCTTCTATTATAATAATTAGCCTTTCTATTTATTGCGCTGGTCCAGCCAAGATACTTCGTAATCATCTACGATTACAAATTCCCTATGATTGTTATCTTTTAAGCATCTGCTGTAGTAGTTACAGCCATTTTCTGAAAAAGAATAGTAAAAGTCCAGCTTATTAGCCAGATTTTGAGTTAAGCAGCCAATAAGCCAGATACTGCCTCTCTTCGTTTTATGCTGATGCGCCGTCTGATTTTTGCATGTCTGGGCATAACATATAGCATCTGTAAGAGCAGTTATGCTTAATCCTACAGAGATTTCACCATCGGAAGAAATATTCTCCCGTATATTTTCTAAAATAGCAATACATTCTTCTATTTTCATGATGCAAATACCTCCTCGTTTGGTTTATTTAAGAAATTGGCAGCAGTCATAGCTGAATTATCAATGTATATATCAGCGGAAACTTTTCTTGTGTCTCCATATGTGGCAATGATTGAGTCAGTATTTTCATTTATATAATCAAAGAAAACATTGTGCTCATTAGCCAGATAATATACGGCATCAAGAAGTTCCTGCCCCTTACGGCAGGTATTAAGAATCCATATGTAATCATTTCTATGTTTTTTAATATAAGAAATAAGTAATAAATCCGGATTCTCCATCTGCGGATACTGGCAATTAACCAGTGTTCCATCAAAATCTACAGCTACAATAGGTTTTTCCTTAGTAGTAAACTCAGGTTTTCTGTCTACAATAGCTGTTACCATGTTATAATCAACGATAACAATGTCATTAAACATGATGGAACTGTCAATTTCTGCCAGCATATCACAGCCAAATGCCAGCTTATCATCAGTTTCATTATCAGTAATAACTCCTCCGTCAATTTCTCGGAAATTTGCATCATATATGGTATAATCTAACCCACATAAACTGCTTTCCTGTACGAGAACATAATAGCCTTTAACAAAAAAAGCCACATATTCTTCTGTTCCTTCATAGGTCTTACCTATATTTTTTTTCTCTTGCATATACTGCACCTCCATTAAAATATTTCCACCAAAGGCGGACTACATATATTAACAGTCAAGTTAATCAGAGCATAAAAAAAAGACTCTGTGAAAATCACATAGTCCAATAAATATACTTTATTAACTTAAACCGAAAATATCCCAATATTATAGCCACAGGGACTATAATAATCAACCAGTACGAACATCGTACCAATTTAAAATAAAATCACTAATATACAGTTAATATACTATACTGCAAAGGAAAAGGCAATAAAAAATCGATGAATAACCATAATAAGCTATTCATCGACCTTTTAAAAACTGTATATTAGTAATATGTTTTATTCTTACTAATTAAGATGTTTATCAACCCATTCAAACAATCGTTTTTCTCCAAGCTCTTCCATACAATAATCATAGAGCTTAGGGTTATAAGCACGAAGTCTGTTAAACTTTTCTTTTTGTAAATGGTATCCAACAGGACAGAATACACAACCTGTCCGTTCTTCTCCACTTGTACGATATTTACAGCCATTGCATGAAGAACAGTTTAGATTGACTAAATCGAATAGATTAACCTGTCCCGGTAATTGACCGTCAATGATTATAGAGCCATAGGGGGAAGCAAAGGGTATCTTGTATTTAACAATATACTCTAGCACATCCTGCTTAGTCCAGAAGCCCAAAGGTTTGCATACTGGCCGCTTGGAAAATGATAAGCAGCCTGTTCTTAAATAACTCTCTGTTCTTCTTGCGCTTTCCTCTGCTCTTAATCCCATAATAGGATTCCTGCCGGTTCTTTTCTCATATTTCCTGACCGGAATTTCTTTGCTGTCTAAGCAGCATCTATGGGAAATTTTTTCAGGACAATTTTCGGCAACATAAAGCCATTTCTTATATCTTTCACGATATTTACTCGGGTTGCCATTTTTATCAAGACCATTTAATTTATTTACAGCCCACTTCTTGCCCAGTCTATAACTCTCAATAGCCTCAGAAATATCCTTGCTAGGAAAACACCAGCCATCTTGATTTACAATTGTTTTAAGGTCTTTCTCAGGTTTTATTACATCTATATTACTGAAACACCTGACAAACTTTCTTATCTCCGGGTGTTCTAACCATGTGTCAATAAACACACCTTTGATATTTGAATCAAAGCGCCTTGAAAGATGTAATGTAACCAGAGAATCTAATCCTCCGGAGAAACTGACATAAACGCCATCAACTCCATACATATTGCAGAATTCCCTGATGCGTTCAAGGGACATTCTTTCCTTAATAGATAAAGGAAGAGACTGACGATATCTCAGCTCTTCCTTTGTCAAAACATGTTTGTATGCCATACCATCCACTCACTTAACATCTAAGTGAAAATGGATTCCCCAGCCCTGCCTTGCCATTACGCGATATTACAGGCGGGTTTTATGCATGTAATTTGCAGCTTGATACATACAACCTAATCTCACGATTAGGTTAAGCATGACTCCCTTCTATATATAAATTTCCTGTTGCCCAGCTTTTGATGCGGGCAATTTCAAATTCGTCCACTTCGGATACAAGGAAAAGCTTTGCACCGCAAATAGGACACTTCCTATTTCTCTTAGGTCTGTTGAAAATCAGGTTAAGACCACTATGATTTTTACAAGGAATACCGGAAACATAATACCCCTTTTTTCTTTCTCTTCTTCTCTGACCTATATGAGAGATAGTATCAGCCAGTAGATAGCTGTCGTCAATCATCAATCTGATACCTCCAATCTTATTCTTATCCAAAAGTGAAAGGGAATACAGAATCATATTCCCAGGATATAAGCCTGCTGTTTGATAGACCTCTCTGAATACCATCTATTAGATATTCAGGGCGGTAATGACACTTATGCTCTTTGCATAAAGCCATAATATCCATCTTTGATGCACACTCGATGAGTGCTTTTGCATCATTCTGTGTTTTAGCAAAAATCCCTACACACATAGGGTATTTTTCTCCAAGTTCGAACCATTTTTTAATAGTCTTTTCCGGATTTGAAAACTCATATGAGTCTCCTTCTTCCGATAAAGGTTCAACGATTTCGACACGATAAATTTTCATATTCATATTCTCCTAATGAAATATTTATTTACTTTATCCATAATAGTTACGAAAGTCGAAGCATTCATCAAATCCAATCACTTCAATATCAGTTGCCTCATCAATTTCGCTATCCAGCAACTCTTTGACATGATATTTTTGCTTCAACGGCTGAAATGTCTCACAATTTTTCCAGCCATTCTCTATCTGCAGCAAATGCCACCTACAGTATTGTTCTATAGCTTCTTTCGGTGCATCTGTTACAATAAGAAGGAAGTCGTCTGACATTCCATTCGTAAATAATATTTTTCTGCGTTTCATAGTTTTGTTTTCACCTCGTTTAAATTTAGATTATACAGTCAGTAACCTGATTACATTGATTTTCATACATTATTCTCCTCGTATAAATCAGTCATCATCAGGCATAATAAATGTAATATTATATTCCAAATAAGGTTTTTCGCTTGTATCTGTACCAACCTTTGCATTAGCTTTAGCCCAAAACTCTAAAACACTTTTACCATTATCATCAATCAATTCTAATATCTGCAGAGAATCCATAGGTTTATTAGCATATTCCGTTTTAAGTGCGCAATAAGCCATATTAATTACTTTATTTGGTTCAAAGCCTAAATGGATTATTTCCTGCATAAGATGGCTTGATCGAATAATGGGTACATCAAGAGAATACCCCACAGCACCTTCTTCAAATTCCTGTTCCTTAACTTTTATATGCATGTCCTGCACCTCCATAATAAATAAAAAAGAAGGGATAAAAAATATCCCCTCTTGTGAGTTAATGTTCCAATTCATTTAAGCAGTATCCTAAGACACTTTTCAGCTCCAGCTCGGAATATCCGGACTTAAGATGCTGAATGCCAAGTAGGATGCGCTCAAAACAGTTGTTCAGCTGTTTAGTTGTGTACTGTTCGCATAAATAAGGAACATACCTTATGTTTGCTTCTTTCTTTGCTCGTTCCATTTTCTTTTTATCGCCCTTAAAATATGACAATTTAAGAGCATTTCGAAAATCAATGAGGCAGGCTGACAAAACAGCTATGCTGTTTTGTTCTACAAGAATATTATCTGCAAGTTCCATAACCAGCTTGCCATTGCAATTCATAAGGGCGTCCTTAAGAGCCCACACATTATCTTTTTTAAAAGCCGGTATAATACTATCAATGGCAGTTGTCGTGATGTCGCCTAATAATGACAACGAATCATGCCAGTTGGCTATTGCTGAACCTTCAATAATATTATCCTTCTCATATAAACCAATGCGCTTGGCTATATATTCAGCGTGTTCAGTACCAAACTCGTTGAAAATTTTTAAAACCATATCAGGAGTTACATTTAATTCCGTTATAACGCCCATTACCTTGAGTTTATTACTTATCTTTCGATTTTTTACAAGTTTCCTGCAAATAATGTAAAGATTATTATTAATATCTTCACTCAAAGCATCTAATAAGGTTTCATTTGCATCAAGCATATCGGTTTTAAATACAAGTGTTTTTGAACCGCCTAAAAAGGATATGGAAAATAAGAAACCATATTCTTCATTATCAAACTTATCTGATTCCAGATAATTGATACAATCCCTGTTTTCCGGCAATTCCTTTAAAAGAGCCTGTTCACACAAATACTTGTCTCCCGTAAAACATTTTACCATTGCAGACTACCTCCTTCTTCTTAAAAATGCTTCGTGGCAGCAGGTTTTAAATTCTTCCACCATATTTTCACTGTCCATATTTTTAATAATGAACAGCGATTCTTTAGCTCTGGTCATAGAGACATAAAGAAGCCTTCTTTCCTCCGGAGTAGACTCGAATGCGTCTACACCGTAAATAACAACACAAGGGAATTCTTTACCTTTGCTGCTATGAGCAGTAAGCAGATTGAATTTCTCGTCTGTTTCTTTGTAGGAAACTTCTGTGCTGTCTCCATAATTTACAAGGCTGTTCATGTAAAATAATAATTCAGACTTGGTCCTAATAATACGCTCATATGCCTTATCAGTAAGAATCTTAATGACCGGATGAAAGTCAAAATCAAACAGAATATTGATTATTCTGGATAATGTAGATTCCATAACACCATCCTCATAAAAATCATCAGAGTTCTTGAGATATTCAAGGGCTTTCAGTATTTTTTCATAAGCCCGGCCAAGATCTGTATCATATGTAAGGCTAGTATTATTATTTAAGCAATCCATCAAAGAGCAGTTTTTTAATTTTATCTTTGAGAAATCGTTCTTACCAGCACCGCATCTGACTAAAAGTCTGTAAAGAGCTTCGTCATTGAGCTGGTCGCTCATAAGAGTGAGTAAATCTCTGATAGACAAGAAAACGGCATCTTCAATTAAAAATTCCTTAGATGTTAGATTTCCTGTAGGATCTATGCATAATCCAAACTTATCCAATGAATTATTTTTTCTACTGATGATTGCAATTTCTCCCGGTTTAAATTTTTTCAGGAGACTTCCTATGATTATACCGATATCAGAAGGATTGTTTTTAAGATCATAGAACCACACAGGCATACCATCTTTGTGTGCAGCAATGTTTTTATTGTATCTGTCAGTATTGTTGCTTATAAGTGTATTGGCAACATCAGCAATACTTTTGGTACAACGGAAATTATCCACCATAAAAACAATCTCAGCGCTAGGAAAATAATCTTTAAAGTTGAGAGCAAAGCTTGGATCACCTCCGCGCCAGCTGTAAATTGACTGGTCAGAATCACCGACGCAGACAACATTTTCTTTACTTCCGGCAAGCATCTTAACCATTTTAAACTGAGCTTCATTAACATCCTGAAACTCATCAACCATAATATATTTAAACCTGTTCTGATACATTTTTAAGATATTAGGCTTGTTTTCAAACAGTTCTATTGCTTTGGAGATTTGCTCATCATAATAGATATAGTTATCTACTTTAAGGAGCTGTTTATAATACTCATATACTTTTAAAGTATTTTCCGTATCGTCCTTTCCGGCTCTGTTCTCAAGATATGCGTCAATACCGTATGTTTCAATGTTCTCAATCTTCTTATAAAACATATTAACAAGACAGTATTCGCCGCCCTGAAGAGCGCTATAGTTTGCTCCCCTCACCCGTATACCTTCGTTATAGCAGTCAGATAATGCCTTTTCAATGAGAGGCTTTTTATCCACATCTTCGGCAAGACGGACATCTCCAACCATAGACGAGCATTCCCTTAATATGTTATATCCCAAACTGTTAAAAGTCTCGATTGAAACATCAACACAGCCTTTTTTTGTCAGTCTGGCTTTCAGCTCGTCTTTGGCCTTGTTAGTGAAGGTCACACACAGAATATTATCAGGTTTAATTCCCTTATTAACTAAGGCACAGCATCGCTCGGTAAGTACAGCTGTTTTACCAGCACCGGGAACAGCTTCGATGTACATAGCACCATTCACATGGTCTATTACTTTCTTCTGGGAATCAGTATATTCATATGATTTACTCTCTTCTGTTCTTTCGATAGATGGAAGTTCTTCCTCTATGCGGACAGTCTTAAGCCTGCAGGTTGTTCTCTGGTCACATTCACTGCATTTGCGAGTTCTGTTTACCTGCAGAGCATATGAGAGATTACCAGAATCCTGGGGAGAGTAATCAACAGAAATTATGTTACTTCCTTTGCTGAGTTCATAATTTGCAAAAAAATCCTTTTTCTTATCATCTTTCTTACTGGTCAAGTAGAATAATGATACCTTTATACCCCTGCCGGGATACATTGTCCTAATGCCGTTATAAATAGCATTAATTGTAATCGAGTTTATAGGTTTGTTAGCATCTGATCTTGCGATGTAGCTTTCAGCTGGTAATCCTGAACGGATGTAAATGGCTTCAATATATTCTTTCCGTTCAATTACTAAATCAGCCATACCAGTTACCTTGTCAATCTGACAATCACGATAATTTTCACCATAAGAAAAATCATATTTTACGCTGGATTTACAAGAATCACCGCCTATATACTCAAGTAAATAACCACCAACTCGAAGCAGTTCGGCTTCAAGTTTCATTTTCATTGCATCCTCTTCACATGAATGAATGAAAAAATCTTTTGGAATTGATTCAACAGCATTAACAACAGCTGAAACATAGTCAGTTTCATCAGATAATGCTGCAGAGAGAGCGTTAATACATTTTCTTATTATCAAACGCTTCTCACTGGTTCTTGATTTCATTCCTATACGCTTTATTGCGTATAATTCCGGGCATGTGTTTAAATAACGCAGCTCATTTACAGTTAAATTCGCCATATCTGGCACCTCCATAAAAATATTTCCACTAGAGTGGATTTCATATATATCAACAGTTAAGCTAATTCAGGGCATAAAAAAAGGACTCTGTGAAAATCACAAAGTCCAATAAATATACATTATTAACTTAAGCTGGAAATATCCCAATATCATAGCCTCGAAAGCTATAATAACCAATCAGAATGAACACATGCTGATTCAAATGAAAAATAAATAATATGGCTATAATATACCATATTAGCAGGCATTAAGCAATCAAAAAGGAATTATTCCTATCTGAACGGAATCGGAACTATTGTAGCCGATTTCATTTTCTTTACGAACACTAATATGGGCTTCAAATTCTGCGTGACATATGCCGCATTTTAAGGTTCTGATGATATCTGTTCCGGGATAAGACAGAAGCGACATTAATGAGGATTCATTTTTGTATTTTCCGTGTATTTGTCCAGTAAAGCCTGTTCTTCATTTGTCAATTTAATAGTCCAATACTGATGCTACTCTTTGCACACAGGGCATTTTTTATTGATTCTGTATAATCTATCCATTATTCCTGATTCCTTTCTCCAGAAAGTTTTGCGGCCAGTTCTTCAGAAAGATTGACCAGTGATTTGTCTGCTGCCATGAACATATCTTCATAAGCAACTTTTCTGTATCGCGATCCTAATCTTCCAACATGTGATATACCAATATAGTCCGCAATCTCGTTATCAGTAGCACCGCCGGCTTTCATATAAACAATGGCACAGTGCCTTAAGTCCTCAACTGTAAATTCAGATGGGATACCAATTTCGGTCAAATATCTTTGCAGTTTTCGCTGCAGGTCTCTAGGCTTCATTTGATTGTTCCTGCGGTTTACAAACAGGTATTCAGATACGCCCTGTCTGAGGTGAAACGAAAGCAGGGAGAGAACATCTTCCGGAAGTTTTATGTTTCTGTGATATCTGCTGCCGCTTCTGATGGTAACACCACGGAGGACACCTTCCTCATCAGTAAATACGTCTGAATCCTTTAGCGAGCATATCTCAGAAGTCGAAAGACCGCACTTGGCAGCCAGACTAAATATGAGCCTGTCGTTGTCATTACAGGCTGCTAACAGCATTTCTACCTTATCAAGTGAAGGAATATCAGAAGAGGATAATTCTTCATCGACAGCTTTAACAATTATGGAATCAAAAGGATTGACATAATCGTCAATAAAGCTGCACTTAGCAAGGAAATCGCCAAGAGAACGCAGAATAGATATGTGTGTTACGTGAGTTGTGTGTTTAATTTCTCCTTTTTCCTCACGATCACATAGATACTTGTCAAAAGCTCTGGCATCGTCTGCAGAAATATCCTCAAAGGATTTTGAACAGTAATTCATGGCAGCATTGATAACCATAGAATAAGTAGCCTGTGTCTCCGGCTTTAACTTGCTGAAAAAAGCAGGCTTTATCGTCATATCAAATAAATCACTCACAGTATTAATCAACCTCCAATCATTAGAATTATCATAGAAGAGTAGCAATATAAGAAAGCTATCCGACAATATTAATAATCACTATAAATATTATAGCAATATACTGAAAAAACGTCAAGACGCAATATGAATTATATCTGCGACATTCTCCCAAAGGACAAACATTCTATTTCTCCACGCTTTAATCTAAACTTCCTCGTGCCGGACGGCAATATTTCATCACCCAGTGACGCACCTGCTGCCACTAATTTTCTTCAGGGGGATACACTTTCTTCCTGGCATTCCGCCTTTCTTCGCAGAGATTTATTTTTCTACATTTTGCCAATGCAAAAATCCTTACCCACGTTCCTGAATTCTCGCTTCTCTCCTGCTCTCCTCCCTCTCAAGGGGAAGAAAGGGAGTTAATCCTTCCTGAGAGTTGAGGGAAAAGGGAGAAAGGGAAAGAGGGTTCTCCCCTGGAGAGGATTATATTATGATGAGGAAAGGTAACATGAGGGGAAGGGGGAAAGGAAGGGAACTCTCCTGTAAATTACAAAATAATGCAAAAATAAAACCTCAAATTAAATGGGTAAGGATTTACATTTCTCTGCCGGAGGAAAAAATCACTCTGGGAAAATGGAAAGGTACGGTTGACACAAAGAAATTAAAATTATTATCAGGAAAAATATGCCGGGCTGGCAGCAGGTACATGGTGGCTGCAGGGAGGAAATAAAAGGATACATGGAGGAAGAAATATACTTTCCGGGGGAATATGTCGTAGATATAATTCATATCGCGTCATTAATGGTCTTTGAAAAAGGTGCTGCCACGCTTCCTGATTGAAAGATTCTATGCAGCACCTTCTGATCACTCTGTATTATTCATACTTCTTACTATACCTGTCAAGAATTTCATTAATCTTGGCAATTCCATCTTTTCCTAAATCCTGTGATTCACATATTGTAGCAATCATATCAACAGTGTTTCCATTGTACCAGAATTCAACATTACTCTTTAATAGCTCTCTTCTGTATTCATCCTCAGTAATGCGCACAACAATATAAGCCGGCTTTCCTTTACGATATGTATCAATATACCCCTTATCTTTTAACTTACTTAAGAATGTTACAACCGTTGTTCTTGCATAAGCCTTTTGATATTTATCGTTCAACTTATCAATAAGCTCCTGTACTGAAATCTCTCCCGGTGCTTCCCACACAATTTTCATTATCAATGCCCCGCATGGGCTTAATTCCTTAAAGTTATTTTCTGCCATGTTTATTTCCTCCTTGTCTTATCTTATACATGATCTGGCAGTCCCCAGTTTCTATCCGAAGGGCTGATGTTAAATATCTGTCTCTTTCTGCTCTTTACGACATCCTCCATAACCTTCTGTTCCAGTTCTTTATCAACTCTATCCGGCAATTCATGAAGTATTCTGCCTCTAAGCAATTTCTTCATAGGCTCATTCTTAGTCACTAATATACTGTATGTATGCCCACATGTCAGTTCTGACACAACTTTGTCCCACTCATAGTCACCATCTCTATCCCATGGGAAGTACAACATAATATTAACTTCCTCCCCTTCGATTCTTGCCCAGCAGCACTTATCTTCGATAGATTTGACTGTTCCTACGATTGTTGAGCCTACAGGATATCTTCTATCCAAGCCCTCATATGCGCCGGCTTTCGGTGTCTTAGTAATACACTTGAATGCCCCGGCAAGCTGTTTATCCTCTATTCCATTACCATATCTGCCGACAGCAGATACATGGCAGACTGTTCCTACAAGTTCTTTGAAATTATCCCCTGTAATCTCGTCACCTTCCCAGCCTTCAAATCTGATTAATCCGGGAATACCATAATCACCGATATCTATATTAAGAATCCTTTTCTCCAAATTCACATATGTAATTCTGGCCGGAATTCTTGTAAAATCTCTTTCCCTGATCATTCCCTCAAGTGCATTCAATACCTCTCTGTTTTTTCTAATCTTTTCTGCTTTTTTCTGTGATACATAAATGATAGGTCCGGCAGGTCCTTTGGTCTGAATGCCCATAACAGCTACACTTATGTTTTTTTCAAGAATTACACTTGCTTCTACTTTAGTTTTGCCCTCCAGCTCATTCCTCAAATCGTCACTCAGCTCCTGCCTTGACAGAATGATTGTAACTCCATCAATATTTTTCTTAAGATTCTTTTTGGGCGATATTTCTGAAAAAACTTCATTTAAAATATAATTCTTACTCAAGGCATCAGAATACCTTCTAACCACTTTTCTCTGCTCTGATGTTAAAGCCTTATTCCCATTCTTATCTGATTTTTCAATCACGCCCTGCTCCATAGGCAAATTTTGAGCAAAAATTTTTGCATAATCCATAAATGCAATACCTCCATTTGTTCTTTTATCTACAAACAGCATCATTTATCTGCTATATCTTATAGCTGCTGCTTATATTTGAATGTTATATCATTGTCACTGCTATGACAAGCCCTTTCTGATAACATAGCCGGCATCTATACGGTAAATCCCAGCTTCTTGGCAGTCTCACTGGTGAAACGCTTTCCTTTCTTCTTATTTTCGCCAAAAAGTACGCTGAATTTTCCATCATCAGCAATTTCAAATCCATTTTCACCAATCTTATACGCAAAAAATGATTCGTTTACAACCTTATTTACATTAAGAATCGCATCTGCAGTAAAAAGACTCTTTTCAAATAAAAATGCACATCTTTCATAGATTGAGTTTGATAACCTGTCTGAACATTTCTTACTGTCAATAACAAAGATAACAGCCACATCATCACACGGTTCTTCTTCTCTTTCAGTAAGATTCTTAACAGCTTGATTTATAAACCCTAATCTGCTCTTTATATCGTCTTCTAATGATTTCTCCGTCTTCCACTTTTCAACGCTATAGGAAACAGGCTCAACAATAACACCGTACCTCTTACTCTTATCTTCCACCTCTTTAGTACACTCCACAACACAGAAGAGCTTCTCTTTTCTTTCCTCTTCCTTTCGATATACCGTTGAAAGAAAGCTGCTCTTTTCATGGTCAAGCACGCATCCATTATCCTGCATCGCATTTAAAACCTTGAGCGATATCTTATTTCCCACAAGCCTGAGCAGGATATTGCTTGTACATTCACTCATAATATTTTTATCATATGTGAGTCTCGGCACTTTACAATGTCTCCTGACCGTATCAACTCCTGCTAATGTGCTTACATAATACGTGCCATGACTCTCGTCTGAACCTTCCTGTTTTAATACGAAAGACTTTACAAGTCCTTCCCGCACTAATATGTCCAATCTGTTCTTAATGATATCCTCTTCAAGGCGCACCATAACAGGTATTCCATACAGTTTGATATACTCTATAATAGTGGCTGTGGTTGCTATTACCAGCTCTGTAACAACCTTAGTAATCCATATATCATGCTCCCTTATAACATTAGTCATTACCCGGTGTGACAATACATCATAATCCACCTGATTTCTCATTGCCTTTGACTGAACATGAAAATAATCACCTTCTCGATATGTATACATGCTTTTTTCTTCCAGTAAAGATATATTATATAAGAAGTCCTTTTCCAAATCAGACCATTTTTCTAAAAATTCCGAACTCATTATGACCTTACTCCTCTTTTTTTTCTTCTTCTAATTTTTCCACCAGTGTTCCAACATAGCGGATTCGTTCATTAATATCATTAACCTTTTCTATTTTCACAAGATACTTCTCATAACATTCATATCTTTGTCTTTTCTTGCCTTTCGCTCTGATCATAACAGCGGCATCTGCAACGGTTTCAATGTAAGCAAATCCTCCCCATTCTCTGTTTTGAACAATAGTACACACAACCTCATCACCTACGTCATAAACTTCTCCTGCCAGATAAGCCCCTCCCTTTCTTACACAGCGGTATCCGCCTGCAACCAGTGGTCTTGCATATCGCTCACTGTCTCTGCTCTGCCTCTTCATTCTTTTTACAACTCTTACATACACAACTGTTCCCGGCTTAACCAGCCACGGTTTTATTATCGATGAGCCCAGTTCAGACCAATCATCAAACGAACAAAACCCCTTTATGCCATACCCGCCAATGTCAAGTACAATTCCGCACATACTCTCTAATACGCACACCACCTTTGCCGGAAACAGAACTGTCTTTTTTAAGGCGATAACTTCATCAATGGCTCTTTCTGCTTCATGTTTTCTATCATTTAATGTGCGCTTTTGGGATACATATACCACCGGTCCATATGTTCCCTCTTCATTGTAGCTTGTTACTTTCACCGTATACACTTTATCAAGTGCAACTGATTTCCCCTTATAATCCCTCATAAGCTGCGCACCTACATCATTCATTAATGCATGCCAGCTCATGATGATAGTTATGCCATTATCATACGAAAAAAGATAACCGTTTTTCGTAATTACATTAAACTTAATATCTATGGCCTTCGATTCTGTCATACATTTCATGTAGTAATCCATGCGCTCTCTGGCCAAATCTGTCCATATATATCTATACTTTTTCTTTTTCTTAAATTCGTCTTCTTCCTCAGCCCAGCCAGCAAGAATATCCGAAAACTCCTCTTTAATATTGGATTGCTCCAAAGTATTTTTATCTTCCATTACTTAAATATTCCTCCTAAGAACCTAACACCTACTGAAGCAACAATAAGTGCAATAGGCACTGCAATGCAGTAACCATACAATCCTAAATCTTTCTTATTTGTGTCATACTTGCACAAAGCAAACCTTATTAACCCCTGTGCCTCAAATATTGTAATAAGAATTGGTGTCATTGTAGATATGCCGCCTAATACATCATTAAGACCATTCATAATTCCTGCATATGCGCTTTGTCCTTGCGAGGCTTTGTAAATTGTATATTTCCCAGCTATGTTTAAATATAATTGACCATACTGCAATGTCTGGTTCTGGCTATGCAGCCATATGCCATTAAGTGTCCCTATCCCAATAATGAATATCCACAGCAAAGCTGGAAACATGAATCCGAATCCATAAATGCCTAACCTTTTCATTTTCTTATTTTTTCTGCACAGCACAAACATAAGCACTCCGGTAAGCCACGATAAAGCTGTAAGATATCCTCCCATAGCTTTTATACCAATGTAAAACCTATAACACCCCCTTAATACAGCCACCATAACAGTGTTTCCGTAGCTTGGATTTATATTGGACGCTCCATGTTTAAGCTGTTCCAAAGTATTATTCACATTATCATTCGCCCCCTGAACGGCATCATCAGCTTTCTGATCTGCCTCCTGCTCAAGCTGCTCTCCATAACTTTTTGAAGAATCTTCGTCTGTACTATCTGCCTTAACCATAACAGGAAGAAGCATTATAAAAAAAACTGACAGACTTATAAATAAAAAACGCTTCATTACTGAAATCCTCCAGGAATCTGACTGTTAATATCGTGCCGACGCTAAAGAAATATTGTCAAGTGTTTATATTGAGTTTTTTCAATGTTTTAATTTCAAGGTAACATAAAAAGGCAGAGCTAAACTTTTCGTCTGCTCTACCCTTAATTTCAAATATACATCTATTTATTATTTACTTTTCTTTCATTCTCAATTCTAAAAATATCCGTAATATGCTGATACATCATTACTTTACAATGCACGCCTCCATACGCCGCATCAACCTTGACATATCTGCCGGACATAAAACCATCACTCAGCTTCTTTTCGGTAAATACATCTTTTGAATACTTATCTATCCGACGGCATTCAGTATAACCATGCCACTCAATCATATCCATATACCGCTGTTCTATCCCGTCGATGTAACCTCGCCTCCACTCAGTACACATGTAGCAAGAGCTGACAATGCTGATAATCTCCCCAACTTTATTTCTTGCCACCTCACAAAAACAGTCGCCAGGGTTTAATAACATTGTAGGTGTGCCTCCAAGACTGACTATATCCCTCTTGTATATATCAATCACTGCCGCACTATGATAATTACCATCTGAGTCAGTATATTCAATCCACGGTTCTGACCTAATAAATCGTTTCCTGTCGTTGCGATAGGGAAAATCATTATCGCCCCTAAATTCAATCAGCTTATATACAACCCTCTTTCCATTATCATCGGTCATTTCAAAAAACTGTCCATCTTGGGGAATCTGTCCAAGCGTTCTAAAAAAACGCTCAGCCTGATCAACACGCAATTGACCACCTCGTTTCCCCCCCCCCTATACCAACTGCCCAGTTTGTATAGTAAGTGTATAGTCCATTTAACGCTTCATTGAAAAATGGACGAATTGTCGGGATTATTATTGGATTAGGTTCATTGACGAAGTTCGGCACAGATTTCATTTGCAACATATTACATGAACGAAGTGCCACATAATTATTGTTAAATGATAGCTGATAGCTAAATATCGCTCCATAATATCCATTTTCCGATTTTCGACAATTAGAAAGAACAATAAAACAATCCCCTATTTCAAACTTCTGACCAAATATCATTAGTCCCATTATATCCTCCGAATAATAAAAACCTAATATTTACATGCTACTGTTATTACTATAAATTGTCAAGATTGACTAATTAGATGTTATTTCCTATCTGACAATATCCTGATACCCTGTAATCAGGACAATTCATTAATCAATTATACTTTCCAACACTTTTTTCATATCATTTGAATAGATTGGAAAACATGAGCTGGTTGTCATTCTCTGCTTCATCATTATATCCATATCTCTTGTGCTGTATGGCAGTGCCAGAATTTCCTTACATTTTAACTGAATATCCCGAACAACATTAACTATTTCTTTATCGCTCGGTCCAAGAATTATAAATGTTGGTTCAATATTCAGTGACAAAAATTGATTAGTCACTGATGATATCGTTGCCCAGGAATAATTAACAATAACAAAATGCTCACAGTTCCTGCCTGACCATACCTTACCCATTCCCATGCAGATAAACTTATAATCACATTCTTCTTCTGTATAGCCTTTAGCCACTACTAAATTATTCCGGCATACAATACCAAATGCGCCGCTGATATCTTCAAGCTCTGTCACAACAGTTGAAGTAGCTGCAAGGTCACATACCACAACCTTCTTATTGCGCATTAGAAGCTCCAGAACAGACGCAATAACTATATCTGCATATCCATTTCCACAGAACACCATTTCCTTCATATTTTAAATTCTCCTTCATTTTCTACAAATATCTTCATATATGACAGATATATCAGCACAATCAGTTCTCCAGTCAGGACATAAAGGTGTACTGTATGCTTTAATTGATGCCTTCCCTCCCACAGAAGAACATCTCTTAGCCATCTCTCCCAACCTTGATGCCGGCAGCATAGGGAAAACATAACTGATATTTGTAACAATACTGTTTTTAAATGCAACATTGGTTAAAAAATTATCAAGCTCCGGCAGCTTCCATTCGCTTCCGGATGCAACAACGATTCTTTGATTCATTTTAAAGAAGTTACTATCCACTTCCGATCCAAAATCTACGATTACATAATCATAATTATCCCTAAAACCCGTAACAAACTTCGTGTAATCGCAAAAAGGGAAAAAGTCTATGCCGTTATAAGAAAACATTTGTGTTAATAATCCATTAAAATTCTTCTTAGGAAAAATTGTTCGGTATATATTAGCAAAAGCATTATTGCCTCTTTCAAAATTTCCCACATATGGTCTGTTCTGTTCCACAATAGCCACCTTATGATTCTTTGAAAGATAATGAGCCAGCTGCATTGCAAAATGGGTGCATCCCACTCCCCTGGACACAGCTGCAATCCCGATTTCTATGGTAAAGTCGCTTGTTTTTTTCTTCGGAGTTACAGCTCTTATTTTTCCTTTATTTTTATTTTTTCTGAATGAAAATAGTAATGATTTAACTTCTTTGACTTCTTCCTTATTACTTGTATCTTTGGATATAACTGACTCCGCAGGCTTATATCCAATCAATTCAGGAAGAGCAGCAACAGATGTATCCTTAATTCCGTTTAAATCACTATCCCCGTTGTTGAAATTGACAGAATTAAGAGTATAACATGACTCAAAGCCTGTCAGTTCCTCAAAATTTTCAATTTTTCCCCTGTCAGATACAAATTTAATGTTCATATCCGGTCTTGACTGTGCCAGTTTTCGTATTCCCTCAAACTCACCCTGTTCATATGAACACTCGCTATCCAATACCACAATTAAATTTTTTAAATACGGTATAATAACTGCACAATCATCATTATCATAATACGAACCAAAATCAATTACTTTATAATACTTACCCAGTCCCAGAAATAATCTGTGCGTCTTCTCAACACTCCAATTTTCTTCAACTGACCAATCCGTAATTGGATTTGGTACACAAAAATTTATGCCTTCAAATATATTACTCTGCTCCGATACTGCCTCTCCCCTATCAATTTCAGAGAAATGAGAAGTAAAATCAGCTCCAAAAACAGTCTTAAAATCAAATCTGTCATATATATCTGATTCTGTTCCCGGCAACTGAATCAGCATAGGCGTGATGTCATTTAAAGCAAGACCTTTACATAAATTTAGGGCAACAAAAGTAGTACCTGCTTCTTCTGTAAGACCAATTACACCAGTAAGTTCCCCTACATCGACAAAACGGACAACCTCCTTTTCAACTTCCTTTACAACCTCTTTTTCAACTACCTTTTCAACAACCTTCTCAATGACAACAGGTTTGGATTTCTTATGTGTCCTGCCATTTTCAACCACTCCAGAGGATAATCCCCTCTCTGCTATCTCTTTAGCAAAATAAAGCTCATAACCACCACATGTTATAAGTTCTTCCTTTACGGAATCACTTGCCATTCTAAGTACAGCTGCAAATGTTCCGGAATCAAGTTCTTTATCGAGAATGTCTGCTCTTTCTTTGGCTGTTTTTCCACTGCCTGAATCATTCAGGTACTCGACAAACTTTTTCGGATCTAAAATCTCATTCTCTTCTGCAACATGTCTCACAGAAGATTCAGAATCAATTCCGTAATAAATACGGGCTTTTTTCTTAGTTCTTCCTTTATCAAGGATAATTTGAGCAAAGTTCTGTACATCTCCGTCTGTTGCAAAAATTGCACCAGTAATACCCAGTCTCTCCAGAGACACCATGAAATCAGTGCCTTTTAAATCATCCTTTAGAAAAGGAATAAATAATGTATCTTCATGATTAAGTACCAGCCTATCAAAATCCGATATCATAAATTTATTTCTGCTCTCAAGCATACGATCAATAATACATACATCATAATGCTCATTATCAAGTGCCTCTAATGCAGAGATTCTTGTCCTTTTTATATCAAATGTTTCAACATTAACACCATAGTTATTCAAGCAGTCCACAAACCGCTTAAGTACAGTATCTTCTGCTGCATGTGCAAACAATAACCTCATAAGCTACCTCTCTACTACATACAAAATTCCACGCAATTAGCGCAGTATGAAAAAACTACACACAAATTAAGCCGACGCTGTTTTGTTTATGTCAAGCACTTTTTCAAACTTTTACTAAAATTCTAGGCATTTGTAACAGATATCCATAAGTATTCTGTCAAGAGCAACATAAACCAGTTGCCTTTTTCTGCTATTATTAATAACGATGTAATACTTTTGTAACATCTTTCTGCCTTTTGTCTACTAGACAATGCATATCAGATTAATTATGATGAGAATATCAAATAATAACATAAATAACGGAGGAAATGCTTATGTGCGACACAGATGTTGTATTAGACAGTGTTTATAAAAAAATAGATGCCATTGTCTTTTCACCAGAAAGCAATGATTATAAAGTTTCTCGAATAAAAGATGTATTTTCACATTTATATGATTCATTTGCAGAAGATGTAAAATCATATATAAGGTTATGCGAACCAATAAGGAACGCCGGTGAAACCTTAGATCTTGAAAATGTAAAGGTAAATTTCTTATATCATAACCTTCTGATGTTTCTTCTGCAGGCTCCGAATGAGATAACAGATGCTTTATATAGATGTCCTTTCATTGCAAATGCAATGCCCGGCATATCTACAGCAGAAATCCTTGTATCATATCTTGGCTGTAACACAGAAGAAGAAAAACCTATACAGATAACATCAACGGCTGTCCTGAACACATATTGTCTGCTTGAAAATCAATTAGGGGAGTTGCAGAAGAAAATTGATGAAACATTATTAGAATTAAAAGACTTTGAGGATTTAGATGCAGAAGAACTGAAATATTTCTATAATGTTATTCATAGAGTAATGCATTCATCACCAGTGGAAGCTCTTGTACCCCATTCTGACAGCTTATCTGTCAAATTAATTGCTGCAATGGTAATGGATGATACCCTGACAAAGATTATCTCTTCAATGAATAACCATAAAGAGCTTATACTTACTGATTCATACATTATGACGACAAGTGAAGAAAATCGGGCAAAAATGTTTAATTATTATAAATCCGAATACAATAAATGTATCTATACCAGAAACATAACTACTGGAAGCAGCCTTATTGCACCTTTCTTCACAGAATATAATCGAGGACTCAGATACCCAGTTATCTCCCCTTCGGGATACACTCATATAATTAATATTGATACACCTGATGCTCTTAATAACGCTGATATTATCTATCTGCTTAAGAACGCCTGCAATACTAATTATACAGAGGCACAATTGTATAAATCTGGTTATATGGATTACATCAGCAAATGCGCAGTTTCTGACGAAAAGTATGTTAATTCTTTTTGTTCGGACTATGATGATGCCATTTCTCAATGCGACAACATTTACTATCTGAGTGATTCAGCAGATGTTGCAAATTATCGCATGAGTAATGTAGAAATAAGTAAAAATGCAGGGAATTACCTGTACACCCTCGGCAGTGAACTTACACCAATGGGACATGTTCCACCGGATATTTTTTTCTATCTGGCAAAAGGAAATATCCAGCCTATATGCATAAAAAACAGCTGGCAGAATGACACCATGTACTACTCACAGGATTTTCCATCAGCTATAAGCATATCTTTGGATAATTACTCAATTTATAACGGAACCAGTACTCTTGAATTCGTGGGATATGCTCCATACAGCTTAGATAAAGAAACCTATACAAATCCTCTGGTTAATGGTTATATGACTGCTGCCTTTGACCTGATACCCCACAATATACATATAGGAGAAAAAGAGGAAAATACATACTCATATATTTCTGAGATAAATAACAGGTTATCTGCAGTAAACGATGGCTATGGCGTACTCTTCCCAAACGATAAAAATATATCATATGAATTCAATTATGAGGACAGAATTACATGTCTTGATATTGACGATGATATGCTCAATGATGTATTTAAAAACAGATATATAGGTCAAGGTCAAGTTTTTAATACCCTTGTAGGTTCATTTTTAGCAATTATGCAGCTTGCATACGACGAGCTCTATCCTTCTTCTCTAATCGGTTATGGGAAAAAGGATTTCTCTTTCGATGAAAACCGTGTCAGTCTTCTGAGAGAAATTTGTAATATCATAGCGGTCAGTCTGTTTGATGCAGGCATAACTGCCAATAGCTGTGTTACCGACAAAAACATTATCAATAAATTAAATGCCCTAATTGAGCAATTCATAAGGACCAACAGAGAGTAACTATCATTTATCCATAACCAACCCATAATCAAAAATAACCCCCTCTCAAGTTATGAGCTTGAGAGGGGGTTATAATATTAATATACAGCAAATTACCAGCTTGGCACTATTTTAGCTGAATTGTATTCCAGCCGGAGAATATACCCGGCAGCCTTTTACTGAAACTGATTTATTTGGTTCATCATAGTTCTGATAATCCTGATTTTGCTGATTATCTTTTATGCCTTCATCATACTTTTCTTTTTCATGCTGATATGCCATCATGCAGCTGTAACTGCAGAAAAATTTCTTTATTGATTTTTCTTTAATATAATAGCCATATTCAGACATATCAAAAATTTCATTATTAAATATCTTTTTGCACTTGGTACACTTAATATAACAATTTTCTTTCTTCTTCCCCATATACATTATTCATATCCTCCCTTAATGCCATTTCAAGGAATCTTTGACACGCATCATCACATATAGTTGCCGTCCTCATTAACATCATTATAAAGAAAGCCATAATCATAAAAATAACAACTGCAATGATAATAAACTGTCCCATCTTCTTCTCCTCCAATCAAAAAATTATTTTACCCTAATTAACAAGACCATCCCCCTGCATAATCTCAGGAGCATTCTTATGAGCATAATCATAACCTTCCGCTTTCTTTATGTTATGCTCATCATTTTTCAATTTTTGAATCCTGTCATACTCATGTTTGCGCCTGATAAACTTTTGTGATTCCATAACTTTGCTAATGAACAGAATCATAACGACAATAGTTACAAGTGCAATTGGCAACACCACGGCAATAAGCAAATCACAGGTCTGAATAGAATTGTATATTAATTCATCGGCGCTTGTTTTCTGTAACTCTGCTTTAATATCCGCACTTTCTACAAGACCTATAAACCTTGTCCCATCTGCTTTTTCCCCTATGGCAACCACATAGCCCTGCTGCCAGACACAAACAAACTCAGCACATGTAAGAACCGAAGCCGCTAAAACAATTATTGCTAAAAAAATGCAGATCCATATTCTTCCCATATGATAATGATAATTAATAAATCTGTCTTCCTCAATATCCCTTCCATAGAGGGCTTCCATACTCTGCTTAATCTTCTGCTTCTTTCTTGTTGACATACTTACTCACCTCATTTTTAGTTTTTATTTAACAACAACAGCAATAAACAGTTCACCAGCATCACTATTTGCAATTCCTATTGAAACATCATTGCAAGAATCAAACGAGAATCTGTTACATATATTGTTAATAACAGCTACTACTTTATCAGCACTTACACTGCTTCCCTGACCACTATATAATTTATAACCAGCATCTTTAGTTGACATAATCTGGCCTGTAGCTGCCATATTGGCCGCATACATGCCTGCTTCCTCCATCAGACTGCCATTGCCTAGTGATTTGCCTAAATTAGAGTTAAGCGCAGCATAGGCGTTTGATAAATAACTGTTTTGTATCGTATACCCACCAGCAGGATAACTAAGGGGCTTATCCTCCTTAATATCAATAATGGCAGATGTTCCGTGAGATTCTGCATTATCTTGAATAGTAGTTATATCATAGCTTTTTGTAACTGCTTCAACATTTTCGTCAATATCTCTGGAAACGGTTATATCTGTTATTATTGTTTCAGAAGATTCCTTCTCACCATCTTCCTCGTATGTATATGTTTCCGTTTCATTAGCATTTGCTATATTATCTTTAAATTGATAACTGGTACACCCGCACAGCATCACCGCCATGCCTGCAGTTAATAAACATAATCTTTTTCTTAAATACATTGTTAATCCTCTTTATTAGCCTTAGTTGTAGCCTCATATAACCCCGGTGATAACTGATTACCTGTTTTTTCATCAGATACTGGTGTAAATCTTGTATATAACGCACCTATATCCTGAATGTTAAAATCAAGAAATCTCCACTGTTCACCGAGATTATTACCATTATTATCAATAGTTCCCAATTTCCTCATAGTAAAGCAGTATTCCAGTTTCCCAGAGGACTTGCTTATTCCCTCTTTCGATAAATAGCTGTACTCGATAGTACAGTAAAATAGGTAATATGGACCACAGGCTTCATAAGACACCGGCTTAAAAATGATATCAATATGCTGTGGATCAATATCTTTAGTGTGATATACAGACTGTAATGCCTCATAATAAGTCTTAAAATCTTCATTGGAATAACTAAATTTATTTGAAGAAATGAGGAAATTGTCCCAGTACGGATACATCTTGTCATAGACATTATTATCATTAAGAGCATATATGTAGTTATTACGCACCGCTGCCGACAGCTCTTCAAATATTTCCTGATCACCATTTACAACATATTCGTCCTGTCTAATCTCATTAGCAACATCTGACGACAATTTATCCGGATTTGATTTCTTCACAGTCCCCAGGTATATGAATGCCAAAATAACAGCAGCTATAACCAATATAACTATGAAGGCAATTAAACACAGGATAATAACACCTCTTTTGTCATTTGCCGTCTTTACTTTTGCCTTATTCGCGTCTTTTGATACTTTTTTACTCACTTATCGTCACTTCCTCAATTTTTAACTTCCTGAAAATCTCTCTGCCCCATTCGTAATCTGTTGTAATTTCGCTATCATATGCCATAGCAGATACAATTTCATAGCCGAAGCCCCATGTCTTATTTTGTGATTCAAAGAAATAATGCAGATAAAACTTCTTATTATTTCCATGCTCCGTCCATTCATATACAGAGTATCCATTCCAGTCATACGGCTGCAGTTCTGGTAAATTTTCTTTAAGCTGCGCCTTTGTCATTATTACACCATTGGAATTAATAGCCCTCACCTGTAAAACTGCCTTTGTAGAATTATTAGTAATCCTGAATTCATTATCTGCAACCGCCTCTATAGAATAAGATTCCTCATCATATTCCGGGAATGCAAATAAAACATTTATTCCGGCATTTGCAGAACTGCTGCTTTCAGACATTGCCAACTTCTTTCCAACAGGCAGTGTAAGCACCTTAGAATACTCACCCTCTCTTGCATACTTCGTTTCAATCTGTTCTTCTGTATTATTGCCTTTCGAATTATCATGTCCGCCACTTCCAGTCACAAGAGATATAAGCATAGCAAACAGGATTATCAATATGATAACGACTATCACCACAATAATTATTAGAAACTTTTCTCCAGTATCTTTTTTCTTCATTGAAAATCCCTCTCTTACTTATAATTAATATCCGGGTTAGCAAATCCCCAGCCGACAGTATTAGATACATCAAACCATTCGATAAACTGCTCAACCGTACATTCCTTTATTCCGCCTACATTATGCCTTACCTTACCGTCGCCGATGTAAATGCCTACATGTCCATATATCCAACCATCACTTCCCGGCACCAGACTTGAATGCTGTACAGCTATTATCATGCCTACCTTTAGATTTTTAAGATCGCTATTCCTGCAATACTTCTCCCACATCTTATTAGCGTCATTGCTTCCAAGACCGGTACTTACATATCCGACTGACGCATTGTAAATATCAATTACCCACTGTGCGCACCAGCCACTCTTACTGCACGCTTCGGTATTGTAAATTGCCTGATATGCAATGCTCTTCTGCTCATCAGAGGCATTGTTATAAGACTGCATAAGCACATTTCCAATATCTACGATTTGATGAAAACTGTCGTAATCATCCGAATCAACCTTAAATTTTTCTTCTGCCTTATCGTCTCGCTCATTCGATTCATACTCATCAATGTCACTTACAGCCCACGCAGTATAACCAACCCATTCTTCCTTTTCAACGCAATCCTCGACACAATTTAATCCGGCAATAAAATGTTTTATCTCTTCGTCTGAAAAACTGTCCTTATTAAGGATATTTCTTAAAGTTCCGTACAGTCCATCCCATGACCATGTTCTCTTATTTTTCAAAAGATTCTCAAGCTGCCAGTTCTCCATAACGGCTTTATAAATACTGAATGGCTGATAACGGACTGTGCTTGTATCTTCGTATTCCTCAACATACTTCATCACAGGAGCATCTTTGCTCATTCCTGATGAGCCTCTATAAAACCTAAAGAAATATTTGAAATCAACTTCCTGTAAAACACTGTCCCCTGACTCTCCTTTAAGACAAGCTCTTTCCGTATATCCGGAAGATGCGTCCATATAATAGAAAATATGTCTTCCATCAGAGTCTTTTCCTACATAATAACCTATATTGTTGCCATCACCGTCCATATCACTTGTAGTTACAACAGCTAAATCTCCTGCTATTAATTCGTCTCTGGACTGAAACTTCCAGTTTTCCCAGCTGTTGTATATGGTACTAATCGAAGGACAGTTTCGTATATCATCACACCACTGATACATATTCTTATATGTACCACCGCCGTCAGTACAAAACAGCGATGTCCTAAGTATGTAACATATAAAACCGGACCTGCTGAGTCCTATTCTTATATCTGCCTGAGTAGATGTGTTATATCTTCCTCCCTGGAAATCATAAATAACAGTATTCTTATAATCTCCGAAAAACATGTTCTGCGTCTCCGCTGTATCCGCGGAAGAATTGGTTTTCCCATAAACAGCAGGCTGCAAAGCAATTACCGCCCACCCCGGAGAATCTACCGGATGTGTATAATTGCCACAGTGCATAAGTCCCTTTGTTGACTGTCCTGCATCCTCCGCAGATTCTATTTCTTCTGTGGTATAACTCTTCTCATAAGGACATTTATATTTGTAAAGCACCCTTGCAACACTTAAACCAACATTAGTACTAACATGTTTAAGTCCCATGCTGCTCTTATTAGCCTGTGCTTCAAATATCTTAGCCATATCATTTCTCATGGCAGCAGTGTCAGTCTGTAATGTATCAACAGCCTGTGAGAAAGAATTTCTATCCTCTTCCGTGATAATCTCATTTCCTGAAACACCTGCATACAAAGGTTCGTAATAATGAATAACAAGCTCCTCTCCATTTTCAAGATAGTAGTTATATGCATTTTCAAACTCTGTGGCAATAGTTCCGCCTCCTATCTCCTGCGCTTTTGTTAAAAGCTGAATGAAAACAGAATCTAAAGATTCATCAATGCCTAATCCGCCATCTTCAATAGGTGTATGCATTAAATCAAGGAAATCCTTTATTCTTGAAGTTTTCGTATACTTTACGACCTTATATTCTGTATTGTCATTTGCCTGTCCTGTTGATGAGGTTTTAACATATCCAAATCCATCATACTTCCATAACCAGTTATAAGCTTTTTTGATAAGCATAACAGGATAAACATTCCCGGCTGTGGTTACATAACTGTACCCTTTTGGAGAAAACAGGCTTTCGCAGTTACCTACTTTCTGCTCCGAAAACCAGTAAAATCCGGGATTGGAATTACTGAATGTGACAAGCGCCGGATTTTCAAATAAAAAATTATTATAACCTCCCGTATATTTATCTATGGTGTAACCACTCGACACCATATCTGATTCAGCCACGCCATTCCAGTAAGAAGACACTTCCCTTACCTTATCAGAACCCATATTGTACTGTGAATCATGCGTATTGTCGCTTGCATAGTTCGTATAATATTCAATATCTGTAAACAATCCCTTATTCTGCAGGGCAGAAGTTACCTTTTCGACCTGATTTACCGTGACAGCATCAAATATAGTATCAGCGTCCTGTATCTCACCATCATCATTCATTTTTTCCGCTGCTTTTTCTATATACGCGTCAAACGCATCACTGTCGGTCATTGTCTGTAGTGAACCTAATGCAAGAAGAATCTCCCAGTGTGTCCGATAGTTGTATGTAAATGAGTTTAAATCCCATAGAACTGTTGTCTCCGGGGCATTTGTTTCACCGGCTTCATACTTCTCTTTCAAATCATTATAAGATATTCGTGGTATTGTAAACTCACTCTGAACAGCATCATATGAATAATATTCTGTCTGAAAAATCTTACTCACAACATCATAATTTCCCAGTCTCTTTAAAGCATCGTCTTCAAGATAGGTATATGCTCCGCCTCTGTTCTTTATCTGGTCATATGCAGTCTGTTTCTTTCCTTCATCAGACAAGAGTCTAACAATTCCCATTATTATAGAAGCAACAGCATTTACAGCTATAGCCAAAAGAATAATTGTAATGATAAAGCCAGAAAGACTACCCGTTATTTGTTTAATCAAAGATTTTGACTTATTTTCTCCTGAATGTCCAAATAAAGCCAATGTGATACCTCCATTAATCTCTACTTCTTCGTTTTCTCTATCTTTTGGAAATCACTATCTACACGTAAGATAATGGTTATCATATCTTCTATGCCGGGATACGCTCCCACCGTCAAAATAACACCATCATCAAAATACACCTGAACAACTTTTGACTCGAAACTTCTCACAGCATTTGCATAATCATCAAAAAGCTGTTTTTCAACAATATCAAAGAGAGCATACTTCTCCTGCTCATCACTGCATCTGTATTGATATCTTATCTGATTACTGTGCTGTATCCGAAGACCTGTATCAACAAATTCTATTCCAGCATAACTTATCTCCCTTTGTACATCACCCGTACCTGTAAACAAATCATACCCGCCTGTAAAAAAGCTATAATCTGCTTTCTCAAGGGAAATACCATCCTGATTTACATAGTAGCTTGATTTTTTGCCACACCCACATATTGTGAGTGTGGCAAGTATGCCAAGCAATAAACAAACTATCTTTCTCATTTTCAATCTCCCAGTCCTCATTAAATATCAGAATCGCCAGAGTTATTTTCGTTTCTTAATTCTGCATTTCTTAACTCAGCATTCCTTAATTCCGCATTTCTTCTAATTTTAGCGTAATTATCAGCTATACTCTGATCCATGCCTCTGTTCAGATTTGACATTGCAGAAGATATATCACTTCTAACTCCTCCGGCCGTTCTAAGCACAGTACCGGCTCTTGTGTCGCTGTTATATGTCCTTGTATAAACATCGCTTACTCTTCTGGCAGCCCCGCTAGTCACATATGTAGCAGGTCTTGAATGAATCGCGGTATCTGTAAGATTACCTACACTTGAACCAACAGCGCCTCCCATACTTGCAGCACCACCAACCAGCATTGCCTGTACAGGTGCACCCATAAACATACCGCTTCCCAATGCGACTGAGCCTGCATAAACAGAACCTGCAATGCTGCCTACAGCCCTTGCCTTTTCTTTTCTTGCATTTTCTCGCATAAGTCTGGCTTTAGTCGCACTTGAGAGATTATTAAACTGAGGTGTTCCTATCATTCCGATGTTTGCATGTCTTTCATATATCTGCTGCTGACGCATTGCAAGCTGTTGAGCAAGAGCCATGTCATTCTCCTTATTCTGTGCCATGCTATAGCTATTCTGTGCAGCCCTAACCTGATTTTCTTCAATGAGCCTGTCATTATCATTAATCTTTTCCTGATATCCGTTCTTAAGTTCACCGTAATTAGCTGCTTTAACATCTAACTGATTCATCTGGCGTCGGTTTTCATTATTCTGCTGCTGGAGCTTAGTGTTATCCAATGACAGGCTTGCATTTTCTGTCTGCATACCTGCATTTTCAAGAGCGGAATCCCTTCCAGCCCAACCAGAACCTCCTGCACCAGCTGTTCCACCGTTAAACAGAATACCTCTCATGCCACCGGAATTATCAGCCTGCATTGAAGACGCTGTTTGAACATCATCAAGCTGTCGCATACCTTCCGGAGCACCATAAACATCTTCCTCTGCCTGAGCCATCTCTCCATACATAGCTGCCTGCTCCTTGCTCTCCTTTGCAGAAGCAAAATGTGATCTTGCTCCTCTTATGGCTCTGCCAACGCCTGCTAATCCTCTTCCGACTGCCATCATACTCATAGCAGTAGCACCAAGATTAGATATACCCATATCAAGACCTAACAATCTGCCTATTACACGGCGCGAAGGAACAATCATGGCACATATCATAAATGTAAGAATTGTGGCAAGAACCCAATTCACATCTAACAGCACAACAAACATTGTTGATGGAATCAGAAGTAAAACACCGTCTATTACTGGTATAAGCAGGGCAGATATTACACTCTTTACCCATGTTGAAAACACATTCTTGTCATAGTAAGCTACAACACATACAAATGGAAACATGACAAAGTACAATGTGACAGAAAGTGCTGCACCTACATATGTAGCTGCAAAGTAAATTGTCAGAACTATAAAGCCATCATACATAAGTGCTCCCAGAATGGTTGTATTACCAATAGCCGAAAATACCGCATTCAATCCGCTTGTAACATTAGTAATGCTCTCTGAACCTACCATCTGTTTGACAGTATCATCATTTAACGACGAAGGATCGATGTTAATAATGGTAACTGCGACGGAACGAATAACATATAAAAAAGCATCTCTTATATACATCAGCACCTGAAATGCATATGGCATAAGGTATAACGCCATTGCGAACATCAGTGCCTTTCCAAACGCTGACTTTAACTCTTCTCTTGCCTTAGAGTTATTAGTAAGAACAAGACCTTTTGTAATACTCCCTATGAGCAGGCAAGATAAAATAACAATCATCAGCGTTCTAAATATGTTATAAAGATAAGCCCCTATAATACCGTACGGATTACCTTTCATTAATTCAAACTGATAGTAATTAACCGGGGTATTCTTCTCTAATCGCCCAAAAATGATATTATTCATTGTCATTTTGTTGGGCTGCAAAAACCAACTATTAAAACTTTCTCCCGGACTTTTTAGAATATTAATAATCCATTTGATGTAAAACGGGTTCTTTTCTCCACCAAGAGTTGAACTTGTGTTACTATTTCCTGTCGTTGAATTATAGGGATTGCTTCCCTCTCCATATATCCCTGCACTATCCTGAATAATTCCCTGATTTGTGCCTGAATCGTCTTGAGAATCCTCTGTAGCATATGCATATGTAGGAAAGAATGTAAGTGAAATCATTCCCAGAGATGTGGCAATCGTAACTGCAGCCAGGAAAGAAACTAAAAGTCTCTTGTTAAATATTCCTATTTTATTCTTCACTATTCAGCCTCCTATTTAAGCAGATGCTCTGCCACCATACATCTGAGCAAGCTTGGCCGGATCTGTTTCAACAATTGCGGTTTCACTCTGAAGGTAATCGGTCTTTAAGAATACAACAGTATCATCATTGTCTATAAGAACACACTCACCTTTTCGGCTTCCATCTATAGCTCCATTGGCATCAGTTGCGCCACCAAGTCTCATAACTTCATCAAGCTGTGCCTCAGTAAGAGGTGTGGCAGCCTTAACATAATCTCTATCCATTCTCGACTGTTTAAACATAATCTTCATGCCTGAGTTCTTTACGATAGTCTTAGTTTCCTCATATAAGCTGTAATCAGCCAGTGCCTGTGTTACAGAGCCCATAGCCACATATCTTTTTCTAACCTGTCTATAGAGGGAACTAAGCAGTTTTCGCGAATCCTCATAAGGGAATGCCCTATGACATTCATCAATAAGGAATACGCATTTCTGCAGCTTGTTAGGATTGTTAGAATTCTTCTTAACAAAATATTCATTAATGATGTTGGCAGCAACCATCTGCGCAACTGGTCTGTCAGGGTCCGGTAACTGTGATATATCAATGTCCAGACTCTGAGTATTCTGATTAACTGATATCGTTGACTGTCCATCAAAATATGGTCTTGTACCTCTTACAACAAGCACTCTTTCCCGCTTGCCCTTTATTTCTACAAATTTGAAGCCATTCTCATCCTTCTGCATGGCTTCATATGCTTCTCTGGTATATACGCCAATAGAATCTTCGGAATAATAAAGTTCCCTGACATAACGTGATAAACCTGCAAGAGCAACATCAAGAGTCTTTTCAGGATATAAGCCTTTATTGTATTTTTTCTTATAAAGAATCTTAATGTATGCACGATGAATACTTGGCATTTTCTTTTTAACTTTGCCTGATACTAATTTACCATCAACTAGGTCTGTGCCTTCCACATATAAGGAATCAGGATATCCTTCTTTAATTTCAAGTTCATCATACAATTCACTAATTGTTTCTCTGATAAGTTTCGACAGATGCACATCGTCTGCAAAATCTTCGATATTCTTACCATCCTTAATCATTGTCAGGAGAAGATCTGTACAGTCACTTATCTTCTCCATTACATTTAACTTGATAACTTCTCTACGCAATTTAGGTTCATAATCGCTTTCGACATCAATGTCAAATGGATTTAAAATGTTCTCCGTGTTGTGTGCAAGCTGATATACAACCCCGCCCTCCATACGCACGAGCGGAACATATTCACCTTCGCTTCCGTTAGGCGAATCGAAATCAATTACGGCAAAACGATACCCCTCCATCTCAATAAGACGGGACATCATCATTTTAACACTGGCAGACTTTCCTACACCGGATATTCCCGATATACAGAAATTGTAATTGCTGTGAGATTTATCATAAGGATCAATTAAGACCGGCTGACCTGTAAGAGAATTTCTTCCCCATAAAATTCCATTCTTATGCGAAAAAAATGCCTCTGTATGATTGAAGATATCTCCAAGAGAATTCTTATCAAGGATATCATAGCTAACAATCTTGTCCTTCAACGGTCCGAAGCCTATCTTTAATATGGCATTTAGCGGTGCTGCACTCATATATGCTTCCAGATGTGTAGCATATGCTGCAGATAATTCAATGTTCTTTTCTATCGCTACTGAATACAGCTTCGCAGCTGCATCATATAATCCCTTGACTGTAGTGGCTCTTAAGGTAAATGAAAATGCTACCCTGTAAAAATTATTAAGACCACTTTCGATAACTCTTGCCCATTCCTCTACCTTCGCCACACGAGTTGACATCTTCCTGCTTCTATTCACATCATAGTTTTTGCTCGCAGCCCTTGCTTCCGAATCAAGTGCTATAACCTGCTTGTCTGCCATTTTCTCACTTTTTGCCTGCGTTAATGGTTCAATATATACATTCGTTATACAGTCAGGCATATTCATTAATGGTGCATATGTAGTAGCAAATGTGGAAGTATGAGGTAATGAATGGGTAAACATCGTACATACATATATCGGTCTTCCGCCATCATTTATTTCCAGATATTCCAGTGGTCTCGGATTAACACCATCCGGGGAACAAAATCTCCTTGTTGATTTCAGTGAATCGTCCATGTAATTGATTACATCCATCTCCTGAAGCTTCACATTTCCCTTTTTACTATTCTTTTTAAGCTCATCATTTTCCTTTGCTACCTGAGAGGGCTTCTTCTTCCTCTTTGTTTTAAAAGCAAGAACAATGACAATTGCAACAGCTGCTATAATAATAAATAAAAGACCTATTAAAACTAAAACAAGCATTGTATTACTCATTAATTCTTTCCTCCTAACTTTGGAAGGAAAGAATTAATAAAAGTTGTTTCATCAGGATTAGAATTAGTTGGATTTTTCAGATTCTTATTATCCAATGCTTCTAACTCCTTAATCTTCTGCAATTTTTTACTTCTCTCCTTCTCTTTCTGTCTGACCTTTTCATGCTCTTCAAACTTATTAGTTAAGATAGCTTCTTTTCTATCTTTTATTTCTTCAGTTGAAATTGACCTTGAAACTCTTGCAGCCTCTTTCTCCAAATCTTCCTTAGTAAATGTAGCCAACATCTCTTCTGCGACCTGTGGTTCAACACCTCTGTCAATCATTTCGTCATATTTCTTTTGCTGCAGGGAAATTATCTCGCTCATCGTTCCGTTTTCCTCAGCCATTTCATAATCACTTTCTTTCATACCTGAAGAAGATGTAACATCATCATAAGCATTTGTTCCTTCATATAAATACGGATTAAATTCATCGGCTGTAAGAGGATGCCAGTGCCTTCTCATCATAAATTTAAGCTCAGCTGTTCGAACTCTTGTCGCACGAACACCGGCATTGCTAAGAGCATGTATAAATCCGGCTGCCTTACGGTTAAGCTCCGTAACAGCTTTTTCTCTAATCTGTTCAGCAGTCAAATCACTCGCACCAATCAGCGGATCATATACCCAGTCAAATGTGTATGTCTGAATTTTCTCCGGGCTTGTAATATTTGAAACGGCATCTATATAACTAAGATTGTCATAGAGGTGATCTCTCCTGAATTCCAATACCTCCATTGTTCTTGCCTTTTCCTCCAGGCTGTCTAATATCTGTTCTTCCATATCCACGGATAATTTCCCTTTGTCTGCAAGGTCGAAATACTGTTCTCTCTGCTGATTGAATTCTTCTGATAGAAGAAAAAGATCAGCTTCAACCTTTTCGTAAGCAGACTGGCACATTGCCCTGGTTCCACTTAAATCAACAGCCTTTGTATACTGTCTGTACACCATCGGTTCTTTTATCATATTAACAAATGAAGCATAACCAGCCTCTGTCCGGTTTTTTTCCGCCGGACGAGCATAAAAATAATCAAAACCCCTTACTTTTATAATTCCAACAAATCGCGTACCATTGTCAGTAATAATCATATCGTCGACAATATCTTCGAATTTGCAAAGGTCAACAGAATCTTTTCTGTCATAACTGCTATAGTCAATGTCGTCATACTCTACAGCCTTATTTTTTCTCTTATATTTTTTAAAATAAACCATTATGAGCAATCCCAATGCTATTATGACAATCAGAATAAATAATATAATTCTTGCGATATTGGTCAGCTGTTCAATCATTTATTCTTCTTCCTCCTCCCTCATTAACATATATTTTCGTCGTTCTTCTGCTTCTGCCACAACATCTGCTGCGCTCGAATAGTATTTTACATAAACAGCCATTTTTATCTTATGATATAAAACCTTGAAAACCCACCTATCGACGGTTTGACCTCCGCCTTTCATATAATCATCAGCTGGCAGTGGTATCATTGATGGAGCTACAAAAGTTACTATCAAAATGCCTCCGATGATAGCCCCTATATATGCAACACCAAACAGCTTAAAAAAATTATATAAAATCACAGCAGTTCCAAATGTTACACCCAAAATTTTAAATGTCCTCTTAGAAAAGAATTTCAACCACTTTTCTTCGTCTTTAAATCCAGACGGCAATTCATGTGAATTCATTACATTTCCTCCAAAAAAATAAAGGCCGAAAGGCGAAATGCCTTCCGACCTTTATATACTAGATTATCCAGTTTACTGTACAAAAGCTGTGGCAACTGTAACAATGACTCCCAACAGTGTAGACATGCCAAACAACGCAAGAGCCAAGATTACCTTCCACTTCATTGTCTCTTTAACCTCTTCTCTCTTCCGTGGATCTTTAGTAAACATAAGTCTCAGTCCTATGTACATAATAGTGACGATAATGCCTACTGTTCCTATAACAATACACAGCGAATACCAGTCTGCCGCCAAACCCGTCAAAACTTTTAGACCTGAATCATCAGCATCCAGTACATTTCCTATTCCTAAATAATCCCACGGATTAGAGTTACCATTGATTGCAAGGGATATATAATTTATTACTCCCATAATATTTCCCCTCAACATTATCTAATTAGTGGCAATACATATGCATATATGATGTTCCTTATCGGAATAATTGCTCCTGTTTCCTCAGTATTTCCTGCTGATCCTGCTGATGAAAGCGACGCGCCGATTCCAATAAATATTTCTGCAACTGCACCTGCACCAAATACAACCGCAGAACCAATAGCAATCCATAAAATCCAGCCCTTGTTTTCTTCTCTTTTAGTAGAATTTTTAGTGGCTACAAGCGTAATACCAATAGCAACCAATGAAAGAATTAATCCAATAACACATACTGTAATAGCAAGCTTATAAGCATCTGTACCAACGGCTGTTATCTTGGAGATAAGCTCATCAAACGTACCATTTCCTTGTCCATCGGTTACATCTTTAACTACCTTTTTTGTATCGGCAGCCGCAAATACCTGCGTTGCAGCTACACCAATACAACAAAGTGACATGACTGCACCAGATGCACCTTTAATCATGTTTTTAATGTTTCTCATACTCTATCTTTTCCCTTTCTTTGAATTATATTAAGTACTTATGTAAATTAAGCCGACGCTCAAATTTACAAGTCAAGCACTTTTCATAATATTTTTTCTGAAAGAAATGTCTAAAAAACACTATGAAAAATACTCGACTATGTAAAAGACAAGGGCTCACACAAATGTGTGAACCCTGTCCTAAAAACAAATATTAAAAACTACTCTTCACCGTTAATTTCGGCGTCTTTCGTCTTCTCTTCCTTTGCATCCTTTTCCGCCTTGTTTGCCGCGTTTGAATGTACCTTTTCATCAGCCCTGTTCTTAATTGGAAGAAGAATGCTAAATCCTTCATTTCCCACTACACACACAACTGCCGGTTCTCCAATAACACCGCCAATATTAGACTTTATAAGAATGTCTCCAGAATAAATGCTTACGCATTTTGAGAGATAATATCCGTTGACAATTACATCTCCGGCAAGCTCTCCGGAAGTATTAGCCTTAACCACAGCTCCCTTCTTTCTTGTCTTAGATTCAAAGATACCTATGCCCTTCTTATCCTCGGATATAACCACTCCAACATGCTCCTCTCCTACAGAAGCTACTCTTATTGCATTCGCAATATCCTTACCTTCAACCGTTGCTTTAAATTTTGCTGTATTGTTTGTATCAACAGCAATATCAAGCATCTTAGCTGAATACTCCTGAGAATGTAATGATATAAGGAATGTTGCACCTGTAGAATCTACAAGCAGCAACGCAAATGGCTTAGAACTCTCGCCTAAATTATTAGCCTCCCCTTTAGCCATAATATTAATAAGAGTTATTTCACCTCCTAAATATTTCGCCGCAGTACTAAATGCAGCGACTGGAACAGCCATGTTAGGCATTGCTCCATTCAGTGTACTCTCCTCTACGCTAAGATTGCTAGTTGCAATACCAACTGTACCGCTTCCAATAAATGAAAGCTTGGTCACATCATCATTCTTATAAGGTATCATACCGACACAGTTCATCCACTGTGCTCCATCGCCCTTATCAATGATGTACAGAACACTGTTTAAACATTTCTTGAGCTCAGATGTCTGCACTCTTAACGCTCCCAACGGATACATGCCAGGCAACTCAAATGATGTTTTCGGTTCCTTGATAACAGGAACCTCAACCTCTCCAGTTCCTAGAGCCACAATAACTCTGTCTTCCTTAATTTCGATAGAAAACTCATCAGCATCTAATGAAGCTAACGCGTTTACCGCTCCAAGAAACATTTCGGAAACTACAACAGTAATTTCACCTTCTGCTCCCACTGGCGCAGCAGGAAATGTGCATCCGGCAACATATAAACCATTACTCTGCACACACACCTTGTAATTCCCCTGTCCATCAGATTTTACAGAGAGTGCCATCTCCTTCGTTCTTATCCATGAACCTGCTGCTTTTCTTACAGCTCCTAACAATACATCCTTTTTTACATTAAACTTTACTACCATAATCTAATCCTCCTTAAAAATTAATATTTAAAATCATCATACATTTACAGAGGTGATTCTATGGTTAAATCACCTCCTACATAAATAAAAAAACAGATTAAACCGTTGCCCCTAATATGGCAAACAGATTAACCTGACCTCCAACGGTATGAGAATTTTTTACTTTCTCTACCTCTACGCCCTTCAAGATATCACCAATACTGTTCATCATTTGAACAGACATTGATTCAGAATTGATAAGACTTGCCATATCTACAATCTTTATCTCTTCAGCTATATCCTCAGAGTATTTTAAGCCTCCCATGATTTCTTCAAATATTGGCTGAGGCTTATAATCTGCCAACATTTTCTTCTCTGTCTCAGACATTGAATTAGTTGCCCTATTTGAACAATCAAACAGGTCTTTCAGTTTTCTCTTGTCTATTTTCGTCTTTCCGGCTAACGCCTGAGCCAGACGGACTTTCGCATCAACCGTCTTACACATGGCAGCTAAACCAGCTTCTGAGAATTTACCCTGAATAGCCTGGGCAGCAACCTGTTTTTCAGCCATGATCTGCAGAACATCCATCTGAACAGTATCCTCAGAAGCAAAATAATATGTCCTGCATTCCTCTGTCTGGCACAATCTGTAGCTTCTTCTCGATGCCTGCCACAACGTGAACAGATTATATCCGCACTGATAGAAAATCAAGGTTGGATAATTGTAATCAACCTTATTTCCAAAGGCGTCTAGTTCAGAAAAACAAAAATCAAGACCTACCTCAACACAGCGGGGATTACATATCATAACACGCATGCCTTTTGCCGCCTGCTTATGAATCCATTCCTCTCTCTTCTTCGGACTTGGAGAAGCTGACTTTAAAATCATAATCTCTTTGTCGTCAAGTCCTTTTACATTTGCGGCTAAAATCTTCTTTAACCTTCCTGTAATATTTGTCATAGGACTGGAAGAATATTCCACATAAATAACGCAGTTTCTGTCCTCTGATAATTCAGATTCAACGAGTTTAATAAGCTCTTTCTCCTTGTTTAATAACTTAAAGTCAGGCTTATCAATAGTCTGCCATATTGGTTTATTCCGCTTATCATATCCTTTAATGACAATTTCCTCATCCGCATACTCTTCAAAGTTATTTATACTAACAAGAGGTTTACCATCTTCCCCTGATAGAATCGGCTGTCTTCCAAATGGTTTATCTACATAAGACAAACTGAACTGTAGCTTATCTGACATACACCTTCTTCCTCTTGGAGTTTTAAGTGCATATTGCAATTTATCATTAACTCTGTGATATTCCGCAAGAATTTCCGGCTCTAACGGAACAGAAACAACATCCTCATACAACGGCGGCAAGAATTGGCTCAGGTCTGACAAATCAAGACAGAGCTGATACGGTAAAAGCAGTTCCTTAATTACAAGCGGACTACAGCCCGGCTGAACCGATATACGGTTTCCAAATGCCTTGCCGCGACAATTCTGTAAGTAGATATCGTCTCCGCTTTTCTCAAATTCCTGCTTAATAACACCGTATTTCTTAGCGAACTTCATTTCATCAGTCCATTCATAGCCTTTCTTCTTCATCAGCCACGGCGCCACCCTGTACAATAAGTAGAACAGAGATGTCGCATATCCATTTATCAGTGTTCCTGTTAATAACAGTTGTTTCTTAGTAATGCTTACCAAGTCACAAAAACTCTGAGCCTGACCAGTGTTTCCACCCTTATATAAATGGCACTCGTCTGCTATCAAATAATCAAAGAATCCTTTAAGCTGCTTTTTCATATATGTTGATATGGCTATTTTTCGGAGAAGAGACTCCTTTGAATTTCCAATGATTTTAACCCCATTAGCTTCTTCAAATTCCGCCTCACGACCTGCATAACACCAAGCCGTCTTTTCTTTAGACTTTTTCATGTCTGCATAAAATAAGACTCTTCGCCAATTACCTGCAGACGACTCCGAGCCTAAATTACCAACATTTGGAGTCCATAATGAAGCTCCGCAGACATAGCAATTAGAATTCCGGTTTGTTCTGTTTCCGAAATCCTCCGGCTGCAATGGGTTTTCATATGGAAAATAATGTTCCGACTTACTATAATCCCATAACAGATTGTCACATTCAGGACAAGTACATCCACTTGTGTACTGACCTTTATATGACACCGGCTCTCTAAGCCAATTACCGCCACATCCGCAGGCACCTGACATTTTATCAGGCTTGTATCTGCCACATTTTGAACACTTGAGTCGAAATTCCTGAACCCAGTGATTACCCCCGCAGGCACACTTGACATTACCACTGACCTCTTTTGTAGCACCACACTCAGCACACACATACTTAGCTGGCACTCTCCGCCTCGTGATTTTGCCTATTGCCGGACGGTAAGAACAACTCAGCTTTGCCGTATCCTTACTGATAACATAAAATTCCCTACCATTTCTGGCAGCACCTTTATCTTTAATAGCAATGGCATCAGCTAAGGTGTCAATATAATGCACTTTCGCATATGGAATATTGTCTCTAATGGTCTCTCCCCACTTCTTAACAATGGTTCCCGGACACAATACAACAACTCGATAATTAATATTATCTCTGCTACTATATGCACTCTGCAAAGTAGCTCCCTTGTGTGTATTCATGTATTTTCTGACTCCTCTTATCTCTATTGATAAAAAAGCCATCAGGGTTTTACCAACACCCATACCGCAATTTAAAAACTGAAAACTCCGATCCTTAAGTCCTGCAACTGCACCATTTGCAATCGCATTCTGCTGTGGAAATGGCCGCATAGTCTTAAGAGCATACTCCTCTGACGAACCTATAAGGTCAATTTTAGGCACAACCACATCATCAACCTCATTAACAAGGTCCTGTCCGTACTTTTCAAAGTACTTATCAATGGAACTAACCTCAAAGGGCTTTTGCTGCTTATCAGTCAACTTAATTAATCCTTTTTCATACAGCATTTTCATAGCTTCTGCAAAGTATTGTTCTGTAAGCTGCTCAGAAACCTTCATCACAACCAGCTCAGAAAGCTTACATTTGCTGCCATCAGCAAGCTCATACATCCATTCTTCTGCTTCTTCTGTAGTAATACCATAAAGAGAAGTATTAAAACCTACTAAACGCTGTGAAACAAGGTGATCGAGTAAAGGCTTAACCAGCTCCCTTATCATAGGAATTGGAGTGTATTTCATGATATATGAATAAAAACTGTCATACTCACTGCCCTTTCTTATAATAAAAGCTTTGTTTTGCCTGATTAGCGGACTATATGCTAACGCATTAGATACCCGTTCCTTGCCATATTTCAAATCAACTATTTTTCCCCCGAAAGGTTCTTTCATATAACTGCATATGGATTTACCATAGCGAGTAATTCCCTTATTAATTCCGCTGACTGCACCCGTTAATATCTGCTGGCTTCTGTCAAATAAATCCACAATAACAGCGTCCGGACGGGAATTAATATTTTCAAGGTCCTCAGAGAGAACCGCAAATGCCATGTAAATCTCGGCACTGCCAATTTTAACTTTCTGCATATCTGCAACCTCCAAATCATTCTTCGCTCTTAGAATCTTCGGTACATGTATTAGCTGCACCGGCTTTAAGAACGATATAGTTAAATTGCGAATCAAAGATATGGATTGATGCCTCACTACTGGTTATTACTTCTATAGTATCCGCATTACCCGGTCCATTATCTTTAATTCTTGAGGTCTCAACCTGTTCAACATAACCTCGTTGAATATGTAGAGTTCCCTCATCCTCATTTCCAGCCAATCCCTCGCAGACACCACACACCATAAGTTCATACTTAGTTGCGTCGGCGGGTGGAATTGGTGGATTTCCAACAATTTCAGAAGTATAGGCTTCCATGCAGGCTAAATCTGATATGCCCCTGCAAAGTACCCTACTCTTCCTTAATGATGGCAACGCCTCTTCCGGAAGGAAAACCTTTGTGGTGAACTTCTCTACACCATCCCCTCCATTTGAGACTAAAACTCTCCATCTCTCATTAATTTCTTCGTCTACCTTTGGTAAATAAGGAATTTTTTCGAGAGTATTAACGGATTCAATCCAAGCCTTGAAATCTTCAAGCATACAGCCTATAGCATCTCTTCGACGGCTGATTATAACTATCTGCTTATAATCTTTGTATACCTCGTCGTCAAACTTAAAGATATGCAACGGCTTATACCTGCTGAAATAGCTTCTAGCAAACTTTTCGTATGTCTTATCAGACATATCTGATATCAGATAATATGGAATGACAAATACATGCACTCCATTTCTCTTTAAATATTTAAAAGTTGTTTCCTCAGCTACCTGTTCAAATCTCGTTTCGCCATCTGATCCATATGGAGGATTATCATAAAGCAAATCTACTTTAGCATTGCTCATTATTATGCCATGCGTTGTATCTGCGTTTAAAAGATAATCTACCCATACCTTTCCCTCTTCATCAGCTTCCTGATTAGAGATTTTTGTCTGCTTGAGCTTTTCAACCGTATCACAGTTAATTTCAACTGCATATGTAACGATTGAATGTCTCTCTGCTCCAGCTCCACGAAGCAAAGAAGTCACAGCCGTTCCATCGCCTATGTGCGGCTCAAAAACAACTGTGACTTTATTTTTCTCGTTTTCAATTTTAAGCAATCTGCCACAACGATACATCATATCCGTATTAGTGTAGAATGCTCCATAGCGGGCATAATTGCCTGCCGTCTGTTGGAATGTATTTACATTCCTGACATTTTTTACCATATCTGGTACCTCCATTTAATATTTCCACTTGAGTGGATTTTTATCTATATTAACAACACGGTTAAATCTAAGCATAAAAAAAAGACTCTGTGAAAAATCACAAAGTCCATTAATACACACAATCAACCTGGTTGAAAATATCCTCCTATCATAACATCAGCAGTGTCATGAAAACCAATCAGCACGAGCATCGTGTTGATTTAAACAAAAAATCAAATAATATATAGATAATATACTATATCCAAAAAGAAAAAGCAATAAAAAAGACTGTCTCTCCCTATAGGGAATAAGACAGTCTTCTGTAAGCGGCGATACATTAATTAATTGGTAATTTCCCAAATATCTCATAATACACATCATCGGCGGAACTATTAATAGAATCATGCATAGTTTCTTCCGGCTCATTCTGAAGAGATTCGTATAAATAACTCTTTTTCACAGCATTAGTCGCTGCTTGTTCCGATAAATCATATCGTCTGATTAAACTCAATATCACACAATTCATGTACGATAAAGCTTTTGTATTCATCATTTAAACACCTCCAGTTATTATTTCACATTTCATAGATACAATAGATGTCAGAGCTTTCTCGGTATGAAAGGACATCTGCGTACCTAATGTTCTTCCATCTTCTGTAAGAACATCATACACTGATACCATCTCAATTGCCACATCTTTATTCTGAATATGACTTACAATTTCAGAAACCTTTGAATCTGCTATTGAGCCAATCACTAAATCATATTTCGAATCAAGATTATTCTCCATACAATTTTGTTGTACATATTCATAAGAAAGTCTGTTTGCCAGTATAAAATACAACCATTCTTCATTGCAATAATCGAATCTTTTTATATTAAATGTATTTACCATATCAATATTAATTGTGATAACAACTACTGCTGGTTTATCCTTTTTCCTGTATATTCTATTGTATTTTTTAGTCTGTGTCTGAGCCCTCTTTTTAGCAACATTTTTATCATCCGTCATATAGAATCCCCTACCAAAATCCAATTCTTTCTTACTTTTGGTAAAATCAATTCCATGCTCACAGATATTAAGTGCAGAAGATTCATTTGTGCCATGATACCATACTCTCTGCATATTCTTCTCCTTCCTTAATTATACCATACTTTATCTGAATATAACAGGGAAGGCTGCCGCTTTAAGCAATCCCTGTCATATCAAGTTACTACAAGGATTGCTCCTATTTAGTTATAAGTTAAATCCATTTACAAACCCAACTTTTGATAATACTCTTCAATATTATCTATAGTCAGTTCTGTTGCCATCAACTGGGCATTTTTAATCAATGCATCGTCAAGACCTTTACCCAATTTTTCATCCCATGTAAAAATGAGTGGCTTTAGTCCTTCTCTCAAGAGCCTCATTGCAAGCCCCTTTTCAGACCGCAATACATTGATATTCGTTAGTCTGTCCGCATCATATGCGATTGCGAAAAACTGTACACCAGAGTTTATAAGATACTCCAGTATGTTTTTTCCAATCCTGGTCTCAAACAGCTTTGTATAACTGTTTACGCCTGGCAATATACAAAATGGGACTTTAAGAAGAGTACTTCCAACGATTCCCTTCTTCTCACCCTCTGTAAGTATAGCCATGACCGGATTACTGTCCTTACTCTTAATCAGACCGACTATGTTACTGCCCTCTGTACCACACTCATATAAGTTAGTGTATGTACCGGCTTCTACATTATCAACCTGCAGGAATGAGGACATGCCTCTGTACTTTCCTGTACAGCGGTACTTTTTATCAGTTTCCTTTTCCAGTGTTCCGTCAGGGTTTAATTTCATAACGCCCTTCCACGAAACATACCTTTTTAAGTTATCATCCTCGGATATAAAGTATAATCCTCTATCGTCTTTCTGATAAGATTTACTTACATCCATAAAGTCCATACGCACACGGATTCTAACTATCTGTCCCTTCTCATTAAAGAGAGGGAAGCCTATTCCTGATCTGGCTTCAAAGTACCAATATTTTTCTCCAGTTCTTTTATCTTTCTTTAAATAAAAGCCGGGAACACCAAGCAACGCATCCGAACCCAGCTCATTAATAATGGCTGCACATACGCTGCTCCTTGATGGGAGGTCATTCGCCTCCAAAACATCAAATGATGTTTTCTTGTGGTAATATTCCATCCAGTCGTCAGCTGGAAATGAACATAACATGCTGTTATCGAAAAAAACATCCCGCCAGCCGTCACCTTCAAGCCATACCCGGTGACTTGCCTTTAATGGATAAAAGCTCATAAGCATTCGATAAGCCAAATCTTTCTTCTCATCGTCTGCTTCTTCCACAATGCCGACAGGAATAAGCTCTTTCTTAAACTGTCGTTTTCCCTGAACAGCATCAACATCATGAGCTCCTTTTCTCCACACATGGAATCCATGTGCCTCGGCTTCCGCAACTTCATCCTCTGGTCTGTATATTCCTGAGCCTGCTCTGCTTACGCCCAGAAAGACATACAATTTTCCGTCATATCCAATAACATCTCCTTCTGGATTTGCTGCATTTACTCGCGGATCTGTATACCTCTTACAGATATGCACATCGCCATAACCGTCTTCTGCGGGTACTCGGCAGCACCAATCAGCTGTGCCACAGATTAAACATGGCTGATGTTTTTTTACCTCATGATAACCATTTGCCATATCACAACACTCCTTCTTGTTATTATTTTCTTTCACTCTATATAAACAGAAAGAGAATCCTTGTAATTTAGATTTCCCTCTCTGGCTACAAAATAAGTAACCATAAGGGAAACCCCTTTAGGTTCGTTATACTCCGACATTAAATGGAATATAAAAAAAGATGATGTCTCGTTCCAACATCAAGACACCATCTAAAACATCTGTCTGCTTAGGCAGACTGCGAAAAGACAGTAGCCTTTCCGTAATCTAGGAAAATGTGAGCTGTCTGCAGCACTTCCTTCCTAGTGGAATTAATCTTTTGCCTGTATCTAATCGATACTTTTGGCTGTACCCACGAGGTACTTCTATCACATTGTGATTAACCACAAATGCAATATAATCAGCCTTTTTAAGGGCATAAAAAAACGCCGCTCTAAGCGACGACATAATACATTATTTGTATCATCAATATAAGTATATTTGCAATACACTTATCAATTTTCTATAGCCAGAAAAGACTATAAACACCAAGTAAAACCACTGGTTCTGCTCCAAACAAAAAATCATAATATGTTATTATAATAACACATCAAAATATATTGTCAAGTATATGACACCCATAATACATCACCATGATAATTAATTGATAGTCTCACACAAGGCATAATACTCTCTCTAAAATTAAAATAAGTCCCCACATATAACAAACTTGTGGGGGCTTATTGACCTACGGTTTCTTGCATCATTTTGCCTTACATATTATATTACAGGTAAATCAGATGCTCAATATTTTTATATCTCATAGCACTCATAGCAGGAATTTTTTGTCTTGCTTTTTATACAAAATGCGCCTGACTTCCATAATCTTATTATCCTGCTCATCGTCTATTACAACATAATAAATCACAAAATTCTTCACATAGATTCTGTAATATGGATAACGATGTTCCCTGAAAGAATATAATGGTTCATACGACTCTGCCACTGGCTGTCTCTCCAATATTGCATTTTCTACTGCATCAAGTAAATCATGTGCAGCTTTCGCATTATGCAGTTTTTCAGCAATATACACAACCTTCTCTTCTAAATCGTCATAGAACAATGGCAGATATCTCAATATATATTTTGTATCAGCCATTTATCCTCCTTCTGAGATTAGAAAAAACTTCCTCATGTGAATATCTTCTATCATTCTCTTCTGCATATCTGTCAGCAGCGTCAAGTGCTGCTTCAACGCCATCTGTCAGGCTTGAGTACGCCTCTATGCTAAGTACAACCATAGTGCCATAGCCGTTTTTCGTCAAGTACACTGGCTCTCCACACTCGACGGCTTTTTCTACTTCAGTAAAATTATTACGCAAATCCGAAACTGGTCTAATCTGTATCATAGAAAACCTCCTTGTATTTGATATCATAATCTTATCATTATTTTATCATAATTTTATCATTTATATTATATACAATTTGATTCGCTTTATCAATACCATATTCTTTCATGTCGAATTTTGTTGAATATTGTCGCTTTTTATGCTAAACTTAATATTAAGATAAGCATTTGTGTAAACAGATGCCTCTTAGGAATACTCTCCAAAAAGAGAGATTCCAAGTCGGATTAATAATCTCTAATTAGAGAAGCCCACCTTGCTTACAGCAGGGTGGGCATTTAATTTTTAAATGTTGTTATATTTTTTCACTTCTAATATCTGTTAGAGGTCACGGCTAACAAAGCATAGTAACACCCAGCAAAGACATTACCCAACCATGCCAGACAGCTCATAATGTATATTATTTTCGCCATGTCCTTTTGTAAAATGAAGACAGCAACTGCGCCGGCAACCGCTATCAACAGGCTTATGATAGCACGAAACATGTAATACCGATTTCCTTTCGATTTACCGATACGCCTATTAGCAGGTTCAGTAATGAACTGTGCAAATAATATTAAATACAATATTATACAAATTATATTATCTATTCTCATATCCTTATACACCACTCTTTTTTTTCTTAAAGATCGTTTTACATAAACTGATAATACCAAATAAAAATACACCAATACTTATAACAATGATTAGTATATCCATTACCCTTGTTATTCCTACTGCCGCAGTTGCTATTTTAGATAATGGCATACCTCCTGCAGGTTCTAAAGCATTCTCACCCATCATCCACTTCATAATGAATGCCATAAGTACACCAGCAACACCTGTTACCATATAAATAACCGACCTGATAATTTCATAATCATATACAGCTTGCTTTTCTTCTAAATTTGCTGCCTTCTTTTTATTTGTCATAACATTAGTCTGATTTATTATAAGAAGCAACACAATTATAAGTAATGCATCTCTCATAGATTTAGGTTCCTCCTACTGTAGTTGAAAATATTTTTAAATTCCTCAGATATATTAATGCTAATAATTATGGTATATGAACTACTCGCAAAGCTCCTGTAAATTTATGGTATTCTTGACATAATACTCTTAGCAACATAAATCAATCCAAGAATAAACAAACCGAGGAATCCAATAACAAGCATAAGCTCTGCTCTCTGTGCAATAGCTGTATCTGGTAAATATTCCCCAAATATGGCATCCATTAACTGAACTACTATAGTTCCAAATAATCCTAAAGTAGCATGAATAAGTCCTTTTATTTTATAGTAATAAGCTCCTCTTGGTTCACTACCCTGTTTCTTTGATTTTGCTTGTCTTCCATCATTAATAAGCTGTATTACAATGTAGCAATACACGGCCCAAGCTGCATATTCCATATTTAAACTTCCTCGCTTTCTTCCATATCTTCGTTACTATTTTTCATTATCAAATTTCTAATCACAATACTGAGCACCAACATAAACACTATAGGATAGGCTGGAAATAAACTTATCCATGTTTTGGTTCTAATACCGAAAGTAGTGTAAATAATCCATATACATGTCATCAGAAAATAGATTGCAACTATCAGAGATATGATAATACCTGCAACTGAAATCTTCTTATTAAAATAAACATAACAACCCACATTTAATATAAATAAGATAAGAAAAGGAACTAGTATTATTTTAAATAATTCAATATGCAATGTTGGCATATGTAATACTTCTACAAGTTCTCTCCTAAATTGTCCCACTACGGCTATCAGAGAATCACCGTTTATCACTTCATTCATACATTTTATCTCCTACATGAAATTTTTAATGTTCTGTTTTTTCTTATTTTTCTTATCATTTTCTTATCAGCTACAAGGTTTAGAACTGTTTCAGCAAGTCCATCAAGTAGCATTGGCACCGTTCTTCCTTGATAATACTCCTTATATGCATGAGGAATCTGAAATGTTTCACTATTTAAAAGTATTTTAATCTTTTTTTTCATGTATTTTTTATATTGTCTTTTATTCATAAATAACCTCCAAATTTCTTACCGCAATATCAAACTAACCCATACAATCTATCTAACTTCGAGAAATCAATTATTCCTCTCTTTTCATCAACAATTTCAGTTATTTCCGGTCCAAAATAAAATTTTTCCTGTCCTGTTCCTATTCTCTGAGGATATTCGACAATTAATGTATCATTTGTTTCATTTATACTGTATATATATTTTGAATCATCATTTATTCGACCATAAAAATCAATGAAGCGTTCTATTTCATTATATACAGCTGTTATCTGCAATGCTGTTGCCTCATATTTGTCTTCAATGATTTCACCATTTTCAACATATTTCCTGTATGTTATTTCACCCGGTGTCAAGATTTTCCTAATACTACCTGCAATACCAAACCAGGAAAAAATATAAACCACAAATATGAAATCTTGTAACAAATTTGATCCATATCCAGACACTGAAATTATATACTCATACTTTATTGGAAATGTAACATGCTTAAACACAAGATAATACATAGTTAGATAACAAACTGAAAATGCCAGTAAATTCCCTATATATGTTTTTATTTTAAACTTCCTATACACCGGATTTTTCCAATTGTCAGTTGCTTTCTCTCCAGATTCCCTGAGAATATTTTTAACTTCACCTTCACGAAGGTTAGGTGGTATATATGTTACTTTTTTTTCTATATCTTTTACTTCCTGCGCCTGCTTTGGATTTCCATTCCCGCAGATTTCTTTAGGTAAAGTTACAACCATTTTTAATCCTCCTTCGTAATGTATATTAAATCAGTAATGAAATTTAACCGTCTGCTCCTTCGTACATGTACGTCTTCCTATATAAAACTAACCTTATTCTATCAGATTCTTACCCTTCACAGGAGCTGATTCTTTATGCACCAAATAATAACCACAATGGATATAAGTACATAAAGCAATGATTTTATAAGCAAAGTTTTCCGTCTTTTATACCTTATATTATAAAAATAATTAATCTCCTCCGTCGTTATTTCCGACAGAGGTTTAGAAAGAATCTCTTCCAAAACCTGTTTCTGTTGTTCAATAGATTCAAGTTTTTTCCGTATTCGTTCCATTGTTTGCTTATTTTCCAGCATATTCCTTTTTAATGGAAAAAATAAAAATCTTTCAGGTTTTAACCAGTTTCTGCACTCGTTATGCTCATAGCTGTAAGCATAATCCTGAATGAAAACTATTTCATTTTTTACCTTTTGTCTGAAATATTCCCCATGCTCTTTTAAGTATTCCTCACTCTCCATAACAGGGTAATACCTTCCGTATAATTTACTATTTATAAACTGTACCATTATCGTTTATGATTCTCTCCTTGATTATATCAATTATTATTTATCATTACTAAGCATAGGTGTCTCTACAAGATTCGCTTTTCTCTCCTTAAAAGGATACTTCCACTTCAGACGAGTATGGCAAAACGGACATTTCTGAAAACCTATCTTTACAGGTTTTCCGCAACTCTTTCCGGGGCATCTAAAGCTCATGATTGTACCGTCTGGACTGTACAGCATATTCATGAAATTTTCCTTTAAGAGCTGCTCCTTAATCTCGTCGTTAAATATCTCGTATTTTATTCCAATCGGTCTTTTTGAGAACATGTTGACGCCTCCTATTTTTTGTAATATTAAGAACTTATTTGTTGATAATTTCTGTTGCTAAATCATATAAAAAGATATAATCTAGCCTTGTATTCCCATGTAAAAATTTCCGACATACTTCATTTTCTATGGCGAATACATTGGGGCATATTATTATGCCCCTCTATTTTTCATCACCAACATTTTTCTTGATTTCTTAATCTATTACTGTCTTTCTCTTTTTTCTCCGCAGTTTGCAGATAGGAAAGATAGGAAAACCTGGCAGCAGGTGAGATTCAATACTGATACCTTAATCATGCCTGTTACTATCATTATTTTGTTTCCCCGCAAGAAGAACACTTGTATCCAACTAATTTCTGCTCATTATATGCTTCGGTTACTGTAACTGTTTCGTAGTGACCTTCTTCCTTATGTTCAATTACTCCAACTTTCTTCTTATAATTCACAAAATTAAAACAGCTACCATCTTCATCCAAGCAAGCATCTTGATGTTTTTCAAATTCATCAATTGAATCATATTCATATTCAGTTATGCCATACTCTAAACATCTTTCACATCTACCATCTCTGCAATGAGCACATATATATACTTCTTTATACACCGGTTCGTCCCAGGCAGCCTTATCAACTACCCAAACTTTTTCCTTTACTGCTTCATGGGGTATATAATCATAGACTGGCACCCAGTTATGCTCATGTGAAGGTGTGTTTGGTGTTGATGGCTTTGTCTCAGTCTCGCCAGGGGCTGAGTTACTGCCATTGTCTGAAGAACTGCTGCCATTATTACCACTGTTATTACTGTTGCCGTTGTTATTGCCGCCATTATTGTTATCAGCAGAGCCTGAACTGCTGCCACCATTGCTGTTATTGCCGTTATCAGCTATATCAATTGATGGCTTAGTAGGAATAATTTCATCAGCCTTCGGAATCTTATCGTCTTTTGCAGCTTCTGAGATTTCCTCTGCTACAGTTTCATCAGTGATTGTTATAATTGAATTACTATCACCATCCTCAAAATTATCTGCCTTAATCTCTTTTCTGTTGCCGTCTCTATCCTGAATGATAACAACTTTCTCGCCATTGTCCTTTGTCTCAACAATACCAGCTACTTCTACCGTGTTACCCTCTGAATCCTTGACTGCAATAGTAACCTGTTCCTCACTGCCTGCATTCTTCTTAGTTTCCTGTTCTGTAACGGCCTTAGTAGTGCTCTCGGTGGTTACTGTCTTACTCTTCTTTCCGCAGCCTGCAGATGTAAATACTAAACAGCATGATAAAAACACTGCTGCACCCTTTAATAAATTTCTTTTAATCATACCAGCTTACCTCGATTCCTCTTTACTCGAGATAAACCCTATTCCTAAAAGATTTTTAGATAATTAATAGTTTTCTGATAGCAAAATGTGGTTGGTGCTATCTTTAACCTTAAAATACCGCCTTTTCCTGTAGTTTTCAATACATACACATGTCAAAAATTGTTACAGAAATATTACGAAGCGGCATTTTACTAAATAATTACATGCACTATTAATACCACAAATCCCCTCTCCGTTGGAAAGAGAGGGGATTGTGACATTTTTCAATTTAAGACCAGTGCGAAATAGATTATTCCACTACTTCTTTTTCTGATTTCTTTTTCCAAAGAACAATAGCAATAACAGCAATAATGACAATTACTACTGCCGAAAAACTGCCAACTACAACAGGATTTTTAAATACTGACTTAAAATCAGTTTTCTTAGTGCCTGATGCATTCGTGTCAACAATTTCACTTGTAAGCTGGTATGTTGCTGTACCCTTAATTTCATAAAAAGTTGTGTTCTTTGTTGTATCTGCTTCATAATCTGCAGTGTAAACTACATTAGCTGTTGGATAATCCACCGTAGCCACATATGTTGCTTCATAATCAGCAATTTCCTTATAACCCTTAACAGTTGCTTCCCTGTGGATCATTCCGTCTGCATCAGCTTCCGGCTCACTTGTCCATTCGATTGATTCAACTGTATAAATATCCTTAGATAACCCTAAATCCATAAGAATACTGTCCTTATACTGCATAAGGTTAGGATTCTCGGCATTATATTCAACAAGGTTATCCTTATACATAAAATAAGCTCCACTAACCACATTAATTGAAAAAACAAAATCATCACTCTTTTGTTCATTCTTCTTTACGAGACCTGTCTGAGTCATATTTACAGTGCTAACCTCATTAGTTGCCTCGTCACGAACACTTCCTGCTACAACTGCCGGAATATCGTCGGTTTTTGTTAAACCATTGTATGTATATACTTTTGTGTATGTAACAGAACGGCTTCCCATATCGCCTTCAGCCGTAGTGACTGATTTAAGCCTGTAAGTTATTCCATTCTCGACAATGGATTCCTCAAATACAGGAGCTGCATCTGTTACAAGAACCGTATTGGTCTTTGTGATGTTAGCAATCTGTTTAGCCTTTACATCATACTTAACATCAGTTAAGGTGTAATCCACACCATCTTTTGATTTATTTTTTTTAAAATCATATTCAGCTTCCTTATTCTCAGACTCAAATTTTTCTTCCTCTGTGAATGTAGTTGCTGCGTAAGTTCTGGTATTACCTGCAAATGCTACCGCAAGAAATACGAAAACTGCTCCAAACACCTTTATGAATGCTTTTTTATTCTTTCCGAATAAGCAGCCTAAAAGTGCAATACCAGAAACCAGCATAATAACCATGTACTTTAACATGTTTGAACTGTCTCCTGTCTGTGGTGTAACTAATGCTGAATCTGCTGCAACTTCAAAATCCTTTTTCTCATTGTAGCTGAAATTCATCAGTCCCACTTTGGCTTCATCAGCCATTACAAAATGCTGTAATTCCACTTTATCTCCAAGAACAAATACAACATCTTCTGTAAGTTCGTAGCCCCACGGAGCTGCCACTTCGTGAATCTTGTATGTTCCCGGCTCTAATCCTATGATTACTGTTTCTTCTAAACCTGACACAAAAGAAGTTGCCTTCTTTACTGCTGCCACTGTATTACCATTCTCGTCCTTAGTTTCAGTAAGGATTTCAACCTCTACTACATTTCCATCCTTATCAAGAATCTGTAAAGTTGCTCCGGATAAAGGCTTTTTAGTCTTGGAAGTATCATCAATCTTAATAATGCCTATTTTAGTAGGCTCAACAATCGTCTGTCCTTCATCACTCAAATCTTCATGAGCAGTTACCTCAATTTCGTTTAGATATAATTTTTCAAAAACTACTACTGTTCGACCTGCTAAATCAGTTCTTGTAAAATTAAATGTCACATCAATGCTGCCATCTTTCTGTTCAGCTGTGAATTTAATCTCACTTGTGACTTCCTTTCCGGTTGACTTATTAATTACTGATTTTCCGGTTGCCTTATCCTTTAAGACACCTTTAATTACATATTCCTTACCAACAATAAGGTTTTTATATGATACTGTATCGACAATCACGATATCCTCTGCACCATTGTTATACTTAGTTCCACTAATACCATCATTAGCTGTTGTTTTAATTTCAGGATAAAAAGTGCTTTGATCTTCATTATTTAAATCTTCATGACAAGCTACCTCGATTCCGTTGTGGTAGACCTTCTCAAAGCATACAATTGTCTCTCCTGCAAGCAGGGAAGAATCAAACTCAAACACCATATCAACCGTTCCGTCTGCCTGTTCAGCATCAAATGTTGTTTTGGCTGTTATCTTATTTCCCTTCTTATCAAGCAGAGGTTTACCAGTACTCTTAACCATGAGATATCCGCTTACTGTATAAGTGTTACCCACAATTAATCCATGATAAGTTACTGTATCTACAATTACGGCATTCTCTGTAACTGTGCCGACATTGTTTCCTGTATATTTATCATGCGCCTGTGTCTTTATATCAATAAAGTAAATGCTCTGCTCCTCACTTCCAATATCACTATGGGTTGTGAGTTTAACACCTGTCTCTGTATCAAAAATATCTTCGAATACGACAAGAATATGATCTCCCAGTCCTGTTGAGTCAAGTGTAAATTCCATATCTATAGTTCCATCAGGACCGTCTGCAGCAAAGTTCTTAGTCGCTGTTATAATATTTCCTGTGCTGTCAAGTACAGGCATCTGTGTAGTCCTGTCAACAAGATATCCCTTTAATGTATACTCACGGCCTGCAACAAGGTTACTGTATATTACAGTATCAATGATTGTTGTTTCAGGTCCTACAGTACCATTATGGTCTCCTGTGCTCTTATCATGTGCCTTTGTCCTTATCTTAGGATACAAAATCGACTGATTAGAGTCAGTTATATCACTATGCGTGGTCACGCGTATATCATTATGATATAAATCCTCAAATACCACGGCTGTAGAACCCTCCATATCACTTGAATCAAATTCAAATGTAATATCTATTGAACCATTCGCTGTTGCAGCTGTAAATGTCCTTGAAGATGTAATCTTATTACCATCTTTGTCAAGTATAGCTGTGTTAGTATCCTGATTCATAAGGTATCCGCTTACCGTATAAGTCTTGCCGACAATCAGATTAGTATATGTTACTGTATCGATTATCGTTGACTTACCACCGACAACACCTACATGGCTGTTAGTATTGCCGTCTGCGGCAGATGTTCTTATTTTTGGATAGAAAATGCTTTGGTCTGCATCAGCTATATCGCAATGCGAGCCAACTCTTACACCATTATAATATACATCTTCAAAAACAGTTACCGTTACACCTTCCAGAAGTGATGAATCCAGAATAAACTCCATCTCAACTGTCTGGTCTGCTGCTTGTGCTGTAAATGTCTTTGTAGCTGTTATCCTGCTGCCATCCTTGTCAAGAAGTTCAAAACCGGTATCCTTATTCATCAGATACCCTCTTACCTCATAGGTATTACCAACGCGTAAGTTGTTAAATGTTACTTCATCAACTATAGATGCTTTATCTGAAACAGTACCTACATTGGTAAGAGTATCCTTGTCATGCGCCTTAGTTCTTAACTTAAGGTAATCTATCGTCTGGTCTTTGTCCTCCAGATCATCATGAACAAAAATCTCAACGCCCTGCTGGTAAAGCCTCTCAGCAACAACAACTGACAGTCCCTCAAGGTTTGCCTTGAAGTTGAATTCAACATTTACAATCTGGTCTTCTGTCTCTGCGGTAAATGTTGTTTCACCTGTTACAGTATTTCCATCCATGTCAACGAATGGAAGACCTGTTGCCTTGTCTTTGAGCATACCCTTAATAGTGTACTCCTCGCCGACAACAAGATCACGGCAGTCTACGCTGTCTATAATCCTGTAAACAAAGTTCTCATCATACGCACCCTGGTTATCACCGGTCTTGTATTCTGCCGCCTTTGTTCCTGCGATAGAGGTATGCTTGTCTGTGTATTTAAGAGTATAATCCTGAGATTCGGAATTACCCTTAATCTCACTTGCATCAACTTTCTTAGTATCGTGTTTATTGCCATATCCAATCGGTGATGTAAGTTCCTTAACCTCATATACATAACCTGTCGGATAATCATATGTTGTGGCTGCTGTTCCATCTTCTCCTGTTACTATCTTTTCCAAAACAGTTCCCTTAGAAGCAACAACCTTTCCGCTTCTGTCCTTAATATCCGTTGTAGCGTATACTCCGAATACTGTGTTGGCAAGAACAGCTCCCGTATCTATATCTGTCTTATTAACAGATACATTTACTTTCTGTCTGCTGTCCTCCATTGTTACATTAGTAAATCCAACTTCTGCATAGGTATCAGCGGTTACTGTAATCTCATGTACTTCCGGATCAAGAAGATATTTACCATTAGTACTTACTTCCTTGATGTAGTAAGTTCCCGGCTCATATTCATATCTGGATTCTGCATATGTTCCATCAACTGTTGTAATCTGTTCAACAAGTGATTCGTCACTAAATGACGGATCCGAATATACAACATATGTACAGCCTCCAACATATCCTTCTTCATATGTAAATCCGGTTTCCTGATTAAATCCTGTAAGTACCTCTCCCTTCTTATACAGACGAATCTTAGAATACTTCTGAGCATCATTTCCTGTAAGTTCATAAGTTTTTCCATTTTCTGTAATGGAAACTTCCATATCATTCATGAAAGTACAATTCTCTTCTCCGCCAATCTGGTGAAGCACATAATTTCCGTATGGCATATCCTTAGAGGTTGCTAAACCATTTGAATCTGTTGTAAGGATATCCCTTACGCTGTCTGCGGCATTGTCATAACTTCCGGCAGATTTAAGGTAAAGCTGGAATACTGCTCCTCCTTCTGCCACTGTCTTTGAAAAGTCGTCTTTCTGTGTGGTAAGAATAACCTTAGAATTATCATCCTTAGTTACTGTCTTAGTCTTCCTGATTGAAACCTTTCCTTTGACTTCCTGCTCCAACTGAATGATTGTATCATCAGCTTCCTGGTATGATGTGGCATTTTTCTGCTCTTCACCATTAACATAGATTTTACCGCCCTGAATTAAGTTCATCACAAAAACAGTATTATCTATAAGATATCCTGTTGGTGCCTCATACTCTTCTACAGAAATAGTACCCATAGGGAAAACTACAACTCCATCAGAATTTGTAAAAAGAGAATCTCCACCAATGTAACAATTAGCATCTCTTAGCCTTATTCTACCATTCTTATCCGTCTGAACATACCAAGTATACTTAGCACTCTTACCATTGGCAGCAGGATCTGTGGTCATATCCGTATCATAATACTTAACCACATACTTAGCACCCTCAAGAGTACCTTCTCCGTTAGATACTCCTCCTGTTTCCTTATTAACCTTCTTAAGAAGGATAGTTACAGGGTCAGTCTCAGGTACGTCTTCAACATAACCAGTCCATGTGCCTTCACCTTCAATAGTGACGGAATGGACTGCATCATCCAAGAGGAAGCCTTTTGGAGCTTTGGTTTCCTTATAGTACAGTGTTTTTGTCTCATCTTTCGGAATATCATGTACAGTATATGTATCTGTATCACCATTCTCGTCTGTTACAAGAGTTGTAAGATAATCTGTACAATCCTCATCGTTATAAACAGAAAACTCTGCACCTGCAAGACTATAGCAGCTGTTTCCATTTGTTATAGTTTCGTTATCGGAAGATTTCTTAATCTTAATGCTACCATCGTATGGTGGTTCAACGTACTTTTCAGAATAAAGTAACAAATCCTGATAACCTTCACCATTAACAAGATACTTAACGGAACAATGCCAATCTCCGGTAGTGATGTTTGCTGCATAATTCAATAATTCCATAACAAGATCATATCCTATACTGTCACTTCTTAAGAATGTGTTACCACTCTGTGACGTATTCCAGTTTTCATCACCTTTTGCGAGTGCAAATGTGTGATGTGCTATAATCCATCGTAATTCATAGCTGTAACCATACAGCGGACCACCGGTTTCACCACCATGTCCTATAGACCAGTACAGTATTCTGGCGTATGTGGCACGATCATCGTCAGCTTCATCGCTCGAGTATGTATCCCCATCAATAACAACCTGACCATTTTCAGCTGTCTTTACATGAGGCTGTGCACACATTGCTGAATATGTTTCACCATCAGAATCTTCTACCGTGAAATGTGTAGACCACCATCCCGGCATATCAGGATCAAGATCACCAAATACAGAACCGTAGAACTCATTATACTGGTCAATTACTGTATAATAACCATCATTAGCTCTCGCCTTCATCGGTTCCACATTGACGATTATGGTTGTCACTGCCATAAGTGTTGCTGCTGCTCCTGCGGCTAACCTCTTCAAGAAACTTTTTACATGTTTCTCCCGTCTCATTTTTCTCTCCTTTCTCTCTAAATTTTAACGGTTGAATATTCCAACCCTTGATAATTTGACGGACGTTCAGAAAACTTTGTCAATATGATTTTTAAAAATTTAATTTTTCTAAATATGTAAAAAGGAAATCCCCGCCGGATTCAGTCCGGCAAAGATTTCCTACTCTCATTATTGCTTATTAATCATGTTAAAAATCTTGTCTGTTCTGTCTTTTCGATTTACTGACACTGCTGACAGTTAATGCTAAAGCTCCGGATACAAACATGAGCAATACATATATCTGAACAGGCATATTATCACCTGTCTTAACTGTTTCTTCCGGCTTCTCTGGTTCTGTAACCTCCTCCGGTTCTGTACTTATATAAGATTCATTTACAAGTTTATACTTAGCATACAGCTTAACCATTACATTATCTGTTCCGGTGAATCTGCCTGTAAGCTGGTATTCTAAGTCAGATTCCCATTTGTCAAAGCTCCATGTCTGGATTCTCTCACCATCTGCAGTAGTTATATGAATAACCTTATCTTCCGGTATATAACTGCTTGTCTTTATTTCTGCATTGTAATCTGTAACGATAGTCTCATATGGAACGGTATCGTACTCACCTTTTTCAAGATCAGACACAGTATAGTATTCCAGTGTAAGCTTTGTTGTATGCGTTACGCTCTCAGTATATGCAGCATATACATTCATATCTGAGGTTACTCCACTAAGTAATGCCTTTGTATCGGTAACAGTATCCCTCCACTCCAAAAATGTATATGCTGTTCTTGCTGTATCTGTTACAAAGTCTGCTCTCTCCGGTGCAACAGGAGCTACAGAATCCTCTCCTTCTACCACCATATCCGTCTTTATTAATTTTTTACGGTCATATGAATAATAGTTTACGCAGAATATATCCTTTACGGTAATATTCTCTTCCGTATGCTTTGTAATGCCGTTGTCCGTAAAAATTATATCCATACTTACATCATCAGGAATAAGACTCTTTGCAGTATCAACACTGTATGCTACATTCGGCTTAACTGTATATGTTATATTTCCTGAACGATATGTATTCTTGTATACAGCATCTACGACGAGTCCTGTCTTATCAAAGCTCTCACCCTTAATGTAACTAAGTTTATCTGCATGATTAGCAATACTGATACTGTCTAACTCTGTGTTTACTATCTCATCAGCTACAGTTATTGCCACATCTGTCGTTTTAGTTATTCCTTTGTCTGTCTTACTTACGATTACTTTTGTGTCCATAAGCGTAAGCTCTGTTGAAGTATCAACATCATATGTTGTGTTATATTCTGTCCTGTATGTCACATGTCCGTCATTCCATGTCTGTTTATATACTGCATCTACAACAAGACCTGTCTTATCGAAGCATTCATTTACAATATATGATGTCTTATCCGGCTGCTTTGCTATATAAATTCTGTCAAGCTCCTCTGTACTTATGTAAGATTCACTTGCGAGCTTATACTTTGCATACAGCTTGACTGTTAAATTATCTGTTCCGGTGAATCTGCCTGTAAGCTGGTATTCTAAGTCAGATTCCCATTTGTCAAAGCTCCATGTCTGCGTATTGTCAAAGCCGGCTGCTGTGGCTGTATGTATAACAATGTCTTCCGGTATATAACTGCTCGTCTTTATTTCTTCATTATAATCCGTAACCACAGTTTCATAAGGCTTTGTATCATACACACCTTTTTCAAGGTCTACAACAGTGTAGTATTCCAGTGTAAGCTTTGTTGTATAGGTTACGCTTTCTGTGTATGCAGCATATACATCCATATCTCTGTCAACCGCATCAAGCCCAGCCGGGCTGTCTGTTATGCAGTCTCTCCATTCAAAAAAAACGTATGAAGTAACTGATGTGTCTGTAACTGTATTATTTCTCGTTGGAGAATCAGGCATTGTAATATTTTCGCCCTTTATAACTTCTTCCGTATAAAGAACAGTACTTTTATCATAATCATAAAATGTGACTGTATATTTTGCCGGAAAATAGTTTACGGACAGATTTACAAGTGCTGTCAGCTCATCATCACCTGTATGCTCAGGTGAATATGAAACTTCTACTGCAGGATATTCAGTATACTTATCTGTCAGAATATTGCTTGTATATGAGCCTGTCGTGCCTGCTACGCTGGCAAGCCTGCTTATATCATCATACAGGCTGTTATCTGGCAGATATACTTTCAGTTCTGAATTTCCTGCTCCGCCATTATCCTCCGGTATCGCTGTCTCCCAGAATAAAGCCTTTGATTCAGTTGTCCTTATTTTATATCCGTCTGCTTTTGCACCACGATTCTCACATTTAACAGTTACCGCATAACCAGCGTCCTTATACACTTCTTTTATATCTTCTGTTATCTCCTTTACAAGATTCAGTGAATTAAAGTCTGTGCCATTTGTTAAGAAAACTGTAGGCATCTGCTTGAGCATTGACATTTTATCCATAAGCTGCTGATGAGCATTTTCATCTGTCAGAATCATGTCATTAAGTACCGTTTTACCGCTTACGCTCAAACTGGTAATCCCAGAATTATTCACATAATACCTGCGAGCCTCATCTGAACTACTGGTTACTGTTAATTCATATGATATATTTTTACCGTAGCTTCCCCAGTTGTCATAAGCTAAACCAGGCTGGTTATCTATACTGTCCATCTGTGGCAGATATATTTCAGCTTTGATTTTTTTTAACCCTCTGAAAGCGTCAATCAGCCCTTCTGATATATAATAATTACTTATATCCGCCTGCTGTAAGTCACTAATGCCTCTTATAACGATTGGATTATCACCATATACTTTTTCAGCCGACCTGCAGCCCATGAACATTCTCACTCCCGCAATAACCGTATCCGGTATGGCTGGAAGCTCTGTCATGGCATAGCAGTTATAAAAGCTGTAATAAAGGTTATGAATTTCTGTCTCTGGGAAAATAACCGGACATAATTCCATAGAATTGCATTTTTCAAATGTTTCCATAAGGTTTTTACATGTCTTAGGAATCACCAGCCTGTGTGACGGATTGAGGTTAATATCATTTCTAAAAGCAGAATTCATATTAATTACTCCGTCCGGAATCTGTGGGACATCAACTAAAGATTTACAGCCCTGAAATATCTTTCCCATATCCTTAAGCTTTGATGGGAGGTTTGTAATGCTTACAAGGTTTTTGCAATCCCTGAATGTGTTCTCCATCTTAACTACATCATCCGGAATATTTTCTACCGTTTCTAACGATGTACAGCCTGCAAACATGGCTTTCATGTTTTGTCCTTCTATCGTCTCTACAGTGCTATTACCATACATATCAAGAGAACCCTGCTCATCAAGTGCTTTATACACTGTGGAATCCGCTATAGATTGTATGCTGCCATATATATTGCTGTAGTCATTTAAGGTATCAGCACACACTACAGTATCTTTTGATGTTTCATCACCTATTTTTACACCATCAAGAAATTTTACTGATTTGATTCTCGTGTTATTCACAAACGGTCCGTCTGCACCATTTATTTCTGAGTAATCATTGTTTGAATCGTAATCATCCATATCTCCTGAATACGCTGTGCTGTATTGCGTGATTTTCATTCGGGTATTATAAACAGCTCCCGTAATAGAATACTGTGGATAAATCACGATATCTGCATTGTTTCCTATGTACTTACTAAGGGTTACCGTATCCCCGGATATTTCATATTTCCACTCTGATGAAGACAGCTCCGGTATCTCACCTGCCCTGTAATCCTTTTTTACTGTTCCCTTTACTTCTAAATGGATATTGTAAGCAACATTATACTCATAATCACTTGCAGCATATTTAATAGTGATCACATCACCATTTTTATATGTCATTTCTTCTTTATCCTCATTGTCAATAAAGGTAATGTCAAGGGTACAGCCATTTGTATCTTTTATGTCATTGACATTAAGAACTATACACTGTTCATCCTGTATTCCTGTAACCTGTAATCTGGCCATTCCCTCATATTTTCCGGTTTGAGGGTTGTAATTTAACTCAGCATCTTCGGATATCTTTGTCAGGATGCTGTTTTCTGTTTTCGGTTCATCAGCCTTGGTTACCGTACTCATTCCTGCAGATGGGAAACAACTGATTACAAGAATTGCAGTAAGCAAAGCTGCTGTTATTCGTTTTTTCATATTAACCTGATATATTTAACGCCACTAACATTAAATATATCTTTCCCCTTTCTTAGAATCTAGTGTTGGAAAGTACATTAATTATTTCCGGCGGATCTCTTACACTTTTCATAAACAAAATCCTTTCGTTTGGTTGTAGGTGGAAACCCACTTCCCTTGGGAGGTGGGAGGAGCCATGTAAATTTTTAGCCATTAACCTTGGCTTTCAATGTACTTTTGTATGGTGGCGGACGATACTTTGTAACCAATACAATGTGTACTTTAAGACTGTATTTTCTTCTGTTATGACGGTTATATCTGTTATCCATAATTCACCTCCATATATTGATTTTCACTAAATAATAGTTCATAATATATTTAGTGAAACATCAACAAAAGGAGCATCTTTATGGAACAGATAACCATTACAGCGAAAATACAAATATCTGCTACAGTCAACGACAAAGCTTTGCTTGACAAATCCATGTCCGTATATTCTAACGCCTGTAATTATGTATCTGATTATGTATTCCGCACTCATGACCTAAAACAGTTCTCTCTCAATAAAGTTTTGTATTCTATACTTCGAGAAAAATTTGGGCTTAAATCCCAAATGGCTCAGTCTGTTTTTAAGACTGTTATAGCCAGATACAAGACTATCCTTGAGAATGAATCCAAGTGGATTAAGCCATCTTTTAAGAAACCTCAGTATGACCTTGTTTGGAACAGGGATTATTCCCTAACACAGAACTGCTTTTCAATAAATACCTTAAAAGGTCGTGTAAAGTTACCATATTTTGCTGAAGGTATGTCTAAATATTTTGACCATACAATCTATAAGTTTGGTACTGCTAAGCTTGTAAATAAACACGGCAAGTATTTCTTACATATACCTGTGACCTATGATGTCGTGGAAAGTGATATTTCTGACATCTGTAATGTTGTAGGTATTGACAGAGGTATTAACTTTGTCGTTGCTACCTATGACAGTAAGCATAGGTCAGGTTTTGTCAGTGGCAAGACCATTAAGCAGAAACGTGCCAACTATTCAAAACTTCGTAAAAAACTTCAAATGCGTCAGACTCCATCTGCAAGACGAAGAATAAAAGCTATCGGCTCACGAGAAAACCGTTGGATGCAAGATGTAAACCACCAAGTATCAAAGGCACTCGTGAAAAACAATCCAAAGCATACATTGTTCGTGCTTGAAGATTTGTCAGGTATCAGAAGTGCCACAGAGCGAGTTAAAACAAAAGACCGCTATGTATCTGTATCATGGTCGTTCTATGACCTTGAACATAAACTTATGTACAAAGCTAAGCAGAATCAGTCTACTGTGATTAAGGTTAATCCTGCTTACACAAGCCAGTGTTGTCCTATCTGTGGACACGTTGAAAAGGCTAATCGTAAGAAAAAGATACATTTGTTTAATTGTAAAAACTGTGGCTATAAATCTAATGATGACCGCATTGGAGCTATGAATCTGTACCGTATGGGAATAAACTATATTGAAAATAGTCAAGTACCTAGTACAGTTACAGCCGAGTAAACTTTGCTGTAAAGGGTGCTGTCAACCACCCTATGATGTAACGCCACTTTAAGTAGCAATACTTATTGGGGTTTAAAGGTCGGAGGCAAAAGCCGATACTACGACTAGGCAGTTACAAGCCCACTACCTTTAGGTGGTGAGTAGTTGACACTAACCTTGTCCCTTTTAATTAATAGTTGAAAGTTCCAACCCCAGCTAATTTGACGGACGCTTGCGAAGCGTTGTCAACATCATTTCTTAAAAAATTAAATTTTCTAAAAATGTAAAAAAAAAGTTAATATCTGCAACGATACTAACTCTTTTCAAAATCTGACATATTTTCTTTTGCTGCCTGCAAAGCCGCATCATTAAATGCTCAAGCTCACAAGCTCATATTTATCCTTTACATAATCCTTAACAATAATCAGATTGTCAAGGATTGGACTGTTATTTACAACCCAGTCGCTTACATAGAATATTGGCACAGACTTAAGCTGTTGATACCCGCTTTTTCCTGCCTCTGATTCACATGCCATAGAATTGTCCTCTACATTTACGATAAACAGTGGTGTATATCCCTTAAATTCTATCTCGCAAATCTCAACAATATTTATCATGTTGTTAAACTGTTCTGCTCTCCATTTAGGATTTCTCCTTGAACACAGGGGGATAATAACAAACTTCTGGCCCAGCTCCGTCTTCTTCATTCGGTACATATACGGAACAGTCATGCTGAATTCCTTGTACCTGTTCAGGAAATAGTAATCAACATAACGATTATCAATGTTCTGGCCATGTTCATTTACGAAACTTGTATCAAACATGTTGAGTTCCAGGCGTCTTAAGCTGTCAAGCGGTGTATCAATCTGCACATCAAACAGCTTTAATTTACTGAATGAAGAAACTCCTATATTCCTTACCTTTCTTACCGTTTCTGCCGGGGCGTAAAAATCCACTGTCTTAACTTCTTCCTCTCCAGAAGGGTAAGAAAAATAAAACTTTTTCACTAATCCATTGTTAATCAGGAATTTAAGTTCTGACTTTATGCTGTCACAGCCAAGAACAATTTTCAGATTCCTGCTTGTAGCAATATTGAGCCTGACAAGCTCTTTAAGAATTAACCTGTCAGTAATAGTAAGATTGCCCTTTTCATCCATCTTCATGTATTTTTTCATGGTAATCTCATTACTGTCTCTGCTCTTAATCTTCAATCCCTTCCTGAAAATAAAAGGTGATTCCACCGGCTTATTTTCCGGCATTATGCTGGGAGATAATTCCAGCTCATATATTCCATCGTCTTTGATATCTTCTGTTCTGATATCCTGCTTTTCTGTATCATCTAAAGCTGGTTTTCCGTTCAATAAATTTATTTTTTCAGCGTGCTTATTTTTTCCTGCTTTTCCAAATTTCATTTTTAAAGTTCCTCCTGGTAAGTTAATCAGGCTCTCACATCTGAACCATATTTTATGATTCCTAGTTTTTTAACCCTCTTGCGAAATCAAAGTTAAGATTAACCTCTTTGCCTTTGTCCGTGAAAACACCATCTGTATCATATATTCTATATACATAATCATGTCCCCACGCCGTTGCTCCGTCCTTCCAGAATGATGTCTTGATACGCTTAATTGTAAGCACCTTTAATTCTTTACGGTCATTGTTGTCATAACAATATAACTTGTATTCATTAGGATTATTCAAATCCCTGTAAAGAGAAACAGCATTTATCGCATGTGATTCTCCCCACACAAGAAGCGGTATACCTGCAGAAAGGTTTTCAATCAGCTGCGCCATTACCTTAGAATTATCAACGGAAGCTGATGAGCTAAAGAAAAATTTTGCATTTCCTTTTGCACTCTGGCTGCTATATAGATTATTAATAGCCATTATTGTTTCATATACAGATTTATCCTCCGCATTGTCCGGAGCGCCATCTGCAATGTTATACCTGTAAAACTCAACTTTATTATATTTTTTACCGCCAAGCGTTCCACTTTCATCAAGCATAAAAATCTCAATCAGACCACACTTTTCCAATACAGCTTTTACTTCTTGTTTAAATACCGCAGTCTTGTCAACAACCTCCCATTTTTCTGTCGCAGGCTTAGACATAACCTCATATAGTTCTTTATAATCACTATAATTACTTAATGACTCCGAATTCTGAGTATAATCGCCATTCTTTTTAAAGAACATTGAGTATGTAAAATCATATGCCTTTGATGACAGACTTCCGGCCCACGGCATTCCATAATTATGTTTAGGAACATCCCCATAGCTGTAAGGCAGCTTTCCTAAATAATATAACTGCGTAAGAGATGCCATTCCATAGCACTGTCCGTCTCGATGTACACCTTCGGTATCCCTTATTCGTATATTGATAAATGGCAGTGTATCCGTAGCTATACTAAATCCTGAATCAGCAAGAAGAATACTGTCCACTTTTCCATCACCGTTTGTATCTGAATAATTGTTATTAAGAACAGTATCTATCTGCTCATAAAGATTGGTTAAATCTTCTGCAGAACGGGCATACCTGTAAAATCCTCCAGTCCTTGTTGCAAGCTCAGTAAGGTGGTCAACATCTATTTCATTGCCAAGTCCTATGCATATTATTACAACATTTCTCTGTGCTGCTGCACTTACAACATCATCCGTATTCCAGTTCCAGTCAAAAAGTCCCTGTGTATCATATCCATCAGATAGTAATACAACATAGTGCTTTGTAGTTTTATCATCGAAGTCTGCCAATGCCTTGTATACGGCATTATTAGCCGCTGTTCCGTTAAATTTAGGCAATGTTTCTTTGATGGCATCTGCTGCACTATTTAAAACATTCTTATCAGTGGTAAGACCTGTAGCTTTGTTTACATCATGTGTAAATGTATAGAAACTGAACCTTGTTGTAGGCGCAGCCTGCTCAATAAGAGCTTTTGCCATATCTATTCTCTTGAAATCCACATCATTCTCATTGCTTCCTTCACACTGCTCCTGCGGATACATTGAGCCTGAATTATCTATAACAAGTGCAATATCAAGGCTTGGCTTGTAATCACTCTTATCTACAATTATCTTTCCCAAAAAGTATCTTGAAAAATGCTGGAGTTCTGCCTGCGTTCCTTCCGAAACAAGTGTGTAGCTTCCATCATCAAGATACTGAAATACTCCAACCTTTTCATTGTTCTTAGGTGTGTAGTCAAAAGTTATGACTGCAGAATCAAATTTCTGGTCCTGCATGTATATTTCATATACAGGAGAAACTGCATTTGGAACATTAAATACTCCGTCGCTCTCCTGAAAAGCAATATCTGCAACCCTGTAATCACCACTTACAGTAAGTTTGGCATCATCACATGTATAGTCCTGGTCAAACTTACGCTTATTATCCTTTGTTTTTCCGTCGCTTTTTGATTTCAGCGGTTCAAGTCCCAACTGTACCTCTAGTCCATCAGGTATACCATCTCCGTCTGAATCAGCCTTATTCGGATCTGTTCCAATCCTTTTCTCGTCTTCATCAGTAATTCCATCCTGGTCACTGTCCGGATTCTCCGCATCGGATTGCGTTCCCCTTAAATCCTGATATTCAAGAACATCCGGTGTAATTTCCTGCTTTTCTTTTTTCTTACACCCTGTCAGTACCAGTGCAAAGCACATAACTAACAATAATTTTTTTAAAAACCTTTTCATAAATAAATCCCCTTTTTATTAATCCAGCTCTATATCAAAATCATTTAAAGATTCATTATAATATTCTTTAGATATATCTTTATAAAGACTATATCCACCTCTTCTATATACATTTCCAACTTCAAAGGACTCTTTTATTTTTACTTCTTCTTTAATTCTATTTATATCTTTAATTATATCATCTAAAAGAACACTACAATAAGAAATCTTTCCTGTATATCCTTCTTGATATTTTTTTATAAAGGTATTTGTATCTTTACCTTTATAAAATTCTGTAGTATCGCTCCAAATTTGGTCTCCATCATTATGTTCATACTCATATGAAGCAATCATATTTTCATCTATACAAATATCATTATATTTTTTTTGTGATTTTATTTTAAAAGACTCATTAGGTAAAGCAGTAAAATCCGTCCTTAAATCATCAAACCATTTTTGTTCAGCAACATAATTATTATTTTGTATTTTTGCTATTGTCTTATCTATAAGTCTCCAGACTTTATTACTATCTATTAATTTGTTCATATTTACTTACTCCTTTCTAAAATAGTTCCATCTTTACATTGTAAATAAAACAACAGTTCATTTTATGTCTCATAGAGACAGTTCCATCTATCCATAAAACATAAACATTTTTATAGTTCCAACGACATCTTTTTCTTCCAGAGAATACTTACAGATGTCATTCTCCCAAATTAACTTACTGTTTTGGGACCTTCATGTCTTGTGTATGTTCTATCATTGAATCTGGTGAAATGGGTTTTAAAAATTCCTTTCTCATTGTACCTGAAGATTTACCACCTATGATTATTACATTATTTTTTTCTTTCTTACTATTTTTCAAATAGACCATATTTTATCCTCCCTATGCCACTCACAATCTACATTAGTCGAATGGAGTTTTCTTTCTATACTTCCATAAAATTATCTTTAGTTATAACAACAGGACATATATTTTTACATGCCTACATTTTAACCTTGATATTTGATAAATTAAGAACACGCAAGCATTGCAGCATGCTTATTATTTTCTAACTTTCGCAATGTTACTTAAAATATCATCAATGCTGTTGCACATTTCCACAGAGATATTTTCATCATCATTTTTCTCTTCTCGTGTAGCTCCCGTATCTGTATCTTTCCTTACATCTTCCACTTCCTCACCATTATCATTTTCTTCACCGGAGGAGTCCTGGAATTTTGCTCCCATTCTTCCAAGAATCGAATCCATTGGATCAGAAACATTCATTTGTCGCTCCATCTTTGAAGCATTCTCGCTGGAATTATTCTGTGGAAAAGATACCACAACACCTGATGCTATACCGCTGTCAGATTCCCTGTCTGCTTTCTCCCTTAACTCATCCCTCATTTTCTTAACAGTGTTCTTATATTTGTTGCTGACAGTCGCCTCAGATTTGTACCCGACACCGTAGAATGCCTTTTCATCAAAATTTCCGAGGACGATATCCGCACCATTAACCTTTACTGTACTTGTTACAGGCAAAGCCGGCTTATGATTAACGACAACGCCGGCAACACTCTTTTCCCCTCTAAAGCTGGTGCCGGCAGCTTTTTCATAGGAATAATACTCATCCCATTTAACCGCATATACTGTAGCCATATTTTTTGTATCTTCCTCTTCATCAAGGAAATCAAGTAAAACCGGGAACATGTCTGTAGCGTTATTCTTCTGTGAAGTATATAAATATGCTTCCTTGAAATCTTGATTTCTGACTGTACGGCCAGAAATTACATTGTCTTTTGTTATACTTGTTCTTGTAGAATATGAAAGTGATGTATCCTCAAGTGACAATGCTGATTCAGATATGGTATTCTGCATATTTACAATATAATCTTCGCCCATCAAATCCTGATAATATTTCATTTCGTCCGGACCGCAATTACCAAACACGATATGAGTACGGCTGTTATTAAGTGCAACATTCAACAGGAACTTAGTACTTGGCTGTTCATCAAACTGGCTGAAGTTCTGTATGATACATGCAGCGCAGACATGATACTGTCGATATAACTGCCATATTCTGCTGAATGAAGGATGCAGTAAACATGCCAGCTCATCGATGTACAGGAAATTAAGTGGTCTGTTGTTCTTAGGTCTTCTAAAAACGGCTGTCTGAAAATTCATCAAGAAGAATAATCCAAACGCCCTGCTGTCTGAGCCTAATGAAATATCATAGTTGACAATAGTTACATGATTCTCTGCCAGAGCTTTGTCAATATCGATTGAATTTTCACAGCAAAGGATATTTCTTATCAATGGATTAGCCAGTACATCATCAATAATATTTAAAAGACCAGTCGACTGCTCCTTCATTTTCTCAGCGCCGTCACCTAACAGTCTGTCTTCAAGGTACTTAATTCTGTTCTTATATTCGTTTCTCTCTTCCGGATTATCCTTGATATACTCATTCATGACATCAACATAATCCTGAACCAGGCCGAAGTCTGACATGATATCATAGAACTCCTGCGGTGTTGGCTGTTTTTGAGAATACTTAGCAGGCATTTTAACATGCAGTATTGGATATGCCTTAAGGATTACTGTGGTTAAACTTGTTGTTAAAACCTTGTTAAGGTTCGAGAAATATGGATCCGAAGAACCTGACGAATCAAATATTGCCTGCAGCACATTAGCAAAATTTCTTGCCTTGTTTACAATCTCTATATTTCTGTCTGCATCTGTTATATCCGGAGATATAAACAGCGGATTAAATCCTATGAAATCCTCTTTATGCTTACCATTCACCAGCTTAGGATCAATACGATTAATCTTAGTCATGCCCCTCTTTTTTGCCAGACGATAAACATCATCACCTAAAGAATCATTAGGTGCTACGACAGTTATGCCGCAGAGTGGATTATCCTTAAATATCTTTTCAAGCTTCTTTTTAGCCGCTGCATCTTTAGCCCTGAAATGGGACTTATCAAAATCACAGTCTTTAATATTATCAATCAGGGTTACTTCACCCTTATCAAGCATCTGCTGTACTTTCTTCTTCTGTGTATTTTCATTCTTAACCCTTGTATTCAGGTCATTTGCAATACCCGGAAGAAAGTTCATGCTGGTTTTACCCGAACCAGTTGCACCGATAATCAGCAGGTGCATGGTTCTTATAACTTCAGCTACCCTGTATATCCTTCCTGTCTTTCTATCCCTTGCGATAGCATAATCATAGCAGGAAGCCTTATTCCTTCTTAAGTCAAGATTTCTGTCAACTTTGAATTTATAGATAAGCTCCTTAGTACCGGTAAACTGATAAATATCAATGAATCCCTTGATACATGAAGAAAATACAAATACAGGCAGCATGAATGTTACCAGCCTTGCAAGATTTACAATCATGGACCCTGTTACATCTGGCGATACAGGTATAAACATGATTAATGGAACAGCAACCATGCATGTACACAGAAACATAACGTTTAATATCACTGTGCAAAGGGAAATAGATGCAATCCACAATCCCCGCATCTTTCTGTTCGTGAATGCAAAGAATGTAAAACTCTGTTTTGTACTCCATATCCAGACTGCATAAGGTATTACGATTGAAAAAAAATAGTAAAAGAAATTTCTTGGAACCATTGCATAATCCACATAGAATACGCCCCTCATGAACATAACTAAATCAGCTATGATTCTTATCACCGTTATTGCATACACGCCGATGATTATATTTCTTCCAAGATTCTTCTCTAATGCTTTATGCAGTTTGCCAAAGAAAATCCATACTTTCCCATGTTCCTGTTCCGGCTCTTCTGCCATCTCATCCATCTGCTCTTCATATTCACTGTTGAGCTTATCAAGCGCGACATCAGAATTTTTGACATCTTCCTCGAGTCGCTTTAATTCTTCTTCTCGCTCCTGCTGCTCCAAATCCATATCACTTGCCATACTTCGTCTCCTAAATCAAGTTAGCTATATTACATCAAAGAGACGCTTACTTTAAATTGTCAAGCCATTCCATCGAATAAATTAAAAATACCGCACACCTGCGTCTTATACGCAAATGTGCGGTAAATATTAACTTCTAGTTATCAAAAACATCTGTTGGTCTGAAAAACTTTACACCCGCAAAGTTTCTTACGCCCCTGAACTGATAAGATATACAAAGATGTGCCAACTCATACGGTCTATAATTTTTCTCCAGGTCTTCTCTCGACATGCCGTAATGATTTCTTATATACTCAAAGAACGCTGGTACATAGGTATCGTTATCTGCCATCTTTCTCCATGCCCTTGTAAGCATATCCATGTCTTTCTCACTGAAATCTCCGTTATTTCTTCTAACTTCTTCCTCGATCCATTCCTTTCTTGCCTGCTGGTAATCCAGATATTTAGCCGTAGAGCCATTAATAGAACCCTTTTCTATCTTCTTTCCGTAGTCCTCTTTTACACATTTTTTCAAATATGAATCTATATTTGCTATAGGTGTATCTATCTCTGCGCAGTATATGATGTTACGCAATACTCTGTCAGGCTCATCCCTGTAAGTTATAAGCAAATCGTCAATGAGCTCCGTTCTAAATGCATCATATCCCTTTTCTGCGACATAAGCATATATGTCGGAAAATTCTTTCCTGACAGATAGAACCTGCTCCATCCTGATATTTTTCTGCTTTATACTCTTTATCTTCGCTTCAATCTTTTCAGCCTGTCCTTCAACACTTAATGGTCTAGGTCTTACCTCAGAAAGATAAGATATATTAAATCTTATCTTTGTGATTGCTTTTCCCTTGCCGTATGCCAGGTTTTCATACCTTATCCTGATATCAGAACAGCTGTTAATTTCCTCAACAGCAACAGCCAACACTCTTGTTTCAAAATTTTTCCAACGCTGGTATGGTGCTTTATCCCCCATATCAGTGTATATACTCTCCCAAGTTGCATCATCACCCGTCCTGGCATTACCTATCCTGTCTATAATGCTGCTCGAAAATTCAGAGACATCCAGCACACTTAGTTTTAACTTTAACTCTGCCAGACTGTATGTAATCTCAATTTCTGCTCCTTTAGGTAAGGTTCTTAGCATAATCTCAGAATAAATCATTTCATATAGTTTTTTAGAACTTATGTGGGAAAAGTCCCTCTCTATGCTCTTAAGTAATGTCACAACTCCGCCATTGTTCATCCTGAAATACGATACTTCCGGATTATATGTAATATCTATACCACCGTTCTCAGTGTTTCTCTCAATTTCCTTAACGATATTGATAACCTTAAAATACTCATACCCCTCTTCAATATTATCCTTACTCTCGTCCTTGATATAATATTTTAAATTCATGAGTTCCTTAGTCACTTTGGCAAGGTCTCTATTGTAATTAGACATCTCACCCCCAGCCATGAATATAACATCTTCTTTCGTTATCGAAGACTTATACAGGCCATTCTCTAATAGCTCAGAGTATGATATTCCAAGATCACATATATGAGAAGCGAGTAATCCCGTATTTGATATCGTAGATATAGCCGTCCTTGATTTCCTAAAAACCTTATTTGCCATAATATCCCCCAGAATAGTAACAATATATCTTTGCACTATTATGTATCTTTTTTCTATATTCGTCAACATGAAATACCATATTGTAGTCTTTTCTCAATTTTAAATCATATGCTTTTTCCTGCCTGATTACCTTGAATCCCAGTATTTATGCAGCACTTCGCATTTTTTTATTTTTTACGCCATAATATACCATTTTGTAGTCTTTTCTACAATTTTAGTACCTGCTTGACCTTAAGAATATCCCTTATATTCTGGATTTCCATCTTCTTTACATCTCTGATTTACCACAGGGGACATTCTTATACATTTTTGTAGTCTTTTCTCTCTTTTTTCGACATACAAATCAAGCTGCCAAAATGCAATCACATTCAGTATTTACGCTGACTTTCCATTGAATTTACACCTCAGCAATAAGCTATACCATTTTGTAGTCTTTTCTCTGTTAATTTCATGTCTTTGCAATTATATTTTATTTCATAATATCATCAGTTCTGGTTATACAAATCTGAGTCTTTTCTGCATCTTTTAACAGTTATGATTTCATAACAATATTACTCCAACACCAGTATCTATGCGGATTTTTGCAAATTCAGTCACAATCATGTGCTTATACAAATCTGAGTCTTTTCTCAACTTTTAGGCACTAATTTTATATGTCAAAGATTCCTTCAAGACACGCTTTTCCATTCCGTCATGACCGTATCCTGTAAACCAGACATTCTTATACATTTTTGTAGTCTTTTCTTTATTTTTTGACACACCATCTTCCATGCCTTAATAGCTGAAACTTCCAGTATTTGTGCGGTCTTACGGCAGATTTACCATTTCACATTAAGCCATACCATTTTGTAGTCTTTTCTCTGTGGAATTATACATTGACATCATTTTTCAGATTCCTTTATTCCATCCCTGCATCCTTAGACAAATTTGAGTCTTTTCTTCACTTTTTAAGACTTCACAATAAATCACTTTACCTCTGCAAATCAAGTATTTATGCGGTATCATTGAAAATAAGTTACTTCAAATGCTTATACAAATCTGAGTCTTTTCTCAGCTTTCTGGTACCTATTTTCTCTGTTTAATATCCCAGCAGCATTTGATTTTTCAATTCCGATTCTCCACATATCACTTAGCGGACATACTTATACATTTTTGTAGTCTTTTCTTGTTATTTTGACAGTCCTAAAATTCCATCAAAATAACAGAAATCCCAGTGTTTATGCGGTGTAGCGTTTAATCTCAGCTATTTCGGCATTTTATACCATTTTGTAGTCTTTTCCCGAATTTTAGCGCATGAAGAAAATGCAGTTTTTCCCTTAAACTCTGGATTTTCATACATCCTGCATTGTATGACTTATAGCAGCTGACATTATTATACTTTTTTGTAGTCTTTTCTCTGCTTTTTCGACATACAATTTTGCATGGTGAAATGTCAATTTCATCAGTATTCATGCGGTTTTCCGCAATCTGCTCCATATTCACAATCTGTTATACCATTTTGTAGTCTTTTCTCTCTGAATTTTAAACCCAAAAACAAATATAATAATTCCTGACAACACCAGTTTCAGCATATACATTTTTGAGTCTTTTCTTAATGTTTTAGCATCTCTGATTTAGTACCCATATAGCTGAATTCCCAGTATTTATGCTGTTTCAGCTATATTCTGTTAATCTGCAGTGCTTATACAAATCTGAGCTTTTTCTCTTCTTTACTGCTCATATTTTCTCTGTTGAAGAATCAGAAAAAGTTCAATCTTACACTGCTGCATCTTTACTAATAACTGAACAGGACATTTTTTTACATTTTTGTAGTCTTTTCTTCGGTTTATGACACACCTGAATTTTAATTTAAATATCAATAATGCCAGTAATCATGCGGTTTTTCACTCAATTTAAGCTGACAGTTGCAGGTATACCATTTTGTAGTCTTTTCTATGAAGATTAATACAGTTACAACACCATCTGGATCACTCCATATCTTTACTATGCACCTATACAAATTTGAGTCTTTTCTTCACTTTCCAAGACTTCAAAGCAAATCACTTTACCTTTGCAAGCCCAGTATTTATGCGGGTTTTGTACAGATAATTGAAACAGTGTTCTTATACAAATCTGAGCCTTTTCTTTAATATCTGGTAATATATTTTCAAAAACCTGGTATGTAAAATCAGCTTATTTAACCTGCAGAAATCAAACATAACCCAAGAACCGGACAAATTCATACCATTTTGTAGTCTTTTCTCAAAAAAAGCGGTTATAAATTATACCCAATTTTTAAAAAATTATTCCATCCAATTTATACCATTTTGTAGCTTTTTTTATACCTTTTTGTAGCTTTTTCTATACCTTTTTGTAGTCTTTTCTTAACGAAAATCCGCATAAACACTCAATTCCTTGTAAAAAAAGCTTGTCCTGTATAGTAGTGTAATAATACATATCTATATATTTATATCTGCATTACCTACACACTACTTCTGCTTGTTAAAAAGTCTCTGGAAGAAACTTCGATTATTAAGATATTCTATTTCCTCCTGGAGCTTTTGCTTCTCCTCTTCCAGTGAAGCTCTCTTTGATTCCAGTTCAGTATTTTCTTCCTCGCTGGATTTCAATTTCTGATCCATCTCTGATGCACTTTTTTCAAGATCTGCTACTTTTTGGGTTAGATTATTGATATTCTTCATACTCTGATGTTCTGCTTCTATCAATTCAGCATTTTTAGCCGAAAGTTCACTATTAACTTTTTCAAGGGCAACCTTATCCTCAATCAAAGCATCTGCTTCCCTAACCTTTTCTTCCAGCTGCATATTGGAATTCATTAAATTCTGATACTGCTGATAAAGCAATGCAGCCTTTTTAAGAGTATCATTGTATTTTTCATTCAGGTCTTTATATTCTTTCAGAGACACTACTCTTTTAGATTTCCCTGTAATGTAGAAATCGTCTAATAGCTGTACACCAATTCTGTCAACAGATGTTCTCCTTGCAGTTTTCTTTAAATGTCCTTCAAACAGGTCCGGATGATTTTTTATGTAGATTGAAACAGTCTGCAAGGTTACACCGTAGTTAGCAATTAACTTGCTGATGGGTGTAAAGCCTTCATCGTCTTCTGCATTATCATTATCGTTTAAATCAAACTCAGAGAAATCGACATCTACATCGTTACTGTATGAATCATTATTTTGACCTGCAGATTCAATTTCCGATAATAAGTCTTTTTCCATTGTTATGTTCACCTCTTCTCTGTATCTATACTTATACTCCGTATTTTAAATTAATTTCATAGATAATTCAAGTTTATATTAAAAAATAATTGATATTCAAGCCTTTAATAACAATATCAATTTAAGTGATTTAATTAAATTTTATATGAAATATCAATTTTAATACACTGCTTATATCCTCTTTAAGCCAAGAAATAAGCCTTTTTAAGCCTATATTAAATTTTTAATTAAAAACTAAGTAAGCATAATAACTTAAGTATAATATTAAAAATTCAAATTTTGCCATATCATATGCGGATTTTGAAATTTAATTTGG
>ERZ779865.31-NODE-31-length-125418-cov-47.040355_pt1 | contig 125418 bp, 122 predicted proteins | sample MGYA00433088_ERZ779865 | MGnify/ENA primary metagenome ERZ779865 (study PRJEB29588, sample SAMEA2151703) | human gut metagenome | biome: human gut; feature: human-associated habitat; material: faeces | place: Denmark | collected 2008/2010 ... | reverse complement strand
GTATCACAATCACTTCCGCTGCTACAACATGTCACTGGACATTAGAGGATCATCACAAACCAAAGGCTGGAGCTTTAGAGCACAGAATCAACATCATTGATACTCCGGGACACGTTGACTTCACTGTTGAGGTTGAGCGTTCACTCCGTGTACTTGATGGTGCTGTTGGTGTATTCGATGCTAAGGCTGGTGTAGAGCCACAGTCAGAGAATGTATGGCGTCAGGCTGACACATATAATGTTCCACGTATGGCATTCATCAACAAGATGGATAAAATGGGTGCTGATTTCTTCTATTCAGTACAGACAATTATCGATCGTCTTGGAAAGAATGCAATTCCAGTACAGATTCCTATCGGAAAAGAGTCAGACTTCATCGGTCTTATCGACTTATTTGAGATGGAAGCTTACTATTACAAAGATGACAAGGGCGAAGACATCGAGATTACAACAATCCCTGATGACTTAAAGGCTGATGCCGATAAGTGGCATGAGAACCTTGTTGAGAAGATCTGCGAGTTAGATGATGATTTAATGATGCAGTATCTTGAGGGTGAAGAGCCTTCAATAGAGGATATGAAGAAAGTTCTTCGTAGAGCTACTATTGCTTGTGAGGCAGTTCCGGTATTCCTTGGTTCAGCTTACAAGAATAAGGGTGTTCAGAAGATGCTTGATGGTGTAATCGAGTACATGCCAGCTCCTACAGATATTCCTGATATCACAGGAGTTGATCCTGAGGGAAATGCTGTTGTTCGTCATTCATCAGATGAGGAGCCATTCTCAGCGTTAGCATTCAAGATCATGACAGACCCATTCGTTGGTAAGTTAGCATTCTTCAGAGTTTACTCAGGTACATTGAATTCAGGTTCATATGTACTCAACGCTACAAAGGATAAGAAAGAGCGTGTAGGACGTATCGTACAGATGCATGCGAATGCTCGTAAGGAAATTGATAAGGTTTACGCCGGTGATATCGCTGCTGCTGTAGGTTTCAAGCTTACAACAACAGGTGATACAATCTGTGATGAGCAGCACCCGGTAATCCTCGAGTCAATGGAATTCCCAGAGCCAGTTATCGAGCTTGCTATCGAGCCTAAGACAAAGAATGATCAGGGTAAGATGGGCGAGGCTCTTGCAAAGCTTGCTGAGGAGGATCCTACATTCAGAGCACATACAGATAAAGAAACAGGACAGACAATCATCGCTGGTATGGGTGAGCTTCACCTTGAGGTTATTGTTGACCGTCTTCTTCGTGAGTTCAAGGTTGAGGCTAACGTAGGTGCACCTCAGGTTGCTTACAAAGAGACATTTACCAAGGCAGTTGACGTTGATAGCAAGTATGCTAAGCAGTCAGGTGGTCGTGGTCAGTATGGTCACTGTAAGGTTAAGTTCGAGCCTATGGATCCAAATGGTGAGGAGACATTCAAGTTCGAGTCAACAGTTGTTGGTGGTGCTATTCCTAAGGAATATATCCCAGCAGTTGGTGAAGGTATCGAGGAGGCTGCTAAGGCAGGTATCCTTGGTGGATATCCGGTACTTGGTGTACATGCAAATGTATACGATGGTTCATACCATGAAGTCGATTCATCAGAAATGGCATTCCACATTGCAGGTTCTATGGCATTCAAGGATGCTATGGCTAAGGCAAACCCAGTTCTTCTTGAGCCTATCATGAAGGTTGAAGTTACAATGCCTGAGGAGTACTTAGGTGATGTAATCGGAAGCTTAAATGCTAAGAGAGGACAGATCGATGGTATGGATGATATCGGCGGTGGTAAGATCGTCAGAGCATTCGTTCCACTTGCAGAGATGTTCGGTTACTCAACAGAGCTTCGTTCATCAACACAGGGTCGTGGTAACTACTCAATGTTCTTCGAGAGATACGCACAGTGTCCAAAGAGCGTTCAGGAGAAGGTTATCGCAGCTAAGGCTGGTAAGTAATCAGATGCAGCAAAAATGCCGTGAACAGATGACCGTGGGGTCATTTGCGATGGTAATAATATAAAAAAGTATAAATTATGCCTGGCATTTGTCTGAAAAATGGCAAATGTCGGTATAATTATCCCTATAACAACTAAAAAATAGTTGAAAATATATTATATTTTTAATATAATAATTTTTAGCCAGGTCACCCAAGCACAGGGTTTTGGGGACATAATTATAAGGAGGATTTTAAATCATGGCAAAGGAAAAGTTTAATAGAAGTAAGCCACATTGTAACATTGGTACAATCGGACACGTTGACCACGGTAAAACAACTTTAACAGCAGCTATTACAAAGGTTCTTTCAGAGAGAGTAGCTGGTAACGCAGCTGTTGATTTCGCAAACATTGATAAGGCTCCAGAAGAGAGAGAAAGAGGTATCACTATCTCTACAGCTCACGTTGAGTATGAGACAGAGAAGAGACATTACGCACACGTTGACTGTCCAGGACATGCTGACTACGTTAAGAACATGATCACTGGTGCAGCTCAGATGGATGGTGCTATCCTCGTTGTTGCAGCTACAGATGGTGTTATGGCTCAGACAAAGGAGCATATCCTTCTTTCACGTCAGGTTGGTGTTCCTTACATCGTTGTATTCATGAACAAGTGTGATATGGTTGATGATGAAGAACTTCTTGAGTTAGTTGAGATGGAGATCACAGAGCAGCTTGAAGAGTACGGATTCACAGATTGCCCAATCGTTAAGGGTTCAGCTCTTAAGGCTCTTGAAGATCCAATGGGACCTTGGGGAGACAAGATCATGGAGCTTATGGACACAATTGATTCATACATTCCAGATCCACAGAGAGCTACAGATAAGCCATTCGTTATGCCTGTAGAGGATGTATTCACAATCACAGGTCGTGGTACAGTTGCTACTGGTAGAGTAGAGGCTGGTACACTTCACCTCAATGAGGAAGTTGAAATCGTTGGTATTAAGCCAGAGATCCAGAAGACAACAGTTACTGGTATCGAGATGTTCAGAAAGCTTCTTGATGAGGCTCAGGCTGGTGATAACATCGGCGCTCTTCTTCGTGGTATCAAGAGAGAGGACATCGTAAGAGGTCAGGTTCTTTGTAAGCCAGGTTCAATCACATGTCATACAAAGTTCACAGCTCAGGTTTACGTTCTTACAAAGGACGAGGGTGGTCGTCATACACCATTCTTCAACAACTACCGTCCACAGTTCTACTTCAGAACAACTGACGTAACAGGTGTTTGTAACCTTCCAGCTGGCACAGAGATGTGCATGCCTGGTGATAACGTAGAGATGACAATCGAGCTCATCCACCCAATCGCTATGAGCCAGGGTCTTACATTCGCTATCAGAGAGGGCGGACGTACAGTAGGTTCAGGTAGAGTTGCTTCTATCATTGAGTAATCTTTACTTGAGTGATAGTTCAATAATATAAGACTTTTCAAGGGTTTCGGAGATTTATCTCCGGAACCCTTTTTTAGGTTTAAATCTAAAATTGATAAATCCTAAATTCTGTATTATTATGTTGGTAGTATAGCTTAGACGTTAATTGGAGGGGGACATTATTCGCAGTATTATGGTTCACGTTAATGATAGGCAGGTGCGGAAATGGATAAAAACGAACAATGGTTGAAATGGGCTGTGGAGCTGCAGGCATTGGCACAGAGCGGTCTGTATTATGGAAAAGATAAATTTGATATTGAGAGATACCAGCGTATAAGGGATATTGCAGCGGAGATGATATCCTATAAGACGGAGATTTCTACCGAGAAGGTGAAGGAACTGTTCTGCGGTGATGTGGGTTATCAGACTCCGAAGATTGATACAAGAGCAGCGATATTCAAGGATGGCAAGATATTGTTAGTGCATGAGGCAAACGGAACCTGGTCTTTGCCGGGGGGCTGGTGTGATGTGGATATATCCGTAGAAGAAAATACAATAAAGGAAGTTAAGGAAGAGGCTGGGCTTGACGTGAAGGTTAAGCGAGTCATAGCGGTGCAGGATCGTGAAAAGCATAATCTTCCTGTATACGCATATAAGGTGTGCAAGATATTTATGGAGTGCGAAGTGCTTGGCGGTGAATTTGCAGAGAATACAGAAACAACAGGATCTGACTATTTCGGATTAGAGGAACTGCCGGAGCTTGCCACGGAAAAGAATAACAGAGAACAGATAGAGATGTGTTTTAAGGCTGCAAAGGCAGACGTGTGGGAAGCATTGTATGATTAATAAAAATTGTGCCCATGCGTTTAAAATGCATGAACGAGGTACAAAACAGGAACATTTTTAATGGGCTGATGTTCAAAAAGAAGAGAAGTAAGAAAGAGGAGAAAACATGAGCAAAAAATTACTATTGATAAATGATATTGCAGGATACGGAAAGGTGGCACTTTCGGCAATGATCCCGGTGCTGTCACATATGAAATATGAAACCTATAATCTGCCTACAGCAGTTGTCTCAAATACATTGGACTATGGCAAATTTGATATTCTTGATACCACAGAATACATGAAGAATACCCTTAAGGTATGGGGAGAACTGGGCTTTGATTTTGACGCAGTGTCCACAGGTTTCATTGTGTCAAAGGAGCAGACAGAGCTGGTGACAGAGTTCTGTCGGGAGAAAGCGAAAAACGGAGCAGTGATATTTACAGATCCCATAATGGGGGATGATGGCAGTCTGTATAACGGAATTACTGAGGCTACGGTTGCACTTATGAGAGAACTGATTGGTGTGGCGGACTACATAGTTCCTAACTACACAGAGGCAGTGTATTTGGCAGAAAAGGAATACCAACAGGACGGGGCAACAGAAGAAGCGTTCCACGAGATCATAGACATACTAAGAGGACTTGGAGCTAAATCTGTAGTTATTACAAGTGCGAAGATCAAGGGAAATGACAGGAAGTGCGTTATAGGCTATGATCACAAGGCGGAGGAGTACTTTAAGATAGAATTTGACGAGATACCGGTAAGATTTCCGGGAACAGGGGATATATTCTCAGCAGTATTTATGGGCAGGATCATGGATGGAGAAAGCTTATGCCATGCCACTGAGACAGCCATGAATGTGGTCAGGTATATGATAGAAAAGAATGCAGATAATGTAGATAAATACAAAGGTATTCCCATCGAAACCTGTCTGGAGGTTATAGGATAATGAAGAGACCAAAGATAAGGATAACATTGATAGATCAGAAGGGAACCATGGGCTGTCATAGAGGACATAAGATCGGTGATTCCTACGATTTTGATACGGAACGAGGGATGTTGTGTCCAATGGCAATGCATGTGGCATTTCCCTATGTGGATATATTAAGGTATGGCGGAGAGATACCCGGTCAGGAAAAGGGAACGGCGGTATTTTCGTGCCCTGATGTGGACACTTTAAATATATTTAAGATAGAAGTTGTTGAAGAGTGAGAATGTGAAATGAGCATGACTAACGGAGGTAGAGTATGTGTACAGCGGCAACCTATAAGACAAAAGATTTTTATATGGGACGGACTCTTGATTACGAGTTCTCATATGGTGAGGAGATAATTATCACACCGAGAAATTATCCCTTCAAATTCAGATATACAGGGGAGGATAGCAGCCATTATGCCATCATAGGAATGGCTCATGTGACAGATGACTATCCACTTTATTATGACGCGGTAAATGAAAAGGGTCTTGGAATGGCAGGCCTTAATTTCGTGGGAAATGCAGTCTATGGGGAGCCGGTGGACGGAAGCAAAAATGTTGCTCAGTTTGAATTTATCCCATGGATACTAAGCAAATGTGGAAACCTTGATGAGGCAAGAAAGGCACTTTCTACTTTAAATCTTGTGGGAACACCGTACAGCGACAATTTCCCTGCAGCGAAGCTGCACTGGATCATAGCAGATAAAAGCGGAGCCATAACAGTAGAATCAGTGGCAGAGGGACTTAAGATATACGACAATCCGGTGGGGGTTCTTACCAACAATCCACCATTTGACCGGCAGATGTTCATGTTGAACAATTATATGCATCTGTCACCGAAGCAGCCGAAAAATATGTTCCCTGAGAATGTGGGACTTGAGACCTATAGCCGTGGCATGGGGGCACTGGGGCTTCCGGGAGATCTGTCATCAGCTTCAAGATTTGTGAGAATAGCATTTGTAAAGACAAATTCAATCTCAGGAGAAGGAGAGAATGACAGCGTTGGACAGTTCTTCCATATACTCGGCTCGGTGGATCAGCAGAGGGGCTGCTGTGAGGTGGCAGAGGGAAAATACGAGATCACCATATACACCTCATGCTGGAACGCAGATAAGGGGATTTACTATTACACCACTTATACAAATCATCAGATAACTGCGGTAGATATGCATAGGGAGAACCTGGACGGGACAAGCCTTGTGCGTTACAGAATGATCCAGGAGGAGAATATCCTAAGCCAGAATTAGGATGTGGGGATCGGAACATTCCTTATGATGAACGCAAAAATAGGGTGTGGTCACTCATAATAAAAGAATAAATGGAAAATATGCCAAATTTCATTGACAACAGCATATGATAAGGAATAATATTGGTAGTACTGAATTGGTACTACCAATATTTGCGTAATAAGCCTACATACAGAAATTATGCTTGCACGATAACATTTGATTACCGCCAATCAGCAGATAAAACTTGCAGGGCATGTTTTTATCGCTGTTATAAGGCGAATTTTTTGCAGGCTCAAAAGAGGAGAGAAAGAAAATATGAAATACGTAAGACAATTTTTACTGATCCTGGCGATTTCCTTTATTGGGGAATTGCTTAAATATGTACTGCCGTTACCTATACCTGCCAGTATATATGGCATGGCTATTTTATTTGCAGGGTTGATGACAGGGCTTATAAAGCTTGAGGCAGTGAAGGATACAGGCAAATTCCTTATAGAGATCATGCCGCTCATGTTTATTCCGGCAGGAGTCGGACTTATGGTGAGCTGGGGCAGGCTTAAGCCGGTGCTTGTTCCAGTGTGCGTTGTTACGGTGGTGACCATAATTACAGTAATGGCAGTGACAGGAAGAGTATCCCAGTTTGTAATAAGAAGAGACAGAAAAAGAAGAATAGCAGGAGCGGATAAGACTTCAGAAGACTTAGATGAGGCGTCAGACGAAGAGATAGGAGACATTTTGGAAGATTTGGAAGATTTGGAAGACTTGGAAGGTTTAGAAAATGTCTCAGAAAATAATATGAAGGAGGGGAAATAAATGCATGAATTTTTTGAAACATCCATGTTTGCAGGGGTAACCTTAAGCCTGTTGGCATATCTGGCCGGTTCTTTATTAAAGAAAAAGTTTAAGCTTGGAATATTTAACCCTCTTTTGATTTCGATAGTATTAACGATCATCGTGCTTGTGGTAAGCAAGGTGGATTATAATACATACAATGAGGGAGCGAAGTATTTGAGTTGGCTTCTTACTCCGTCAACAGTGTGTCTTGCAATTCCCCTTTATGAACAGTGGGAGTTACTTAAGAAGAATTTCAAGGCAGTGGTGCTTGGACTGGTTGCGGGTACCATCACGAGTCTCGGAACAGTGCTGGTGCTGTCGGCGATAATGGGATTAACCCATGAGGAGTATGTGACCTTACTTCCAAAATCCATAACAACAGCTATTGGAATGGCTGTGTCCGAGGAACTTGGAGGTTATGTGACCATAACAGTTGCAGTTATTATAGTCACAGGTGTTCTTGGAAATATAATGGGCGAGCTGATATGTAAGATATTTGCCATAAGGGAGCCGATATCAAAGGGACTGGCATTTGGCTCAGCGTCCCATGCTATTGGAACTGCCAAGGCAATAGAGATCGGAGAGATAGAGGGCGCCATGAGCAGCCTTGCCATAGCTGTGTCGGGTATACTTACGGTGGTGTTGGCCACATTATTTGCAAATTTTTATTAAGACATGTCACATCAATTATTAGAAATTGTCGAATGACATATTTAGAATGACGTTAGAAAAAGCCGTTTGGTATTAACGATGGGTGATACCAGACAGGCAAACTTTAAATGGACTGATGTAAAGATTGTGTCAAGTTTTATATGAAAACTTGACATGCAGCGTCAGCCCTTTGCCGAAGGCAAATTTTAAATGGGCTGATGTTCAAAAAAAAGGAAGTTGAAAATGGGAGAAGAAAAAAAGCTTACAGGGGCAAATCAGGAATACGAAAAGGTAATACAATATATATACGGACGTGTGCAGGATGGTAGTCTCATGATTGGGAGCAAGCTTCCTACGGAGCGGGCTATTGCAGAGGAACTTGACATTGGACGTAATTCCATAAGAGAGGCATTGTCTACATTAAGTGGTATGGGGATCATAAGACGTGTCCAAGGGTCGGGCAATTATATTTCCGGTGATGTGGGATCTGCTATACAGCAGATAATTCAGATGATGTTGGCACTTGGCAGTATAACAAAGAAGGATATATGCGAGTTCCGTCGTGTAATTGACAAATCAATATGCAGTATATTGCTTAACAAGGGACTTTCAGAGGATTACAGGGATACCATTGAAAGGATACTGGCCAATATGAAGGTGGAGCAGGAGCTTCCTGTGGAGCCGGATAAGAGTTTTCATGAAATACTTGTGAGGGCAACGGAGAATAATATATTTATCACTATTATGCAGTCCTTGACGAAGATCTACAGAGAGTGGATAGACAGAGCCTTGGTGAAGACAGACGCAAGGCAGAAGGATATGCTGTATGAAGTGCATTTTAACATGTATAAGGGACTGGTGGATAAGAACAAGGATCAGGTAATGAATGCCATAGACAGGCACTATGATTTTATAGACGGGCTTGTGGAGGATAACTAAAAATTTAAACATGTTGATGTTCATGACCTGTGTCAAGTTTTATAAAAACTTGATATGTGGTGTCAGGTTAAATTATCAATGCTGAAGAAAGCAGGTGGGAAAATGATCATTACAATTGGAAGACAATGCGGATGTTCGGGTGACGAGGTTGGAAGAAAGCTGTCAAAGCTGCTTAACATACCTTTTTATACCAAGAAGGATCTTATAGGATTGGCAAAGGAAAAAAAGATATACGAGAAGTATCCATTTTATTTTGGTGAGGAGCCGGTTAACGCCATGGTAAGCTCTGTGGCAGATGATTTCTGTGCATCAAAGGCTTATGATATTCCCCATAAGGCGCTTAAGGTTCTGCTTGGGGACAGGGACGCTATAGTAATTGGAAGGGCATCAAATTATGCCTATAGGAATGAGCCCGGTACAGCAAGGATATTTCTCTGTGGAGACAGGGCAGAAAGAGTGAAAAATATTGCAAATAAGCATGGTGTCTCAGAGCGGAAGGCAAGGCTTATGGTAGATAAGACAGATGAGAAGAGACGTGGATATCATAAGTATTATACCGGTGAAGAGTGGGGAAGCGCCGGGAACTACGACCTCTGCATAGATGCAGTGAAGCTTGGAGTTGACAAGACTGCCAGACTGATCGCCGACTACACTAAGATAATGTAATTTATTTGTAAAAAGATAAGATAACTACTGATATTCTCTGAAAAAAGTGTTAGCATATGGGTAGTGTTATATTATGAAAGATGTGACGACAATAAATGCATGTGCAAAAATTGTGCTGTACTGTATTGAAGATGTTAAGAATGCCAATGCGTAATACTTGGAGGGAATATGAGAAAGAACAGGATTCTCATTGTAGAGGATGATGAAGCCATAGCCAGAATGATAGCGATGAACCTTAAGGTGGCCGGCTATGATACAAGGATTTTTTTAGATGGGCTGGAGGCATACGAAGCTCTTCCGGAGGACAATAATTACGATCTGGCACTGCTTGATGTAATGGTTCCGGGAATGAATGGATTTGAGCTTATGCCGGAGGTGGCTAAGTATGATATACCGGTTATATATGTAAGTGCCAGAGACGATCTTAATTCTAAGCTCACGGGACTTACAGGGGGTGCGGAGGATTATATAACCAAGCCCTTTGAAATCCTTGAGCTTCTTGTAAGGGTAGAGAAGGTCCTGGTAAGGAACCACAAGATAGACAGCACCATAGAGGTGGCAGGGCTGGTGATAAATGCTGACGAGCACACGGTTAAGAAAAACGGCAGGGAGATATCCCTGAAGCCTATGGAATTTGAACTGCTGTTGGTGCTTGTCAAGAACAAGAATATTGCCATATCAAGAGAGAAGCTTTTGTCTATGGTATGGGGAATTGATTTCGCCGGTGAGACAAGAACTGTGGATGTGCATATCGGACAACTGAGGAAGAAGCTTGACCTGTATGACAACATAAAGACCGTATCCAAGCTTGGATACAGATTTGAAGATAATTAGCAGGACATGAGGTAGGCTGTGTTAAAGAAACGAATAATATTGATAAATGTCATATCCATGCTTATTGCTTTTGTTCTGTGTGATATGGTCACGATCCTTCTTGTGTACAGAAACAATGTTGCTGATGTAAGTGAGAGGTATCAGAGGGATCTTGACGAGACCGCCACGGGTCTGGGCAGCAAATATGCAGCAAATGGTGATCTGGAGACTCTGAAATTCTATCTGAAGAGGCAGGAGGATTACTATCTTGTCTGCTATAAGACCAGTGGAACAGATGAGGACTATGGAGAAAAGGTCTATAACCACACCTTATACGGATATGATTTTTATGGCTCTGTAAATTATAAAAAGAATAATGTGTATCTCAGATTTGGCGATAAGGTGTATGCACCTATAACTGCAAAGTATATGGATCTGAGGTTTTATTATCTTTGCGATGTGACGACAGCTTTTAATAAGACCTGGAGAACGGCATTGGTGATAGTTGGCGTTACTGTTACAGTATTTGCAATAATGCTGTTCATCCTAATAAGACTTACGAAAAGAATACTTGACCCTGTTGCCAGTTTAAAGGAAAGAGCCATAAAGCTGTCTGAGGGAATATATGATACGGGTATAGAGATAACCTCAAAGGATGAGATCGGAGATCTGTCCAGAACTTTTGACACCATGGCAGAAAAGATAAAGCTTCGTGAGGAGGAGCTGTCGGAGTCCGAGCACAGAAAAACCCTTCTGATGGCGAATCTCTCCCATGAGCTTAGGACACCTATGACATCCATGTCAGGGTATGCAGAGCTTCTGCTTAATGCCAAGCTTTCTGAGGAGGACAGGGAGACTGCCCTCATGTATATGCAGTCGGAGTGTGGAAGATTAAGCAGGTTATCCGGCAAGATGATGAAGCTGTTGTCTCTTGATCAGGATCAGGAGCTGGTGCGAAAGAAGGTGTCTGCGTCAAAGCTTTTTGCAAATGTATGCAGAATCTGTGGTGGTGTTGCTGATGATAGGAATATCCGGCTCATATGCAGTGAAAATGGTGAGGATTTCACGGTTGACGAGGATCTCATGACGGAGGTGCTTGTTAATCTTGTGGACAATGCCATAAAGGCCAGCCCTGAAGGTGCGGAGATAACTATCACAGCCAGAGATAAAAGCATAAGCGTGACAGATAAGGGCAGAGGAATACCCGGGGATGAGATCCACAAGATACTTGAACCATTTTATATGGTGGACAAATCAAGAAGCAGAAAAAGCGGAGGCGCAGGACTGGGGCTTGCGATAGTTAAGCTTATCCTGGACAAACACAATGCCACTCTTGAAATAAACAGTACTCTGGGACAGGGTACATCCATGAATTTACATTTTGTTTAAATTTTGATGAATACTTGATGAAAGACCACATGCTAGAATAAACCTAGCATGTGGTCTTTGTGTTTGCACAGATTTCTATGTGACATTAATTGCATGTCAAGTAGCTGTCAGCCCACTGGATTTTATAAATGGGCTGGTGTTTAGTAGATTGTGTCAAGTTTTCTATGAAAACTTGACATGTAGCGTCAGCCCTCGCCGCAGGCGATTTATTATGGGCTGATGTTCAATATGAAAAGAGGAAAATATGAAAAAGACGAAGATGTTATATATACTTGCAGCGGCATCCCTCGTGCTTGCCGGCTGTAATAAGAAGCCGGACAGTCCTGTGGCCGGAAATATGGATAATCTGGTAAATGAAGTGGTGGAGACCAGTACAGACAGCAGTTCTGAGACCAGTACCGAGACTGCCGGTGAGACAGTAGATGAGGCTGTTGGTGGCAATGCTGAGTATGTAAGAACCATAAAAGATGATAAGAATAAGGTGAATGTTGAAGTGCGTGCACAGGTGGAGATTCCTGAAGCGGATAAGCTGTCGGTGGTGAGGGTCAGCCAGAAGGAGTTTGATGATGATTTCCTAAATAGATTTCTTGATATCTGCGAGCCGGACACGGTATTCACAACAGATATGATATATACAAAGGAATACTGTGAGACGAAGCTGGCAGCGATAGATGACGAGCTTAAGGCGGCACAGGAAGAGGCTGACGAGGAGGAGCGCAGCAAGGGAGAAGCATCAATAGAAATACGTGATAAGCTGTATTCACTGAATGAAGACCTTAAGACCTGGCAGAGGAATTATGATAGGGCAGCAGATGATATAAACAGGGAGGCTGTATTAAAGTATGCAGTAACACCGAAGCTTGTCAATGTGGCTGATGAGCTTGGCAATGATCCGGAAAATAGCTTTTATGAGTGGGAATATAGTCTTGGAACAAAGGAGGTGTTCACCGGTACGAACTGTGGTGTGGATGGCAGGTATGTTACAGTGTACATGCAGAACAGTGAGGACAATGGAAACATGTTTAAATACAGAGTGGCAGGAACCTGGGATATATATGTTAAGACAGTTCTAGGAAATACCTGTGGAATACAGAGGAAGGAGAAGGCAGATCTGAAGGATCTTCGCCCAGGAGCTGAGAACTATCCGGAGCTTCCTAATGAGGCAGATGCCACCTTGTCTGCCGATGAGGCAAAGGCGGAAGCCCAGGAACTGCTGGATAAGCTGGAGCTTACGGATTATGCGTGCAAGAGCGCAGAGCTGTGCTATGAAATCCCGGATTTCAGAGATTGTAATAATAAAGGTGACGGATACAGAATGGTATATGTCATGAAGTACGTCAGAGCCTTTGACGGCGTGTTCGTAGATAATGAGGGTGGTTATATGTTTCTGGATAATGATGATGAGCAAAAAATCTGGGAAGGAGAGCGGATAAATGTATATGTAAATGATGATGGCATAGTGGGTTTTGATTATATAGCACCTCTGGAACTGGGGGAAACGGTGAAGGATGACTGCAGCTTGAAAAGCTTTGACGAGATAAAGACGGTATTTGAAGATGGCATAACCACACTATATAACTCAGGCATGGAGAAATTATTGGATATGGACGGGAAGGAAGTGGAGTACACAGATATGGGTGACAAAGAGGATGTGAAGTATACAGATATCAAAGTGAACAAGATTATACTTCGTTATACACGATTAAGTGAGAGAAGTGATTTTCATACAGGACTTATGGTTCCGGTGTGGGATTTCATAGGTGACATAGACTATGGTGATACCTCAGGTCTTTCCGGACAGGAAAAGGACAAGGTGGTGTTTACAATAAATGCAGTAGATGGATCTATCGTGGACAGGGCGGCAGGATATTAAATTATCTGTATAAGACTGAAATCTGTTAGACGGGCATACAGAACCATCTGAAAGGAGATTAATATGAGAAAGATAAAAACATTATTTGTATTAACTGCGGCGGCTGTGATGCTTGCAGGATGTCAGAAGAGTCCGGAGACTCCTATAGTTCAGAATAAGGATCTGGATAATATGGTCAGTGAAGCAAGCGGAGATGGAACAGACAGCAAAAAAGCAGATGCTGTGATACAGGAAACAGCTGAGAATTACGAATCCTATGTTAAGGATATTTCAGATGAGACCTTTAAGGTAAATGTAAAGGTAAATGCCCAGGTTGAAGTCCCTGAGGTAGACAAGCTGTCGGTAGTGAGAGTGAAGCAGAAAGAATTAGACGATGAATTTCTGGCGAAGTTTCTCAGCGTATGTGAGCCGGATACTGTGTTCACTTCAGACAGAATATACAACAGATCAGAGTGTGAGGATAATATATCACAGATAAGGAGCCAGATAAATGATGTTGAAAATGGAAATACTGACATTTCTGATGAGGAGAAACAAACAGTGATAGAGGATCTCCAGAAAAACATTGATTCATGGCAGAGTATCTATGAAAATGCTCCGGAAGAAGTGACTGCAGAAGATGTTGAAGCAAAAAAGGAAGATACAAAGCTGGTCAGCGTGGCAGATAAGCTGTCCGATAATCTTGATGATGATTTCTATCAGTGGGAATCGGAGCTTGGTACAAGCAGACTTTTCTATGGAAGCAACAGTGGAGTAGGTGGAAGATATGTATCAGTATATCTTCAGAATAATGCTGATTATGGCAATCTGTTCAGGTACAGGGTGAGCAATACAGATGAAATATATGTGAAATCTGTTGTGGCAAGCGGACTTGAGGGACACGGAAAGACAAAGCAGGAGCTTGACAGTTATATGGATGGGGCCTCTGGGTTCTCTGAGCTCACGGGGGAAGCTGATGCCACCATATCTCTGGAGGATGCCAAGAGCAAGGCACAGGAGCTTATAGATGAACTGGGGCTTACTGATTTTGCATGCAGCGATGCAGATCTGTATTATGAAGTCCCTGAGTTCAGAGATTCGGCAGCCAGCCAGGGATATCGTAAGGTTTACGTTATTCAGTATCTCAGACAGTTTGATGGTGTGTTTGTAGATAATAACAGCGGGGATATGATGGTTGATGACTGGTCGGGTGATGACTACGTGAAGAAGGTGTGGTCTGGTGAGAATGTAAGGGTATATGTAAATGACGATGGAATAGTGGGGTTTGACTATGAAACGCCTCTTGAACTTACGGAAGCCGTGGTTGAGGACAGCAGCATAAAGAGCTTTGATGATATAAAGAAGACCTTTGAAAGCATGATCGTTGCAAATTATGCATCAGATACCAGCAGTGATGATGATACTAATCTGAGTACGAATGTAACTGTAGATAAGGTGGTGCTCCGATATACAAGAGTCAGTGAACAGGACAGCTTTTCTACCGGACTTATGGTTCCGGTATGGGATTTCATAGGAGATGTAGAATATGGAGATTATTCATATAAGGTTGATCCTGAGAAAGATAAAGTAGTCCTCACCATCAATGCCATAGACGGCACCATCATAGACCGTACAGTGGGATATTAAATTCGCAGATTAAATTTACGGATTACATTTACTGATAATATTAGTGATACAGATACATGGGTTATGAAGAAGATATTCTATACAGCAAAGGCAAATTTTGGCGGCTGCTTTTTAAGGGGAAGGGCGAAGCACATGGGGAAAAGAATAAATAAGGTACTGGTAGCGATTATTGTGACTGCGATATTGGCAGGATGCCAGAAAAATCCGGATACACCAATAGTACAGAACAAAGATCTGGAAAATATGATAAGTAAAGCTGAGGAAACAGGTGAAGACAGTAGTAAGGCAGATGTAATAATACAGGATACTACACAGAAATATGAAAACTATATTACAACTATTACAGATGACAGTTTTAAGATAAATGTAAATGTTAATGCCAGGGTTGAGGTTCCGGACGTAGATAAGCTGTCAGTAGTAAGGGTAAGGCAGAAAACTTTGGGGGATGATTTCCTGAGCAGATTTTTAAATATCTGTGAACCAGATACTAAATTTGCTGCTGATACTATATATACGAAGGCTGATTACGAGAGATTGATCAGTGTAAAGAAGGAAGAAGTCGATTACCTGGAAGACAAGAAACAAAATGGTGGGGCAGAAACTGATGATATTGACAGCCGTATTGAACAGGCAAATGCTGATCTGAATTCTCTTAAGGAAGGATATGAAACAGCACCAGAGACAATAACAGCTGAAATTCTTGAGCCACATGTGGTCGAAATCAAAATGGTAGATGTGTCTGAAGAACTGGAAAATAATCCTGATGACAAATTTTATACATGGGAAAATGATCTGGGTACGACAAAGCTGTTCAGAGGGACTAACAGTGGCGTTGGTGGAAGATATGTAACAGTGTATATTCAGGAGAATGAGGAACGTGGTAATCTGTTCAGATATATGGTCAGCAATACAGGAGAAATACGGGTTAATTCGGTGATTGGTGATATGTATGACGATTATAGCGTGACTGAGTCTTTGGCAGAGATGAAACAATATTTGGGATTGGATGAAATCAAGGAACTGCCTAGGGAAGCTGGGGCAAATATCTCCGTTGATGAAGCAAAAAATATGGCGCAGGAGTTGATGGATAAGATGGAGATTGCTGATTTTTCCTGTGACAGTGCGAAGCTATGCTATAACAGACCAGAGGGACTTGATGGATACAGAATGGTATATGTGTTGGAGTATAACCGACAGTTTGATGGTGTTATGGTTGACAATAGCGGAGGCTATATGGAGAGCGATGGCTGGACAGGGGGAGAGTATAATCTCAAAACCTGGTCAGAGGAAAAAATAAGAGTTTATGTAAATGATGATGGGGTTGTGGGTTTTGAATATGAGTCGCCATTGGAACTGACAGATACAGTTGTCGAGGACAGCAGCATAAAGAGCTTTGATGAGATTAAAGGTATTTTTGAGAAGATGATAACTGTAAGCTGTGCACAGAATAATAATCCTATAGATGGAAATTCTCCTAAGGATGGGACATATACAAACTATAACATAAATAGGGTTGTTTTAAGGTATACAAGAGTCAGTGAACAGGACAGCTTTTCTACCGGACTTATGGTTCCGGTATGGGATTTCATAGGAGATGTAGAATATGGAGATTATTCATATAAGGTTGATCCTGAGAAAGATAAAGTAGTCCTCACCATCAATGCCATAGACGGCACCATCATAGACCGTACAGTGGGATATTAAATTTGCAGATTAAATTTACGGATTAAATTTACTGATAATATTAGTGATACAGATACATGGGTTATGAAGAAGATATTTTATACAGCAAAGGCAAATTACAAAAGGTGGGTATACAGCCCACAGATATATCTGGCATTTATGATAGGATTTATATTCTGCTTTCTTTTGTCGGACAAGGTGGTGCAGTTTTCGAAGGAGCATGACACAGTGCTTCAGATGAATGAAGCATTTATCTGGACCTTTGGCGATGCCAAGTCCGTAATGGTGGTATCACTTATGCTGCTGTTGATATTTGCAGATATGCCGCACCTGGGGAACGACGTGCCATTCTTCTTAGTGAGGATAGACAGAAGGACATATATTCTGGGGCAGATATTTTACATGGTTTCAGCGACAGGTATATACACATTGTTCATAATGGTGTCCACCATGGTGCTTTCCATGTCCAGATCATATACGGCAAATATGTGGAGTGACACGGCTGCAATCCTTGGTTACTCAGATATAGGGCAGAAGATAGCTGTTCCTACATTTGTGAAGGTGCTTGAAAGATCATATCCATATCAGGTATCCCTTAATATATTTGCACTGCTTCTTGGTTACACCATGCTGTTATCCTCCATAATACTGTTCCTTAACCTGGTGAAGGATAACCTGGGAATGGTAGGGGGGATCATATACTGCCTGTTCGGATATCTTCTTACTCCGGACATAGTACAGGCATGGTTTAAGCTGTCGGATGAGCAGAGCCGGATCGCAAATATAATATTTGGCTGGATGTCACCTCTTAACCAGGCAACTTATTATATGCATAATTTCGGGTATGATAATCTGCCGAGACTTGGATTTTCATATGGATTTTTTGCAGTGACGAGCACCCTGTTTTTCGTGCTGTCAGCAATAAAGATAAAGAGATATACCTTTAATTTCACAGGTACATGGAAGTAGGAATATGAACAGTTTTATTATTGATATACGCAGGGCTGTGGGATCCATTGGATTTGCAGCGGTGGTCATAGTGGAATTTCTTATCTGTGTGTATTCCGGATATGGAACGGAGACATTTTACATGAGTGTCCCTGTGGCGGCGGCGATACCCTACAGTACAGCCTGGATCGTAGATTATCAGAGCGGATTTATAAAACAATATATCGGCAGGACCACAAAAATGGCATACATAATGGGGAAGTTCCTTGCCTGCGGAGTAAGTGGCGGCGGTGCCATCCTTATGGGGGCATGGCTCAGCAGCTTCTTTATAAAGGAAAGCAAGCAGGTAGAGTATCAATACTTGCCTATATTCGCAGCAGGATTTGTATTTGCAGTGCTGGCACAGCTTATAGCCACTGTATCCATGAGCAGGTACATCGCATACGGCGGAGGCTTTGTGATCTGCTATGCACTGGTCATTGTGTATGAGCGGTACGCCAGGAACCTGTATATGCTGTGCCCCTACGAATGGTCCAACCCCCAGAAGGAGTGGATGTTCGGGGAGACAGGGCTTGTGATGTTCCTTATAGGAATCTCGCTTGTGTTGCTTGAAGGATTTGCACTTACAGTAGGGAGGAAGTTAAATGACATCTGATGATAACAAAAAAGAAGGGATAGTAGTGGAACATCTCTTTAAATCCTTTGGCAGGGACAGGGTGTTAAATGACGTGAACATAAATATTCCCCCGGGCTCCATACATGGGGTTGTGGGAAATAACGGAAGCGGCAAGACTGTGCTGATGAAATGTATATGCGGCTTCATGAGGCAGGATAAGGGAAAGATATATGTAAATGGTGCTGAGATAGGAAAGGACGAGGATTTTCCGGAAAGCCTCGGCATGATAATTGAGACACCGGGCTTTCTGCCAAATGTAAGCGGTTATAAAAATCTCAAGATACTGGCAGACCTGAGATCCAGGGTAGGGCGTCAGGAGATAAGGGCTTCCATCGCTAAAGTGGGACTTGATCCGGACATGAGAAAGCCTGTATCCAAATATTCTCTTGGTATGAGACAGAGACTTGGGATTGCCCAGGCAATCATGGAGAACCCGGATGTACTGATACTTGACGAGCCCTTTAACGGACTTGACAAGAATACAGTACTTAAGATGAGAAAGCTGATCCTTGATCTGAGAGATCAGGGAAAGGCAATACTTCTTGCCAGCCATAATGCAGTGGATATAGAAGAGCTGTGTGACAGGGTATATGAGATGGAGATCGGGGTGCCTCCGGTATCTGTACCCGGAAAGAACAAAGCCGTACCATGCAGTGAAATGCATATTTTTCAATAAAAGGATGAGATGGATATGAATAAGAATAAAAGAAAATACCTGATTTTATTATGCAGCATAATATGTATGCTTGTGGTAAATTCCCGCGGCTTGTATGTACATGCCATAGGACTTGGTGCTCCATTAAATGAGACCGACAGCGAGGGAGACCAGATATCCCCGGATAATAACAAGGATAAGGCAGATACCACAGAGCCAACCACCGAACAGGCTAAGGAGCCGGACAAGGAACCTTCCACGGAGCCGGTAAAGGATCCGGAGCCGACCTCCGCAGTCGAATTCAATATCGACAATGAAAATCTGTATCCCGGAATGAGCAAGACCTATTCGGAGGGCTATATGCCGGAATGTTCAGAGGGAAAGGCAAGTATTGTTATACCGGTTACAGCCACAGGAGACATAAAGGATAATAAGATAAGCACAGCGGTACAGCTTGGAGATACTGCCGGTTCCCCATTTGTCTATAAGAACTACAGAAAGGATGTAACCTTAAAGGACTGGAATATAAATAATTCCAACAAAAAGAACAAAGCATATCTGGTGCAGTATGATCTCAGTCTGAACAATGACAGGATAAACGGAACCTATCCGGTGGATGTGAAGGTGGCAGGATATGACAGCAAGGGCAATAAGGTTGAGGACACATACACACTTTATGTGGTAATAACAGACGGTAAGGAGCCTGACACAGGAAGCAGTGATGATGTGCCTGCAGACGAGCCTACTACAGAGATAACATTTGCCCCTAAGGTGCTGGTCAAGGAATATAAGACTGAGTCCACCGGGGAGAATAAGCTAAAGGTAAACATCACCATATACAACTCCAGCAAATCTGAAAATGTCAGAAATCTTACGGTTTCGGTAAGCGATACTGTTGAAGGATTGCAGCTTGAGAGCCCTTCTGATACGGTGTTCGTGGACAAGTTAAATGTTGGGGATACCTATGTTGTAACATATGAATATTCCTACAGTAAGAAGCTTGCCAGCGGCCAGTACAATCTGGCACTTGCCATGGACTACGCTGATGACAAGGGCACTGCCTTCACCAGTGCAGGAAATGCCAAGATCAGTATAGAACAGCCCCTTGATGTAACATTTGACCCGGTTAATTTCCCGGCAGAGGTTGAGGTCGGGGATAAGGTTACCGTAAATCTCAATGCCATAAATCTGGGGAATACGCCTGTATACAACGTGAGGGCAATACTTGAAGCTGACGGTGTTGAACCGGCAGGAACCCTCTTTATAGGTGCCATTGAAGCCGGTGCCGTGGGAAATGGCAGTGTTGATGTGAGTATAGGAGGCCTTTCCACCGGCAATCTGTACGGTTACACCTCAGGCACCATAACCTGCTGTTATGAGGACGCCAACGGAACAGGGTACACTTACGAAATGGAATTTGAGACAAATATAATGTCACCATTTACCCAGACAACGACAACCGCAGAAAAGCCTGCGGACACATCCCAGTGGTGGATCATAATGGTGATCATAATAGGCATATTCCTTGTATTGGGAGGCATTATCATCGGGAAATGCGTCATAAACAAAAAGGTTGCCGAGATAGAAAACAGAGAAGACAGCTATGAGAAGATATCTGAAGAAAATAAAACAGAATGACAGTGAGAAGATAAGGCTGATACTGATAGTTGTGATCATTGTCTGTGCTGTAAGGATATGCATATATGGGGGGAGTCTGGTGAAGATCCTGTCCCATAGCATGGAGTGTGTGGTGAGCGGTGATACCTCAAGAAACGGACTACAGAAGCTTTCGGAGCTTTCTGAGGTTACATGCTTTACCCTTTATAAGGAAGACCGGCTCTCAGTGACCGTAAAGCAGCATGATTTCAGCTTTCCTGTGAAGTATGTGTCAAGGGAATATATGAGAGACAGGTACAATATAAGTAACGGCAGTGCCATGACCGTGTACTATGCCAATGACAAGGCGGTGAAGGAGTTGGCGGAGTATTGCAGCATAGAGAATGGGCAGGTACGTATCACAACGAATAGCGACATAAAGATATTCGCCGAGTCATCCCTTCCTGATGAAGAGGCAGCCCTTTATGCGGTGTACGATTTCAGCGATGAAAGTACAGGTGATAAAAGTACCGGAAGTAGCAAATCTGCCGGTACATCAGATGACAATGCCGGCATGATGGATACGGGTGTTGACAGTTACAATATTCTTATTTACATAGATAAGCAGAATATCGACGGCAAGACAATGGACAGGATTTCGGCAGCAGGATATGTGCCTGTGGACCGGACCGCCATTGACAGGGCAGTAGATAAAGAGAGGCTTATCATAATAAGAATAGAATACTTATTTCTTATTATCCTTGCTTCGGCAGCCGGCTGTATGTTCCGGAGATAGAGGCTCTATGGATATGACTGTGAGCACTTTTTCCTTTACAGTGAAACGGAAGTTATACCCTGCAAATGCAACTCCGTACACCCTGTCCGGATCGTTCTGATATCCCGGCCTCGGGTCTCCTGCCAGAAGTGCTGTCAGGGCAGACTTTTTGTCAGCTCCCAGAGGGGAAAGGTTTTTTTGAAGCGATAGTCCATCTGCAAATACCACCTCAAGGGGAGTCCGGTCTATGCTCTCCGTGAAGCCTCCTGTTGCGTCAGGGTGGCAGTCGCTGTAAGGGATGTAGGGCTTGATATCCAATATTGGAGTGCCATCCAACATATCTATCCCGGATACATAGAGCAATGGTCCATGCTCCTCAGTATACTCAATCCTTTCAAGTCGTACAGACGACAGACCTATATTGTTAGGCCTGAAAGGGGATCTGGTGGCGAATACTCCCATTCTTGTATTTCCCCCAAGCTTTGGCGGCTTAACCGTTGCACTCCAATGATCCTTTTTGGCTCTGTTAAATTCCCATAATATCCAGATGTGTGAGAAGTCCTGCAGTCCCTTGAAGGCTTCGGGCTGCCTGTATTCCGGCAGGAACTCAATAACTCCGGTAAGCTCCGGTATCAGACCACTCTGTCTTGGAATGCCAAACTTTTCAATAAAATCTGTATGTATAAATCCAATTATATCCATAATAAATGTACCGTTTCCTAAGTATTGTTTTAATGAAGAGCATACTTTGGGCAGTGCGTTCTTCATATAAAAGAATTATAACAGAAATAATGAAATCAGTGAAATACATGTTGGGGGAATCATAGCGTATGTATGTTCCTAGATATATGTTAATGTCAGGATGGCAATACTAACATATTAAATTAAGTGGTGTACTAACATATTAATATTAAGTGGCATATTGACAAAATGAGAAAAAATATATATTATAATGCCTATGAATGTCAATGGAGGCATACGCTTGCTGCGTGTGCCTCTATTTTTTTTTTGAGAGGAGAGAATGATATGGAGAGACTCGGAGCAATTATTTCGGCAGTGGATGATTTCGTATGGGGTCCGGTAATGCTTATTCTTCTTGTGGGAACAGGTATATTCCTGACTATACGTCTTAAATTCCTGCCATGGAGAAACCTTGGCTATGCCATTAAGAGCACATTGTCAAAGGAAGCACGAAAGAAAGATAAAGGAACCGGTGATATATCACCATTTTCAGCACTTACAACAGCGCTGGCGGCAACAATAGGAACCGGTAATATAGTAGGTGTTGCCACAGCTATGGTATCAGGTGGTCCCGGTGCCCTGGTGTGGATGTGGATTTCGGCATTATTTGGACTTACATCAAAGTTCTCGGAGTGTATGCTTGCCATTAAGTATAGAGAGGTAAATGAAAAGGGCGAAATGTCCGGCGGTCCAATGTACACCATGAAGAAAGGTTTTAAGCATAAAAAGGTGGGAGCGGTTCTCGGCTGGCTCTTTGCTTTATTTGCAGTGATAGCGTCCTTCGGTATAGGTAATATGACCCAGGCAAATTCCATTGCAGAGTCATTAAATGATACCTTTGGAGCTTCAGTGAAGGCAGTTGGTATTGTATTGACAGTTCTTGCACTGCTTATCATAGTAGGCGGTATCAAGACCATATCAAAGGTTTCTTCAGTAGTTGTTCCTGTTATGGCAATCTTCTACGTTATTGCTGGTCTCGTGGTAATAATTATAAATTATAGAAATGTTCCTGATGGTGTTGCCATGATATTTAAGATGGCATTTAACGTCAAGGCAGTAGGCGGTGGTCTCTGTGGAACAATAACAGCAGCGCTCATGAATGCCATGAGGTTCGGTGTAGCCAGAGGAGTATTTTCAAATGAAGCAGGCATGGGCTCGGCAGCCATCACAGCGGCTGCAGCAAAAACGGATAATCCTGTACGTCAGGGATATATCAACATGACCGGTACCTTCTGGGATACAATAGTTGTGTGTACAATTACAGGTCTTTGCATTGCGTCATCAGGAATGCTTGGGGCAAATCAGAATGGCGTGGAAGGTACATATACGGTTACAGACAGCGTAATATCGGTTCAGGCAACGGACACCGATGATAAGGACTGCTCAGCGGAATATTCCTATGAATTTAATGAAGATGGTACGGTTCTTACCATAAAAGATACAAAGGCAGATACAGCCACAGAGCTTACCATGGTGCCGGAGAAGGATCTTAATATTACAGATTCAGTGGACGCCACAGAAAAGCTTAATGTCGGTGAATGCCTTGCTGTAGCAGGGGATGTGTCGGGAACATGGACAGACGGAGAAGGTAATCATTATACATTCAGTGATGATGGTGTATATGCTGCAACAACTGTTGTAAAGGGCGCAGCCCTTACAATACTATCTTTTGAGTCGGCTATAGGAAAGGCTGGCGGATGGTTGGTAAGTATCGGTATTGTGTTATTTGCATTTTCAACTATCCTGGGATGGGAGTACCATGGCGAAAAAGCCTTTGAGTATATATTCAAGACCCATAAATTCAATATGATATACAGAATAATATTCTCTCTTGTGGTCTACATCGGAGCAACCATGACACTTGATATAGTATGGAATTTCTCAGATGTGGCAAATGCTTTGATGGCGATACCTAATCTTATCTGTCTCCTTGCCTTAAGTGGTGTTATCGCAAAGGAGGTAAATGATTTCCAGCCTATATTGAAGGCGGAGAAGTCAAAATAAAAGCTGGCACCAACCAAAGCTGGTACTAAAGTACTAAAATAAAGTTAATATCAAAGCTGAAGTTTAACTTCAAGTTGAAATAAAAGGCACCATGACAGAATGGTGCCTTTTGTAGTTCACAGAATTTTCACAAAAATTATTAGCACTCACTATTGACGAGTGCTAATAGAAGTGCTATAACATAATTGTCAAAAGGAAAACAACATATCAGCAACATCAATGTATGATGGTTCCGTAGCTGATCTGCTTAATATATTGTATGTAACGTACCTTTGTGGGGCACGTTGCCTGTATGGAAAAGGAGAGATGACTTATGTTATTAACAACAAGAAACAATGATTTATTCGACACATTTTTTAATGATCCATTTTTTGAGGAGTCTTGGGCAGGATATCCATACTACCCTGAAAGAGAAGCAAAGAAGCCTGAGAAAAAGGCATACGGACATACATCTAAGAGTCTTATGAAGACAGATATTAAGGAAGATGAGAATGGCTATGAGCTTATGATGGATCTTCCCGGATATGAGAAGAACGAAATTGCTATCAAGCTGGACAAGGGCTACCTTACAGTAACAGCAACCAAGGAAACAGAGAGTAATAAGGAAAGCCAGGATGGTGAAAAGAAAGAAGCTTCCGGCGAGAAGGCGGTTGATGAGAAAACTGCAGAAAAGCCGGCACAGAAGCCTTCATTCAAATACATCTGCAAGGAAAGATTTTCAGGAAGCTGCCAGAGAACCTTCTATGTAGGTGAGGAAGTGGAGCAGGAGGATATCAAGGCTGCATTTAAGAACGGCGTCCTTGTTCTTAGCATTCCTAAGCCTGAGAAGAAGGAAAAGCCTGAGACTGACAAGTACATTGCTATTGAGTAATCATGATGAAAACAGTTATTTGATGGCTGCCCGGAGTCGGTGTATATAATTTGGATAATAAGTAAAGTGAATAAAATCATTGCTTATTTTTCAATAAGCTTTATAATATAAAGGATTGAACATGCTAAGGCGTGGGAATATCCGAAGATAGAAGGAGCTTCCGGCACTTGCAGGAGGCTCCTTTTAATATTTTTGCTGCAACAGGTCTGTGATAGTATGCAGTGGCTTTTTTGACAATAAAAATTTCAGTGATAGATTAATAAATAGTAGGAAGTGACGCAGATGGCAGAAAAAAAAGATTGCTATGAGGTTCTTGGGATTTCAAGAAATGCTTCCGAGGCAGAGATAAAGAAGGCATACAGAGTCCTTGCGAAGAAGTATCACCCGGACACCAATCCCGGTGATGCCCAGGCTGCAGAGAAGTTTAAGGAAGTTACCGAGGCTTACGAGATATTAAGTGATCCGGAGAAAAAGAAAGTATATGATCAGTATGGTCATGCAGCATTCGATGCAGGACAGGGAGGTGGCAATCCTTTCGGAGGCGGAAGCTTTCACTTTGAAGGTGGAGATATGGATGATATACTTGGAGGTATATTCGGTTCATTCTTCGGCGGCGGTGGAAGAGGTAGCGCAAGAGGCGGTTTTGATGGCGGCTTTGGCGGCTTCGGAGGAGGCTTTGGCGGTGGAAATTATCCTTCACAGGGAAGGAATATTGAGTCAGAGCTTACGATAGAATTTGAAGAGGCTGTTCTTGGCTGTGATAAGAACATAACCTTAAGCAGCTCCGGTAAAAATCAGACGCTTAATGTCCACATACCTGCCGGTATGGAGGAAGGCAAGTGTATACGTCTTGAGGGCAAAGGTTATCCCGGTGCGAATGGCGGTCCAAACGGAGACCTGATGCTAAGGATCCATATAAAGGATAAGCCCGGTTTTGAAAGAAAAGGAAATGACTTGTATACAACTGTGAGCATACCGTTTACCACAGCAGTTCTTGGCGGTGAGGCAATAGTAAGCACCCTTACAGGTAATGTAAAGTGTAAGATTGCCGCAGGTACCCAGTCGGGAAGCAAGATAAGGCTTAAGGGTAAGGGTGTTGCCAATATAAGAAACCACAACATCGTAGGTGACCAGTACGTTACGGTACAGATACAGGTTCCTAAGAAGCTGTCGAGAGACGCGGTTAAGGCACTTAAGGAATATGGAGTACTGTCAGGAGAACTGGAATCCGGCAAATAGGAGCAGCAACCATTAAACATCATTACATAAAATAAAAAAAGGAACATGATCGGTTGATCATGTTCCTTTTTTTACTGTATATCGTCTTTAAGCTTTTTTGCAACCTTCTTGATCTTCTTCTGTATGGAGAAGTTCTCACTGTTTTTCTCAAATGCTGTAGAAAGAGCATTTAAGCTATGGAGAGGATGTAGGAAACGACGTTTCTCTTTCTCCTCATCAAGGGCTGTAGCAATGTGGGCTTTGAGCTCCTCTATTCTTACAACTAAGTTGTAGTCGTCTGCGAATTTCTTGACTTTTGTCATTATCTTAAATGAATTTACCAGGTCAATCACGAATATTCCATAGAAGAAGCCTATGAAGAATGAGAAGGTAAGATGACCTGCAAGCCATATAAGTGAGTTGATAATGTGTGGGTGTATGAAGAAGTAATATATGGCAGCCACAACGCCCCAGAAGAAGGTGAACAGCGGACATATGATACCCTGTATATTGCCGGGACGGTCACTGTAATCCCACAGCTTGATGTTCATACCCTTTATGAATATGAGACCTGCGATGTACTCGATCACCGTCATGGCAGCGGTCATAATAAGAACTGTTACAATACTCTGTATCACGGGATGATCATCCAGGGCAGTAATGCGGATACTTGCAATGGAACATAGTATTACAAGACCTGTTCCATACAGCGGAAGCCATGGTCCCATCAAGAAACCGGGATTTATCCATTTGCGGTTAGGATTATTCGGGGAGAAAAATCTTCTGAAGAAGAACTCTATGACCCAGCCTATCATGCTTCCCATGCTGAACAGGAAGAGTATAACAAGCATATTGCTTAAATCGAAATCTCTAAAAATATTACTCATAAAATCACATCCAAATTCTAAAATTCCACCACTGCAGGTTAGCTTGCAGGGGTGGTATGATAATTAATTATCAGCTGTATAGCTGTAGATTATGCTCTTAACATCGTCGGCGTCGTTGATGTCGTATGAATAGAAGTATATCGAATTGGTACGATTGTTCATATAGTTTGACTCCTCATTCATTTCATCTATGGTCACGTCGTTGCCGTTTACTTTGTATCTTTCATCATTATAGTTGGCGTAGTAGGATTCCTTTTCTGTCCATGTCTTACCTGAAAGCTCGATCAATGAACGTCCCTCCCATCCGTCTGGAAGAGTCAGGAGATTTATTACGACAGAAAAAGAATTGTCACCTATACGATCCATGTAAAATACGCCGGTAAGGACAACCTTGTCGCTGTCATAGGTATATACAAATTCCAGATCATGGTCATAATCAATAGCTATAAGCTCAGGTATACCATTTCCATCAAAGTCATGAAGGGTAAATTCTGAAATATATACATAGTTTGAGTCCATTTTTGATGGATCGTTATAATCTCCGGTAGCAGGAGCAGAAGCCATATCATTCTTTACAGTATTGTTTATATTTGCAATATATTCCACATAAGGAGTCATCCATGCCTCGTGGGTTGATTCCCAGGCAGCGGCGGTGTTGACTGTTCCTTCATAGAACTCGTCGATCTTCTGAAGGATTTCCTTGGCATCGTCAAGTCTGCCTTCTGCTACGGCGGCATTTGCCTGGTCAAGGTAGTAGGTCTTGCCGGTGTCATATGCGTTATCCTTTAATGTTTCAAACTTCTGGGAGTAGCCGGTGGTGTCATCTTCATATGAGAAATAGTAGTCCAGCTCATCTACACAGTAATCGTAGCACTCGTAGTACTGATCATTATCGAAGTAGCCCTGAGCCTCCTGATAATGTGTCTCATACTTCTGGATGTTCTGAAGATCATTGGCGATCCTGGTGGACTTGTCATATGCAGAAGAGTAACCGTTAAACAGGTCTGCACCGGTATATGCATAGGCATTTAACTCGTCGGCAGTTATGGTATTATTCCTGAACTCCTCGTTTTTTTCGTCCAGGTATTCCACCATGGCATTGTCAAATTCTGTGTCGTCGGTGTAGTTGTTATATATATCAAGGAAACTGTTCCTTAACTTGATGTATTCATCTGACTGCTTGTTGTTTATGTATTCCTTTGCACAGTCCTCATAGAGGCTTGTCATCTGGTATCTGTCACCCTTCGCCTTGAAGTCTGTTACTTCTGTAGGTATTTTTTTAGTTACTGAGGTGGCAGCATCCATGCACTTTGAGAATTCCTTATATTTTATCTTGTCATTCTCGAGCTTATTTTCCTTGTCGTAGGCGAAGTCAATAAGCAGATCATTTGCCTTTGTTCTGCCGTTGTCGGACAGTTCTCTGTAGGCAGATTGGGCAGCTTTGCTGTCTCCGTCGTTAAGTGCCTTGAAGAGCTTGTTCATCTTCATTGCAGGTGACGCAAATACAAAGAAACCTACCAGATCCACAACCACGAGAACGGCGGCAATTATCAATAATACCTTATATTTTTTCTTCATATCATTGTTCCCCCTGTTCTGTAGAAGCGTTGTCTGTTCCGTCTGCTGAAGTATCATCGGAAGCTGAGGTGTCGCTTTCGTCAGTTGAACCGGCTTCTGTAGCAGCTTCCGTGGTGTTTTTGGAATCTTTGTAGCTTCCCTTGAAATCGCTTGTGGCTGAGAAGAAGGTGGATATCAGAGTAAGTATCGCCACGGCTATAAAGCCTGCTCCCGCAATGCCCAAGGCGGTGAGGGATAAAATTTTGTGAAGCTTATCCTTAGCTGCCTCGTCCATAGGCTTCTTAGGTTCCTTTGCAGGTGTTGGTGTCATATTCTGGTTAAAGCCTGTCTGACCGTAAGGGTTTCCGTAGTTGTTCTGTGATTGATTGTAACCGTTCTGGTTAAAGCCTGTCTGACCGTAAGCATTTCCGTAGCCGTTTTGCGGCTGACTGTAACCGCTCTGTGCTTGATTGTAACCATTCTGGTTAAAGCCTGTCTGACCATAGGCATTTCCGTAGCTGTTCTGTGGCTGGCTGTAACTATTCTGATTAAGGTTTTGCTGACCGTAGCCGTTTTGTGGCTGATTGTAACCGCTCTGGTTAAAGCCTGCCTGGTCATAGGCATTTCCGTAGCTGTTTTGTGGCTGGCTGTAACTATTCTGATTAAGGTTCTGCTGACCGTAGCCGTTTTGTGGCTGATTGTAACCGCTCTGGTTAAAACTCTGCTGGGCATATATGCTTTGACCCAGGCCTTGGCTGCTTTGATCATATGCAGTCTGGTTTTTTGAACCGCCATTGGGACTCTGAACCTGATCCTGATTCTGCTGAGATTGGTCAAAACCGTCCTGGGTAGTATCGTCTGCTACTAAAACGGTTGTTGAATCTTCATCGTTATAAAGTGAATCTCCCATTTTTCCCTCCATTTGTATGTATTAAAAATATAGTCTAAGTATAATAGAATCCCGGGAGTTGCGCAACAAATATATATATCACTTGGTAGTGGCAAAGTTCTATATAAAAAAAGGCACGCAGGTCGTGTCAATGAATAAGAGAGGATACGAAAAGAACCCGGAGGAGAGAAACTCCAGCCGGGTTCATATATATAAGTATTCACACACACCAAAGTTAATTTCGATTTGTGATAAATTGACTTATCTATATGTATATATTATACTATAAGCTAATAAATATCAAGAACAAATATATAAAATATATAAAACAAATTGTGAACTTTTTACAAACAAATATTAATGTCTATAGAAAAATATTGAAAATAGTATAATATAGATATGAGAACTTTTACCGGTATTTTATGTTTGCTCTTTACATTTTCAAAAAGTGTGATAGAATACCGAGTTTAGTAAGAGTAGATTAGTTTATTGACTGCGTTTTCGAAGTGATTGAATAACCTTGGTCTGCAAGGTTTTCTTCCCTCGGTCTGTGAGGGAGTGGTGTTCGAAAGATAGGAGTGATTTTTATGTCAGCAACGGAATATTTAGCTGCACAGAAGCTTGGCGAGAAAAGATATCAGGCTGATGTTGCCAGGGGCGTAGATCCATATTTGCCGGTACTAGATAAAATAATTACTGCGTCGGATGTGGTTGGGGAGATTAATTTAGGGTTACAGTATATAGCGCTTGGAAATGTTGTGGGAACAGCAACGGAGGGCAGGACTCACGCATTTGCGTCGAATTTCATGCCGATTCTTGATTATAATACAGAGTTTGGTGGCAAGTGGGCAAGTCTGTGTCAGTCACACCTTGAAGAGGGAATACACGATCCCATCAAGGTTTATGAGTACATGACCAAGTTCTATGTAATAGAGGGAAATAAACGAGTAAGTGTTCTTAAGTATTTCGGCGCAGAGTCAATCCCTGCTATGGTAATAAGAAAGATGCCGAAGAAGACCGACGAGCTTGAGAACAAGATATACTATGAATATGTAGACTTCCACAAGCAGACCGGAATCAATTATATGTGGTTCTCACAGCTTGGAAGCTATGACAAATTAAGGGAGCACCTGGGCATAAGTGACGGTGAACCCTTGTCGGATGACGCAAGACTTGACTTTAACTCGGCACATCTTGCATTTGAAAAGGCATTTCTTGCCAAGAAGGGCGCAGATAAGCTTAAGATAAATGTGAATGACGCAATGCTTATCTTCCTTAATATATATAGTTATGAAGAATTGAAGCACATGAGCCGGGACGAGGTCAAGGCAAATGTTGATAAGGTATGGGACGAGATAATCCTCAGTCACCAGAAAAAGGAGACTCCGGTAACGCCGGTCCTTGATCCTGTTGACAATTCAAAGCCTAAGCTTCTTAACATACTTCAGGCAAAGCCTAAGACCCTTAAGATCGCATTTGTGTATGATAAGAGACCTCAGGACTCCATGTGGATATATTGTCATGAACTTGGAAGAAATGACATTAAGAATAAATTTGCAAATCAGGTGGAGACCACGGCGTTTCCGTTGGTTGATACCCCTGAGAAGCTGGTGGAATGTCTTAATAAAATAGTTGAAGAGAAATATGATCTGGTATTTACCACAAGCCCGGAGATGCTAAATGCGTCACTTAAGGTGGCAGTTGCCCATCCGGAGATAAAGATACTTAACTGCTCACTTAACACCACCACAAGCCATGTAAGAACATATTACGCCCGCATGTATGAGGCTAAGTTCATTACAGGTATCATAGCCGGTTCTCTGTGTGAGAACAACAAGGTAGGATTCGTGGCAGATTATCCTATAAGCGGTACCGTTGCAAATATCAATGCATTTGCCCTGGGAGTACAGATGGTAAATCCTAACGCGAAGGTGTATCTGGAATGGTCCAAGGTTAAGGGCAGCAATCCTAAGAAGAGATTTGAGGAGCTGGATGTTCACTATATCTCATATATTGATATGATCGTCCCTGCAAATGCTTCAAGAGAGTTCGGACTGTTCTGTATAAGAGACGGTAAGATAAGAAATCTTGCGATGTCGGTGTATAACTGGGGTGCCTTTTACGAGAAGATCGTGTCAGCTATCCTGGCAGGAAACTGGAAGGAAGATGAGAAGCTTGATGAGAAGAAGGCGGTAAGCTACTGGTGGGGAATGTCAGCCGGAGTAGTGGATGTTATCTGCTCGGCACATCTGCCTAAGGGAACCATAAGACTGGCAGATCTTATGAAGGATCTTATCAAAAACGGCAAGGTTTCACCTTTCTACGGTAAGATAATTTCCCAGAAGGATGTGGTTGCCGACAACATGAACAGCGAGCTTGATATACAGGATATACTTAACATGACATGGCTTAATGACAATATAGTGGGAACCATTCCTAAGCCTGATGAGATACAGGATGACGCTCAGGATATCCTGGCAGTCCAGGGACTTGACCAGCCGGAGAACCTTGAGCTTAAAAAGCCGGTGGAGACGCTGGTGAATTCGGAGCAGGAACAGAGATAAAGATGTGTATAGCATCATAATAATGAGGGATCAGTGGAGAAGCGGTAAAATGAAGATAATGGTACTTGCGGATGAAGAATCAAAGTATTTATGGGATTATTTTGATAAAAAAAAATTAGAAGGTATAGATTTAATTATCTCCTGTGGTGATCTGGCACCGCAATACCTGTCTTTTCTTGCAACATTTACCCATGCACCTGTTTATTATGTTCATGGTAATCATGATGTGTGTTATGAAGAGACCCCTCCTGATGGCTGTATATGTATAGACGGTCAGATTGTTGAATATCAAGGCGTGCGGATATTGGGACTTGGCGGCTCCATGGAATACAAGTTTGGCGGGGCGCCTCATCAGTATACCGACAAGGCAATGGAGAACAGGGTAAAGAAGCTTAAGAGAAAGATCAAGAAGTCCGGAGGCTTTGATATACTCATAGGTCATGCTCCCGCAAAGGGGATAAATGATTCGGAGGATCTTGCCCACAATGGTTTTTCGTGCTTCAGGACCCTCATAGAGGAGTATAAGCCGAAGTATTTTGTCCATGGGCATGTCCACATCAATTACGGAAGAGATTTCGTGAGGGAAGCTCATTACAGGGATACAACAATAATCAATGCCTATGAAAGGTATATAATAGAAATATAAAAGCAAAAAAGCAGTGCATATGAATGGGCTTATTTCTTTCGCCGGAAATATACATGGTATGCATTGCTTTTTCACATTTATAATTATTTTATTCATTTTCTTGCATGGCAGGTGATAATTTGATAAACTAATGTGAGATTAGTTAGAGTTTATACTAAGGATGGAAAGGGGATAGAGGTTTGGAAAGAGGTAGCGAAGAATATAACAGGATAATTGATCAGCTTGTGGATTACTGTAACGCGTCAGGAAGCATAGATCAAAACCTCTATGTTACCTATGATGTAAAAAGAGGATTAAGAGATTCAAACGGTAAGGGTGTCCTTACAGGTCTCACTGAGATCTCCGATGTTATCGGTTATGACGTGATCGATGGAGAAAGAGTTCCCGCAGACGGAAGTCTGTTCTTTCAGGGCTATAATGTGGAGAGCCTTGTAAAGGGCTTTCACGGAAGCAAGTTCGGATTTGAGGAGACTATATATCTGCTTATGTTTGGTTCATTGCCTAACAGGGAGCAGCTTGCAGGCTTTATCGAACTTATGGAGACCTTCAGGGAGCTTCCGAGCAAATTTACCAGAGACGTAATACTTAAGGCACCAAGTAAGAATATGATGAACGTACTCCAGAGGTGTGTTCTGACACTTTATTCATATGACGATAATCCGGATGATATCAGCATAAAGAATGTGCTGAGACAGAGCCTTGAGCTTATCGCCCAGTTCCCTCTGATAGCAGCCTACGGATATCAGGGTTACAGACATTATTACCTTGATAAGAGTCTTGTAATACATAATCCTAAGAAGGGACTTTCCACAGCAGAGAACTTCTTAAGGCTTATCAGAGCAGACAAGAAGTATACAGAGCTTGAAGCCCAGGTTCTTGATATCTGTCTGGTTATACATGCAGAGCATGGCGGTGGTAACAACTCAACATTTACAACCCATGTAATATCATCTACAGGAACAGATACATATTCAACAGTTGCAGGTTCTCTTGGTTCCCTTAAGGGACCTAAGCATGGTGGCGCAAATCTTAAGGTTCAGCAGATGTTCGACGATCTTAAGGAACATGTTAAGGACTGGGAGGATGAGGCTGCCATAACAGAGTACCTCACATCATTGCTTGACAAGAAGGGCTTCGACCATTCAGGGCTTATATATGGAATGGGACATGCTGTATATACCAAGTCAGACCCAAGAGCAAGGATACTCAAGGGGTATGCAGAGAAGCTTTCGGTTGAGAAGCACAAGGAGAAGGAATTTGCTTTGTACGCTACAGTTGAAAGAATCGCAGCCAGACTTCTCGGAGAGAGAAGGAACGGCAATAAGGCGATTTCTGCAAATGTAGACTTCTACAGCGGATTTGTATATACAATGCTTGACATACCTATTGAGCTGTTCACACCTATATTTGCCATTGCGAGAATATCAGGCTGGTGTGCCCACAGAATAGAGGAGCTTGTAAATGCAGGCAAGATCATCAGACCGGCATACAAGTATGTGGGAAGCCACAGAGAATATCTGGATATGGATGAAAGATAATAAAAATCGGCAGGAAATTATTTCCCTGCCGATTTTTCTATTATATGTTTTCTTTTTATCTGATCGCACTATCTTGCTGTTGCCTCTCGTTTTTTTGAGGAGGCTGCCGTGTTTTATCTCTGCCATCTTCCGGCTGCTCCGCATGGGAGAGGAAGTCCGGATACTGTACATGGAAGTCCGATCTCGTCAGCCATAACTGTGCCGCCGAATTTACTCTTTACCTCGGTGCTTATCATATAGTTAAGAACTGCAGGCTGGAGCCCGGTGGTGTATGAGTTCACCAGGAAGAACAGTGGCTTATCACATAAAAGCTCAGAGCAGAGCTTGATAAATGGGTGGATCTTCTCCTCGATCTTCCATATCTCGCCCTTTGGACCTCTTCCATATGATGGAGGATCCATGATTATTGCGTCGTATTTATTTCCGCGCCGGATCTCCCTTTCTACGAATTTCACACAGTCATCAACTATCCATCTGATAGGTGCGTCTGCAAGTCCTGAGGATACGGCATTTTCCTTTGCCCATGTGACCATTCCTTTTGAGGCGTCAACGTGGGTTACCGCGGCACCTGCCTTGGCAGCGGCACAGGTTGCACCACCTGTATATGCAAATAAATTCAAAACCTTTATATCCTTCTTTGGGGATTTCCTTATAAGCCCAGAAAACCAGTCCCAGTTGGCTGCCTGCTCCGGAAACAAGCCGGTATGCTTGAAGCTGAATGGCTTTAAATTAAAGGTGAGGTCTCTGTAATTGATGGTCCACTGCTCAGGGAGCTTGAAGAATTCCCATTCTCCGCCACCGCGGTTGCTTCTGTGATAGTGTCCGTTTAACTGCTTCCATCTCTTGTCGTTCTTTGGAGTGCTCCAGAGAACCTGAGGGTCCGGTCTTAGCAGGATGTATTTTCCCCAACGCTCTAACTTCTCGCCATCAGAGCAGTCTATAACTTCGTAATCTTTCCAATTATCTGCCAGCCACATATGATATTTCTCCTGTTTCTATATTAATGTTGTGTTGTTGCGTTTGCTATGGTTGTTTGCACTAACTTCAAGTATAGCATAGGAGAGAGGGCTTCTACAAGCCTTGCTGCGTTTTCTACTCAGTTCGGGTACTGCATTTTCGTTTTATGGTGGCTTTATTGCGGACGCCGGAGGTGCACATTATTCAATGAGTCTGACACGTTCGTTTTCTACTCCTTACACGCACCTGTTCGCTCCAGCTCCTGCACAAACTCGCCTCTGAAAGAGGCTCAAACATGTGCCCGCTGTCGCTGTTAGCGTGTTCGTCCCTACGAAAGCCTCACTATTGTCATTTCTCATTTGAACAATGTGCCACTCTGCGACTGTTACAATGAAAGCATAAAAGAGCAAAGAATAAAAGAATAGAAGAATAAAGGAATAAAAGAATATTGTAAAGGGGGTAGATGATAGGTGGCGGAAAGTAAAAAAACGAAAATATGAACTGCCTAGAAGGAAAAAGCTGACTTGAGAAGAGAGCTGCGGAACAATTTCTCATATTTTTCCATTACCAGCTTTTGGAGATTGGATGATTCTATGAAGGGACATTTGCTCCCCTCGTTACTTAATGAGTGCGTAGCACGAATTTAGTAACGTAAGGAGGAGCATACGAGCGAGAGCGGTCCCGGAATAGAACCATCGCACATCGGAAAAAGCGTCATGTTAAAAATCCAACGCATATCGAAAAAAGCGTCACATTAAAAACCATCGCGCATCGGAAAAAGCGTCAAGCTGAAAACGAAAGACTTGCACAAGCCGTGGCACCGTGATACTCTAAAAGCGTAGCGTGCATAGCAAAAAGTCGGACTATGTAAGTGCAACGCATAAAGCGACATTAAGAAAACAGAAAGAGCACAGAAATGATGACAGAGAAAACAGCAGAAATGCTAGATGAAATAATAGCCTCAAATCCCCACAAGATAGTGCTTGGCGGTGGCAAGGGCGAATACAGGAAGATAGTATGCGGTAAGAAGCAGATATCAGGAAAGCTTGTGTACCAGCTTGAGAAATATACAGACAAGCAGGTGTTTCACGAGAACATAGGTGAAGAGGGCCTTAAGGGCACTCTTGGAGGATATATAGGAGAGAATTTCAGACAGCTCAATTCATTTGCAGTGGGATACGATTACGAGCTGCGGGTAAGCAAAAAGGGCGAGCCTCATCTTACAAGAAAGAAATCCGACAAGAAACAGGTGACCATACAGGGAAATAACCGCAAGAAGAAATACATCCTCGAAGAGGGCATGGATATACCAGTGTTTAAAGAACTGGGTATATTCACAAAGGATGGCAAGGTTGCAAAGCCCATGTACGATAAGTTCAAACAGATAAACAGATTTGTGGAGATGGTTGATGACGTGCTTAAGGACTATGACAGGGACGAGATCTATATCATAGATTTCGGCTGCGGCAAATCCTATCTGACCTTCATCCTTTACTACTATCTTGTGGAGATAAGGAAGAAGCGGGCATACATTACCGGTCTTGATCTTAAGGAGCAGGTTATAAAAAACTGTAACGCTCTGGCAGAAAAATTCGGATATAAGGATCTGAGATTTGAAATTGGAAATATCAACGGATACCATACAGACCACAGAGTTGACATGGTGGTAAGCCTACATGCCTGCGATACAGCCACGGACTTTGCCCTGTACAATGCCATAAGCTGGGGCGCAACCTATATAATGTCAGTGCCATGCTGCCAGCATGAGGCAAATAAGCAGATGAAGACAGAGGCACTTAAGGGTATTACCCATTATGGGCTCATAAAAGAGAGAACCGCCGCCCTTATGACGGACACCATAAGAGGCTTAATGCTTGAATACAGTGGCTATAAGACAGATGTAATGGAATTTATTGAGATAGAGCACTCCCCAAAGAACATACTTATAAGGGCAGTGAAGAAGAATATCTCCGAGGCGAAGCGAAAAGAAGCCTATAAACAGGCAGAGGAGATATGTCTTGCATTTGATCTGAAGCAGTGCCTTATGGAACTGTTAAAAACCGGAGAAGACAATGGATATAGGGGTTGAGTCAATGAACATAGCTTTATTTGTAGATTGTAACAGCATAAAAACAGAATATATAGATGCCATCACAAGGGAAGCCAGGAAGCAGGGAAATGTGATCATGAAGAAGGCTTATGGCAATATAGATGACGAGGAACTTAGAGATACTCTTGAGAGAAATCTATATTATATAGAAGAAACAGGAACGGAATACGCAGACCGGATACCGGCGGAGCTTATTGCCGATTTCATGTTTTATCTTATGGAGGATGATCACAAGAACAGAAGAAGAGCCGATCAGGTGATAGTTGCCACCGGGGATGAGTATATCAGGCCGGTCCTTAACGCCCACCTGGCAAATGGGGCAAGAGTTACCATATACGGTACGAAGTCAGCCTCAAAGCAGTTCGTCTACAGCACCGGAAGCTTCAGATATGTGGAGATGTTAGCGGGAGAGGATGTATCGGAATATGTAACTCCAAAGGCTGACGTGGTGAAAAACATGCTGGAGATGATCACCATGGAAAAGGGCAGTGCAAGACTTATAGACGCCCGGGGGCTGTGCGAGGCACTCTTGAGAATGTATCCGGAATTTGATGTGAGAAATTATGGGTATACAAAATTTACTACATTTGTCACAGAGAATATAAGCAATATTAATATAGAAGAAACGGCGTCGGGGATTGCCATAAGACAGATTGACGATGGTCAGGAGATACAGAAGTACATATACGAATTTCTTGGCAAGAGGGACAATAAGGTTGAGGACATGAGCGAGTTGTTTGCAGCTATAAAGCTTATGTATCCGTACTTTGATATAAAAAATTACGGATATACAAACGAGATCGCGTACATACTCAGCATACCTAAGCTTGAGATCTATGACAATAAGGGAGTAAAGCTGAAACAGACTTTTAAGATTAAAGCATAAAATTTACCAAAAAAAATTGTGGAAATTATGAATAAAAAAGCTTGCATAACTGGAAACACTGGTATATAATCATTCTTGCTGTGACATTGATAGCGTAGAAGCGGAGGTTGCTGTATATAATACAGGTTATTTCGTGGAGCGAATGTCAATTTACAAAACTGACGACAAGTCACTGTACAAAAGAACCGTCTGCCAGAGAGCAGAGACGACGTGTATGTTGTGATAATAAATACGACACACACGGGAGAGTGTACAGTCACCACTTGTTGTACTAATCAAAAGTGCGAAAAGGAGGCGGCTTTTTTTATGGCAAATCAGATTATGAGAATCACACTTAAGGCATATGACCACAAGCTTATCGATCAGGCTGCAAGCCAGATCATCGATACTGTTAAGAAGACAGGTGCTAAGGTTAGCGGACCAGTTCCAATGCCAACAAAGGTAGAAAAGGTGACAATCTTAAGAGCTGTTCATAAGTATAAGGATTCAAGAGAACAGTTCGAGCAGAGAACTCATAAGAGACTTATCGATGTAATTGCTCCAACACAGAAGACTGTTGACGCTTTACAGAAGATGGACTTATCTGCTGGTGTTTACATCGACGTTAAGATGAAATAATTAGAGTGGACTAATTCAAAATAAACCACAAACATTTACAATTTAATACAGTACCTAATGCATCGGAAGATGTAATTTAGTATGATCGGTAAAACGATCCGCTGTGAATTAAATTTAGTATGATTGCAACAAGCAATCCGCTGTGAATTAATTAGGAGGAAAACCAAAAATGAAGAAGGCTATTTTAGCAACAAAGGTCGGAATGACACAGATTTTCGACGAGGACGGTGTATTAACACCAGTTACAGTTTTACAGGCTGGTCCATGTGTTGTAACCCAGGTTAAAACAGTTGAGAATGACGGTTACGAGGCAATTCAGGTTGGATTCGGCGAAAAGAAGGAAAGAGTAACAAGCAAGGACGTTTCAGGAAAGAAAGTTATCAGAAATCCACATGGTGCTGGTAAGGCAGAAGTTGGACATGCAAAGAAGGCTAACACAACACCTAAGACTTTCTACAGAGAGTTCAGACTTGATGACTGCTCAGCTTACGAGCTCGGCGCAGAGATCAAGGCAGACGTATTTGCAGAGGGTGACAAGATTGATGTTACCGCTAAGACAAAGGGTAAGGGATATGCAGGCGGTCTTAAGAGACACGGCTTAAAGTCAGGTCCTTCAGCTCACGGTTCAAAGTATCACAGACATGCAGGTTCAAACGGCTCAGCAACTACTCCAGGCCGCGTATTCAAGGGTAAGAGAATGCCAGGTCACATGGGCAGCGTAAGAGTAACTATCCAGAACCTTGAGGTAGTTAAGATAGATGTTGAAAATGATGTTATTTTGGTAAAGGGCGCAGTTCCAGGACCAAAGAAATCATTAGTAATGATTAAGGATACAGTAAAGACTGGTAAGTAGTCTTTAGGAAAGGAGGAACGAAAATGGCATCAGTTAAAGTAGTAGACATCGAAGGAAATGAAGTTGAAACATTAGAGTTAAACGATTCAGTTTTCGGTGTAGAAATAAATGAACATTTAATGCATTTGGCTGTTGTAGGACAGCTTGCAAACAGCCGTCAGGGAACACAGAGTGCTAAGACACGTTCTGAGGTTTCTGGTGGTGGAAGAAAGCCTTGGAGACAGAAGGGAACAGGTAATGCAAGACAGGGTTCTACAAGATCTCCACAGTGGAAGGGCGGCGGAGTAGTATTCGCACCAAAGCCAAGAGATTATTCAGTTAAGATGAATAAGAAGGAAAAGCAGGCAGCTTTAAAGTCAGCACTTTCAACAAAGCTTGCTGAAGACAAGTTAGTAGTAGTTGACAAGCTTGACCTTGCAGAAGTTAAGACAAGCATCTTCGCTAAGATCCTTGCTAAGCTTCAGGCTCCTAAGTCATTAGTAGTAACAAAGGATAAGAACAACAACGTAGTTCTTTCAGCTAACAACATTCCAACAGTTAAGACAACAGTAGTAAACTCATTAAGCGTATATGATATTCTTAAGTATGAGAAGCTCGTTCTTACTAAGGAAGCTGTAGCAGCAATAGAGGAGGTGTACGCATAATGGCAGATATCAAGTATTATGACGTTATACTTAAGCCGGTAATCACAGAGAAGAGTATGAATGCAATGGCTGAGAAGAAATATACATTTCTTGTTCACCCAACAGCAAACAAGGCTCAGATCAAAGAGGCTGTAGAGAAGATGTTCGAAGGAACAAAGGTTGCAAAGGTTAACACAATGAACAACGATGGCAAGGAAAAGAGACGTGGTGCTACAGTTGGCAACACAGCTAAGTACAAGAAGGCTATCGTACAGTTAACAGCAGACAGCAAGGACATCGAGATTTTTGAAGGATTATAAAAAATCCGGGTATACGCAATAAAAGCGTGAGAATAAATTGAAACCGAAAGGAGAACAAAAATGGGAATTAAGACATATAACCCATATACACCTTCCAGAAGAAATATGACTGGTCTTGATTTTTCAGAGATCACAAAGACAACACCTGAGAAGTCACTTCTTGTATCAAAGAGTAAGACAGCTGGTCGTAACAATCAGGGAAAGATAACAGTTAGACATCACGGCGGTGGTGCTAAGCAGAAGTACAGAATTATAGATTTCAAGAGAAATGACAAAGATGGCATTAAGGCTACAGTAAATGCAATAGAGTATGATCCAAACAGATCAGCAAACATCGCATTACTGTTTTATGCAGATGGTGAGAAGAGATACATTATCGCTCCTTACAAGCTCGCAGTTGGTGATGTTCTTATGAACGGACCAGAGGCAGAGATTAAGATCGGTAACTGTCTTCCACTTCAGAATATTCCAGTTGGTACATTAGTACACAACATCGAGCTGTACCCAGGCAAGGGCGGACAGATGGTTCGTTCAGCCGGTAACTCAGCACAGCTTATGGCTAAGGAAGGAAAGTATGCAACACTTAGACTTCCATCAGGCGAAATGAGAATGGTTCCAATTATCTGTAGAGCAACAATCGGTCAGGTAGGAAACATCGAGCATGGCCTTGTTAACATTGGTAAAGCCGGACGTAAGCGTCACATGGGCGTAAGACCAACTGTTCGTGGTTCAGTCATGAACCCTAATGATCATCCACATGGTGGTGGTGAAGGTAGAGCACCTATCGGACGTCCAGGTCCATCTACACCGTGGGGTAAGCCAGCAATGGGCTTAAAGACCAGAAAGAAGAACAAGCAGTCTAACAAGATGATCGTAAGACGTAGAGACGGCAAGAGTGTTAAATAGTTAAGGAGGTATGACGATGGCTCGTTCATTAAAAAAAGGACCATTTGCAGATGCATCTTTACTTAAGAAGGTTGATGCATTAAACGCAAGCAACAGCAAGGACGTTATTAAGACTTGGTCAAGACGTTCAACAATTTTCCCATCATTCGTTGGTCACACAATCGCAGTTCATGACGGAAGAAAGCATGTGCCTGTATATGTAACTGAGGATATGGTAGGACATAAGCTTGGTGAGTTCGTAGTTACCAGAACATACAGAGGACATGGTAAGGACGAAAAGAAGGGTAAGAGATAATAAAGGAATATTTGAAAGGAGGATTTATCAATGGCTAAAGGACATAGATCCCATGATAAGAGACTCAGAAATGAGAATAAAGACACTAGACCATCAGCAAAGGTATCATATGCCAGAGTATCTGTAACAAAGGCATGTTTCGTACTTGACGCTATCAGAGGTAAGGATGTACAGACTGCACTTGCAATCGTAGCATACAACCCAAGATATGGTTCATCAGTTATAGAGAAGTTATTAAAGTCAGCAATAGCAAATGCCGAGAACAACAACGGCTTAAAGGCAGAGAACCTTTACGTTGCTGAGTGCTTTGCAAACAAGGCTCCTACAATGAAGAGAGTTCACCCAAGAGCTCAGGGTAGAGCATATAGAATCGAGAAGAGAACAAGCCACATCACAATCGTGCTTGACGAAAGATAGGAGGTAAAAAATGGGACAGAAAGTTAATCCTCATGGTTTAAGAGTCGGCGTTATCAAAGATTGGGATTCAAGATGGTATGCTGACACTAAGAATGATGAATTCGCTGCAAATTTAGCAGAAGATCATAAGATCAGAACTTATTTAAAGAAGTCACTTTACAATGCAAACATCTCAAAGATCGAGATCGAGAGAGCTGCAGACAGAGTAAAGGTTGCATTATATACAGCTAAGCCTGGTGTTATCATCGGTAAGGGTGGTGCAGGAATCGAAAAGATCAAGGCTGAGGCACAGAAGTTAACAGATAAGAAGTTATTCATTGACGTTAAGGAGATCAAGAAGCCTGATGCTGATGCACAGTTAGTTGCTGAGAATATCGCAGCACAGCTTGAGAACCGTATCTCATTCAGAAAGGCTATGAAGTCTTGCATGGGTAGAACAATGAAGGCTGGAGCACAGGGTATCAAGTGTGCATGTTCAGGACGTCTCGGTGGAGCTGATATGGCTAGAACAGAGTTCTACAGCCAGGGAACAATTCCTCTTCAGACACTTCGTGCAAACATTGATTATGGATTTGCTGAAGCAGATACAACATTCGGTAAAGTTGGTGTTAAGACATGGGTTTACCATGGCGAAGTACTTCCAACAAAGACTAAAAAGGAAGGGAGCGATAAATAATGTTAATGCCTAAGAGAGTTAAGCGTCGTAAGCAGTTTAGAGGTACTATGGCTGGTAAGGCACTTAGAGGTAATAAGATTACAAACGGTCAGTATGGTCTTGTAGCAACAGAGCCAGCTTGGATTAAGTCAAACCAGATTGAAGCAGCCCGTATCGCAATGACAAGATACATGAAGCGTAGTGGTAAAGTATTTATAAAGATTTTCCCTGATAAGCCAGTTACAGCAAAGCCAGCTGAAACTCGTATGGGTTCAGGAAAAGGTGCACTTGAATATTGGGTAGCAGTAGTTAAGCCGGGCAGAGTATTATTTGAGATCGCTGATGTGCCGGAAGATGTTGCAAGAGAGGCATTAAGACTTGCTATGCACAAGCTCCCACTTAAGTGTAAGATTGCAACAAAGGAAGAATTAGAGGAGGTAGCAGGCAGTGAAAACTAAGGATTTTATGACAGAGTTAAATGGCAAGTCAGTAGACGAGCTTCAGAACGATTTAGTAGCTGCTAAGAAGGAATTATTCAACCTTAGATTCCAGAACGCTACAAATCAGTTAGATAATACAAGCAGAATTAAAGAAGTAAGAAAGAATATTGCTAGAATACAGACAGTCATTGCCAAGAAGGCTAATGCTTAATTATCTTGGAAGGAGGAATTATTGTGGAAAGAAATCTGAGAAAAACACGTGTAGGTATAGTTACAAGTGACAAGATGAACAAGACAATTGTTGTTTCAATCGTAGATAATGTTAAGCATCCTCTTTATGGTAAGATTGTAAAGAGAACTTACAAGTTAAAGGCTCATGATGAGAACAACGAATGTAAGATTGGTGATAGAGTAAAAGTTATGGAGACAAGACCATTATCAAAGGACAAGAGATGGAGACTTGTTGAGATCATCGAGAAGGCAAAATAAGGAGGCAAAAAAATGGTTCAGCAGGAAACAAGACTTAAGGTTGCTGACAATACAGGTGCTAAAGAGTTACTTTGCATCAGAGTATTAGGCGGATCAGTAAGAAGATATGCAAATATCGGCGATATCATCGTTGCCTCAGTTAAAGACGCAACACCAGGCGGAGTTGTAAAGAAGGGCGATGTTGTTAAGGCCGTTGTAGTAAGAACAAAGAAGGGCGCTCGTCGTAAGGATGGTTCATACATCAAGTTCGATGAGAACGCTGCCGTAATTATAAAGGACGACTTAAATCCAAAGGGAACACGTATCTTTGGACCAGTTGCAAGAGAGTTAAGAGATAAGAAGTTCATGAAGATCATCTCACTTGCACCTGAAGTATTATAAGGAGGTGTAGAGACTGTGGCAACAATGAAGATTAAGAAAGATGATATGGTACAGGTTATCGCCGGCAAGGATAAGGGCAAAGAAGGAAAGGTCCTTTCAGTTGACGCAAAGAAGGGTACTGTAGTAGTTGAAGGTATTAATAAAGTATACAAGCACAGCAAGCCAAGCATGGCTAATCAGGCTGGCGGAATTATTGAAATGGAAGCTCCGCTCTCAATCTCCAACGTAATGTATCTTTACAAGGGTAAGCCTGTAAGAATCGGTTTCGAAGGAACAGGCAAGGACAAGGTTCGTGTAGCTAAAGTTGACGGTAAGACAGAGAAGATAGATTAATTGGAAGGAGGTCGTCTTAGGTGAGTAGACTTAAAGAGAAGTATGACGCTGAAATAAAGAGCGCCATGACTGAGAAATTCGGATATAAAAATGTAATGCAGATTCCAAAGCTCGATAAGATCGTTATTAACATGGGCGTTGGTGAAGCTAGAGAAAATGCTAAGGTTTTAGATGCTGCTATTAAGGATCTTGAGACAATCACAGGACAGAAGGTAGTAGTTACCCGTGCAAAGAAGTCAGTTGCTAACTTCAAGTTAAGAGAGGGAATGCCTATCGGATGTAAGGTAACTCTCCGTGGCGAGAAGATGTATGAGTTCTTAGATCGTTTTGTAAATCTTGCACTTCCTCGTGTACGTGACTTCAGAGGTATCAATCCTAACGGATTTGATGGAAGAGGTAACTATGCTGTTGGTATTAAGGAACAGCTCATCTTCCCTGAGATCGAGTATGATAAGGTAGATAAGGTAAGAGGTATGGACGTAATAATGGTTACAACAGCACACACTGATGAAGAAGCTCGCGAGCTTTTAACATTATTCGGTATGCCTTTCAGCAAATAATTAAGGAGGAGATTCAAGATGGCTAAGACATCAATGAAAGTAAAGCAGCAGCGTCCACAGAAGTTCTCAACCAGAGAATATACACGTTGCAATATATGTGGTCGTCCACATTCAGTATTAAAGAAATACGGAATTTGCAGAATCTGCTTCCGTGAGTTAGCATATAAGGGCCAGATCCCTGGCGTTAAGAAGTCAAGCTGGTAAGAGTAGAAGGAGGAAATTTATTATGTCAATGAGCGATCCAATAGCAGATATGCTTACAAGAATTCGTAATGCTAATACAGCAAAGCATGATACAGTAGAAATCCCTGCTTCAAAGATGAAGAAAGCTATTGCCGACATCCTTTTATCAGAGGGATATGTTAAGGCTGTAGATATAATCACAGATGGTAAGTTTGAGACAATCAAAATCACATTGAAGTATGGTACAGACAAGAATGAGAAGATCATCACAGGTCTTAAGAGAATATCAAAGCCTGGTCTTCGTGTTTACGCAAGTAAGGATGAGCTTCCAAGGGTACTTGGCGGTTTAGGAACAGCTATTATTTCAACAAATAAGGGCGTTTTAACTGACAAGGAAGCTAGAAAAGAAAACGTAGGTGGAGAGGTTCTCGCATTTATCTGGTAATCCGGGTAAATGTGAGTTTTAACACCGGATATAGCAAGTATATTCAGTATTAAAATATAAGGAGGAAGGCAAAATGTCACGTATCGGAAGAATGCCTATCGCGGTACCTGCAGGAGTTACTGTAGATATTGCAGAAAATAATAAAGTGACTGTTAAAGGACCAAAGGGAGAGCTTGTAAGAGTACTTCCAGAGGAGATGGAGATTAAGTTAGAGGCTGATGTTATTACAGTATCAAGACCAAATGACTTAAAGAAGATGAGATCATTACACGGTTTAACAAGAACTCTTATCAACAACATGATCATTGGTGTTACTCATGGTTATGAGAAGACTCTTGAAGTAAACGGTGTAGGTTACAGAGCTCAGAAGCAGGGCAACAAGCTTGTTCTTGCTCTTGGTTATTCACATCCAGTTGAAATGGTAGATCCAGCAGGCCTTGAGACAAAGGTTGACGGAAACAAGATCATCGTAAGCGGTATCGACAAGGAAAAGGTTGGTCAGTACGCTGCAGAGATCAGAGAGAAGAGAGCCCCAGAACCATATAAGGGCAAGGGTATCAAGTATATCGATGAAACTATCAGACGTAAAGTTGGTAAGACTGGTAAGAAATAATAAAGGAGTGAGATAAGATGATTAAAAAAGAATCAAGAAGCGAAATTCGTGTTAAGAAGCACATGCGTGTTCGTAACCGTTTATCCGGAACAGCAGAGAGACCACGTTTAGCAGTGTTCAGAAGTAATAATCATATGTACGCTCAGATTATTGATGATACAGTAGGCAACACATTAGTAGCAGCTTCAACAGCAGAGAAGGCTGTTAAGGCTGAGCTTGAGAAGACAAATGATGTTGCTGCAGCAGCTTACGTTGGTAAGGTTATTGCAGAGAGAGCATTAGAGAAGGGTATCAAGGCTGTTATCTTTGACAGAGGCGGTTTTGTTTACCATGGTAAGATACAGGCGTTAGCAGATGCAGCTAGAGAAGCTGGTCTGGAATTCTAATAAGGAGGAAAACAACATATATGAAGCGTGAAATTATAGATGCTAGTAAGCTTGAGTTAGAAGACAAAGTAGTAGACATCAAGCGTGTAACAAAGGTTGTTAAAGGTGGACGTAATTCCAGATTCGCATGTCTCGTTGTAGTTGGTGACAAGAATGGCCACGTTGGCGTAGGCGTTGGAAAGGCTGTTGAGATTCCTGAAGCTATCCGTAAGGGTAAAGAAGACGCAGCTAAGAACCTGGTAACAGTTCCATTTAATGAAAATAAAAGTGTTCCTTATGATTGGAACGGAAAGTTCGGTAGTGCTTCTGTATTACTTAAGGAAGCTCCGGAAGGTACTGGTATCATCGCCGGTGGTCCAGCACGTAGCGTACTTGAGCTTGCAGGATACAAGAATATCCGTACAAAGTCCTTAGGATCTAACAATAAGCAGAACGTAGTACTTGCAACAATCAAGGGTCTTTCAGAGATCAAGGCTCCAGAAGAGATTGCAAGACTTCGTGGAAAATCTGTTTCAGAGATACTTAACTAAGGAGGTATTTAAAAATGGCAGATAAGTTAAAAGTAACATTAGTAAAATCACCTATCGGTGCGGTGCCTAAGCACAGAAGAACAGTTGAAGCATTAGGCTTAAAGAAGGTCAACAAGTCAGTTGAGCTTCCTAACAACGCTGCAACTCTTGGTATGGTACAGCAGGTTAATTATTTAGTAAAGGTAGAAGAAGTATAATATTAAGGAGGTGCAGGAATGGATTTATCAACATTAAGACCAGCAGATGGTTCAAAGCATAGCGATAACTTCAGAGTTGGCCGTGGACATGGTTCAGGAAACGGTAAGACTGCAGGTAAGGGTCATAAAGGTCAGAAGGCACGTTCAGGATCACCTAGACCAGGTTTTGAAGGTGGCCAGATGCCATTATATAGAAGACTTCCTAAGAGAGGTTTCCAGTGCATCAATCACAAGGACATCGTAGCAATCAATGTTTCAGTTCTTGATAGATTTGAAGATGGTGCAGAAGTAACTGTTGACACACTTATCGAAGCTGGTATCGTTAAGAACTCTCGTGATGGCGTTAAGATTCTTGGTAACGGTGAGTTAACAAAGAAGCTCAATGTTAAGGCAAATGCTTTCTCTAAGTCCGCTGTAGAAAAGATCGAAGCAGCAGGCGGAAAAGCTGAGGTGATGTAATAATGTTCAAAACCTTAAGAAATGCTTTTAAGGTAAAGGAAACTAGATCAAAATTATTATATACACTTTTTGCACTGGTAGTGATCAGACTTGGTAGTCTGATCACAGTGCCGGGCATCCAGAAAGAGGCAATTCAGCAGTATCTTAAGAATTCCCTTGGTGATTCACTGAATATCTTCAGTTCATTCACCGGAGGATCATTCGACCAGATGTCTATATTTGCCCTTTCAGTAACTCCATATATTACAGCAACCATCATCATCCAGCTTCTTACCATTGCCATACCGGCACTGGAAGAAATGCAGAAGGATGGAGAAGACGGTAGAAAGAAGATAACGGCTATCACAAGATTTATGACAGTGGGTCTTGCAATCCTTGAGAGTGCCGGACTTGCAGTAAGTTTTGGACAGAAGGGTTATCTTAATAACTACAGCTTCATAACTGTAATAGAGATGATAGTGATCCTTACAGCCGGAAGTGCATTTGTAATGTGGCTGGGTGAGAGGATTACCGAGCGAGGCGTTGGAAACGGTATCTCCATCATACTTTTGATAAACATTGTTTCAACAATGCCAAACGACTTTAAGAACGTATTTACAACATATACTAAGAAGTATCTGGGTGAAGGCGATTACATCAGAATGACAGTTTCGGTAGTTACTGTTGTTGTTATCGTTGCATTGGTTGTTGCACTTGTATGTGCACTCCAGGGTGCTGAGAGAGAGATTCCTGTTCAGTATGCCAAGAGCGTGAGAGGAAGAAGAACCGTTGGAGGTCAGTCTTCATCAATTCCGCTTAAGGTAAATACAGCAGGCGTTATCCCTGTAATCTTTGCATCCTCAATACTTTCAATACCTGCTATAATCGTGAATCTTTTCGGTATCAAGTCATCAGGTGTTGGAGCTAAGATACTTAATGCATTAAGCCAGTCAAACTGGTTCAATAAGGCAAACTGGTGGCCGACATTAGGTCTTCTGGCATATGTATTACTTGTGTTCTTCTTCGCATATTTCTATACGGCAATCACATTCAATCCTATGGAAATTGCAAATAACATGAAGAAGGGCGGCGGCTTTATTCCGGGTATCAGACCGGGAAAGCCAACTCAGGATTATTTGAATAAGATCCTTAATTATATAATATTTATCGGAGCTGTTGGTCTTCTTATAGTAGCTGTAATCCCAATGTTCTTCAACGGATACTTCGGAATGACATTCTCATTCGGTGGTACATCTATCATCATCGTTGTAGGTGTTGTTATAGAGACAATGAAGGGTCTTGAATCACAGATGCTTCCAAGACATTATCAGGGCTTCCTGTTAGATAAATAATAATCGTACTTTGATTATAAATAAGAATGGGAGTGCACATTTTTGTGTACTTCCTATTCTTGTAATATGAAACAATCAAACAATAAAGTTAATGGGAGAAGTCATGATTCATGGGGGAGGAACCATGATATCAGAGCTCCGGAGAGGATTATATATATGAAGATAATTATGTTAGGCGCACCTGGTGCAGGAAAAGGAACACAGGCTAAGATGATAGCTGCCAAGTATGGCATTCCACACATTTCGACAGGTGATATATTCAGAGCAAATATTAAGAACGGTACAGAGCTTGGTGCTAAGGCAAAAGAGTACATGGATAAGGGATTACTTGTACCGGACGAGTTAGTTGTAGATTTAGTTATAGATAGATTTAAGGCAGATGATTGCAAGAATGGTTATGTGCTTGACGGATTTCCAAGAACAATACCACAGGCAGAGGCACTTGATAATGCCCTTACAGCAATCGGTGAGTCAGTAGACTACGCAATAAACGTAGAAGTTCCTGATGAGAATATAGTAAACAGAATGTCAGGAAGAAGAGCATGTGTAGGTTGTGGAGCAACATATCACATTGTTTACAATCCAACAAAGGTAGAGGGCAAGTGTGATACATGCGGTGCAGATCTTATATTAAGAGATGATGACAAGCCTGAGACAGTATTAAACAGATTAAAGGTTTATCATGAGCAGACACAGCCACTTATTAATTACTATGAAGGCAAAGGCATATTAAAAGAGGTTGATGGTACAGTAGATATGAACGAAGTATTTGCAGCTATCACAGCTATCTTAGGTGAATAATATATGTCCATTTCTATAAAGAACCCGGAAGAGATAGAACTCATGAAGGAGGCAGGAAGAATACTTGCCATAACCCATGAGGAGCTGAAGAAAGCTATAAAGCCAGGTATTACCACATATGATATAGATAAGCTGGGTGAAGAAGTGATAAGGAGTTACGGATGTACACCATCATTCCTTAATTATTGCGGGTATCCGGCTTCCATATGTGTATCCATAAATGAAGAGGTAGTACACGGGATACCTTCCAGAACCAGATATATAAAGGAAGGGGACATTGTAAGTCTTGACGCGGGAGTCATATATAAAGGATATCATTCCGATTCTGCCAGAACCTATGGCGTCGGAGAGATAAGTCCTGTGTGTACAGACCTTATAAAAGTTACAAAACAGAGCTTCTTTGAAGCACTTAAGGTAGCCCGGGCAGGCAATCATATAAAGGATATAGGGGTTGCAGTCGAGAGATATGTTCTGCAGCACGGATTTGATGTGGTTGTTGATCTGGTTGGTCACGGCGTAGGAAAAAATCTCCATGAGGAGCCTGATGTTCCGAACTTCGCCACAAGAAGAAGAGGACCGAAGCTAAAAGCAGGAATGACTATAGCAATAGAACCTATGGTCACTGTTGGAGATTATCATGTGAACTGGCTGGATGACGGATGGACAGTGGTTACAGCCGATGGACTTGCGGCGGCACATTATGAGAACACTATACTCATAACAGAAAGTGAGCCGGTAATATTGTCCAGGGCAGAGGGCCTGGAGTTATAGAATGAAAAATAACTTCTATATAATATGATTTTAAAATCAGGAGGATTTGAAATGTCAAAAGCAGATGTAATTGAAGTAGAAGGAAAAGTTGTTGAGAAGCTTCCGAATGCCATGTTTCAGGTAGAGCTTGAGAATGGACATAAGGTACTTGCCCATATAAGCGGAAAGCTGAGAATGAATTATATCAAGATTCTTCCAGGGGATAAAGTTACTATTGAATTATCACCATATGATCTTACAAAGGGCAGGATCGTTTGGAGAGATAAATAAAAACAAATAAGTCGCAAAAAAACTAAAAAAGTGGCTTAAAATTTAAAAAAGTGTGCTTGCATTTTAAATCGAAAGATGTTAGAATGTCTATTCGTAGCGGACTTTTTTTGAAAGGAGAGTTTCTAATGAAGGTTAGAGCATCAGTAAAACCTATATGCGATAAGTGCAAAGTTATCAAGAGAAAGGGTATCGTTAGAGTTATCTGCGAGAATCCAAAGCACAAACAGCGTCAGGGTTAATCAAAAAAGGAACGAGGTATTTTGGATGATAGCCCATCTATGAGAATGCCTTGTTTTTGTGCGTCAACACGTATTGTGTTGAAAAAATGAAGCGGCTGGCGGCATAATCATTATATGCTGCATATTAATATAGTTTTATTATTGGAAAGTCATGAGACAGTGTATGCATTTCACCCCATTACATATGTTCTGGGATATGCTGGAGCTTGATTTACCACACAAGAAGATTTTATACGGAGGTTAATTAGAATGGCTCGTATTTCAGGTGTTGATTTACCAAGAGAGAAGCGTGTTGAAATTGGACTTACTTATATATATGGTATCGGTTTAGTATCATCACAGCGTATTCTTAAGGAAGCAAATGTAAACCCAGATACACGTTGCGCAGACTTAACTGATGATGAAGTAAGAAGAATCAGCGAAGTTATCAATGCAACACAGGTTGTAGAGGGTGATTTACGTAGAGAAGTAGCACTTAATATTAAGCGTTTACAGGAAATTGCATGTTATCGTGGAAAGCGTCACAGACAGGGTCTCCCAGTTCGTGGACAGAAGACAAAGACCAATGCAAGAACTCGTAAGGGTCCTAAGAAGACAGTTGCAAACAAGAAGAAGTAATTATTCTATATAATATTTGAAAAACCATAGGAGGTTTTAAGTTAATGGCTAAGCAAGTTACTAAAAAAGTGGCTAAGAAGCGTGTTAGAAAAAGCGTTCAGCATGGACAGGCTCATATCCAGTCATCTTTCAATAATACAATCGTTACATTAACAGACGCTGAGGGTAATGCACTTTCATGGGCAAGTGCAGGCGGATTAGGCTTCAAGGGTTCAAAGAAGTCAACTCCATATGCTGCTCAGATGGCTGCAGAGACAGCTGCTAAGGCTGCCGCACCATACGGTTTAAAGACTGTTGATGTTATGGTAAAGGGTCCGGGATCAGGTAGAGAGGCAGCAATTCGTGCACTTTCAGCTTGCGGAATCGATGTAGTTAGTATTCAGGATGTTACACCAGTACCACACAATGGTTGCCGTCCACCGAAGAGAAGAAGAGTATAATTAGGAGGTACAGATAAGATGGCAGTAGATAGAACCCCAGTTCTTAAGAGATGCAGATCTTTAGGCATGGAGCCAATGTATCTCGGAATAGATAAGAAATCAAACAGAAAGTCAGCAAGAGCAAACAAGAAGGTAAGCGAGTATGGACTTCAGCTTCGTGAAAAGCAGAAGGCTAAGTTCATCTATGGCGTATTAGAGAAGCCTTTCCGTAACCTTTTCGCTAAGGCAGAGCAGCAGAAGGGATTAACAGGTCCAAACTTAATGACATTACTTGAGTTAAGACTTGATAACATCATCTTCAGAATGGGATTTGCCAGAACAAGAAGAGAAGCAAGACAGATTGTTGATCACAAGCATGTACTTGTGAACGGTAAGAGCGTAAACATTCCTTCATATGAGGTAAAGGCTGGCGACAAGATCGAGATAAGAGAAAAGAGTAAGTCATTACAGAGATATAAGGATATCATGGAAGCTACTGAAGGACATTTAGTACCAGGATGGTTAAATGTTAACAGAGAGACACTTTCAGGTGAAGTTGTTGACAGACCAACAAGAGAGCAGATTGATGTTCCTGTAAACGAGACCCTTATTGTCGAGTTATATTCTAAGTAATTTCTATAATTATTTGGTATGTAGCAGTTATTTTCCCATAAAGGAGGGGCTTAAATGTTTGAATTTGAGAAACCAAATATCAGAGTGGTTGAGATTTCAGATGATAACAAGTATGGCAAGTTTGTAGTAGAACCTTTGGAGAGAGGCTATGGTACAACACTTGGTAATTCACTTAGAAGAATTATGCTTTCCTCATTACCTGGTACTGCTGTACGTCAGGTAAAGATCAAAGGTGTATTACATGAGTTCAGCTCAATCCCAGGCGTTAAGGAAGATGTTACAGAGATAATAATGAATATTAAGTCATTGGTTATCAAGAATAACTCACTTTCTAATGAGCCAAAGCAGGCATACATTGATGTGTCAGGCGAGAGAGTGGTAAGAGCATCTGATATTCATGTAGATGGAGATCTTGAGATTGTTAATCCGGATCTTGTAATTGCCAACTTGAGTGGTCCTGATGCAAAGCTCGAGATGGAACTCACTATTGCAAATGGTCGTGGTTATGTTGGTTCAGATAAGAATAAGGAACCGGAAGCTCCAATCGATGTAATTGCAATAGATTCAATCTACACACCAGTAGAAAGAGTAAATCTTACAGTACAGAATACTCGTGTAGGTCAGGTTACAGATTATGATAAGTTGACACTTGATGTATTCACAAACGGTGCCCTTGCTCCGGATGAGGCAGTAAGCCTTGCAGCAAGAGTATTAGTTGAACATTTGAATCTGTTTGTTGATCTCTCAGACAAGGCCGGAGCAATAGATGTGATGGTAGAAACAGAGTCAGATGAGAAGGAAAAGGTTCTTGAGATGAATATTGATGAGCTTGAATTATCAGTTCGTTCATACAACTGCTTAAAGAGAGCCGGTATCAATACAGTTGAAGAATTAATAAACAAGACTCCAGAGGATATGATGAAGGTTCGTAACCTCGGTCGTAAGTCATTGGATGAAGTTTTAGCTAAGCTTAGAGAGTTAGGTTTAAAGCTTAATGAGAGCGATGACTAAAGCTTATAAGGTGGCCGTGTTCCACTAAAGCCGAATAATAGTAAGCATAGTGAAGACCCGCAAAAGGGTAAGGAGGATAAAATAAAATGGCAATGTATAGAAAACTTGGAAAAGCTAGTGCACAGAGAAATGCATTACTTCGTAACCAGGTAACACAGTTATTATACCATGGAAAGATTAAGACAACTGAGGCTAGAGCTAAGGAAGTTGTTAAGATCGCAGAGAAGCTTATCACACTTGCAATCAAGGAAAAGGATAACTACGATGAAGTTACTGTAACAGCTAAGGTTGCTAAGAAGGATAAGGACGGCAAGAGAGTAAAGGAAGTTGTAGACGGCAAGAAGGTTACAGCTTACGATGAAGTAGAGAAGACAATCAAGAAGGATCAGCCTTCAAGACTTCATGCCAGAAGAGAGATGCTTAAGGTTTTATATCCTGTAGTTGAAGTTCCAACAGATGCAGCAGGTAAGAAGGCAGGCACAAAGAAGATTGATTTAACAGAGAAGTTATTCAACGAGTACGCTACAAAGTACGCTACACGTAACGGTGGTTACACAAGAATCATCAAGATCGGTCAGCGTAAGGGCGATCAGGCTTTAGAAGTAATTCTCGAGTTAGTATAATATCTACTTAGATAAAAGGCCATCAGGTACATTCGGTTGTGCCTGGTGGTCTTTTGTTTTATCGCTGGAACATTGCTTTTTAGTGTTGAAGGAGGTAGCCATGTCCTACATATCTACGGAGGATCTCACCCATGAATTTAATATACGCGACGCGACAGGTAACATAATGGCGAAGAAGAGGGCCTGTGATGGAGTAAATGTCCATGTGGAGAAGGGGGCATTTGTTGCAATATTGGGCAGAAATGGTTCGGGTAAATCAACATTTGCAAGACACCTTAATGGACTGCTGATGGCTACAGAGGGAAGTGTCTATATAGCCGATGAGAAGGTGGAGGACAAAAACCTCATAGATATCCGTAGGAAGCTTGGAATGGTATTCCAAAATCCCGACAATCAGATAGTAGGAAACAGTGTCAAGGAAGATGTGGCATTCGGACTTGAGAATCTGGGACTTCCCAGCAAGGAAATATGGGCAAGGATATATGAAACCTTAAAGATCACAGGAATGGGGGCATATATAGACCGGAATGTGGCAAGGCTGTCCGGAGGACAGAAACAGAGGCTTGCAATAACCTCAGTGTGTGCCATGAAGCCGGAAACTATAGTGCTTGACGAAGCAACGTCTATGCTTGATCCCGAAGCCAGTAAAAACATACTTGATAGTGTTCTGGAGCTGAATAAAAAGTATGGTATTACCATAATCATGATAACCCACAGGATTGAAGAGGCAGTTCTTGCAGATTACATATATGTAATGGGAGCAGGAAAGGTGCGGCTTGAAGGGGTAACCGGACATGTCATAACCCGGGTGAAAGAGCTTGAGGCCCTTGGACTTGAGGCCCCACTATATGAAAAGATTAAGTATGAGCTGGGATTCACAGGGAATGATAAAGAGCTGATCTCTTATATAAAGGAGAAAGCCGGAAGATCATCAAGTGAAGAAGCCGGTTCTTCAAGAAAGAATCAAATAGAAGATAATGATGGAAGAATAGTGAATTTATCATATGAAAGTGATGTAGATAAAGAAGATAATCTTATATCTGAAACGAATATAGACAGGAAAAATGATAATCCCATATCTGAAAAGGATATAAGCAGGAAAGATGATATCCTCATATGGGCAAAGGATGTAAGATATATTTACAACAATGGGGACAGTACCCTGCAGGCAGTGAAGGGTGTAAGCTTTCAGATAAAGAAAGGTGAGATAGTTGCTCTTGCGGGACATACCGGATCGGGGAAGACTACACTTATACAGATGTTTAATGGATTGTTGCGTCCTACATCAGGCGAACTTGTCGTTGCCGGAACAGATATAGCTAAGGTAAAAGACCTGAAACAGCTTAGAAAGGGCATAGGTTATGTATTTCAGTATCCGGAATATCAATTGTTCGAGGCAAGCGTTCTCAAGGATGTAAAATATGGACCTGTTAATTTCGGATTTTCCGAACAGGAAGCTGATGGGTTGGCAAGGGACGCCTTAAAGCTTGTGTCTATCGGTGAGGAAATGTACGAAATGTCACCATTTGACCTGTCGGGCGGGCAAAAGAAAAGAGTTGCTCTTGCGGGAATACTTGCTTATAAGCCTGAGCTTTTAATACTTGATGAGCCGGTGGCAGGACTTGACCCTGAAAGCAAAAGGGAGTTATTTGCCCTTATAAGAAGGCTCAACAGGGAAGATGGAACCACAATAATATTTGTATCCCATGACATGAAGGATGTATACGAAATGGCTCCAAGAACCATAGTCCTTAATGATGGAGAGATAGCCTACGATGGAGATACCGGAGAAATGTTCAGAAACCACAAACTTGTCCGGGCAAATCATCTGGCTGTGCCGGAGCTGGTGAGTTTTAAGCAGAAACTGGAACCGGAGATAGATATAAGAGAAAACACCATTGCAGGGGTTGTGGAGAAGCTAAAAGAGCATTTATAAGAACTGAAGTGACCAGAGCCATGTAAGAACGGAAAAATATATGAAAGAGACACTGTTGATATGATCAAGGATATGACCATAGGCCAGTACTATGAGGGGAATTCACCTGTCCATAGACTGGATCCCAGGACCAAATTGATAATTACAATTATATATGCCATATTGGTATTTTTTTGCACCACACTGCCCCTTGTTATGTGGGCCACTGTAGGACTTGTGGTGTATGTACTGATGTCCCGGGTGCCTTTAAGACATATTTTCAGAGGACTGAAATTTGTATGGTTCTTTGTTATTGTGACGGCTGTTGTCAGCCTCTTTAACGGAGACGGAGAGGTGCTGTGGTCCTGGTGGAAGCTGTCTGTGACTACCGGCGGTCTGTATCGCACAGGGATACTCACTATGCGTTTATTCTACCTTATAGTAGGTTCTTCCATCATGACATATACCACAATGCCGTTAAGGCTCACGGACGGACTGGAGAGGATTTTCTCATTCCTCAAGGTGTTCAGGGTGCCCGTATCGGAAATGGCTATGATGATATCCATTGCTCTGAGATTTATCCCAATTTTAATGGAGGAGTTAGATAAGATCATCAAGGCACAGACCTCAAGAGGTGCGGATTTCGAGGCGGGAAATGTATTTAAACGTATAAAAGCATATGTGCCGGTGCTGGTTCCTTTATTTGCCTCGTCCATAAGAAGGGCGACAGAACTGGCAGAGGCCATGGACGCCAGATGCTATCAGGGCGGCGAGGGCAGAACTAAGCTGGTGCCTCTTGAATACACATACAGGGATGTGGTGGCGTATGGGTGCCTTGCGGTATTTGCAGTGGGAGTTATCCTTGGAAGGACAGTTTTTATGTAGGAAATTGACAAGCGAATATCATTATGTGAAAAGGGATAAGAATGAAGCGGATTAAATTGATAGTTGCCTACGATGGGACAAATTATTGTGGGTGGCAGACACAGATAAACGGAATAACAGTGGAGGAAGTCTTAAATAAGACCCTTTCCGGGCTTTTGAAGGAGGATATAAGGGTGATTGGTGCAAGCCGTACAGACTCAGGGGTACATGCCCTTGGTAATGTGGCTGTGTTTGATACGGAATCAAAGATCCCAGGGGACAAATTCTCATTTGCCCTTAATCAGAGGCTGCCGGAGGATATAAGGATACAGGAATCCTGCCAGGTTGCGGATGATTTCCATCCGAGATTTTGCGACACTATAAAGACCTACGAATACAAGATACTTAACAGGAAGTTTGCATTGCCTACAGAAAGACTGTACTCGGCATTTGTATATTATCCTCTTGATGTGGAGAAAATGCAGATGGCGGCAGCTTATCTGGTGGGAGAGCATGATTTCAAGAGCTTCTGCTCATCGGGCTCCCAGGTTGAGAGCACTGTAAGGACAATAACAGACATCTCCGTTGAGAAACATGGGGAAATGATCTCCATAAGAGTCAGCGGAAATGGCTTCTTATATAATATGGTAAGGATAATAGTGGGAACACTGATGAAGATCGGCCTTGGTGTATGGGAACCGGAGCGTATGGAAGAAATACTTAATGCCTGCGACAGAAATGCTGCAGGACCTAAGGCGGAGGCAAGGGGACTGACCCTTGTGGAGATCAGATATCTGTAGATGATGTGGATAGATTTGCAGATGCTTTGGAAAATTGTGGAAAGATTATAAAAATCCGCTGATAAAAACCTGGAAAATTTGTGTAAAACCCACATAAAAAATTCGTTGACACACCTGGACGAGTATAATATAATGTATGAATGTGTGAAGATTATAAGTATGTTGCGAACCAATGCCCCGGTAAGCGACATATCATTATATATATCATATAAAACAATATGAATAAATTAGGAGGTACCACGATGAAGAGCTTTATGGCAAGCCCATCAACAATAGAGAGAAAGTGGTATGTAGTTGACGCTACAGGACATACTTTAGGACGTTTATCTTCAGAGATAGCAAGCATTTTAAGAGGAAAGAACAAACCAACATTTACACCTCACATTGATACAGGTGACTATGTAATAGTTGTAAACGCTGACAAGATCAAGGTTACAGGTAAGAAGATGGATCAGAAGATCTACTACAACCACTCAGATTATGTTGGTGGAATGAAAGAGACAACTTTAAAAGAGAAGATGGCTAAGAAGCCAGAGGATGTTATTCGTTTAGCAGTTAAGGGAATGCTTCCAAAGGGACCACTTGGAAGAAGCATGATCACAAAGCTTCATATATATGCAGGTCCAGAGCACAATCATCAGGCTCAGAAGCCAGAAGTTTTAGAGATTAAGTACTAAGAAGGAGGATAACGTAAATGGCTAAGACAACTAAGTTCTACGGAACAGGAAGAAGAAAAAGCAGCATTGCCAGAGTATATATCACTCCTGGTACTGGTAAGATCACAATCAACAAGAAGGATATGGACGAGTATTTCGGTCTTGATACATTAAAGGTTATCGTTAGACAGCCACTTGTTGCTACAGGCACAGATGGCAAGTTCGACGTATTAGTTAATGTAAAGGGTGGCGGATTCACAGGTCAGGCTGGTGCAATCAGACACGGTATTTCAAGAGCATTACTTCAGGCTGATTCAGATGAGTACAGACCAACTTTAAAGAAGGCTGGTTACCTCACAAGAGATCCAAGAATGAAGGAAAGAAAGAAGTACGGCTTAAAGGCAGCTCGTCGTGCTCCACAGTTCTCAAAGAGATAATTACTTATACAATTTGGAACGTTGCAGAACGATTCGAAGTATATTATACCCCAGGACTTATGTCCTGGGGTTTTTGATGTTATGGCAAGGAGTTATGTGCAAAACTCTTGACAAAACAGTAAAGAACAGTAAAAATAATTAGTCCTTTTATATTTCATCCACCCATATTAAGCACATTAATAAGCAATATCCATACAAGACCATAGTAGGAGATGACTGCCACAAGGTCATTTACAGTGGTGATAAGGGGACCTGAAGCCACTGCCGGGTCGATCTTGATCTTGTTAAAGAAGATAGGGATAAGAGTCCCCACAAGGCTTGATATCACCATGGCAACTATCAGGGACAGTCCGACGCAGCCTGATATGAGGAAGGCGTAGTGGACAGGATTGTGCTTGAAGATGCAGATGTATCCACCGATAAACATAAATGCCATGATACCTAAGAACAGACCGTTAAAGAAGCCGATACGTATTTCCTTGGTTACAAGACGAAGCTTATCGGCACCAGAAACCTGATCATCTGCCAGCACTCTTATGGTGACCGCCAGAGACTGGGTGCCTACATTTCCCGCCATATCAAGAATAAGGGACTGGAAACATATAACTATAGGAAGGATTGCCACCACAGTTTCAAATATTCCTACGATAGATGATACGCCTATTCCCAGAAACAGAAGTATTATGAGCCATGGAAGTCTCTTCTTTACACTGACAAATGTAGATTCTTCCAGATCTTCCTGCTCGGAGAGACCACCAAGCTTTGCGTAATCCTCGCTCAGTTCTTCATCAGAAGCCTCCATGAGATCCTCGGCAGTTATGACACCGATAAGCCTCTTTGAACCGTCAATAACCGGAATAGAGTCCTCCGCATAATCCTTGAGTCGTTCAATGCACTCGTCAATCTTTGCATGGTCAGATACATAAGGATATGACAGCATTATTATATCTGAAAGAGGGGTATCAGCCCTGGCAATGATCAGATCCTTCAGATCAATGGCACCGAAGAATTTGTCGTGCTTATTTGTCACATAAACTGTGGAAATGTTGTCATTTTCACCTGCCTGGGAGATGAGCTCCTGCATAGCCTGTCTTACATTTAAGGTGTTCTTGATGACGATGTAGTTGGTGGTCATGAGACTGCCGATCTCGTCATTGCTGTAGGACATGATCAGCTTTACATCATGGCTTGAATTGTCGTCCATCAGGTCCACAAGACGTTTCCTTGTGGATAAATCCAGATCGTCCATGGCGTCAACAGCGTCGTCAGAGTCCATCAGTGAAAGAACCTGGGCAGCACCATCAATTCCCAGCTCCCGGAGATACTCGTCAGGATCCTCAATGTAGCTGAAGATCTCGGATATACGCTCCGCACCAAGCACCGGATACAGTGCCTTGCGCTCATTTTCATTTAATTGTTCAAATGCTTCCGCAATATCATTTCCATGGTAATCGGAAAGTCTGTCGTTAAGTGTCTTGGAATCTGCTCCTGAACGGAGAATAGTGAGAATTTCATTTAAGAAATTATTTTCATTCAAAATCTTTTTAAGCATTTTTGTCATTGTGTTGCCCTCCTTTTTGGACGTCGACTATCAATGAAAGCCGATATAATGTGTTTTATTGCTCACCCCCGGCAGCAATAAAAGACAACACAAAAACAAATGCAAATCAGCGTATACATACGACGAGTTGCACTGTCATGTTTAGTTTATCTGCATTGCCGCAGAGAACAAGTCTGTTGTAACTGTAACTGCCATTACTATCGCAACTGTCCATGTATATCACCTCCGTAAATTTCTGTATATTTCTTTTAAAGCAATTTTAGAGTAACCCCGTAAAGGAAAAAGGTCAACCTGTTAAATTATAAAATTTTCGGAAAATATGTAATTAAACATAAACCCCAATAAAACTGCTTCCCCTTTCGTCTATATATATGTAAAATGTAATTCGGAGATTATTTACAAATAAGACCTGAGAGAACTGCATTTAAAACATTTTGCAAATATATCACATAAGAACGGAGAGAAACATGGATCAGATAACAGAATTAGTGAGAAGAGTGCTGGAGGGAGACACCCAGGCATTTGAGATTATTTACCAGAACACATACAGACAGATATATTATACCTGCATGAGTTTTCTGAAGAATGAACAGAATGTTTATGATGTTATGCAGGATACATATATAACAGCACTTACGAGGCTGGGACAGCTGCAGAACCCTGACAGGCTCGTAGCATGGCTTAACCAGATAGCAGTAAACCGGTGCAGGGATTTCTTAAGAAAGAGACAGCCTGAGCAGCTCCCTGATGAGCTGACCGGTACAGAGCTTGTGGAGAACAATGATAATTTTCTTCCAGAGAGCTATGTGATAAATGAAGAAAAGAGAAAGAAGCTTTTAAATATCATGCAGGAAGAGCTCTCAGCAGTACAGTATCAGACTATAATATTGTATTACTTTGACGGCATGAGCATATCAGAGATCGCAGAATGCATGCAATGTCCGGAAGGAACAGTGACCTATAGATTAAGTACTGCCAGAGGCAGGATAAAGAAGGGGGTTCAGGCATATGAGAATCTGTCAGGCCAGAAGCTGTACTCGTCAGGCGGCATCACATTGCTTACTGCTGTGTTCTATGCGGAGACCCAGAATCTGGTGGTACCGAACGTTTTAACAAAGATATTTGCGGCAGTCATGGGAACCGGAGCAACGGCGGGAGCAGTTACAGCGACCGGCTCAGTAGCATCAGCAGTGGCAGGCACATCAGCCACTGCAACGTCAGCGGGCGTGACCTCAGCAGCCGGAACCGGGGCATCAGCTGCAGTCGGAACCGGTGCAAAGGTATTATTTGCCACAACCAAGGCCAAGGTCACTGCGGGGATAGTTACAGCAGCTGTGGTGGCTGGTGGAGCAGCAGGAGTGGTAGCTCTGACCCATAAGAATGATACAGACACATCGAAAGACGGAGGATATAAGGAAGTGAACATTCAGGTGGTAGATGACGAGTACCTGAATGTGACTATCACGAAGATATATGACAAGGGTTACATTCCGGACGAATGCCGTAATCTGAACAATCAGACATTGGATGAAAGCTACTGGAGTGCAAATGACTGCATAGTCGAATATCAGGTAGAGAACAAGACAGACGAGAATGTGTATCTCGATATCAGGTTTATGACAGGCAATAATGAAGCCTTTGACTATGACAGGGAGGTGGCTGTGACATGGCTGATCAATCCGGAGCAGAAAGCAGTGAACTATATGAACAACCATGGAATTCCTACAGAAATAAATGTGGGAAGGGATCCTATAGAGTGGGCAAAAACAGAAGCCATAGTTTATATAGAAGGCGATAATGGGGCAGATCTGGATGTGGTGGATTATGTGCTGGAGGATTTTGACTTCTATGGAAATGGTACAGATAAGACCTACAAGCGTACCGTGACTGATGACAGAGAGCAGGTCCTGGTTGACAATGACGATGTCAGGATAACCTTTATTGGCGCAGAAAGAAATACCAGACCAATATTCTATGCCGAGAATAAATCGGGCAGGGATCTGCGTGTGAAAATGCTAAGTGATTATGTGGGTGAGGATACCCTGGACATGCCTGCGGGAACTACAGGATATTTTACTATGAATTATATGAGAGACCGCGAATATGATGAGAATGCAGAAGCCACCAAAGCAGCCATGGCAGATGGAACACCGATTCCGATTAATATCATAATACAGGATTATTCGGAACTTGGCGGAAGCTATATTAATTTCAAATCATACTACCGGGAGCCGGATTATGACACCATGCCGGGAGATAATGGGCACAGGTACTTGATGGATGTACAGGAAAAGATGCAGGACACTGAGAGAACATATACTGGAGAATTCACGTATTTTCTTATAGACGAGAAGTGAAAAAGGATATAGGGGTAATATATTCCCTGCTACATACAATAAAACATGTAATGAAAATATGATAAGAAAATATAAATAAGATCATATAATAAGAAGAGGCTGTCACTTCATCGAATATTGATTCGTGTGAGGTGACGGCCTCTTTCTCGTGATGGTTCAATAAGCCTATATTTATTTGTTTATCTTACTGAGAAAATATTCATGGATCCTTGTATCATCCGTAAGCTCCGGATGGAATGCAAGACCGATCTGATTCTTGTACTCAACAGCTACAATGTGATCGTCGACTGTTGACAATACCCTGACACCATCACCTGTTTCAGCTACATAAGGAGCCCTGATAAATACCATAGGATAGGTTCCCACAGGCTCTATATCGGCATTGGTGTTGAAGCTTGATAACTGTCTGCCGTATGCATTTCTCTTAACTGTGACAGGAAGAGTTGCAATGTGGCTTAAAGGATCATCTGCCAGCTTCTCGGCAAGCAGGATAAGACCTGCACATGTTGCGAGAACAGGAGTGCCGTTCTTTATCATTTCCCTGATGGTGTCTAACATGTCAAGCTTTCTTAAGAGCTGACCCTGAACGGTACTTTCACCGCCCGGAAGGACGATGCCGTCTATATCAACGAGATCAGATTTCTGTCTCAGTTCAACACAGGTGGCACCAAGCTTCTCAAGCATTTTCTCATGCTCGATAAATGCACCCTGTACAGCAAGTACACCGATTCTCATTTTACTTACCTCTTTCTTCCATGATTATCTTGATCTCATTTGCATTGATACCAACCATGGCCTCGCCAAGATCCTCTGAAAGCTCAGCGATAAGTTTAGCGTCTGTGAAGTTTGTAACAGCCTGAACGATAGCTGAAGCACGTTTTGCAGGATCACCTGACTTGAAGATACCTGAACCAACGAATACACCCTCAGCACCTAACTGCATCATGAGAGCAGCGTCGGCAGGAGTTGCAACACCACCTGCAGCGAAGTTTACAACAGGAAGCTTGCCATTTTCATGTACATATAAAACAAGATCATAAGGAACCTGGAGCTGCTTAGCCTCCTCGAAGAGCTCATCCTTGCTCATTGAAGTGATCTTTCTGATCTCCTGGTTCATCTTTCTCATGTGACGTACAGCCTGAACAACATCACCTGTACCAGGCTCGCCCTTTGTTCTGATCATTGAAGCACCTTCATTAATTCTTCTTAATGCCTCTCCAAGATCCCTTGCACCACATACAAATGGTACCTTGAACTGTGTCTTGTCAATGTGGTATACATCATCAGCAGGTGAAAGAACCTCTGACTCGTCAATGTAGTCGATCTCTATAGCCTGAAGGATCTGAGCCTCAACGAAATGACCGATACGGCACTTAGCCATAACAGGAATACTTACAGCCTCCTGGATACCCTTGATCATCTTAGGATCACTCATACGTGAAACACCGCCGGCAGCTCTGATATCGGCAGGGATTCTCTCAAGTGCCATAACAGCACAAGCACCTGCAGCCTCAGCGATCTTAGCCTGCTCAGGAGTAGTAACATCCATGATAACTCCGCCCTTTAACATCTGGGCAAGACCCTTATTTAATTCATACTGTGATTTTTCCATTTTATAAAACCTCCTAAATCAATCTCAAAGTTAATAAAATACTAGGAAATCCAATAAATAGTTGTATTTCCCTGCCCATCATAATATAATAAGCTTGGTTATAAAAAAATACTCAAAATAATAAAAAAATACATGCCAGATAAAGGAGCCCAAATGCTGACATACGTCTTTAACGAAGTCGGAGTACCGCTTTATGAGCAGGTATACAAATCCATAAAAAACGATATAATAAAAGGAAGCTTGAAACCGGGAGAGAAGCTTCCCTCCAAAAGGACATTTGCAAATAACAATGGAATTAGTACCATTACGATACAGAATGCATATGACCAGTTGATAAGTGAGGGCTATATATATACCATCCCAAAGAAGGGCTATTATGTGTCGGATATTGCGGGAATTGCAAATGTTCCCACGGAATCCCGCATAAGGCTTGACATCAGGCTGCCAAAACAGCCGGTAAGATACGACATGGATCTGTCAAATAATAAGATAGCTCCGGACAGCTTTCCATTCTCTATCTGGGCGAAGCTTACCAGAGAGGTTCTGGCGGGAAAGAGTGCAGAGCTTATGGAGACCCCGTTGGCTGCAGGCATAATCGAGCTTAGACAGGCGATAGCAGATCATCTGAAATCCTTCCGTGGTATGCTGGTTGATCCGAACCAGATAGTGGTTGGAGCGGGAACAGAGTATCTCTACGGACTTATTGTGCAGCTTCTGGGAAATGACAGAGAGTACTGCATTGAAAATCCCGGCTACAGGAAGCTTTCCCAGATATACAGCCAGTATCATATAAACTGCCGCTATGCCGACATGGATGACAGCGGCATTACCATAGAAGGCCTGAGAAGGTCCGGAGCAGACATAGCCCACATCAGCCCGAACCATCATTTCCCTACAGGTATAACCATGCCGGCCAACAGACGTTATGAGGTTCTCGCCTGGGCAAATGAGAAAAGGGGACGCTATATAATAGAGGATGATTATGACAGTGAGTTCCGTCCTAACGGTAAGCCACTGCCTACTCTGTTCAGTATAGACGCTTGCGAAAAGGTAATATATATGAATACATTTTCCAAGTCCCTGACACCTACCATCCGAATAAGCTACATGGTCCTTCCTGCCCACCTGGCAAATGAATTCTATGCAAGGCTTTCATTTTACTCCTGTACCGTCTCAAACTTTGAACAGTACACTCTGGCGGCATTTATAAATGAAGGATATTTTGAAAAGCACATTAACAGGATGAGGCTTTACTACCAGCGACAGCGTAAGAAACTCATAGACTGCATAGAAAAAAGCAGCCTTAAGGATAAGTGCACCATAATTGAAAATGATTCCGGTCTGCACTTCCTTATCAGGTTTTACACCGATCTGCCAGACGAAGAAGTGGAGAACCGCCTTAAAAAGTCGGGTATACAGATCAGGGCACTGTCGGAATACTATTTCACCGATCACGCCGGTAAGGAGCACTACTTCATAATGAACTACTCCCATATCGATATAAGCCGCATGCCGGAAGCCTGCGAGGCGATCTATAACTCCTTGAGTACAAATTGATATTTGCTTAATTTGTAAGAAATGGGAATAGAAAAATGAACAGGGCTGGATAATATATTATTGTTTGGGCTATTTAACAGATGTAAAGCTCTGAAAATATAAATTATTGATAAAATAAACCAAATAAAGCGAAAATTTTTATAAAAGTAGTTGCCTTAAACCAGAAAATAGATTACACTTTTAAAGGATTACGGATATCCTATTTCTATAATTTAGATAGAGATATTTTTATACAAATTAAAAGAAAAGAGGTACATCACAAAATGGCAAACATTGATTTAACAAAGTATGGCATTTCAGGAACAACAGAGATCGTTTACAATCCTTCTTATGAATTATTATTTGAAGAAGAGACAAAGTCAACAAACGAAGGATATGAAGTAGGACAGAACACAGAACTCGATACTGTAAATGTTATGACAGGTGTGTTCACAGGACGTTCACCTAAGGATAAGTACATCGTTATGGATGAGAACTCAAAGGACACTGTATGGTGGACATCAGACGCATACAAGAACGATAACCACCCAATGGCAGAGAGCACTTGGGCAGTTGTTAAGGATATCGCTAAGAAGGAGCTTTCAAACAAGAAGCTTTATGTAGTTGATGCATTCTGTGGTGCTAACGCTGATACACGTATGGCAGTTCGTTTCATCGTTGAGGTTGCTTGGCAGGCTCACTTTGTAACAAACATGTTCATCAGACCAACAGAGGAAGAGCTCAAGACATTTGAGCCAGACTTCGTAGTATACAACGCTTCAAAGGCTAAGGTTGAGAATTACGCAGAGTTAGGTCTTAACTCAGAGACATGTGTAGCATTCAACATCACAAGCAGAGAGCAGGTTATCATCAACACATGGTACGGCGGAGAGATGAAGAAGGGTATGTTCTCAATGATGAACTACTACCTCCCACTTAAGGGTATCGCTTCAATGCACTGCTCAGCTAACTGTGATATGGAAGGTAAGCACTCAGCTATCTTCTTCGGTCTTTCAGGAACAGGTAAGACAACACTTTCAACAGATCCTAAGAGACTTCTTATCGGTGATGATGAGCACGGTTGGGATGACAACGGAATATTCAACTTCGAGGGTGGATGCTACGCTAAGGTTATCGGTCTTGATAAGGAATCAGAGCCGGATATCTACAACGCTATCAGAAGAGATGCTCTTCTTGAGAACGTTACAGTTGATAAAGACGGAAAGATTGATTTTGATGATAAGAGCGTAACAGAGAATACTCGTGTATCATACCCAATCGACCACATTGATAAGATCGCTTCAAAGGTAAATGGCGTTTCAGCAGGACCTGCTGCAGAGAACGTAATCTTCCTTTCAGCAGATGCATTCGGAGTACTTCCTCCAGTATCAATCCTTACACCAGAGCAGACTCAGTACTACTTCCTTTCAGGATTTACAGCTAAGCTTGCAGGTACAGAGAGAGGAATCACAGAGCCAACACCTACATTCTCAGCATGCTTCGGTCAGGCATTCCTTGAGCTTCACCCAACAAAGTACGGCGAGGAGCTCGTTAAGAAGATGAAGGCTAACAACGCTAAGGCATATCTTGTTAATACAGGATGGAACGGAACAGGTAAGAGAATCACAATCAAGGATACAAGAGGTATCATCGACGCTATCCTTAACGGTGACATCAAGACAGCTCCTACAAAGACAATTCCTATGTTCAACTTCGAAGTTCCAACAGAGCTTCCAGGAGTAGACTCAGGAATCCTTGATCCTCGTGACACATACGCTGATCCAACAGAGTGGGAGACAAAGGCTAAGGATCTTGCAGAGAGATTCCAGAAGAACTTCACAAAGTACACAACAAATGAAGCTGGCAAGGCTCTTGTTGCTGCTGGTCCACAGTTATAAGATTTTGAAAAATTCTAAAGATTTTTGATAAAATCTCATATATAAAGAAGCATTCCGGGAATGAAATATTCTTCGGGATGCTTTTTTATTGTAACGATTTTCGACAGAAAATCGTTATGTAGCGTCGGCCCATTTTTTTCGAAGAAAAAATTTCAAATGGCCGATGTTCCCCCCTTATTGTAGGGATTTATATATATATCCCATAAACCCCTTGACAAGTATAAACAATAGGATATAATGGTACAAAAACGCGAATGATTTGCATATTGTAACGATACCGCAGGTATCGTTATGTAGCGTCGGCCCCATTTTTTCGAAGAAAAAATTTTAAATGGCCGATGTTCCCGTATTGTAACGATACCGCAGGCAATTATAAATGGCCGATGTTCCCGTATTGTAACGATTTTCGCAAAAAAGGTGGTATTATGAGAGAGATTTTATTAGACACAACATTAGACAGCATAAAACTGCTTCCGTTTCTGCTACTGACGTATCTGGCCATGGAAGCATTAGAGCACAGTACCGGCGGAAAGACCGTTGGACTTATAAAAAAAGCAGATAAGACAGGTCCTGTGATAGGAGGACTTCTGGGGGTAATACCGCAGTGTGGCTTCTCGGCAGCAGCCTCAAGCCTTTATGCCGGAAGAGTGATATCCCTTGGAACCATATTTGCGGTATTTTTCTCAACATCGGATGAAATGCTGCCAATACTCATATCCGAGGATGTGCCGGTAAAAACCATAATAAAGATACTAGGAACAAAGGTTGTTATTGCTATAGTATCGGGATTTATTGTAGAATTAATATATTGGATGTTCATAAAAAAGAAGCATGACGATATGGATATTCATGTGGTCTGCGAGGAAGAACATTGCGATTGTCGTGATGGAGTGTTCAAGGCGGCATTTAAGCATACAGTAAAGATATTCGTATATATTTTTGTAATTTCTCTTATACTAAACGGAATTATAGCCTGGATAGGCGAGGACACCCTTGCACAGATATTTTCAGACATACCTGTGGTTTCGGAACTGGTGGCAGGCCTTGTGGGACTGATACCTAACTGTGCCTCCTCAGTTGTTATCACAGAGCTGTATCTCCAGAAGGTTATCGGAGCCGGAGCCATGATGACAGGACTTCTGGTAAACGCAGGTGTAGGCATGTTGGTGCTTTGGAGGCTGAACAGACATCCTAAGGAGAATATAGCCATAATGGCAGGCATGTATATAATGGCTGTGATCTGGGGAGTACTGATCGAGTATCTGGGAGTAATATTTTAAGCGTGATAACAGAAGCCGGTTAAATGGGCTTTATGAGAACAGGAGATGAAGAAGATGGCATATAACACGGCGAGCCGTAAGAGGATATTGGAATTCCTTAAGGCGAGCAGGGACAAGACAGTCAGCGCCGGGGATATTGAGAGATACCTGAAGGAGGGACACCACGAGGTGAACCTGAGTACTATTTACAGATATCTGGATCGGCTGTCCCAGGATGGCACACTGATCAAATACACCGATCAGGGAGCAAATCAGGCAGTATATCAGTATGTAGACGACAGCCATAAATGTATGGAGCACCTTCACCTGCAATGTGTGGAGTGTGGACGGATAATGCATCTGGAATGCGGATTTATGAAGGAGTTTACAGGGCATATACAGGAACATCATGGATTTACCATACAGTGCTGCAATTCCATAATCTACGGAGTATGCGATAAATGTAAGAAAAAATGCGGATGTGTGGATGAACATCACAAGGAAAAATGTGAATGTGGGTGCAACGATCACTAAGAGATTAGCTGCACCGGGTAAAATAAAGAAATATACGATCGGAGGAGCAATATGAGAGAATATACAACACAGATGGATGCTGCAAGAAAGGGAATGGTAACCCCAGAGATAGAGGCAGTAGCCAAGAAGGAAAGCATGACTACAGAGGCTCTTATGAAGCTGGTAGCAGAAGGAAAGGTTGCTATATGTGCCAATAAAAACCACAAGTGCCTTAACCCTGAGGGCGTGGGCAGCATGCTCAGAACAAAGATCAATGTAAATCTTGGAGTATCAAGAGACTGTAAGGATTACAACATAGAGATGGAAAAGGTAATGAGCGCAGTCAACATGGGAGCTGAGGCCATAATGGATCTTTCAAGCCATGGCAATACCCAGCCTTTCAGAAGAAAGCTCACCAGTGAGTGCCCTGCCATGATAGGAACAGTTCCTGTTTATGACAGCGTAATACACTATCAGAGAGATCTTGCAACCCTGACTGCCAAGGATTTCATAGACGTTGTCCGTATGCATGCAGAGGACGGTGTGGATTTTGTTACGCTCCACTGTGGAATAACAAGAAAGACCATAGACCAGATCAAGAAGCATAAGAGAAAGATGAACATAGTAAGCCGTGGAGGAAGTCTTGTATTTGCATGGATGAGTATGACAGGAGAGGAGAATCCATTCTACGAGTATTTTGATGAGATATTAGATATATGTGAGGAATACGATGTTACAATATCCCTTGGAGACGCATGCAGGCCGGGCTGTCTTGCAGATGCCACAGACGTATGTCAGATAGAAGAGCTTGTAAGACTTGGAGAGCTTACAAAGCGTGCGTGGGCGCATAATGTCCAGGTTATGGTAGAGGGACCGGGACATGTACCGCTTGACCAGATCGCTGCAAATATGAAAGTACAGCAGACCATCTGTATGGGAGCACCATTCTATGTGCTGGGACCTCTTGTTACAGATATCGCACCTGGCTACGATCACATTACCAGTGCCATCGGCGGAGCAGTTGCAGCCATGAACGGAGCAGCATTCCTCTGCTACGTAACCCCTGCAGAGCACCTTGCACTTCCGAATGTTGATGATGTGAAGCAGGGAATAATAGCGTCAAAGATAGCAGCACATGCAGCAGATATAGCTAAGGGAATACCACATGCAAGGGATATAGATGATAAGATGGCAGATGCCAGAAGAGTACTTGACTGGGACGCACAGTATGCATGTGCCATAGATCCGGAGACTGCCAAGGCAATAAGGGACAGCAGGGCACCGGAGGACGATCACGGTGATACCTGCAGTATGTGCGGTAAGTTCTGTGCAGTAAGAAGTATGAACAAGGCTCTTGCCGGGGAGTATATAGATATACTTTAGAAGATTGGGAGCAGAGCACAAATCGACTATGCTTTGAGGTTGTCAAGGAGGACAAAATGGAATACGTGAAATTTGATATGCACTGCCATACATCAGAGGGTTCCGTAGACAGCGCAGTAAAGGTTAAAGAATTTGCAGCAGAATTGAAAAAGAAGGGATTCGGTGGCATGCTCATAACGGACCATGACAGCTATGGCGGATACAGGGCATATCGTGACGATCCGGATAAGATAAAAGATTTCGTGGTGCTTAGAGGTATAGAATATGACACCTTTGAATATGGACATTTTCTTGTGGTGCTTCCGGAGGATGCACCGGAATCAATGTTCAAGCTGTTGGAGCACAGAGGACTTTCGCTGTTTAATCTTATAAGACTCGTACATGGCTGCGGTGGTGTACTGGGACCGGCTCATCCTTGCGGAGAGAAGTTCCTGAGTTTTCTGTCCACCAGAAAGAGCTTTGTCACATTGTATAAATGGTATATAAAATTTCTGGATTTCCTGGAAGGTTATAATGCCTGTGAGGATGAACAGGACAATTATATTGCAAGACTGATTGCACATGAGCATGACCTGCCGGTTGTGGGAGGCAGTGACGCCCACAACATGGATTGCATAGGCATGGGATATACCCTGCTTCCGTCCTGTATCAAAACAGAGAAGGATTTCATTGCATTTATAAAGAACGGAAACAAACCTAAGGTGGGCGGACACAGATACTGCATGACCACCAAGGATAAGCTGGGAACAGCCAATTTGTCTCTGGTGTACGGCTTCTTTATGTATAACAAATGGGGTGCCTTTTGTAATATTACATCAAGAAGAAAATATAAAAAGCAGATCAGGCTCGATCTTATGAAGAAATTAAGAAAAGATGAAAATACATTTGAAAAAACTGAATGAAAATTCTTATAAAAACAGAAAGAAATCTGAAAAATAGAAAATATTGATTTGATAAAAGAGAAAAACAATGTAATTTTGTCGAAAAACGACGAATTATGTATTTAAGTTACCTCTTGGATTACATCATTTTTAGTATACAATATGGGTAAAGGTATGGTATGCTTTTCAAAAGTGATGTTATCTGTAAAGCTACAAATGTTGATTGCAAGAAATATAACCTGATGCTATGAGGAGGAATCACATGACGTCTGCAGCAGATACCATAATCGCTGAAGTAGGAAAAGTAATAAAAGGAAAAGATGAGATAATAAAAAAAGTGTTGGCAACCATCATTGCCGGGGGACATATTCTTCTTGAGGATATTCCGGGAGTGGGAAAGACCACCATGGCAACGGCATTTGCAAAGGCCATGTCCATGGATTATAACCGTGTACAGTTTACACCTGACGTACTGCCAAGTGACATAATGGGATTCTCAATGTACAATGCCAAAACCGGCGATTTTGAGTATCGTGAAGGATCAGCCTTTTGTAACCTGTTTCTGGCAGATGAGATAAACAGAACATCACCAAAGACCCAGGCGGCATTGCTTGAGATGATGGAAGAGAAGCACGTTACGGTGGATGCAGTGACCAGAGATCTTCCGAAACCATTTACAGTAATAGCAACAGAAAACCCGATAGGCTCTGCAGGAACCCAGATGCTTCCTGAATCCCAGCTGGACAGATTCATGATTCGGCTTACTATGGGCTATCCTTCCCACGAGGCAGCGATAGCAATCCTTAAAGGACAGGAGTTCAATCCCATAAGCAGCGTTGGCCAGGTTATATCCAGAGAGGAACTGCTTGAGCTTCAGGATAAGGCAAACTGCCTTCCTGTACACGACTCCATAATAGAATACATTGTGGATATCGTCGAAGCCACAAGAAGCAGCGAGTATTTCAGCCTGGGTGCAAGTCCAAGAGGAGCCAATGCAATACTCAGACTGTCCAGGGCTGTGGCTGTTATTGAGGGCAGAAGATATGTTACGCCGGGAGATATTGCATTTATCCTTGACGACGTTTTGGGACATAGGGTTAAGCTTTCAACCAAAGCAAGGGCAAATGGCTTTGGAGTGCCTGAAGCACTCACAGAGATAAAGAAGAACATAAAAGTACCAAGAACATAGAAATGTTCTAAAGAACTTTAGAGGGACAGCTGTTTTAGTGGTCCGGTTCACCGGTGCTTATATAGTTTAGTGTGCCGGAGGAAGAACGATGATAAAAATCAGAAACATAATTAAATATATTATTATTTTCATTATGAACCTGCTTATGCTGCTCTTCCTTCACTCATATTTCAATATGGTGATACTGATATTGCTGTTGGTGCTTCCGGCAGTATCTATAATATCGGCGGCAGTAGCAATAAGAAATATAGACATTGCCATAGAAGGGACAAATGAGAAATTAAACATTAATGAACCCTTTCTTCTTCGGGTAAGGGTTACCAATAAAAGCTTTATTCCGGTTTTAAACGTATTTATGAATGTGGATGTTGAGAATGATTTTTTTATGTCCGCAGGAACCCATGTTCTTAACATTCCTGCTTTTATAAAAGGCGTAAATGAAGTTAAATACCGGTTATCAAGTGAATATATAGGCATAATAAAAGTCTCCATACCGGATATGGTCATAATGGACTGGTTTGGATTTGTAAGACTTAAAAAAAAGGTTGGTGTCAGCAAGGAATATACAATACTTCCGGATACGGCACTTCAGGTTATACCCGACAATACAGCTATAAGTGCAGGAATGACAGAAGCGGAGGAAAGCCGTAAAAAGGGGAACGATTTTGCTGAGGTGTCTGACATAAGAGAGTATATTCCGGGGGATAAGCTCCAGAATATACACTGGAAGCTGTCAGCCAAAGAAAACAATATCATGGTAAAAGAAAGAGTGAGTCTTTCTTCCGACGAACTGATGGTACTTGTGGAGCTTACAAATGATGTTGACATGATATTAAACGATATTTTGTGTGCAATGTATGGAATGGCTGATTACATGATCAGGCAGAATGTTCCGTTTAGTATATACTGGTGGAGTGTTGGTGACCAGGATATGAAGAGAACTGTTATAGATGGTATGGCAGATCTTGAAGAGACCATGGAGAATATATTTTACGAGCGTTATTATGCTGATGCAAAGCTTGGAACCACTATTATGAAGAGACTTATGAACGAAGGCTCAAGGTTTATGGTCATTGGAAGACGGGACGCAGGAAATGGTGTAACAGTATTTACTTATAAAGATACGGTTGAAGGCTGTATATGTGAGTAGAAACGGAAGAAAAATGGCAATATTTAAGAAAAAGAAAGACGAACAACAAAAAATCAATGTATGCCAGGGTATAACTCTTTCGGAAGCTGTACAGATGACCAGGATGGCAGGATATCAGGAGGTGTTGGTCAGAGGGATACTCGAAGTTCTGATAGTGTTTGGAAGTGTAGGCGGCATTCTGTCATGTGTGGGACTTAATTATCATATGCTGGTGCTTTTATTGGCAGATGCTGTAATTGCTGCATATTTCAGCAATTTGTTCAGGACAGGAAAAATCTGGCTTAGGGATATAGGCTACGTTTCCTATTTCATAGTATTTATTCTTGCCATATTCCTGTTGAAATCCTATGCAAATAGTGGATTTTATGCCATGGTAAACGAATTCCTGAATAAGATCACAGATTACTTTATGGTTGATGATGTTAAGGTGTTTTCTGAATCCATGGGTAACAGAGCAGTGACGGTACCCATTGCGGCCATATTCGTAAGCAGCATAGAGATAATAGTATTGAATATATTCCTGTCAACTTATATGAGTATTGCGGCAGCAGTATTAATGGGTGTGCCGGTGTTCATACTTCCTCTTTTCTTCAGACTTGAACCGGATGTTTTGTATGTGATACTTTTATGTGCCGGAATATTCGGCGTGATCGTTTTAAAAGGCAGCAGGCATTATAAGCTGGTCTTTGATGACAGACAGTTTGACACCATTGAAAAGAAGGGCAGACTGAAAACAATAGGATACACACAATCAGGAAAGATAGCCGCCCAGATAACCGGTGTACTCCTTGGGATAATATTGCTGGTGCTTGGCGTTGTGAACGTAGCTTATCCCCCTGATAATTTCACATACAGATTTAAGAACAGCACGGTAAAGGAAAAAATAGAGGAGCCTCTTGGAAACCTCATAATGTATGGCTTTGAGGCATTAAGAAACAGACCTAATACCGGTGGTATTGCCGAAGGACAGCTTGGCGGTGTTTCCTCAGTCATAACGGATGGCGAGACAGATCTTGAACTGATATTTACCCCATACAGTACAGATACTATTTATCTTAAAGCATTTGTAGGAGACAGATACAGTGTGGATCACTGGGAAAAGGATGAGGGCGGTATGTATCCACTGCCTCGCGTGACAGATAACAATACAAAGGATGAAAATAAAGTCGCCGAACCTGATGAGGCAGCCGGCGAAGCCAAATCCATAGAGTCCGGTAGAACAATAGATAAAAATGGAACTCCGGTGCTTGACAAAACAGATGACGCAGCTCATGGTAAGATGGATGTCGTGAATATATCTGCAAATCCTAACTATTACTACATGCCATATTACACTCTTTGGGACAGTGATATGGAAAGCGGATACAAGAACAAGAACGGTATTCAGAGAGGACAGACACAGACATATATTTACTATCCGGATTACAGCTATGAGGCTGACAACAATGGACAGATAAAGGAATCATATCTTGAGGTTCCTGAGGAGAACAGGGAAGTTATTGCGGAGTTCTGCAGAGAAGCAGGATTTGGAGGAAGCGACGAAGAGATAGTACAACAGGTTACTGCATATTTTGAAGAGAACTTTCCGTATACAATACATCCGGGGGCAACCCCTTCCGGAGAGGATTACGTGAACTATTTCCTTACAAAGACAAAGAAGGGATTGTGTGCACATTTTGCATCGGCTGCAACCCTTATATTCCGCTATTATGGTATTCCTGCGAGATATTGTGAAGGATATGCGGTAGATTATAACGGAGTTCTTGACGGGAAGCTTTTTAATGAGTATCATGGAGACAAGGTCAATGGTAACCGGAAAGAATATGATGATTATTTTACCGGAGAGAACCTGCTTGGCAGAACAGATGTAATGGTGGTAGATGTTACAGATGAGTCTGCACATGCCTGGGTAGAGGTCTTTATTGACGGAAAATGGCAGGTGGCGGAGACAACTCCTCCTGCCGGTGAAGAGGAAGAACAGGATGATTTCTGGACAAGATTCGGTCAATATTTCTTTGGAGACGGAGGGGACGATACCCGGAATTATGAAGCTGTAGACACTTCAGTAATATTTTCCATGGAGAATGTCAGATGGGTAGTTATGATTCTTGCGGGAATTGTAGCTGTTGCGGTACTCATATTTGTAATAAAGCTCATGTCAAGGAAGATAAAGCGGATGCTAAGTTATCACACAGATTTTGTGGGTGATGATGTTATTGCATATTACAGCTATATGTGTGATTACATGCGGCTTGCCCGTGTTGGATTTGATGATGCTGATACTCATCTGAAGCAGTCAAAACTAATGCTCACCAGAAGAGGTGAGAGAGTGGAAGACATAAGCCCTGATCGTATGTCCAATGCACTGGCCATATCCGAAACCGTGGAAGAGCTTAGCTATGACAATGGCATTGATATGATGTCAGAGAGCCTGCTCGATGAGTCTGCCAGGATATTGGATATATTGAAAGGCGTTATGGTATTTATAAAGAAAAATACAGATAAGAAAAAGCGGATATATGCTTTCTTTAAACTTTAGACTATAAATACAGGCAATTATAATTTTTTTTCATTTTGTACTCCTTTTTGGATCAGAAAGGATTCCTACTCCCTTTACATCTGATCCGGGTGCAGCATATGCAGAAATGTATATGCTGCATTTTTATTATGCAACGAGTCAAGCGTGACATGCTTGCATGATCGCATTTATTGCACAGACCAGGCAGGCTGTGATTTTACATTTAATCAGTTCTCTTCGTTAATCAGTTCTCTTTAAATGGGATATTTTACATTTAATCAGTTCTGTTCGTGATTTTAATTAGTTCTGTTCGTAATTTTAATCAGTTCTGTTCAGAGATTTAATTAGTTCTCTTCGAGAGATTTAATTAGTTCTGTTCGCGAAATTTGATTAGTTCCGTTCGGAGATTTAATCATGTCCGTTTTGGAGGCTGTTTTTTCCCGTTAAATATGTCCGTATTAGAATTTGGACATGTCCGGATTGCAATTTGGACACGTCCGTATTCGATTTTAATCGTGTCCGTATTGCAAGTTTAAATATGTCCGTTTTAGAATTTGATTACTTCTAAATTGGAATTACAGGAGGAAACAATGTATAGATCGAAACGCAGCCTCAAAGTGTACGAGGCACCACTTGGTTTAAATAGCAAACAACAGATTCCAAGAATTCAGCTTCAGGGCCGGTGGCTCGAAGCACTTGGATATCATGTGGGTGATAAGATTGATGTTCAGTGTACTAATGACACGATCATCATCAATAAAATGAAGACTATATAAAACAAACAAGCGCTGGCCAATGAGTCGGCGCTTTTATGTATGTGTTATTCAATTAGCACAATCTGTAGGGGCATCTTCTTCATGTGGGCTACCAGAAAAAAGAGCGTGTTTAAATGCTGTATGTAATTTTTTTAGGACTTTGAATTCTGACATATTATATATAAGTAAATAATGATGCTGTGAAAAAATATTGACGGCCAATTTGTTGCCTTATGGTAATAAAGAAAGCCGTCACATTAAAACAATAAAATTCACACGAACGTATCAATTTTAACAGATATGTGGTACAATATACAACGTGTTACTTGCTCATTTTGAGATATGGAGGTCAAAGATGGCTGTATCATATAAGAAATTATTTAAGTTAATGATAGATAGAAATCTTAAAAAGAAAGATCTTAAGAAGATGACAGGGCTCAGCTATACGACAATTGCGAAATTAGAAAAAAGCGAGACGGTTAGATCTGATGTTTTGGATAAAATTTGCTGTGGGCTCGGATGTCAGTTGAATGATATTGCAGAAATCATACCAAATCAAAATAAGGAACAGGAGTAAATAGATATGTGGTGTAGATCATGTGGAATAGAAACAAATGAACATAAGTGTCCGGTATGTGGCAAAAAAACGGAAGAAGATATTCCTGTTGAAATTTATTGGTGTGATTCTTGTAAAACACCAATAATCAAACAAATATCTGATTCTTATAAAGATAAATGTCCTTGTTGTGGAAGAAAAACAAAGTACATGGCAAAAGACATTAGACCGGTATTTCCCGAAGAACGCCTTTTAATGGAGCTTCTTATGGGAAAAGTCCCAAATACATATGCAGACGCGTCTGTTTGGGCAACAGGAAGTCGTTATTACATTGATGGTACGGTGAAGGTTTTATCAAAAAAAGACTTTGAAAAGGCCGATGTAGAGCAGATTGCTAAAGACGTGGTTAAATATAAGGAATTACTTACATACGATAGTTTTGAATTGTACGCTGAAAGATTTATCAATGCAAATAGAGACAGATTCAATTACCTTGTAGATGAAGCTTCCATGTTTGTGAAAGAAACGGCTTCGCATTTCAAAGAGGAAAATCTTATTATTTCATTTTCCGGAGGTAAGGATTCGACAGTTACAGCGGATGTTGTTACAAAAGCACTAGCAGATCCAAGTTTGGTACACATTTTCGGAAATACAACATTGGAGTTTCCGACTACAATTGATTATGCAGAAAGATTCCGTAAGGAGCATCCGCGTGCAATTTTTCAAATTGCAAAAAATAACGAACAGAATTTTCTTGACATGGCTGATACGATTGGTCCGCCAGCCCGTATGATGCGTTGGTGTTGTTCAATGTTTAAAACAGGTCCAATTACAAGAGTGTTAAATAACATGTATAGAAATCAACAGGTTTTAACTTTTTATGGCATCCGTAAGGCAGAATCCGTGTCTCGTAGTAAGTATAATCGTGTAGAAGATAGTTCGGAATCTGTAAAGATCAACAAACAAACGGTTGCTTCGCCAATTTTCTTTTGGATGGATATTGATATCTGGTTATATATTCTGACTACGGGGATTGATTTTAACGATGCTTATCGTTATGGCTATGAGCGTGTTGGATGTTGGCTGTGTCCGAATAATAACAATAGAGATATTTTCCTTACAAACATCTATATGCCAGAACGTGCTAAGGAGTGGAGGGATTTTCTGATTGGATTTGCAAAAAAGATTGGAAAGCCTGATCCCGAAGAATACATTGATAGTGGAGCATGGAAAGCTCGTCAGGGTGGTAACGGACTTCCGGCTGCAAAGGATGTAAAGATTCGATTTACTAACTGTACATCTGAAGAACATGCTAAAATTTACAAATTGTCACGCCCGTTTGATGATGAACTGGTAGGCATGTTTGTTCCTTTTGGAAAACTTGCGCCTGAAATGGGAAGAAAGCTCCTTCATGAAGTGATTATATTGGATACTAGGACGAATGTACCAATTATTTCGATTCAACCATTCAATCAGGATGGTTATGATTATGCAGTGAAAATACATACAATGAATGTTGCGAATCATGAAAATTTGCAACGTAAAGCGGGCTATCAGGTGCGCAAGTTTAACGCCTGCCATAAATGCCTGAAGTGCGAATCAGTTTGCAAAGCCGGGGCTATTTCAATTGTAGGTGATTATTATTACATTAACCCAGACAAATGTGTTCACTGCGGCATGTGTGTGGATCAAAAGATTCTTTGCGGTGGTTGCATGATGGATAAATACTTAAGAACAAAAGAGTGATAACTGGAGGATAATTATATGGCAATGAAGTTTCGTGCTCATGAGACGTTCTTTATCAGAAAAGGATGGCTGAGCAAAGGCATGAAAGCAGTAAAAAATGAACCAACAGCGTTTATTTCAAAGGAAAAAAAACCGATGGATACGTTGGGAATTGGTTCAAATATGGTTAAATCTTTGAGATATTGGCTGCAAGCAGTTGGTATCACGGAAGAACCGAACTCCGGGAAAAGAGTGCAGACATTTACTCCGCTCGGAGAGAAGATTTACGAACATGATAGGTACATTGAAGAACTTGGTACATTGTATCTATTACAGTATCGATTGGCTTCACAGGAAGAACTGGCAGCATCATGGTATTATTTCTATAACGTATTCAATATGACTGAGTTTAACAGAGATGATTTTGTTGCTGGATTAAACGGCTACGTAATTGATGCAAACGGCGAAAGCGCAGCAATGCGTTCGCTTACAGATGATTTTAATTGCATCATTGGGACATATGTTCCCCGATACAAAACGGATCTGGGAAAGGTATCACCAGAAAACAATATCGATTGCCCATTTGGAGAACTTGGACTGGTTGACATCGTCGACAAGAATAGAAAGGTCTACAGAAAAGTTTCCCCATCGGCAGAAAGTATTGATCCATGGGTTATTTTAGCTGTCTTGATGGACCAGGCAAAAGGAGCCACAGAAGTAGGTCTTAATGAGCTTCTTACAGCACCGAAAAATATTGGAAAAGTGTTTAATCTGGATACTATTACCATGATCGATGCGCTCCGTGAGGCCGAAAAAACCGGTGCAGTTAAAATTATTCGTACAGCTGGTCTTGATGTTGTACGTATTGATAAGTCTTACACGTTTGATGAGTGTGTAGAAAAATATTACGAGAATATCGAGAAAGGAAGAGAGTAAAGCATGACAAATATGATTTCAGTAGCTACTGGATTTCAAAGTTCAGTCAACATTGCATATGACATGAATGATGACGCAAAGCTTAAAAACTATATTCCAACAAAATCAGCGTTATCATTACTTGAAGATGTTCTGCTTAGTACGTCTCAGGATTCTACAGACAGAGCCAGAATTCTGATTGGGGCTTATGGAAAGGGAAAGAGTCATATTGTTCTTATGATTCTTTCAATCCTTATGAAAAAAGATCCAGAACTCTTTGAGAAAATGATGCCTGTTATTAGTTCAGAAAAGCCTGAACTCTATCAGTTGATTCAGAATTATTATCATGGTAGTAATAAAATTCTTCCGGTTGTTATCTCTGGAAGCAGCAATTCTCTTGCCCAAGCTTTTTTACTCGCCCTGGAGAGAACTCTTGCTGAAAACGAATTGACAGACATTATGCCGGAGACTAACTATCAGGCTGCCATAAATACAATTGTTAAATGGAAGAGTGATTTTCCGGAGACATATAATCGTTTTAAAACAATGATTGACGATCAAGCAAATAAATTTATTGAACGTCTTCGTGATTTTGACCCTTCCGCATATGCAGAATTTGAGAAGCTTTATCCTTCACTGACCGCTGGTAGTCACTTTAACCCATTTGTAGGTTTTGACGTTGCCGAACTTTATGAAGAAGTTGTTAAAGCGCTTAAGCCTAAGGGATATACGGGTATCTACGTCATTTATGATGAATTTAGTAAATATCTTGAGAATCACATCTCAGATGCAACAAAAAGCGATACAAAGATGCTTCAGGACTTTGCAGAAAAATGCGGACGATCTGGAAAAACGCAGCTTCATCTGATGCTCATTTCACACAAGGAAATCACAAGTTATATTGAAAGAGCATCAAAGGCGATGGTCGATGGTTGGAGAGGAGTATCCGAAAGATTCCGTCATATCTATCTCAACAATAATTTTACACAGACATACGAGATTATTGCTGCAGCGATTGAAAAAAATGAGAAAAAATGGAACAAATTCAAAAAAGAATACTCTACTTCATTCGAAGCAATGAAGACGCTTTATGAGCAGCATCCACTGTTCTCAGATTTTTATGAAGAAGGAATTGATAAGGTTATTTATGATTGCTACCCATTGCATCCAGTGTCAACGTTTATTCTTCCGCGACTTTCTGAGCGTGTGGCGCAGAACGAAAGAACATTGTTCACATTTATTTCAGCAAAAGGTGATTCAACATTATCTTCTTTCCTCAGCCAACATGCGGATGAAGAATTTGCTCTTGCAACGCCAGATTTAATTTATGATTATTTTGAACCGCTGTTGAAACAGGAAGTGTACGCTGGAAATCTTCATAAATATTACGTGCTCACTTCATCAATCCTTAGAAAGATCGATGAAGATAGTCTTGAAGCAAAGATTGTTAAAACACTTGCATTGATTTATATTCTGGAGCATTTTGAGAAGCTTAAGCCGACTCTTGATGAGTTGACGGGTATTTACAGCTATTATGGAACAGATGCTGTAAACGATGCTGTTAAACGTCTTGTAGAGGACAAATATGTAGTGTATCTTAAAAGAAGCAATAATTATCTTCGCTTAAAGGAGACTTCGGGGGTTGATGTACGTACAGAAATTATCAACATGATTGGTAAGCGGGCTCCAAAACTCGATATTAAAAACGTACTTAACGAATCAAACTTTGATCATTACTTATATCCTTCCCGTTATAACGATGAGAAAGAAATGACGAGATATTTTGATTTCCGGTTTATAGATGTTTCCGAAGTACGTGACGATACCAACTGGGTACTGAAACGCGAAGATATCAACGCAGATGGCGTTATTTTCGCAGTTGTTCCTAATTCTGAGACAAATATCGCTAATCTTAAAGAAACTCTTAAAAAGGCTTCTGAGAGCTGTTTAGACTGTGTTTTTGTTCTTCCGGATAAATATACCGACATTCGTGATTCTGTTGCAGAATTTGACGCTGTAGAAGCTCTGATGCAGACTGTATCTGATGATCCAATTCTCTTTGAAGACTATGAAGTAGTCTATGAAGATATGAGAGATGTATTGCGAGGATTTATAAGTGGATATACAAGACCAGAAAAACATTGTTCTACATACATTTTTAATGGAGATGTAAAGAATGTAGCAAGAAAATCTGATCTTACAAACCTGCTTTCAGATATTTGCGATAATATCTATGGATTAACTCCTGTAATTAACAATGAAGTAATCAATAAAGAAGAAATTACTACGGTAACTAGGAATAGTAGAGCAAAATTGATTGCTGGTATCCTTCGCACCGAACTTGAGCCGAATCTTGGGCTTAGTGGTACCGGACAGGAAGTCTCAATTATGAGAAGTACACTCATTAACACAGGAGTTCTTGCAGCAGCAGATACCAATGGTATCCACATCAATTTAAAACCTGATAATAATCTGCTTGCCGGGGCACTTAAAGTTATGGAGTCTTTTGTAACAAATTCCAGAAAGGCAGACAGTTTAAGTTTTGCTCAGCTGTACAAAGAGCTTTCTGGCGCAGAGATGCATATTGGCATGAGAAAAGGGCTTATTCCAATCTATCTTGCCGCTGTGTTACATGAATATAAAAAAGAAGTTATAATTAGTGACCGTTTCGGGCAGGTTCCTATGAATGCCGATACAATGGAACAGCTTAATGTTGAACCGGAAATGTTTACGTTGGCTTATATCGATTGGAATTCGGACAAAGAAGCATATATTTCATCTCTTGAAGATATGTTTGGAGAATATGGTGTTGAAGATGCAAATGTGACACCATATGAACGTGTAATGGCATCAATGAAACGTTGGTACATGGATCTGCCGAAATATTCAAAAAACACAAAGACTATCAACGGGAAAAAAGTCAACAAGGAGGACCGTGCATTTCTTCAGGAGATGCGTAAAAACACAGGAAGTTATGACCTCGTATTCCGTGTTCTTCCAAAAATTTATGGAGTTGACAAAGTTGATAAAACCCTTGCTGACAAGATTTATATCACAAAAAAACATTACGACGGGGCTCTTGGCTATTTAAAGGGTGAACTCGTAAAGATGATGCGAGGATTATTCTGTACTCTTGATGCATCTGAGTGTAAGAAAATGTCTCTTTCATCTATTATTCGTGATTGGTGTGAAAAACTTGATGAAGCTGTGTTTGAACAGTTATTTACGGATGGAACTGAAAGATGTTTAACGGTATTTAAAGCTGTCACAAATGATGAAGATTCCTTTATTACCAAGGTCGCTAAAATGGCCACAGACCTTCGTATTGAGGACTGGGATGAAGATGTTGTTGTTATGTTTGAAAGAAACATGAAACAGTATAGAGAGACCGCTGAATCCTTCCATCACACAGAAGAAGTTGTAGGGAAAGAAGCAAAGACAGAGGGGTATGAACTTACATACCAGACTGCAGATGGAAAAGCTGTAAGAAAAAGATTTGAAAAGGTAGAAGAGAGCAAGAGAGGTAAACTTCTTTATAACTCGATTATTTCTCAAATTGATTCCATGGGTCAAGCTATTTCCGAGCAAGAAAAACGCCAGATTTTAATGGAAGTTCTTAAAAAATTATGTTGAGAGGAGTTGTAGAAAATGGCATATTTTGATAATGCGGCAACTACATTTCCAAAACCGGAATGTGTCTATGACTTTATGGATGGTTTTTATAGAAGAAGTGGTGGAAATGCTGGGCGTGGGCACTATAAGCAGGCTGAGTCGGCTGGTAAGTTGATTGACGATACCAGGACTATGATTCGGACATTATTACATTGTCCGGTTAAACAGGTCATTTTTGAACCCACAGCGACAATTTCCTTGAATATGATTATTCAGGGAAATATCCAATGTGGAGCTAAGAACATTTATATTTCGCCGTTTGAGCATAATGCTGTAACGCGAACCCTACATCATTTTGAAAAACAAGGTGACATAAATGTCATCCAATTGTCGATGGATTGCAATAATTTAACATATAACATGGACAAGATTCGATATCAGTTTGATGAAATAAAGCCTGATTTAGTCATTGTCTCGCATGCAAGTAATGCATTTGGGGTTATTGCTCCAATTGAACAGATTTTTGCTATAGCAAAAGAATACGATGCACGCACTCTGGCTGACATGTCTCAGACCGCTGGTCTTATAGACGTTAATGTTGGCCTTGAAACGTTTGATTATGCAGTGTTTGCTGGTCATAAAACGTTGTATGGGCCTACTGGTATTTCTGGATTTGTAATGAATCCGGCTGCAGATTTCCCGACAGTGTTTTTTGGTGGAACTGGATTTGATTCTGCTAATCAGGATATGCCGGAATCTCTTCCACAGAAATATGAATGTGGAACATTGAATATTGCCGGTATTGCCGGGTTACATGCTGCGCTTGAATGGCTTTTAAAAACCGGTGTTGATAATATTTGGGAAGTAGAACAAGGACATAGAAAGAGGCTTCTTGAAATTCTTGATAATTACGATTTTATTCATGCTGTTGGAGCTGACCATAACATTCCATATGTGGGTATTGTTTCGTGCTTGATGGACGGCATTAGCAGTGATTCTGCAGGAAATATATTCAATGAGCGTGGTATTTCTGTACGTACCGGATTAGAATGTGCTCCGATAGCACATCAGTACATGGGAACTTATCCTGCTGGAACAATTAGGTTTAGTGTTAGTTACTTTACTACGGAAGAAGACTTCGAAGAGCTTATTGCGGCGTTAGATGATATTGAAGAAAGTATGTAATGAAGGGAGAAATCTTATGGAATTTAAGGATCTGAATATTAAAAACAGATATCGCTCCGCAGATACTTCTAATATCGGCCGCGATTTTATTGAAAAAGTATTAAAACATAGTGTTTCATATAAGCGCGCAGTTGGCTTTTTCTCGTCTTCATCGTTAATCTACACTTCCAGAGGAATCTTACAGGTGGCAGATCATTATGATCCCTCTACAGAGGAATCCGTTATTAAATTCATCGTGTCACCGAGATTAACAAAAGAAGATGTGGAAGCTATCCGACAGGGTTATAAAACAAAGCGCGAAGTCATCGAATCATCAATGCTTGCAGAAATGAAACAGCCGGAAGACGATTTTGGAAAAGAAAGGTTAAATATGCTTTGTCATTTAATCGCATCCGGTGCAATGGAGATTAAGGTTGCTGTAACAGAATATTCCGAATCTGATATGGGAATGTATCATGAGAAAATTGGGGTGATGACCGATTCTCATGGAAACATGATTGCTTTTGATGGTTCATTAAATGAATCAGCAAATGCCTTCTCTCAGAATTTTGAATCAATTACGATATATAAAACTTGGGAAGAATCAAGATCGTATGCAGCCGAAATAGAAAATGATTTTGATGAGCTCTGGGCTAATATGACCAACAATATTGAAGTCTACGAGTTCCCAGCTGCTGTTAAAGATAAATTATTCCAATACAAACGTGAAACATTTAATCGAAATATCGAAAAGGATGAAGAAGACTTTAAAAACAGAGCAAGTGTTGATCTTCCAAGAATTGATAAAGCTTTATTACCGACATTTCCGTATGATTACCAGGGAGAAGCCATTAACAAGTGGTTTGCAAATAGATGCATCGGAATTTTTGATATGGCAACAGGTTCTGGTAAGACGCTTACAGCTTATGGGGCCATGACTACACTTCTTGAGCGTTGCAAATACCACCTGGCAGTTGTTATAGTGGCTCCATATCAACACCTAGTTGAGCAGTGGATGGAAGATGCCCCCAAATTCCACATTAATCATATGATTGTTGGATATTCAAACCCAAAATATGCGAATTATATGATAGAATTAAAAAGTAGCATTCTTGCTTACAATGCAGGAACACTCCCGTTCTTCTTCTTTATTACTACAAATGCTTCTTACAAGCTTCCAAAAGTACAAGAAGCTTTGCAAAAGATCGAAGGACGTGCCCTTATTGTAGCAGATGAAGCACATAATTTTGGAAGTCCTAATATGGCACTGTGTCTCATTGATACGTTTGATTATCGCCTAGCATTATCAGCAACAATTGAGCGCCATGGAGATCAGGAAGGAACAGACCGTATTTTTAATTATTTCGGTAATAAATGCATTTCATACACATTGGAGAACGCCATGGATGATTTGAAGCTTACACAGTATGAGTATCATCCGATTGTGGTATATTTAGATTCAGAAGAACGCGCTGAGTATATGAAGCTCAGCAGAAGACTGATCAAGCATATAAAAAAAGACGGCTCGATAGATCCACAAGGAAAAATGCTTGTATTAGAAAGGGCAAGAATAGTCGCAGGTGCAAATGCGAAACTTGCAGCACTTCGTTCAGAAATGAAAAAACATGCCGATGAATACTATATGTTAGTTTATTGTGGGACTGCCAAAGTAGATAAGGGCTCAGAGAAAGAAAGCAGACAGATTGACGAAGTAACACGTATGCTTGGTATTGAAATGGGAATGAAGGTTAGTCGATATACTTCGGCTGAAAATGTTGAAGAACGACGTGTAATTCGTAATCGTTTCAAAGATGGGAATAATCTTCAAGCATTAGTTGCAATCAAGTGCTTGGATGAGGGTGTAAACATTCCGGGTATTCGTACTGCATTCATTCTGGCGAGTAGTACGAATCCACGTGAATATATCCAAAGACGAGGACGTATCTTACGATTGGCACCAGGAAAAGATAAAGCAGTTATTTATGATTTTGTGACGCTTCCAATCCCAGCAGACGAGCTTGAAGGAACAGAAGAATCGGTAAAAATATACAAGAGCCTTGTTAAGAATGAAACCACACGAATGGAAGAATTTGGAGCTCATTCATTAAACAGAGGTAAAAGCGATACATTGGTAGAACAGATTAAAAATGATTATGGTTTGTATGAATTTGAAAACTATGAGCCAAATATAGAGTGGGGAGATGACGACTAATGGCAAATATCAATTATAATAGAACACAAGAAGAAGAAAAAGCGCTTTATGATACGCTTACTAAACGTATAACACGTTTGGAGCGAAATAATTATAAGCAAAAAAAGTATAATGGGCCAGAAATGCAAAAACGAATTAGGAAAATAATAGAAGAGGAGGTGGCTAAAGCATGATTATTAAATCACTGGAATTACACAATTTCAGACAATTTATGGATGATGAAGATGGACATGGACAGAAAATTATCTTCTCAACGGATCCAGAAAAGAAGGCAACCCTTCTGATTGCTAAAAATGCAACTGGAAAAACGACTTTACTCCAGTCTTTCTCCTGGATTTTTTATGGAAAAGCAGCCGGACTTAAGAGTATCGTCAATGTGGATATGAAGAATGATATGTTGTCTGGTGAGCAACGAAAAATCGAGGGAATTGTCGTACTAGAACATCTAGGTAGGGACTATGTCATTGATCGTTATGCGAAAGCACAGAAATCTAATGTACAGGTCAGAGTAGGGGATTCTTTTCTTAAAATTACATATACCGATGAAGATGGCAACAATAAAGAACTCCTTGGTCTTGATGCTGCAATGCTTGTTACAGAAATTGTACCAGAGGATCTTTTTTCATATTTCTTTTTCCAAGGTGAGAATATTGAAGCAATTGGGCAGGAAATTTCATCGGGTAAGTCATCTGGAAGTAGCAAATTTGTAAAAGCTATTCGAGGAATGCTTGGATTTAACTGGCTTTATAACGAACAGACTGATCTTAAGGCAGTCATCCGCGATTATCAGAATGAAATTGCGGCAAATTCAACAGATAAAAAGACACAGGAACTCCAAACAAAAATCAATACAGCAGTAGCTAATATTGAGAAATATACAAATGAAAAGACTACACTTGAATCTTCTCTTGAAAAATTGAAACGTTCTAAGGAAGAAGTAAGCAACGAAATCATCAAAAGTGGCGACGTTGCTGATAAACAGCGCGAAACTATTCGACTTGGGGTTGCTATTGAGCGTGCGGGAAAAGAACTTGAGGCAAAAAGAAGAGGGGTATTCTCTGACTTCAGCGCATACGGGTATCGTATTCTCGCACAAGACCTGATTAGAGACACATTAGAGTTTTTAAAAGAAAATGGTGGTGATGTAAGTAAAGGGGTTCCAGGTATGGAAGCACGCGCTATTCAATATGTATTGGATGGCTGTTTTAACGATGGCGAATGTTTCTGTGGCCAGGATGTAAATAATCTTTCGGAAAAATGCAAGCGGCAGCTTGAAACTTTAATTAAATACCTTCCTCCAAATAACCTGGGAGAAAGTATCAAAGGTTTTGAAAGTACAGCAACTGTAAGAATCCAGGGTGGGGATGAATTCCTGAAAAAGCATCGTGCAGACATTGAGGCGATTGCGAACGCTGAAAATTCTATCAATGGCGATAAAAAACGTAAAGCAGAAATTGACGAAGAAATTAAAAGTTTCCCAGATATGGCGAAGAAAAAAGAACGCGAACGGAATTTAGAAAAAGAAATTTATCATACTGGGCAGGAAATTGCACGGAGAGAAGAACTTATTCGAGCAAATGAGAATGCTAAAGCTTCTGCAGAGAAAGAAAAAGAAGGATATCGTTCAAAAGATGAACGCGTACTTAAGCTTACTGAGTATGAAAAGCAAGCGACAAAGGTCTATGAGCGCATTAAGCGGTTTTGTGAGCGTAAAGAAAAAGAAAAAAAGGAACAGCTTCAGAATGCTATTAACGAAATTTTCAGCGAGGTATTTGATGTCAATATTGTAATGGAACTTGACGCAAACTATAACATGAACTTACGTAATAGCAAAAATTCAGATCTTATGGATTTTCAGAATTCGACATCACAGGATGCAATTTTGGCATTTGCTTTCATTGGCGGAATTATTAAACTCGCTAGAGAAAAAGTCGTATCAGATGCTCAGAATAAATCTGATGACGAGGAACTTGCTAATATTCTGGATGTAGAACCATACCCACTTGTTATGGATGCTCCATCATCATCTTTTGATACGGATCGTATTGAAAGCTTCTGCCGTGTAATGCCAAATATCGCAGAACAAGTAATCTTTTTTATTAAAGATACAGACGGTAATTATGTTAAGGAAGCTATTAAAGATATTATTGGTAAAGAGTACACAATGGAAAAAAGGGGTCAATATGCGACTGAAATTAAGGAGGTGAGATGATAATGGCTAAGGTGAAAAGAATTTTTTCAGACGATTATCTTTTTAGGGGAAAATACGTAGCAATGGTCAATGATCTCACGACAGAAATTGATCCGCACAGTGGTGCTGCAATATTCAGTTCTGCGGTTGAACTTTATTTGACGGCGGCTATTGTTGGGGCACATTATCAGCTGACAGCTAATCCAGATAATACAGGAGATTCTAAAAGAATCATGGCATCTCAGTTTACAAATCATTATAATGATTTAAAATTTGCATACCAACTTGTTATGTTAAATGCAGATAGAGATGAGCTTTCCGCAGTTGATCGTGTCAATAATGCATTCCGATATTCAGAAGCGGATCCGGAGTACCCTAAAAATGTAGCAACTTTCGAGCGATACATGCTGGGAGGCTTGGTGTTTCTTCATGATCGCTTTATTAAATCAACAAATACGCATTATGAAGATTATCGTATTTCCATGGATGAATTGATTGCTGACATGAGTGGAAAAAAGAATGAAAAAAATGATGATGAAGACATTGATTTTGGTCCCGCATTCTAACTTATACATCGGTCTTCGATGGATTTGGATGTAGAGTTTGAGGATGGAGCTGTTGCCAAACACACATCTTACACAAATTTTAAGTCAGGAATGATTGGTAGCCCTGATGATACCCCGGAAGAACAGGCAAAGCGTAGGCTTGGGGAAAAGAGGACTATGAACTGCGGGCTTGAAGCGGAGATTGTCCGGTATGGGGCGTATGCCGATATTGATGTTAAGTTTGAAAATGGTTATGTTGTTAGGCATAGGGCATATAAAGAATTTTCAAACGGATCTATCAGGCCTCCGATTGATCGTGTCGGGGAAACGGGTATTATGAATAATGGGCTCAAAGCTACAATTATTGCCTATAGAAAACATATAGATATGGATGTCCGTTTTGAGGACGGATCTGTTGCAGAACATATTGATTACAAAAATTTTATGGAAGGGCGTGTCGCAAGGCCGCAGGATTCCAGAAGAAACAGAAGGAAGTTCCGTATCGGTGAAAAGAAAATGATGAAATGCGGACTTGAAGCCGAGATTGTTGCGTATCGTAGAAGCGAAGATATGGATGTGCGATTCCCTGATGGTGTGGTTGTAAAGAATGTACTGTATACGAATTTCAAAAGAGGGATGGTAGGGCATCCGTAAGATTAAGACACTGGTGAAAGCTGGTGTCTTTTTTACGAATAGTAAGACCTCGTGGTGTTAGATGCTGCGGGTTTTTCTTTTTTCCAAATATGCTGCCGAATGCCAATTTCTTGAAAAGTTTCTGACATATATATATCGTAATGGTGCACGGCAAATCACTATCAATAATGGATTTGCAGAGTGTTCGAATCATATTATCCGAGAGAACAACTTGAAAAATCGTGAATACTCGTTTGGAAAAACAAACCAGCCTTCAGGAAAAGAAATTTGCTGCCGGAGGATAAAAATCATACTAATTCGGGAAAATGTAAAATCGGTGGCATATTTAAAATAAATGTTTATTTCCATACCGGATTTAAGTAAATGGAGAAGAACAACGGGAAAAAAGAACGAAAACATGCGGGTTGCCAGACTCTAAAGGGAAGTGATTAATGGGGGAAATACACAGGCTGAGTCTGTGCAATTTATAGCACGGGTTAAATAAATTTTCGGATATATACGAAATATATGTTGACATACAATTAAATATATGTTTAAATGTTCATAGATTGAGGCGAAAGAGAATATTTAAGCCATATTATCTATATAGATATAATACAATAAAAGTATAAATTAAAAGGAGCGAAACAATATGAAAAAGTACAAGATCGAAGTTGATTGCGCAAACTGTGCAGCAAAGATGGAAGAGGCCACAAAGAAGGTAAGCGGTGTAAAGGACGCAACAGTAGCATTCATGGCACAGAAGATGAGCGTTGAATTTGAAGATGGTGTTGATGAAGCCAAGGTTATGAAGGATGTACTTAAGGCTTGCAGAAAGGTGGAGCCTGACTGCGAGATTTACCTGTAATACAGGACTTAACAGAAATACCCCTACCCTGCAGGCTCACCATCATGTGAGCCTGTATTACTATCAGGACAAGGCTGTTTTTTCTGTTAAATGGAAAGGAGTAAATATTATGACCAGAAAACAAAAAAAGGTTTTAATAAGAGTAATAATATCTGCAATCCTTGTTGTGGGCTTAAGAATCACATTCCAATTTGCAGATGTGAATAAATATATAGAGCTGGTATGCTACCTTGTTCCGTATTTCATCATTGGATATGATATATTAAAGAAAGCGGTGCTTGGTATATTCCATGGAGAAGTGTTCGATGAGAACTTCCTTATGGCGATAGCAACAGTTGGTGCCATTGCTCTTGGAGAGTATGTGGAAGGTACAGCGGTTATGCTGTTCTACCAGATCGGTGAGCTGTTCCAGAGCTACGCCGTTGGCAAGAGCCGTAGAAATATATCAGAGCTTATGGATATCAGACCTGACTATGCAAATGTCTATGAGGGCGACGAACTGGTCCAGGTTGATCCTGATGATGTTGAGATTGGAACAGTGATTGTTGTTAAGCCCGGTGAGAAGGTGCCTATCGACGGTGAGGTCATAGAAGGAACCTCAACACTTAACACCAGTGCACTTACAGGTGAGAGCCTTCCTAGAGAGGTGAAGGCGGGAGACGAGGTTATCAGCGGCTGCGTCAACATGTCAGGCGTACTTAAGATAAAGACCACAAAGCCATTTGGAGATTCAACAGTGTCCAAGATCCTTGAGCTGGTGGAGAACTCCAGCATGAAGAAGTCCCATTCAGAGAACTTCATCACTAGATTTGCAAAGTATTACACACCGGCAGTATGTATTGGTGCCCTTGCACTGGCGGTACTTCCACCTGTTATAAATATCATCATAGGAAATCCTGCGGCATGGAGCAAATGGGTTATAAGAGCTCTCACAACTCTTGTAATAAGCTGTCCGTGTGCCCTTGTAATATCAATTCCGTTAAGCTTCTTCGGAGGTATCGGCGGGGCTTCGGCAAAGGGTATCCTTGTGAAGGGTTCCAACTACCTTGAGATCCTTTCCCAGACCAAGTATCTTGTATGCGACAAGACAGGTACTCTTACAAAGGGCGTGTTCCAGGTAACAGAGATTAAGCCTGCCGAGAAGTATACTGAGGCAGAGCTTTTAAAGCTTGCGGCGTGTGCCGAGAACTATTCTAACCACCCTATAAGCAAGAGCCTTAAGGAAGCCTATGGCGGGGATATTGACCCTGCAGATGTTCCTGAGTCAGGCATTGAAGAGGTTGCCGGTCACGGCATTATCGCCCGTGTATCGGGAAAAGAGGTTGCCTGCGGTAATATCAAGCTTATGAAGAAGCTTGGAGTAAGCTATTTCACCCCTGATAAGACAGGAACTGAGGTTCATGTTGCGGTTGATGGTGTATATGCAGGTTACATCCTCATATCAGATATTGTTAAGCCTACAGCAGCCAAGATGGTTTCCGAGCTTAAGGCAAATGGTGTTGAGCATGTGGTAATGCTTACAGGTGACGCTAAGAAGGTTGCAGATTCCGTTGCTGATGAACTTGGCATAGATATTGTAAAGAGTGAGCTTCTTCCGGCAGATAAGGTTGCCGAGGTTGAAAAGCTTATTTCCGAGAAGGGTGAGAAGGAAAAGCTTGCCTTTGTAGGTGATGGAATAAATGACGCTCCGGTTCTTTCAAGAGCAGATATAGGAATTGCCATGGGTGGTCTAGGATCAGACGCAGCCATAGAGGCAGCAGATGTTGTCCTTATGGATGATGACCCGGCTAAGATCGCAACGGCCATGAAGATATCAAGAAAGACCTTAAGGATCGTTCATCAGAATATAGTATTTGCCCTGGTTGTCAAGTTCGCATGTCTCGGATTTGGAGCTATAGGTTTCTTAAACATGTGGTGGGCGATATTTTCAGATGTAGGAGTTATGATCCTTGCAGTACTTAACGCCACAAGGGCACTGAAGTTTAAAGAGTGATAAAAACGACAGATGATGAGAGATTAAAGTTAGGAACAGAACTTGAAACGACAATAGAAGTCTGAGTGACAGAATAAGAATTGAAACACCGGATAGAAGGTTTGGTGCCATATTAAGATCTGAAACAATAAAAGAGAGGTGCGTATGACATATACACATATATTGGCCCATGGTAACGACAGTGAAGCAGTGAAGAAGGCTATGCCGTCTGTTGATGACTGTGCCGCAGTGGCAGAGGTATTTAAGCTTATAAGCGATGGCAGCAGGTTGAGGATATTATGGCTGCTGTGCCACAGAGAAGTGAGCGTAGGGGACATAGCAGAGATGATGGACATGAGCAATCCCGCTGTGTCACATCATCTGAAACTTCTTAAGCAGAGTGGTCTTGTGGATAGTCGCAGGGAAGGAAAAGAAGTATTCTACAGACTGGCTGACACCGAACAGGCAGAGCTTATCCACAGAGCCTGCGAAACCATGTTCCACATAACCTGCCCGACAGAATAAAACTATATAATATTGCATATCGACAGCAGGTATTAAATGATTAAGGAGCTGCATAAAAAGCCCGGAGAAATGAAATCATCTTTTCTCCGGGTTTAAAATTCATTTTATTCCGTGGTGATCATGAGAAAAGATCAAGTATCTTTCCTACGGTTTCCGCCTTGCCCATGACATTGCTCTTTCCTGCTGCGGTTCCGGTCTGGCCTCCTGAGGCAGTTTCGTTTGCATTGGCTTCTGAGCTTACGCCGGCTGATCCGCCGCTCATAAGAACCGGTGCCATCCATACACGGCCTGTTCCGCGGTATACATTTACAAAGCCCTCTTTGGAGATGGCTGATCCAATGAAACTCTTGGTGGATTTCTCCACAGAGAAATTAAGACTTCCTGACCAGCATATCGCCATATTTCCATCGATCTTGAGGACATCATCCTGAAGATCTATCTGGATCAGCTCCTCAAGAGGAACAATACTTTCAAGGGCACATACTCCGTTGCCACGGAGACTCAGGTTGAAGAGACCTTCGCCACCAAGGACTGCAGATGAAATATTTGTCCTTGATACAACCTTCTGTTCAAGCTGGCTGTCGCAGGCAAGAAACAGACCGTCATCAAGAACGATCTGACCGCCCCAGTCAGCAACATTTGTCAGGAGCAAATGTCTGTAGGTTGGTTCAAGCATAACCTGACCATAACCTGAATACACAGGCTTTACGGTACTTTCCTTTGTGACCGCTGATGAAACCATCTTCCCTATGAAATTTCCTACGCCCTTAACATCTGATGTCGTCTGAACCTTGCCGCTTATCCACTGCATGGCACCTGCCTGTATGGTGTAGCTGTTTCCGTTCAGATTAAGAAGAAGCTGGCGGCGGTTTACGTTCATTTTCGCCATGAAGTATTCGGTTTTTGATGTGAGGGGATTTACTGACATATCCTTTGCATATTCAATTACCTGCATACCGCCAAGCTGGGATTTTACTACTGCATTTTCAGTGCTTAATAAGTTCTGCTGTACCATGATCTATCCCTCCTGTTTATGCTGTAGGTGCCATGAGAATGGTACCTGTTCCACGATATACATTTACGAAGCCTTCCTTGGAAATAGCTGATCCAATGAGACTCTTGGTGGATTTCTCAACAGTGAAGTTAAGGCTTGCTGACCAGGCGATCGCCATATTTCCATCAATCTTAACTTCATCATCCTGAAGGTTAAACTGGATAAGCTCCTGCTGTGGAACCGGGCTTTCAAGGGCTGCAATACCATTGCCTATAAGGCTTAAGTTAAAGAGACCTTCGCCGCCGAGAACAGCAGATGAAAGATTTTTTCTTGATACGGTTTTGTACTGGAGTGTATTGTCACATGCCAGGAACAAGCCATCGTCAAGGACAATCTGTCCCCATTTTGACACATCAATAAGAATGATATGCTTGTATGTAGGCTCTAACATAAGGTAACCCTGACCTGTATATTCAGGCTTCGCAATGGTTTCCTTTGTTACCATGGCACTGGCTGCCTTGCCAAGGAAATTACCTGCAGTAACATTGGTCTTCATGTTTACATTGCCAAGCATCCACTGCATGGCACCTGCCTGAATAAAACATCCGGTATTGTTGAGCTGGACTAATACCTGTCGTCTCTTTACATTCATTTCCGACGAGAAATAAGCCGTCTCTGCGTTGTATGGTGAAACAGAAAGATCCTTCTGGTGTTCACATACAAAGAATTGTCCCATCTGGGATACACACTGAATATTCTTGTTGTTAAATAAATTGTTGATCTGAAACATTTTTCCCTCCTGCATCTTTAGAACGTCAGCCTGTTGATGAAATCAAAGGCTGACACAAACTTTATATAGTTTGACTGCAATTACACTACTATTTTATCATGAATCAGGACATAGTAAAAGCAGTATATTGATACATAATATTAAACTAAACATAAAGATTTGAGAGATAATTAAAATATACCAAAAACAAAAGGCTAAGGGGAAGGCCGCGGCGGCATAGCGTCCGTAAACAACAAAATATGTCATATACAAAAATGTTATGCAAAATAAATGGTAGAAAAAAATCCTGATTTAAGATATCCTAGATGTAGGTCGTTGGAGTGTTTATTGACTATATACCAAAAAGTTTTTTGCCAATAATCAAAAACAGAAAGGAACATAAACGTGGAGTTTAAAGGCGTAAAGAAGATCGACGAGGGCAAATTCATTGCCAGATACGATCTGGAATATGAAACAGTTGACGGACAACAGAAAATATATGAAATAATAAGCAGGAACAAGAATATCACAGATTTTGAAGGCGTTCATGGCAGGAAGGCCGACGCCGTGGTCATAATTGCCACCGATGAAAAGAATGAGAAGATCCTCATAGACAGGGAGTTCCGCCTTGCGGTTGGGGAGTGGGTCTATAATTTCCCGGCTGGGCTTATCGATCCCGGCGAGACCCCGGAGCAGAGTGCAGTAAGAGAGCTGAGGGAGGAGACCGGCCTTGAGCTTTACGAGATAAATGACTTCATAAATACCAGTTACAGTGCGGTGGGATTTTCAAATGAGACAAATGTGTGCGTGGTGGGAAAAGCCCGCGGAACTTTCAAGCCAAGCACATCCACACTGGAAGAGATCGAAGCCGGCTGGTATACAAGGGGGCAGGTCAGGGAACTCTTAAAGACAGAGAAATTCGCAGCAAGAACCCAGGCATTTTGTTATAACTGGTGCCGTGAAAAAAGGTAGACTGAGGTAGTAAAGGCTGCCGATAAAAAGGCTGCCGATAAAAAAGGCTGTCGATAAAAAAGGCTGATGTTCAATAGAGGGGGAGACCATTGTGAAAAAGATACTCGTAATAGAAGATGACAGAGAAATAAATAATCTCATTTGTGTATTCTTAAGTGAAAATGGCTACGAAACAGTATCTGCCCAGGATGGCATTATAGGATTAAGAAAGTTTGAAAATGAGAAGAGCGTAGATCTTGTGATACTGGATCTTATGCTGCCATATAAAAGTGGCGATGGTGTGCTCTCAGAGATAAGAAGGATGAGCAATATCCCTGTGATAGTGACCTCGGCTAAGGATATGATCCAGACCAAGGTGGACATAATGCGGCTTGGAGCAGATGACTATATTACAAAGCCCTTTGACCTGGATGAGCTTCTGGTGCGTATAGAGGCTGTGCTTAGAAGGTGCAGTGGGGCAGACATAAGACTTGCAGCTGCAGGAAATGGGAATAAAACCTATGGATTTAAAAATCTTGTTCTTGATGACAGCCTTAAGGAGGCAAGGGTAAAGGGAAATCTGCTGGAACTTACGGCGAAGGAGTACGAGATATTAAAGCTTCTGACTGCCAATCCGAGAAAACTTTTCTCCAAGGCAAATCTTTACGAGAGTGTCTGGAATGAACCCTATTATGCAGAGGATAACACCCTTAAGGTGCATATGAGCAACATAAGGAATAAGATAAAGAAATACGACAGCGAAGAATATATAGAGACAGTCTGGGGAATGGGATACAAAATAAAAAGTGAAAAAAGATAAAAAAGATAAAAAGATAAAATTAATTTAACCTTTTCTTAACCTTTGAATTAACGCTGATTTAACCAGTGGGTAATAGTATAGGAACATAGAATCTGAATGAAAGAAAAAACCAATTTCGCAAGAATAGCTGCAGGCAGGGGGATTTCAAGTGAATTGAGGTTCAGTTACAGGCAGATTGATTTCAAGTGAATTGAGGTTCAGTTACAGGCAGATTGATTTCAAGTGAATTGAAGCTTGGTTACAGGAGGGAAGAAAAGGTGAAGGATACATATATTCTGAAGATTGAAGACCTATCTAAAACCTACGGCAGGACAAAGGTTGTGGACAATTTTAACATGACTGTGGAGCCGGGGCATATCTATGGACTTATCGGTCCAAATGGAGCAGGAAAAACAACAATAATGAAGATACTCGCCGGACTGGTTCTGCCGGACGGAGGCAGGATAACCATGTTTGGTGAAAGTAAAAATCTTGATATAGAAAGAACAAGATGTGGATTTATGATAGAAGCACCATACCTTGATCTCAGCATGACAGCCCGTCAGAACATGGAGTATATGAGGCTGTTAAGAGGTGTGGCAGACAGCAGGCGGATCGATGAACTGTTAGAATATGTAGGCCTTGCAAATACAGGAAAGAAGATCGTCAGGAGATTTTCGCTGGGTATGAAGCAGAGACTTGGCATTGCCATGGCACTTCTTGCAAGTCCGGAGCTAATAGTGCTTGATGAACCTGTAAATGGTCTTGACCCTGAGGGGATAGTAGAGATAAGAAATATGCTTACAAAGCTTGCCGCAGAACAGGGGATTCCAATCATAATCTCAAGCCATCTGCTGGCAGAGCTGTCAGAGCTGTGTACGGATTTTACAATACTTGATAAGGGAAAGCTTGTAGAAAGCCTTACAAGGGAAGAACTGGAGAATAAGTGCAGAAGCTATATTGCAGTTAAGACAGATAATGTGCATATCCTCACAACAGTGGTAGAGCAGAAGCTGGGGATAAGAGAGTACAAGATTCTTGAAAATGACGAGATGCATATATATGAGAAGATAGATGATATAGAGACCATATCAAGAACCATAACAGATGCCGGACTTACCATAACAAGATTAAATCCGGAAGGAGAGAGTCTTGAGCAATACTATCTGTCTAAGGTGAGCAGTGACGGCTCTCTGGCTGACGGGTCAGAAAGGAGGGTGAGATAGCTATGAACAGATTAATAAAAGCAGAATTTTACAGAATAAGAAAATCAACTAAATTTACCATGTGGATATTGTTGGTGACATTTTTAACGTTTATAATACCGGTATTAACTCTGACGCTTTCACCTGAAAAACCAGAATATAATATTACAAACTTTGTGCAGTGCTATATGTCAAACAGCGGAACATTAACCTATATGCTGGTGCCTATGCTTGCCGCCATAGTGGCAGTAATGCCTTATGATTACAAAACGTCAAATTATATGGTGATAACAGGAAACAGCATTCACAAAATCCTTGTGAGCAACATTGTCACAGTGATTGTTTCTGTGATGCTGCCTATTGCAGCAGCATTTGCTGTGCTTACAGTCATATTCTATCTCATCGGTGGAAGAGGAGATATGTCAGGTGGTGAACTTATAAGAAACAGTGTGCTGGTGTTTATAGGACTGACACACCTGATCATTGTAAGTGAGATGATCGCAGGAGTTGTCAGACATATAGCAGCTGCGGGAGCAGTCCTGGTCAGATGGATGGTAGTAGATATGGTGATACCTATGGGGTTATATTTTTTGCTTGGCGATGGAGGACATGTTGTAGAAAACAGCTACAACTGGCTGGCCTCGACAGTATTTACAAATGAAGAAAAGGCCTTTGAAGCTGCAGACAACAAGCTGATCCTGTGTCAGCTTCTGGCACTGGTAATTGAGGTGGCATTGTGGTATGTTATATCATGTATCAGACACAGAAAGCGTAACTATTGACAAGGGCTGCCCTGAAGGATTTCGTAACCTGGCGTGGCTCATGGCAGGGACAGAACAAATTGGAAGAAAATGCTGTATATTATAATTTCATTACTTTCACTGCTGGTGGTGATACTTGCCGTAAGGCTTCACCAGTATAAAAGACAGATAAAGATATTTGCAGAAAAAACCGGAGCACGAGTGGAGTTTGACATGAATGCTCCGGTTTCTGTGGATTATTTTTCAAAGGAGATAACAGATCTGGCAAATGCATTAAATGCCTACACTGACAAGGCAAAGAAATACAATCTTGATCTGGTTAAGGAACAGCAGAGACTTAAGAATGTTATGGCAGGCATCTCACATGATTTCCGGACACCACTTACGGCTGCCAGAGGCTATCTCCAGCTGTTAGACAAGAAAGGGGCAATTGGTACTGATGAGAGGAAGTATTACAACATAATCATAGAAAAGATGGATTATCTTGCCATGCTGTCAGACGCTTTCTTCAGTGTGTCAAAGATAGAGGCAGGAGGCGAGGATATAGAGCTTCACCGGGTGAACATCACCAATCTTCTCACAGAGTCACTTCTTGGTCAGTATCCATGGATAGAGGAAAATGGTATCCGCCTGACCGCAGACATCCCCGAACAGGATATCTATGTCATGTCAAATGAAGACTGTCTCATGAGGATATTCAACAATATATTCTCAAATGCCAGAAAATACGCAGAAGCCAGCCTTTCAATATCATTGAAACAGGCAGACCCGGAGGATAAAAATAATACATCCGACAAAAATAATAAATATAATAAAAACAATTATATTTTAACCTTTGAAAATGACATGGAGCTCCGTGACGAGATTTACTCTGAAAGAGTTCTTGAAGCCTTCTACCGGGGCAGCTCCAGGACCAGCGAAGGCTCCGGCCTAGGTCTCTACATAGTAGATCAGCTTGCCACCCGCATGAACCATAAGGTAGAGGTGGAGATCAACAAAAATATTTTTAAGATAATACTCATATTCAGCTTATAATACATCTTAAACATAAATTTATACCGGAAAACAGCGGGCATTATAATATGTATCCCAGAGACCATAGCGAATGCGTGTCTCCAGATACATGATTATAATGCCCGCGTCCGTTATACATCCCTTATGCATTAATGAAAAACAAGCATTGAGTGAAACCTGCAAGTCTGCTATAATCAAGATAAGTGTGCAGAGACGTAATAAAACACATAAATATTAACAACAAATGGAGGAAACAAAGATGGCAATGAATATTGTATGTTTAGATTTAGAGGGAGTTCTCGTTCCTGAGATTTGGATAGCATTTTCAAAGGCAACAGGAATACCGGAGCTTATGAAGACCACAAGAGACGAGCCGGACTACGATAAGCTCATGAAGTATAGAATAGCAATCCTCAAGGAGCATGGACTTGGACTTAAGGAGATCCAGGATACCATCGCAACTATAGATCCTATGCCGGGTGCAAAGGAATTTCTTGATGAACTTCGTTCAATAACACAGACCATCATTATAAGTGATACATTTACACAGTTCGCAGCACCGCTTATGAAGAAGCTGGGATATCCTACAATCTTCTGTAATACACTTGAAGTAGCAGAAAACGGCGAGATTACAGGCTTCAAAATGCGTTGCGAACAGAGCAAATTAACAACAGTAAAGGCACTCCAGTCCATCGGCTTTGAGACAATAGCTTCAGGAGACAGCCACAATGACCTTGGCATGATCCAGGCAAGTAAGGCAGGCTTCCTCTTTAAGAGCACAGACCAGATCAAGGCTGACTACCCACAGATCCCTGCTTTCGAGACCTACGACGAGCTCATGGCAGCCATAAAGAGAGCACTCTAATCTATAGTATAAGTTTATTGAGGAGATGATCAATATGATACTTAAGGAATTAATAGAGAAATTAGATTACGAGTTAGTCTGCGGTGACATTGACACAGACATCAGCTCCATCACATCCGACTCCAGAAAAGTCACCGACGGAACAGCATTTATCTGTATCAAAGGCTATCAGTCAGATGGTCACGCATACATAGGCAAGGCTATTGAGAATGGTGCAACAGCCCTTATAGTAATGGATGTTCCTGACTTTGAAGCAATGGAGATAGAGCCCCATGTGGCAGCAAGGCTTACCATAATCCAGGTTGCCGACACAAGGCTTGCCCTTGCGTATATGTCAGCGGCATATTTCGGATACCCTGCAAAGGATATGGAGATGATCGCATTAACAGGCACAAAGGGTAAGACCACTACAGCCCACATGATAAAGAGTATCCTTGAAGCAGCAGGCAACAAGGTGGGAATGATCGGAACCGTAGGTGCGTTTGTGGGGGATGTGAAATATCCTACAAATAACACCACACCGGAGTCCTACGAGCTTCATTCGCTGTTCAGACAGATGAAGGATGCAGGATGTACCCATGTAGTAATGGAGGTTTCATCCCAGGCACTTAAGCTTCACAGAACAGCCGGAATACATTACGATTATGCATTGTTCCTGAACCTTTCACCTGATCATATAGGACCAAATGAACATGCAGATTTCAACGAATACAGAGATTGCAAGAAGATGTTGTTCTCCCAGACCGACAAGGCCATCGTAAATTACGATGATGAGAACTGGCAGTATATGACGGAGAATGTGAAGGACGTGGCAACAACCTCAAGCCAGGGTAACAGTGAGGCTGACTACTACTCAACAGATATAAAGAACATATGGAGACCGGGCTTTCTGGGTGTTGATTTCAAGCTTCACGGAAAGCTTGAAGAGAGCCTGGAGCTTAATATTCCGGGAGCGTTTAACGTGGAAAATGCACTGCTTGCCATAGCATTTGCCCATGAGAGCGGGATAGCATATAAAGATATATCAGAGGGCTTAAGGACCGTATACGTTAAGGGCAGAAGCCAGCTTGTAAAGGGGACCGAGGATATCTCAACCTTCATAATCGATTATGCCCACAACGCTCTCAGCATGGAGAATATCCTTACAACCTTAAGGACATACAATCCTAAGAGACTTATATGTATGTTCGGAGCCGGCGGCTGCAGAGCCAGAGACAGAAGATTTGGAATGGGAAGAGTATCGGGAAAGCTGTCCGACCTTTCCGTTGTAACAATGGACAATCCAAGAACCGAACCTGTGGCAGATATAAATGCCGACATAGTAAAGGGTATCGAAGAGGTCGGTGGCAAGTATATTGTCATTGAGGACAGAAGAGAAGCCATCCATTATCTTATTGAAAATGCAAATAAGGACGATATCGTTGTATTTGCAGGTAAGGGACACGAGGAGTACATAGAGATAAACAACCAGAAGTTTGACTTCTCAGAGGAGCAGGTTGTTAAGGAATATGTAGAAAAGAAACGTCAGGAGAACGCAGAGCAGGCATAGCTCCTGTAGTTGATCCTGTTAAGTTAGGGAAGGAAACAAATATGAATACATATGACAGAATAATGGGGATAGGAACAAAGATGACAGACATGGACGCGTCCACATATCAGGGGGCGTTCATCGGTAAGATATCCTATACCACAACAAAGGAAGCCGCAGAGGCTTTACATATCACATACGAGTATGGAGATGTAAAGGAAAATGCATTTATGTACATCCTTTCCATCCTTGGCAAGGTGGACGGAGTAGAGGCTCCTGTGGAGAAGATGACCATTACTCTTGTAAAGGCTCAGGCAGCGGGAGATAAGAGTACAGAGGCTGAGATAAAGAGAACTCCAAAGGCAGAATATGAAAATGAAGAGCCCTTTCATACATTTTCAAAGGAAGAGGTATACAGCTTCAGCAGGGAGACCGGAGATGAGAACAAGATCCATCTTACAGATCATCCGGTAGTTCAGGGAATGTTACTTGTGAGAACAGCAGCCTGCAAGCAGGAGGGGCTTGCAAGACTTGATGTGAAATTCATAGAGCCATGCTATGCAGAGGAAGAGCTGTACTGGGGCTTTAACGGCAGAGAGAATGTTCTCTATGCAGATGGATATGTAAAGGCGTCCTTCAAGATCAAATAGAGACGACATATAAAATAATGCAAGTCTTAGGCAGATGATGTATTGTTTTTCGGGAGGTGCCATGAAGAAAAGAACATTAATATACCTTTTGGGCAACATAGCCATACTGGTTTCACTGTTTCTGCCTTACATCAGGTATAAATTCACCTACAATGAGGACCGGGTTGAAGCAAGCTTCACATTGTGGAACATAAAAGAGCTTAATACCGTGCCGGGGCTTCCGGAACTGGCGGTGGCAAGGTTTGTGCCGTATATATTACTGGTGCTTGTGCTGGTGGCATTTGTAGTAGGATTTTTTGTTATGACAGGCAAGGACGACCTGAGACTAGCAACAGTGGTCATAACAGTGCTGCAGGCAGCTGCCTTCTTACAGATGCGTCTGTGTGGTGCCATTAAGACCTATTATGCCATGTTTGGTACCATAGAAGAAAATGCCAGGACGGCAGGCTACACCGGAAGTGCAGGCTTTGGAACAGGGTACATGCTGCTTATAGCAGGTATAATAATAAGTGTTGTAGGTTCAGTACTCTGTATCACAGAGGAATCATGATAAGCACTGGTCAAATGCAAATATATAGGCGTGTTGCACCAGACTCGGTGCTATAACAAAAAGAGAATGTGGAGTTTAGTTTCCACATTCTCTTTTTTAATATGCTTATATATAAATTGTTCTGGCTTTTTTGCCTAGGCTCTTCATGGCTTTGTAATTACTGTTTCAGCTTTATATACTGGGATGAACAGTAACCTACGAAGCTCGAGCTGTTCTTGGTGTATGAAACCTTATACCAGATAACGCCGTTTGTTCTTGTGGCACCGGTGATGGTCACTGTGCTGCCGTTTGAAAGGCTTCCGATTATGACAGCACTTGTGTCGCCGGACTTTCTGACGTTAAGGCTTGAAGCGGTGACCGTACCTGTAAGGTTGCCTGAGTAATAGGAGGTTCCGTAGGATACCCTTGAATTATAGGTATTTTTGCCGTAGGTCTTGTAGGCTACCACATGGTACCTGTAAGGTGAGGTAAGTGCCGTGCCGAGGTAGGTAGTGCTGTTAACACCTTCAAGGGTGGTTACAAGAGTATATTTATTGGTTGTAGTATTGTATATATACAGCTTGTAGCCCGTGGCACCTGCTTGCCTATCCCAGAAGAGGAACTGGTATCTGCCGAATAACTTGTATTTAAAATTGGATACCTGTGATGGGCATGTAGTAGTATTAAGCTCCGTATTATCTGAAACATAGTCAACGGAATTTACGGTCTTGTATGCCTGGATCATGAATTTGTAGCCCTTACATGCCAACAGCCCCGGAACTGTATAGCTCCTTGTTCCGCTTCCTACCTTCTTGATAAGATCATATTGATTGGTATTGTAATTGTAGTAATATAACATGTAGCCGTTGGCTCCGGATACTGCACTCCAGGAGAGGCTTATGCTTTCGTCGGTATAGGATGTAAGTTTCAGTGATGACACCCTGGCAGGTCCTGTTCCCGCATATATCTTATCCGAGTATGGGTAGGCATTCGTAACCTTGCCACCGCTCATTTTGTAGGAACGTACACAGTACTGGTAGCTTACTCCGCTTGGAAGCTTGTTGTGTATATAGAAGTTAGAGTAGTTATTTGCTGTGTCTCCAAGAACCTTCCAGGTGGTAGTAGGAGAGGTCTTAACATATACACGGTAGGCATTGACACCCTTCTGCATATCCCACATAAGCTTTACCTGATTTGAACCGGATGAAACAACATGAAGGTTTTTAACCTTGCCCGGGGACTGGAGATCCCCCATGGTTGCTGATGTCATTTTATTTGAAAATGCACCATAGTAGCTTCCCGAGTGAAGGTAATGGATAGCTCTTACTGCATAGGTGTAAGCTGTACCTTCTAACAGATTATTGTCGGTATAAGTAAGGGTTGAAGCACCTCGAAGGAGGGCAACCTGCTTGTAAGTATTCGTATCGTTGTCAAGTCGGAATACCTGGTAGCCGTAGCAGCCAACAACCTTGGACCATTTAAGTGAGATGGCACTGTCACTCTGAGGGGTAAGGGTAAGACTTGCAACCTTATCAGGAGCCTTCATGTATCCGTAGTTTAAGTCGGTAGCGTGATTGATACCCGGTACCTGACCGCTGTCTGAGTACTGCCAGTAATTGTAATCACCTTTGTAATTTGCTGTGTCATTATATATGGCAAGCCACAGTGGATAATATTTGGTGATGTTATCCGGGTTGAGATTACTGTTTAACAGAGATTTATATGAGTACATCATAGCCGTGTAGCCGCTATTTTCTATGGTGGCACAGAATGCATTACAGATAGCGGTTGCTGTTGCCCTTGAAAGCTTGGCGTTCTGCAGTCTGCCGTTAGGATAGAACTCGTAATCATATATTATAGGAAGATTTATATTGTATCCTTTGATAAGGTCGATGACAAATCTGGCCTCCTGCTGGGCCTCTGCGACAGTTATTGACTGGGTGTATGTGTACACGCCTACATCAAGTCCGGCAGCGATAGCCCCCTCCAGGTTAGTTTTGTATCTGTCATCAGTATATAACCCACCGCCTGAAGCACCTCTTCCCGACACACGGATGAATACGAAGCTGTATCCCGCATTCTTAACCTGTGTCCAGTTGATGACTCCGTTCCACTGGGATACGTCGATACCGTTTAACACATCGTAGCCTGAGAATCTCGAATCGTGATAGTAGGTCTTAAATATTTCACTTGACTGGGGATCCACAATGAGGGCATTAGGAGATGCCTTATCCTTAAGGCTTTCCTCAGAAGCGTCCTCGGTTGTATCTTCATAAGCCTTCTCAGTGATATCTTCAGAAGCGTCCTCAGTTGTATCTTCATAAGCCTTCTCAGTGATATCTTCAGAAGTGTCCTCAGTTGTAACCTGGGAAGAGTCCTCGGTAACATCTTCAGCATATCCTGTATCCCCGGTATCCTCATAGGAAGTGTCCGGATTTTCAGAGATATTTTCAGAAGCGGTCTCAGTAGAAGCCTCATAGACTTCCTTTGTAACTGCTTCATTTGCAGCCTGACTATTTAGCGGGGCAAATCCCGTAAGCAAAAGAAATGCACTGACCAAAGACAGACTTATCAACGGTTTCAATCGTTTTTTCCTGATCATTTTGTCCTCCTTTATTGAACGCCAGCGAAACCATGGAACTACATTCAGTTAAAATTCTGACGTATTTTGGGTCGATTTGTCATTATGGTGGAAGGGCATATGACCTTCCGGAGGCATTCCCACAGGGGGGTAAAAAAGCCTTTACTTAACATAATATAAATAATATGGTTAAAAGTCAACAATTAAGCTTGAATTTATGCCCTTAAAATCGACAAAATCAATAAAAATCACTATATAAATTTAATGCTGTAAAGTAAAAAAATATATAGAAAATAAAAATTCCTATGGTATAATGTAGGCGTGTTGTGTAGTATATACATTATTATATGTACTGTTTGTATATATTCTGAATAATAAAAAGAGGTATGTTTATATATGGATACAGGTATGGAGACAAGGATCGGACCTTTAGGAGCCATTAAAGGGATATTTAAAGGAATCATAAATCCGGTAGAGTATGTAGACAGCACTGTGAGATCCGGCTGGGGAACCACACTGCTTATAATGTTTATAGTCAGTCTTCTGGTTCCGTTCCTTACCTTTTTTCTTCCTGCCGACACATTGTTCGGGGGAGACAGGCTGGGTACAGAGCTGGAGCAGATCCTTCCGGAGTTTGAACTTTCCGAAAAGGGACTTAAGAGTGGTCTTAAGTTTGAGAAAGCTTATGATAAGAATTTTTATATAAATATAGATACAGAGACAGGAGTACTTGATGAGAAGGAGCTTGCCACGGAGCTTAAGGGAACGGTATTCCCAACGGCCATATATGTGTCATCGAAGAATATATATGTTTATTATGACGGCCAGGGAACCATGCTTGACTGTGGCGCATTATACAGAGGCTTAAGTGTGTTTATGGGTGGTGACGTCATAACCAGGGAGGATGTAGTTTCCTATATAAATAAGACAGATATGCCGGTGATCATTACTGTATATGTTGTTATGGTGGTGCTGGCATTTGCAGGCTTCTATGGTTCATCCCTTATATGGGCAGGCCTTGGAACCGCATTTTCAAATACCTTTGAGGCAAATCTTTCATACGGAGAGCTTATGAGAGCTGCCATACATGTAAGGGTTGTATGGTATATATTAAAGAAGTTGCTTAAAGCATACCTGCTTCCGTCATTTGGAGCACTGCTGTGGATTGGGGCATTGGTAGCTATATTCGTCTATTACTTTAAGGGTATAAAGGCCTTTGGAGAAAATAATAAAAATAATTTATTTACAGGAGGATGCAGATAATATGCGTAAAACAAAGATAATATGTACATTAGGTCCTGCAACAGATGATGATAATGTCCTTAAACAGTTAATGCTGGCCGGAATGGATGCGGCGAGATTTAACTTCTCTCATGGCACCCATGAACAGCACAAGGCAAATAAAGAAAGAGTTGTTAAGTTCAGGGAAGAGCTCGGACTTCCTATTGCCACCATTCTTGATACAAAGGGCCCTGAGATCCGTGTGAGAGATTTCAAGGACGGCAAGGTAGAGCTTAAGGCCGGCAATAAATTCATCCTTACAACAGAAGATATTCTGGGTGACGAGACGAAGGCTTCCATAACATACAAGTACCTGGTAAATGATGTTAAGCCGGGCAATACCATCCTTATAGATGACGGCCTTATTGAGCTCAGTGTAGAGAGCGTAACAGAAAAGGACGTTGTCTGCCGTGTTGAAAATGGCGGAATTGTTTCAAACCACAAGGGTGTAAATGTTCCTCGCGTAGACCTTTCCATTCCATATATAAGCGAGCAGGATCGTTCAGATATAATCTTTGGTATAAAGAACGATTTTGACTTCATTGCTGCGTCGTTTGTAAGATGTGCAGACGACGTGCTCCAGATCAGAAAGATATTTGACGAGTATCACTGTGATAATATCAACATTATCTCAAAAATCGAGAATATGCAGGGCGTTGAGAATATAGATGAGATCATAAGAGTATCCGATGGTATCATGGTTGCCAGAGGCGACATGGGTGTTGAGATACCTCTTGAGGATGTTCCTGTAATCCAGAAGATGATCATTAAGAAGGTTTACAATGCCGACAAGCAGGTTATCACAGCAACCCAGATGCTTGATTCCATGATGAAGAACCCTAGACCTACAAGAGCTGAGGCTACCGACGTTGCAAATGCTATCTACGACGGAACCAGTGCCATAATGCTTTCAGGTGAGACGGCCGCAGGCAAGTACCCTGTAGAGGCACTTTCAACCATGATCAAGATCGCAGAGAGAGCAGAGCAGGATATTGATTATACCAAGAAATTTCAGAACAGAGACAGCGAGAAGAACTCGGATATTACCAGTGCTATCTCCCATGCAACCTGTACAACAGCCCTTGACCTTGACGCCGCAGCCATTGTAACTGTTACAAAGTCAGGTAAGACTGCAAGAATGATCTCAAAGTACAGACCGGCATGTCCTATAATCGGCTGTACACCTATAGAGAAGGTAAGCAGACAGCTTAATCTATCCTGGGGCGTTAGTCCTTTGGTTATTCCTGAGTGTGACAACACAGATGATCTCTTCGAGAATGCGGTAGAAGCAGCCAAGAAAGCGGGATTTGTAAAGGATGGCGAGGTTGTGGTTATAACAGCCGGCGTACCTCTTGGGGTGGCAGGAACCACAAACCTTGTTAAGGTTCATGTGGCAGGTCATATCCTTGTTAAGGGAACCTCTGTAAATGATAAGTCTGTATGTGCACCACTGTGTGTATGCAAGGATGAGGCTGAGCTTAAGAAAAACTATAAGAACGGAGATATTATCGTAATACATGAGACCAGCAATAATATCATGAACGAGTTGAAGACCGCTTCAGCTATCATCTGCGAGAAGGACGGCAAGAATTCCCACGCAGGAGTAGTTGGCTTAAGCCTTGATATTCCTGTTATACTTGGCGCTGCAAATGCTACCGAGATATTAAAGACAGGTTCCATCGTCACCGTAAAGGGCAAGGAAGGCGTGGTAACCTCCAATTAACATCAAACATATGTAGCAGTCGTAAAATATAGAAGGAGATATCGGGAGTTTCCCGGTATCTCCTTTTCTTTATGCCATGGCAGCGAGTCAAGTGCAACATGCTTGCAAAATTGCACTTGACAACTACTGATCAGCGGATAAAATCCGCAAAGAATGTTTTATCGCTGTAATGATCTCATATACTCAAATATTACAAAAATATTAAACTGTTTCAAACCTTAAGATCCCTCAAAACCTGTAAAATCAAGGGAATGTCAAAAAAAGTCAGAAATATTATGTTGACAAAGTATATATGCGTTGATATAATACAAAAGAAATGTAACAAATTTGTAATAAAATACGATACATTTGAAACAAATGAAACATTTATGACAAATAATTGTTGCGCATAAGTAATAAACGCAACGAGCGATATTATAGGAGGTATGATGATGTTCAGAACATCTATAAAGGCTGCCACCACAATAGTAGCGGCTGGGTTAGTTGTAACAACAGTATTTGCGAATTTAGGCATGAATACTAATGCTGATGAAGTCATGAACGACTCATCAATCGGTATTTCATCTGCAATAGACAGATATGTGGAAGCTGCCGGTAGTGACGCGGCAGACAGCACAGAACTTGCAAATGCCGATGCCACAACAGAGGAAGCAGCAGATGGCACAACTGAAACAACAGAAGACACAACAAAGGTTGCAGAGACATGCAAGTATCCACAGTTTGAGAACAGATGTCTTACAACTACAACAGGAAATGTAAACATCAGAAGCGAAGCAAGTGCTGAGTCAGAAAAGGTTGGTACACTTCCATCAGGAGGTATCGCCCTTGTAAAGGAAAAGGGTGATGAGTGGACATACATAGCGTCAGGAAATTGCGAAGGATACATAAAGAATGAGTTCATTGCATTCGGTGATGACGCAGGTGCTTATGCAGAGACACATCTTGATAAGGTTGCAAAGGTTACAGCAACAACTCTTAGCGTAAGAGAAGAGGGAAATGCAGACAGTACATGTATCACACTTGTTCCTCAGGGCGGAACATACACTATCTTAAGTGATGATGGCGACTGGCTTCAGGTAGCAGTAGATGACAGCACAACAGGCTACATCAGCTCAGAATACGCTGAGAAGGAGTTCAAGGTAGTAAGAGCTACAACGGTAGCTGAAGAAGAGGCAGCAGAGCAGGCAGAAAAGGAAGCTCAGGAAAAGGCTCAGGCAGAGAAGGAAGCTAAGGAGAAGGCGGATCAGCAGGCTGGCGGTCAGACAGAGGCACCTTCAAATGATAACGGATCAGGCAGTGACAATGGTTCGGGAAGCGAATCAGGTTCCGGTTCAGATAACGGATCAGGTTCAGGATCAGGCAGCGAAGCTCCTGCGGCACCTGTAGACACAAGTGCAGATGGTGTACAGAAGGGGGCAGACCTTGCGGCATATGCTCAGCAGTTCGTTGGAAACCCATATGTATACGGTGGTACAAGCCTTACAAACGGTGCTGACTGTTCAGGATTTACACTTGCACTTTACGCACTCTGGGGTATCAACTTACCACATTCAGCAAACTCACAGTCATACATGGGAACAGCCGTAGATTTCTCAGAGCTTATCCCTGGTGACCTTATCTTCTATGCAGATCCTGACGGCACAATGGGTCACGTAGGAATTTACATCGGTAACGGACAGATCGTACATGCCAGCTCAAGAAGAACCGGTATCAAGATCTCAAATTACAATTATAGAACACCTGTTAAGGCACGTAGATTATTCAGCTAATATCTTTACAGGAACCGCACAAAACACCGGCAGCAATGCCGGTGTTTTTTTAACTTAATGTAATGATGTCTGTGACATCGTTACATTAACCAACTATTTATAAAGCAATCATATACAGACATAGGAGAACAGGATACGGGCGGTATTGTTTATGGTGAAAAATGCATAAAAAAATTATGCAAAATGCCACCTCATAGTGCAAAATGTATTGAAAAAAGTACAGTTTGTGGTATAATAAGAACATCAATTTGGATGTGAATCCAAAAAAGAAGGAGTTGGGCATCATGAATTACATAATAAGTGGTAAGAACATTGAGGTTACAGAGGGTTTGAAGAGTGCTGTACAGGATAAGCTTTCAAAGCTTGAGAAGTACTTTACAGAAGATACCGTTGCTCAGGTAACATTTAGTGTAGAAAAAGACAGACAGAAGATAGAAGTTACAATACCTATGAAGGGACATATCATCCGTGCAGAGCAGGTAAGCGATGATATGTATGTATCTATTGATCTTGTACTTGAAGTTATTGAGCGTCAGGTAACAAGACATAAGAAGAAGCTGGTAGACAAGGCTCAGAACGCAGCTTACTTCCAGAACGCATTCATCGAAGAAGAAGATGAGGAAGATGACGAGATCAAGATCGTCAGAACAAAGAAGTTTGACGTTAAGCCAATGTATCCTGAAGACGCATGTATCCAGATGGATCTTCTCGGACATAGCTTCTTCGTATTCAGAAACGCAGATACAGACGAGGTGAATGTAGTTTACAAGAGAAAGGGCAACACCTACGGTCTCATCGAACCGGAAGTATAATCAATTAAATATATGGAATATCACCATTCCCCGTGCTCCCCATGGAACACATGGAAACCAGTGATAACCCAAGGAAGAGACTGCCATAGCAACATGTGGCGGTCTTTTCTTTTGTATGTTGACGATATGACATGCATTTACAAGATTATTGTTGCATGTTGAAATTTTGTAATCCTATGCATGACATAGACAGCCGCATGGGTCACAAGAACTGTATCTGCCATCCTCTTGCGGCGTGCGGTTATTTACATACATCGTTCACCTACGGCATACATAAAAAATGCCTTGATATACAGCCCGGATAATGTTATCATGTACCCTGAATAACAATAAGCAGGAGTGTGTAAAAATGGGATTATTTGAAAAAGTATTTGGAACACATAGCGAAAAAGAACTGAAAAAGATTAAACCTCTTATAGATAAGATAGAAGCATTAGATTCAGATATGCAGGCTTTATCCGATGAAGAACTTAAAGCTAAGACACAGGAATTTAAAGACAGACTGGCTAAGGGCGAGACCCTGGACGATCTGCTGGTAGAAGCATTTGCAGTAGTAAGAGAAGCAGCATACAGAGTGCTGGGAATGAAGCACTACAGAGTACAGCTCATCGGTGGTGTAATATTACATCAGGGCCGTATCGCCGAGATGAGAACCGGTGAAGGTAAGACACTTGTATCAACACTTCCTGCATACCTCAATGCCCTTGAAGGAAAAGGTGTCCATGTAGTAACGGTAAACGATTACCTGGCAAAGCGTGACGCCGAGTGGATGGGAAAAGTTCATGAATTTCTCGGACTTACAGTTGGTATAATTTTAAACAGCTCAACGCCGGAAGAAAGAAGAGCAGCTTATAACTGCGATATTACATATGTAACAAATAACGAATTAGGTTTCGATTACCTGAGGGACAACATGGTAATCTATAAGGAGAAGCTGGTATTAAGAGGACTTCACTACTGCGTAATCGATGAGGTTGACTCAGTACTTATCGATGAGGCAAGAACCCCGCTTATTATCTCGGGCCAGAGCGGCAAGTCCACAGAACTCTACAGAATGTGTGATTACCTTGCAAGACGTATGAAGCGTGGCGAGGGCGACGGCGAGATATCCAAGATGGATATGCTCATGAACAATGTGGCGGAAGAAGACGGAGATTTCCTTGTAAATGAAAAGGACAAGTACGTAATGCTCACTGCAAATGGTGTAAAGGAAGTAGAGCAGTTCTTCCATATAGATAACCTTTCAGATCCTGACAACATGGAGATCCAGCATAACATTATCCTTGCTCTCCGTGCCCACAACCTTATGTTCAGGGACAGGGATTACGTTGTAAAGGATGACGAAGTACTTATCGTTGATGAGTTCACAGGACGTATAATGCCGGGTAGAAGATTCTCAGATGGTCTCCACCAGGCAATAGAGGCTAAGGAAGGCGTAAAGGTTAAGAGAGAGAGTAAGACCCTCGCAACCATTACATTCCAGAACTTCTTCAATATGTTTGAGAAGAAGGCAGGTATGACAGGTACAGCTCTTACAGAGGAGCAGGAGTTCAGAGAGATCTACGGAATGGACGTAGTAGTTATCCCTACAAACCTCCCTGTACAGAGAATTGACTACCCTGACTCAATATTCAAGACAAGAAAAGAAAAATTAAATGCAATAATAGAGCAGATCTGCAAATGTTATGAGACAGGCCAGCCTGTACTGGTCGGTACCATCAACATTGATGCGTCAGAGGAGATCAGCCACCTCTTAAGCAAGAGGAGAATACCGCATAAGGTACTTAATGCCAAGTTCCATGAGCTTGAGGCTGAGATCGTTGCAGACGCGGGCCAGAAGGGTGCGGTTACCATTGCAACCAACATGGCAGGCCGAGGAACCGATATTAAGCTTGGCGAGGGTGTGTCAGAGCTTGGTGGTTTAAGGATCATCGGTACAGAGAGACACGAGTCAAGACGTATAGATAACCAGCTCCGTGGTAGATCAGGACGTCAGGGTGACAGAGGTGAATCAAAGTTCTACCTTTCACTTGAGGACGATCTTATGAGACTCTTCGGATCAGAGAGAGTAATGGGACTCTATGACGCCCTTAAGATACCTGAGGGTGAAGAGATCCAGCACAGGACCATCTCCAACTTCGTAGAAAAGGCACAGATGAAGATCGAGAGCAACAACTTCGCTATCAGAAAGAGCCTTCTTGAGTACGACCAGGTAAATAACGAGCAGAGAGAGATCATTTACAAGGAGCGTAGAAGAGTTCTTGACGGTGAAGATATGCATGAGGTTATCCTTAAGATGATAAAGGATGATGTGAATTCATGCGTAGACCAGGTATGCTCAAGGGAGTCACATCCTGAGAACTGGGACATTACCGAGCTTGACGACATGCTCAGAAACATAATCCCATATCCTGAGCACATCCAGTTAAAGGATAATGAGAAGGATGGAGATATAGCAGCTCTTAAGGAGAGACTTACAGACGAAGCCCTTGACCTTTACAAGAAGAAGGAAGAGGAAATCGGTGATGAGCAGCAGATGAGAGAGATCGAGCGTATCATGCTCCTTAAGGTCATAGACAGAAAGTGGACAGACCATATCGACGATATGGACAGACTTAAGCAGGGAATAGGACTTCAGTCACTGGGACAGAGAGATCCTGTTGTAGAGTATAAATTTGCAGGCTATGACATGTTCAATGCCATGACAGCCTCTATCCAGGAGGATACAGTTAAGCTCATAATGAGAGTTAAGGTTGAGCAGAAGGTTGAACGTGAGGAAGTAAATAAGGTTACAGGAACCAACAAGGATGATACAGTAACCAAGGGTCCTGTTAAGAAGGCAAAGAAGATCGGAAGAAACGATCCATGTCCATGTGGCAGCGGCAAGAAGTATAAGAACTGCTGCGGCAGAGACCAGTAAAGGAATATCTCCATACATCTTAAGATGTATATTGAATTGAAAATAAATCAGAAAAGCAGGTGATTATAGGTGTTAGAAACAGACCAGATAAAATACACTCTGGGCACACTGAAGCAGCCTCTAATGGAAGTAAGGGATTCACTTTGACATCCCCGGCAAATTAGACGGAATAGGCAAGCTCCACTATGAAATGGAGCAGCCGGGATTTTGGGATGATATAAAACATTCAACAGAAGTATCCAGGGAGCTTAAGTTGCTGGAGGATCAGGTGGATGGCTTTAACAAGCTGTCTTCAGATTTTGATGACATGCAGGAACTGGTAGAGATGGCAGAAGAGGAAAATGACGCTTCCATGGTTGAAGAGATCCAGAACATGTTAGAGGTATTTACAAAGGAGTTTGATGACTACAGAGTAAAGCTTCTGTTGTCGGATGAATTTGACAACCATGACGCAGTGCTTACATTACATGCAGGCGCCGGTGGAACCGAGGCGTGTGACTGGGTATCAATGCTATACAGAATGTATACCAGATGGGCAGAGAAGAAGGGCTATAAGGTTGAACTTCTTGATTACCTTGAGGGTGATGAGGCAGGCATAAAATCAGTAACTATACAGGTGTGCGGAGAGAATGCCTACGGCTATCTCAAGTCCGAGAAGGGCGTCCACAGACTGGTTAGGATATCACCCTTTAATGCGGCGGGCAAGAGACAGACGTCATTTGCCTCCTGCGATGTGATCCCTGAGATCGAGGAAGATCTCGAGATCGAGATAAATGACGATGACCTCCGTATAGATACATACAGATCCTCAGGCGCAGGCGGACAGCATATAAATAAGACCTCCTCTGCTGTCAGGATAACACATCTTCCTACGGGCATAGTAGTTCAGTGCCAGAATGAGCGTTCGCAGCACATGAACAAGGATAAGGCAATGCAGATGTTGAAATCAAAGCTGTACCTTATCAAAAAGCAGGAAAATCTTGATAAAATATCTGATATAAGAGGCGAGCTGCTGGACAACGGCTTCGGAAGTCAGATAAGATCATATGTTATGCAGCCATACAAACTTGTTAAGGACAACCGGACCGGTGAGGAAACAGGAAATGTTGCTGCTGTCTTAGACGGCGGACTTGACAATTTTATGAATGCGTATTTAAAATGGAACAGTTGCAGAGAATAACTAATTAAGAAACATCAAATGTAAGGATAAAGGAGAAAGAGAACAATGGTGAATATAGCGGTTTTAGGCTACGGCACAGTTGGATCAGGAGTTGTTGAGGTTATAAATACCAACGGCAGTATCATAAACAGGAAAGCAGGCGAGGAGATCAATATTAAATATGTTCTCGACCTCAGAGATTTTCCGGGAGATCCCGTTGAGAAGATTCTTGTTCACGACTTTGAAACTATACTCAATGACGAAGATGTAAAGGTAGTTGTTGAAGTTATGGGTGGTGTAGAACCGGCATACACATTTGTTAAGAAGTGTCTTCTTGCAGGTAAGAGTGTTGCCACATCTAACAAGGAACTTGTGGCTACCCACGGTGTTGAGCTTCTTAAGATCGCAGCAGACAAGAGCGTTAATTTCTTCTTCGAGGCTTCAGCAGGCGGCGGAATACCTATAGTTCGTCCTCTTATCTCATCACTTACAGCAGATAAGATCACAGAGATCACAGGTATACTTAACGGAACAACCAACTATATTCTTACAAAGATGGCGAATGAAGGTGCTGACTACGCAACAGTACTTAAGCAGGCTCAGGAGCTTGGCTATGCAGAGAGAAATCCTGAGGCGGATGTTGAGGGTGGTGACGCATGTCGTAAGATAGCAATCCTCACATCACTGGCATATGGCAAGAACCTTGATTATAACCGTATCCATACAGAGGGAATAACAAAGATAACAACAGAAGATTTCCAGTATGCAAAGGTTATGGATGCAGCAATAAAGCTTGTGGGAACCACAAAGGAGATAGAGGGAACACTTTATACATTTGTTGCCCCTATGCTCATAGGCAAGGAACATCCGCTGGCAGGAATAGATGATGTATTTAATGGCGTATTCGTCCATGGAAATGTTCTTGATGACGCGATGTTCTATGGAAGAGGCGCAGGAAAGCTTCCTACAGCCTCGGCGGTTGTTGCGGATGTTGTGGATGCAGTGAAGAACCTTGGACGCAATGTCCTTACTATCTGGGATGAGGAACCTCTTGAGCTTGGAGATTTTAAGGATGCAGAGAATAAATTCTTTGTAAGAGTATCAGACAAGGTTGAGGATGCGGCTATAGAGGCTGAGTTTGGCGAGGTTTCATATATCACTGCAGGCATAGCAGGTGAGAAAGCCTTCATCACAAAGCCTGTTAAGGAATCTCTTTATGAAGATGCGTGCGGTAAGTTTGATATTATAAGCGGCATACGTGTTGACTTTTAATTATTTGCAGGGATAAATATATGCCGGTGGAAGACTGTTTTAAGGCAAAGATCTTTCACCGGCTTTTGTGGCGTCAGACCTTTGCCGGGTGAGTGTCCAAGTGTCGGCAACACACTTGGAACGGTGCTTAGGAAATGCCCCTGAACAGATGAGAGGGCGACACCAACAGGCGAATTTTAAATGGGTTGAAGTTTAAGGAGGAGGGGCAAACATATGAAGAGAACAGATTACATAAGTTGGGATCAGTATTTCATGGGAATAGCGATGCTGTCGGCAGAGCGAAGCAAGGATCCCTCTACCCAGGTGGGAGCATGTATCGTAGATGAAAACAACAGGATAATGTCCGTAGGCTATAACGGTATGCCGGCAGGCTGCAATGATGACACAATGCCATGGGGGAAGGTCGGTGCCCCTCTGGACAACAAATATTTCTTTGTGTGCCATGCGGAGCTTAATGCGATACTTAATTACAGGGGCGGAAGCCTTAAGGATGCAAGAATTTATTCAACCCTGTTTCCTTGCAATGAGTGTGCTAAGGCTATAATCCAGTGCGGCATAAAGGAGGTTATATACTGTTCGGACAAATATTCCAACACCGACAGCACCATTGCTTCAAAGAGAATGTTTGACATGGCGGGAATAACCTACAGACCGTTCGAGGTAAAGGGACGAAAGATAACCTTTGACCTGTAGACCTGATAAGACCGCAAAGCGGATGTGAGCAGAACTGAATGCTGAAAACTAAACGCAGAAGCGGGACAGCGGTGTTTAAGTGGGATTACAAAGGTTGAATACAGAGTGAAACAAAAAAAGATCGGAAAATATTGAGAACATGGAAGATATAATAAGAGAGAGCTTCAGCGAGGAAGACACCTATAACATAGGCAGAGAGTTTGGTGAGGCTGCAGTAAAGGGCGATGTATATTGCTTTTACGGAGATCTGGGCGTGGGAAAAACAATTTTCTCCAAAGGCTTTGCCAAAGGACTTGGTATCAATGAAGTGGTGAACAGCCCTACATTTACAATAGTTAAGATATATGATGAGGGCAGGCTGCCCCTGTATCACTTTGACGTGTATCGTATCGGCGACGTTGACGAAATGGACGAGATCGGCTATAACGATATGATCTACGGCGATGGGGTGTGTCTCATAGAATGGGCGAACTTAATAGAAGATATACTTCCTGACCATTACAGGAAGCTTACCATAGAGAAAGATCTTACGAAGGGAACAGATTACAGACGCATAAGCCTTGTATCTGTGTAGATTGAAATAAACAGGAGGTGCAGACGGTATGAAGATACTGGCTTTTGACAGCTCGGGCATGGTGGCATCAGTTGCCCTGACTGAGGATGATATTTTACTTGGAGAATACACAACCAATCATAAGAAGACCCATTCACAGACCCTGTTGCCTATGCTGGATGAGCTGATGAAGATGCTCAGTATGGACGTTAAGGATGTGGATGTCCTTGCCCTTGCAAATGGTCCGGGTTCATTTACAGGCTTAAGGATCGGCGCGGCAACAGTGAAGGGATTGTCACTGGCTCTTGATAAGCCGGTGGTTACGGTTCCTACACTTCTTGGACTGGCATACAATATGTGGGGCAGCGACCATGTGATCTGTCCACTTATGGACGCAAGAAGAAATCAGGTATATACAGGAATCTACAGATATACTGATGAAGAAGGCATAACAACAGTCCTTGATCAGACCCCTCTTGACATAGCTGATATTATTGATAGGGTAAATAAGATCGGTGAGCCTGTGGTTTACCTTGGAGACGGAACCGTTCCATATGTTGAACAGATAAAAGAGAAGACTAAGGTGGATTATACATTTGCACCTGCCCATATGAACAGACAGAGTGCCGGAGCTGTAGCGGTTGCGGCATATGAGCTGTACAAACAGGGACGCGTTTCAAATGGCGACGATTTCGCACCGGATTACCTGAGAAAATCCCAGGCAGAGAGAGAGTCCGGCAGGTAAGGATAAACAGGTAAGAAAAAAGGAAGTGCCGGATGGCACATGAACATAAAAAGAAAGCACGCATTGATCTTGTAAGTCGTGCTAAGAAATAAGGAGCAGTAAAAATGAGTTTTGATGACGGTGGGGCGGCCCCCATTATTACCATAACTATAAAGGAAGCAGAGGAATGTCAGGCGATTGACATAGTTGAACTTGGAGAGAAAATATTTTCAAATCCATGGAATGAGGAAAATGTAATGGCTTCCATATTTGGAACCTATGATAAGGTGATGGTTGCCATGGAAGGAGACGGCGACGGACAGGCACTGGTGGGATATATAATATATTCTGCACCGTGCGAGGACTGTGACCTGTTAAGGATTGCAGTTCGTGAGGACGTCAGAGGCAGAGGCGTTGCCACACAGCTGATGCAGTATATGATGTATGATCTCAAGAAAAACGGACACGAATCCATAATGCTTGAGGTGAGAGAAAGTAACGAAAAAGCAATAGCCCTGTATGAAAAATTTGACTTTGATGAGATATCAAGGCGGAAGGATTATTACAGAGATCCCAAGGAGGATGCTGTAGTAATGAAGAAATATTTAGAGTAGAAAGTTTAAATCAAAAATGAAAAAATACTCGATATAAAGAAGATGATATCCATAAATTACCGGTATAAAATTAAGAACAAGTATATTAGTATAGGCTTATATTATTTTTACAGCGAGGTACGGAAGAATATGATGTGCAATGGATGTGGAAAAAACATAAATACCGGAAGTGATAAGGACAAGGATATAATATATCTTGAGGATTTTGTAAAGATCAGAAAGGAATGGGGATATTTCTCAAAAAAAGACGGAGAGACCCATGAGTTGATACTGTGCGAAGAGTGTTATGACAGATTATGCAAAAACCTCACAATACCTGTAAACGTAAAAGAGACGGCAGAACTTCTGGGAAATTGATTCCGGAGTTGGCCGGAGATATGAAAAGAAAAAAGATGATCCTGAAATGACCCGGGTATAAGGCTTTGCAAAAAAGCTATTATCTGGAAAAAGGTATAGAAGATGGAGGAAGGATATAATGCTTGATGTGTGTTTGCTTGGAACCGGAGGAATGATGCCCCTGCCTCACAGGGCACTGACGTCACTTATGGTGAGATATAATGGTAGTTCCATACTTATAGACTGCGGTGAGGGAACTCAGGTTGCCATCAAACAACAAGGCTGGAGTTTTAAGCCTATAGATGTTATATGCTTCACCCATTATCATGCAGATCACATAAGCGGGCTTCCGGGACTTTTGCTTACCATAGGCAATACAGACAGAAAGGAACCTTTGCTGCTGGTTGGACCTAAGAGACTTGAAAAGGTGGTAAACTCACTTAGGGTTATAGCACCCGAACTTCCTTTTGAGATCAAGTTCAAGGAACTTAATGAAGCTGAGGAACATTTTGAGGTGTGTGGGATAAATTTTGATGCCTACAGAGTGTGCCATAATATAACCTGCTACGGATACTCCATGAGCCTTAACAGAACAGGCAGATTTGACGCGGATAGAGCCAGAAGCCAGGGCATACCTCTTCCGTATTGGAACAGGCTCCAGAAGGGGGAGACCATAGAGGCGGACGGAAAGATATTTACCCCTGATATGGTGCTTGGACCTGCCAGAAAGGGTCTTAAGGTCACATACTGTACGGACACCAGACCGACTCCTGCCATAGAAAAGTACGCAGCCGGATCGGATCTGTTTATCTGCGAGGGCATGTACGGCGAGGAGGATAAGATTCAGAAAGCTATAGACCATAAGCATATGACCATGTATGAAGCTGCGGAGATCGCAGCAAAGGCGGATGTGGGGGAGATGTGGCTTACCCATTACAGCCCATCCCTTGTGAAGCCTGCCCAGTATATTGACAAGGTACGAGAGGTGTTCCCAAGGGCATATGCGGCAAAAGACAGAACAGAAAGAACCCTGGTTTTTGAAGACGAGTAAACAATAAACGACGAAGGTGTATTTCAAACGGTGCCAATGGGCGTTGCTTGAACACTGTATATTATATGTGCCAAGTTTTATATAAAAACTTGACATGCAGCGTCAGCCCTTTACTAGAAATTTTATATGGCAGACGTTCAATAGAGAGGAACATATTATGAGCGACGAAAAAGAAGTTAAGATACTTGCCATAGAGTCATCTTGCGATGAAACCTCAGCAGCAGTAGTTGTAAATGGAAGAAAAGTATTGTCAAATATCATATACTCCCAGATAGATATACATACTCTGTATGGAGGTGTTGTGCCGGAGATAGCTTCAAGAAAACACATAGAAAAGGTTAATCAGGTAATAAAGGCAGCCCTCAAAGAGGCAGACTGTACATTGGATGACATAGATGCGGTGGCAGTTACCTACGGACCGGGGCTTGTAGGTGCATTACTTGTGGGAGTGGGTGCGGCTAAGGCCATAAGCTATGCCAAGAAGCTTCCACTGGTGGGAGTACATCATATAGAAGGACACATAGCAGCGAATTTCATTGAGTCTCCGGATCTTGAACCACCGTTTATGTGTCTGGTTGTTTCCGGTGGACATACACATCTTGTAAAGGTTACAGGCTACGGCGAATTTGAGATCCTTGGAGTTACAAGAGATGACGCCGCAGGGGAAGCATTTGACAAGGTGGCAAGAGCCATAGGACTTGGATATCCGGGAGGACCTAAGGTTGATAAGCTGGCGAAGGAGGGGAATCCTGACGCCATATCATTCCCAAGGGCGAAGATAAGCGATAATGAATATGATTTCAGCTTCTCGGGACTTAAGTCAGCGGTGCTTAATTACATTAATTCCGCAGAAATGAAGCATGAAGAGATAAACAGAGCAGATGTGGCCGCCTCATTCCAGAAGTCTGTAACAGATGTCCTGTCAGAGCATGCAGTGAATGCTGCGAAGAAATACGGAATGAAGAAGCTGGCGCTGGCAGGCGGAGTTGCGTCAAATTCAGGGCTTAGGGCAGCTATGGAAGAGCTGTGTGACAAAAATGGCATAGAATTATACTATCCGAAGCCTGTATTGTGTACCGACAACGCGGCGATGATCGGAGCTGCCGGATACTATGAGTATATAAAAGGTACAAGACACGGATGGGATCTTAACGCTATCCCGAACCTTAAGCTTGGGGAAAGATAAAACAGATGAAGAAAAAAATAACAGCCATAGTCCTTGCGGCAGGAAGCGGCAGGCGCATGGGCGGAGATATACCAAAACAATATATGGAGCTTTCGGGGAAACCTGTAATATATTATTCCTTGAAAGTATTCCAGGATAGCGTTGTAGACGACATAGTCCTGGTGGTTTCGGATGAATATATAGAGTACTGCAGAAAAGAGATCGTGGAAAGGTATGGATTTTCCAAGGTTACCGACATCATAAGCGGTGGAAGGGAAAGATATGATTCCGTACGCAATGGGCTTGAAGCCTGTGAGAGCGCAGATTATGTGCTGATACATGACGGGGCAAGACCACTGATAACCGGTGGTATGGTAAAACGATCTATTGCAACCCTGGAAGAAGAAACAGGCTGCTCTGTGGCTGTGAAGGCTAAGGATACCATCAAGATAAGTGATGAAAATGACTATGGCGTAGATACTCCGGATCGCAGATATGTGTGGCAGGTGCAGACACCTCAGAGCTTTCGCAGGAGAGAGCTTGTGGCAGCATATGAGAAGCTCGCTGCCAGTGGGGATACAGCTATAACCGATGATACCATGATCATGGAGCGGTACGGTGGTGTGAAGATCAAGCTTATAGATGGCTCCTATGCGAATATCAAGATAACCACCCCTGAAGATCTGGCACTGGCAGAGGTGTTGCTGGAACACAGATCATAAAATCATGCATGCGCATTGTGAAAAACATATAGCCGCCGCTGGAAAAAATGCACTGCGGAGATGGAGGATAAGATCACTTTCACCATGTGCAAAAAAAATACAAATTTTTTAAAAAAATAGTTGACACCATGTGGGTTGGGTGATATTATATACAAGTCGCTGGCGAACAGCGATAACAAAATAGTATAAGAGCTATGGAGAGATATCGAAGCGGTCATAACGAGGCGGTCTTGAAAACCGTTTGTCCGAAAGGGCGCGAGGGTTCGAATCCCTCTCTCTCCGCTGAACTTCATGAGGAAGTTCTGACCAGGATATCGCTTGATACTGGGAGAAGTACCCAAGCGGTTGAAGGGGCTCCCCTGGAAAGGGAGTAGGCCGTTAATAGCGGCGCGAGGGTTCAAATCCCTCCTTCTCCGTTAATTCAAAAACGATGTCCGACAAATGAACCATGAAAATTTAACAACATGACAACCCTGAAATTTCTTATAAAATTTCAAGAACGTTGGATGGTAAAACATCAACAAACCAATAACAGTAAAAAAGGTTAGGAAGAATACAAGCTAGTATTTATTTCTGATCGGGATTTACAAACTTTTAATGAGAGTTTGATCCTGGCTCAGGATGAACGCTGGCGGCGTGCTTAACACATGCAAGTCGAACGGAGTTTAACAGGTGCTTGCACCGGTTAAACTTAGTGGCGGACGGGTGAGTAACGCGTGGGTAACCTGCCTCGTACTGGGGGATAACAGTTGGAAACAGCTGCTAATACCGCATAAGCTCACAGAGCCACATGGCTCAGAGAGAAAAACTCCGGTGGTACGAGATGGACCCGCGTCTGATTAGCTAGTTGGTGAGGTAACGGCTCACCAAGGCGACGATCAGTAGCCGGCCTGAGAGGGTGAACGGCCACATTGGGACTGAGACACGGCCCAAACTCCTACGGGAGGCAGCAGTGGGGAATATTGCACAATGGGGGAAACCCTGATGC